>Ga0315906_10010633_pt1 | contig 10787 bp, 11 predicted proteins | sample LakEriMetagenome_4_FD_203526 | JGI IMG/M metagenome (GOLD analysis project Ga0315906, IMG submission 203526) | Freshwater fungal communities from buoy surface, Lake Erie, Ohio, United States - Buoy 2 MA122 | ecosystem: Environmental > Aquatic > Freshwater > Lake > Lake biofilm | place: USA...
GCCATCAGCGTGCTCCTGCTGGCGCGTGGCGGTGGCTCGAGTGACGACCTTGGTGCGTTCAATGTTGAGGGGGTGCTGCGTGCTATCGCCGCATCTGCAACTCCAATCATCTCTGCGGTCGGACACGAATCGGATGTGACCCTTGCCGATCTCGTCGCAGATCTGCGCGCGGGCACTCCGAGCATCGGTGCCGCCACACTCTCGAGTGATCTGCTGCAGTCACGGCATGACGTTGCGCGCCTTCGAGATCGCGGCGGTCGCGCATTGACGTTCGTCGTTGACCGTGCCGCACGCCGACTCGAGGAGGCGGCGCGCGCCCTCGATGATGTTGGTCCGCTTGACCGCATTGAGCGGGCTGGGGAGCGCGTTGCGCAGCTCTCCGATGACCTGGCGCGCGCAGCCCTCGCACGCCTGCAGGGGGCGACGGCCACTCTCGGGCAGTTGGACCTGCTTCTCGGTGCCCTCTCGCCCCAGCGTGTTCTCGCACGGGGCTACGCGATTGTGGCGGGGGATGGGGGAAGGGCGGTACGCTCTTGGCGAGATGCCCCTGTTGGGACGTCGCTACAGATCCGCCTGGCGCAGGGTGCCGTTCGGGCAACCGTGACAGAGCGAGCGAAGGGGGTGACGGATGGCGAAGCGTAAGGTCACCCCAGCACGCGGCAAGCGTCACGCAGAGAACGGCGGGGAGCTTCCAGCAACATTCGAGGCGACCGTTGCGGAACTTCGCTCCATCGTTGATGATCTCGAGACTCAGGATGCAGATCTTGAGGCAGCCGTTGAACAGTACGAACGGGGTGTCGCGCTGCAGAAGCATGCCGAGGCGCAGCTGAAGGCCGCTCGACTGCGGGTGGAAGAGTTGCTCCCGGATGGATCTACGGCACTGACCGACGACGAAGAGGAGGACGAGGATGCCTGACGAAGGAGTCGCACTGCGCGCCGTTGGCGCCGATTCGCTCCTCGCTCGTCTTGACGGCCCAGCCGGGCTCAAGGCGCTTACGAGCGCTGAGCTTGATCAGATTGCAGAGCAGCTGCGCACCGCCATCATTGCCACGACTGCTGTAACGGGCGGACACCTCGGACCGAGCCTCGGCGTTGTCGAGCTAACGATCGCCCTGCATCGCGTGATGAACTCGCCAGTGGACCGCATCGTCTTTGATACTGGGCACCAGGCGTATCCGCACAAGTTGCTCACCGGTCGACTAGCCCGTTTCGGCACGCTCCGTCAGCTCGGCGGCATCGGCGGCTTCCCGCGCCGCACTGAGTCACCCCACGACGTGTTCGACGGTGGGCACGCTGGAACCGGCATCTCCATCGGCCAGGGTCTCGCGCTGGCGCGTGACGTGCGTGGCAGCAGCGAAAAGGTCGCCGTGGTTGTTGGCGATGCGGCACTGATGAGCGGCCTGAGCCTGGAAGCGCTCAACGACATCGGCCATCGCGGCACGCCGCTGCTCATCGTTCTGAACGATAACGAGATGTCTATCTCGCCTACCGTCGGTGCGATTTCCACCTACCTCTCTAAGGTGAAGCTCTCTGGACGCTGGCGCGAGAGCAAGAGTTGGTACGACCGCACCATCTCCCGTGTACCGCTCGTTGGTGCGCAACTCGCCGCATGGTCCAAGAGTTTGCGACGATCCGTTGTGTCGCTCGTGCAAGAGCCAGGGCGTCTGTTTGAGGACCTTGGCATCACCTATGTGGGCGTTCTCGATGGGCACAATCGTGCCCAGCTCGAGGAGGCATTTTCGAAGGCATTCACGATGAATGGCCCTGTGATTGTGCACGTGCGCACCCAGAAGGGTCGCGGCTATCGCCCAGCAGAGGCCGATCCAATTACTTTCCACGGCGCGGCGCTCCCAAAGATGGAGGTTGGTGCTACCGATAGTTACGGCAAAGCGGGTGCAGATCCGATCGCAACGCCAGCCAAAGTGCCGAACTACACCGCCTTCTTCGCGGCCGAAGTGGTCGCCGCTGCTGCGACCGACCAACGCATCGTTGCGATCACCGCAGGTATGCCAACGGGCACTGGGCTCGATAAGTTCGCCGCAGCCTATCCAGATCGCTTCTACGACGTTGGAATTGCCGAGCAGCATGCAATGGCTGCAGCGACGGGAATTGCCATGGGTGGCGGTCGGCCAGTGGTCGCAATCTATTCAACATTCCTGCAGCGCGCGTGGGACCAGATTGTTCATGACGTCTGTCAGAACGATCAGCCGGTGCTCATCGGGGTCGACCGTGCCGGCCTAGTTGGTGAAGACGGCACCAGCCATCAGGGGATGTTCATGCTCACGGCCCAGCGACAGATCCCACGACTGCTGATCGCCTCGCCGAAAGATGAGCAGCAGCTGCGCTCGCTTGTTCGCACCGCGCTTTCACAAGATCACCCCTTCGCTCTGCACTACCCACGCGACAGCGTGGTCGGTGTTCCAGAGGTAGCGCCAGCGATCCTCCCCGTCGGAGTTTCCGAGGTGGTTGAGGAGGGGAACCAGATCGCGATCCTGGCCTTTGGGCCGATCATTCAGCGAGTGGCCCCGATCGCTGCACGTCTGCGCGCCGAGGGGATCTCTGTCGCTCTGGTCAACGCCATCTGGGCAAACCCGCTCGATCACACGATGGTGCAGCGCTACGGTGAGACAGTTGACCTCATCGTGACGCTCGAGGAGAGTGTTGAGGCTGGCGGCTTCGGTGGTGCTGTTGTGGAGTCGCTGGCGGCGCACGAAGCGGCCACTGGGCGCCGCATCAAGGCCTCCATCGCCACGATCGGGATCCCGGCCGGGAGCTTCGTCGACCACGGCAGCGTCTCAGATCTCCGCACACTGATCGGCCTTGATGAGGCTGGGATCGAGCGCCGAATCCGAGCCGCCTGGAGCGCACGCAAGCAGTAAATCCTTCTACTCGCTGCGCCGAGCGACCCCGTGCGGGGAACGCGAACGCTGATTCCCATGTGCGATGATGTAGGCATGCGCCGCTTCGGTTTTGTCTACAACCCGACCAATGACCTTGCCCAAGAGGCTTGGGATGAGGCCGCTGGTTGGTGTGCCGCCAACGGTGTTGAGTGCTGGGGGCATGCTGCCGAAGACGTTGCCGACGTGCGGTCAGCGCTCCCCGGCACTGAAGTGCTCATCTCATTCGGTGGCGATGGAACCTTCTTGCGTGCCGCCTCTGCCGTCGCCGGTACCGCTACCCCGCTCCTTGGCGTGAACCTGGGGAAGATCGGCTTTCTTGCGCGTGCCGAGGCATTTCAGATTGAGCCAACGCTCGACGCCCTTCATGCGAAGCGCTGGACCACCCAGCCACGCATGGCACTCCGAGCCACCATTCACCATGGCGACGGTCGTAAGGAGCAACTAGACGCTCTCAACGATGTCGTAGTCGCTCGAGGTCACCTGCCACGCGTCTTGCGACTTGATGTCGCTGTAGGAGAGAGTCACCTGGCAACCTACATCGCTGATGGCGTGATCGTCTCCTCGCCGACGGGCTCAACCGGCTACTCGTTCTCGGCAGGAGGGCCAATCCTTGAGCCAACGAGTCGCAATCTGATCGTGACGCCGATTGCCGCCTACCTCGCAACCCTGCGCTCCGTCACAGTCTCGGCAACTCAGACGGTGACTTGCACGGTTGTACAGGGCGAAGATGCGGTGGTCTCAGTTGACGGCTGGATCGATATGCCACTCAAGATCGGCGATCGTGTCTCCGTTACCGAAGCAGCGCAGCCAATCAACTTTGTCGAGCTGCAGGGGGCCGCCCCATTCTGGGATCTGGTCCGCCAGAAGGTTGACCTCCTCCCACGGTGAGTGCACCGAAGGGTTCGCACATCCGCGAGCTTGGCGTGGCGGGCCTCGCGATCATTGACGCGGTACGCGTTGAATTCGGCCTTGGCCTCACGGTGCTCACCGGTGAGACCGGGGCAGGCAAATCACTCCTCGTTGACGCTCTCGCACTTGCGCGTGGAGGTCGCGGTGACTCGGGAGCGGTGCGCGCCGGATCAGACCGCCTCCGAGTCGAACTGCAGATCTCCGCGCAGGGTCGCGACCAGATCGCGGTCCGTGAGGTGTACGCAGAGGGGCGATCCGTCGCCCGCATTGACGACGAGCTCGTAACGATCGGTCGCCTCGCCGGCGAGATCGGGCCCCTTGTCGATATTCACGGTCAACACGACCAGCAGCGTCTCGGCGATCCAGCACGGCAGCGCGAGCTGCTCGATCGATGGTCAAAGGCTGAGGGGCATCGCGCCGAAGTTGCCAGCCTGATTCAGCAGCGCGGCGCTCTGCATGAAGAGCTGCAAGCGCTCGGGGGTGACGACTCTCGGCGCCTCGCCCTTCTCGAGGTTGCGCGGGCAGAGCGAGACGACCTCGAAGCCGCCGTGATTCGCGAAGGGGAAGAGGCTGAACTTAAAGAGGAGTTGCGCCGCGCCTCAAACAGCGAGCGCATCTCTGCCCTCCATGACGAACTGCGCGAGGCGTTGAACGAGGATCGCAGCGGCTTGCGTGCTCGCGCGGCAGCAGCCGAACGAATCGCGCGGGAGTTGGCACGCCTCGATGGTGACGCCACCGCACTGCAGGAGCGGGTGAGCGCACTCTCCATTGAGATTGATGATCTCGGCCGTGAGGCGGCGGCCCTCACACCATTTGCAGGCGGCGCGCGCAGCTTGGGTGAACTTGAAGAACGGCTGGCACTCCTCCTGGCGCTTCAGCGGCGCTTCCGCACTGATGAGGCGGGACTCCTCCTTGCATTGGAACGCGCACGTGAGGAGGTGGTGCGTCTTGAGGGTGCAGAGGAGCGCCGAAGCGAGATCACGCAGCAGCTCTCGGCGCTCAACGTACGCATCGGCGAGGCCGCTACGGCTCTACGAGCTGTTCGCCGAGCGGGTGCTGCGACACTGACCTCCGCGGTGAATGCGGCGCTGACGGCACTCGAACTTCCCCCAACGTTTGCGATCCCACTGGCACCTCGCGGTGGCGGAGAGGGCGACCCACTCGTTGAGGGTCAGCCATGCGCCGTCGATCAGGGAGGGGGTGATGACGTGTCGTTCATCTTTGCCCCAAACGCAGGCGAACCGGCGGGACCACTCGCCAAGATTGCCTCAGGTGGTGAGCTCAGTCGCGTTTCACTCGCCATCGAAGAGGCGCTTAGCGACGCAAGTGAGGCGCGAACCCTCGTCTTTGATGAGATTGATGCCGGACTTGGAGGGCGGGCAGGGGAGACTCTCGGGCGTAGCCTGCGCCGCATCTCTGCGCAGCACCAGGTTCTTTGCGTCACCCACCTGCCGCAGGTAGCCGCGCAGGCTGATATCCATCTGCGCGTCTCTAAGCGCGAGGTGGATGGTCGCACCCTGACCCAGGTGCAGCGCCTCACCGATGAAGAGCGAGTCACAGAGCTTGCCGCCATGCTGGCTGGCGAAGGGGCCGGCAGTGGTGCAACCGCCGCCGCTAACGAGCTCTTGGCCAACGCACGTCGCGGCCGTTGATGCCCACGGCGTCACGGAGCGAGATTGATCGACTGATTGACTCCTGCATCCTCTATCTCGGAGTAGAGCGAAACCTCGCCCCGCGCACCCTTGCCGCCTATCGTGGGGACTATCAATCGTTTGCGGAGACACTCGGCACGAGCGGTGCCTGGAAGAGCTCAGCCAAGGCGGCGCAGGAGTGGATCGCCCAGCCTGGCAACGCTCTCTCCACGATGCGCCGGCGGGCTGCAGCCCTGCGCGTCCTCTATCGATTCGCTGAGGGTGAAGGGATCATCGCGCGCTCAATCAGCGATGAGATCGACCTGCCGCGATCACGCCGCACTCTGCCAACCGTGCTAGGCGTCGAAGAGGTTGAACGTCTGCTGACTGCGCTTGGTACTCCACTTGACGAGAGTGACCTGGCACGCGCAAATGCTCATCGCAACCGCTCACTTGGTGAACTGCTCTACGGATCAGGTGGTCGCGTCAGTGAGATCGTCGATCTGGACTTGGAGTCCGTGGACCTCAATGATGGTTCCGTGAGACTCTTCGGTAAAGGCCGACGGGAGCGCATCGTGCCAATTGGGGAGCCAGCGCTAGATGCGATCCAGGCATACCTTGGCCACTGGCGTGCCGTCCATCAGCAGGCATCTAGCCGGGCTAGTGGATCCACGCCGGAGCCGAAAGCGCTCCTCTTATCGCGCGGTGGCGTGCGACTTCGGAGGGAGTCAGCCTGGTCGGCGATTCGCACGGCGGCCGTCGCGGCAAACCTTGGGCGCGAGATTCATCCCCATACGCTGCGCCACTCGTTTGCAACACACCTCCTCGACGGTGGCGCGGACCTGCGCGTGGTGCAGGAGCTTCTTGGGCACGCCGACATCGCAACGACCCAGCTCTACACCCACCTCCTCGGGAGCCACGTGCGTGATTCGTATCGGAAGGCCCACCCAAGGGCCTAGGCAGCCCGCGAGGCGGTAGGATTCGGGTGTGAATTTTGCGACTCGAGCCCACCGTCTCCAGCAGGTGCTCGCGCATCTGCAGGCAGTTGGCCGTCAGCAGCTGGCCCGCCTCGGGCTCGTCAATCCCGTTGGTGCCGAAGGCGACGCGCACCTTCGTGCCCTACGTGCCACGCCGCGGGCACGTCGTGCCTTTGCCGCCGCGCACCCTGCCGACCAGGCCTCTGCAACGCGTACCGCTGCCAGGCTTCGTTCTCTCGGCGCCGAGAGGGATGATCAACTTGCAGCGCTTCTACATGACCTGCCGAAGGGTCAGGTCGGCCTCCTGCCTCGAGTGATTCATGTGCTGGAGGGTTCTCCAGTGAGCGGACGGGCACGCGGACTGCTGGCCCGTTCGCGACAGACACTCCGTCTCCATGCCTCGGTTGCGCCAAAGCTCGCTGACAGGCTCGGCGCTCCGAGGGGCACCATTACGATCCTTCAGGAACTGGCGCGTCAAGAGTCGCGCACCACATCTCGAGGGAGGGCCACTGGAATTGACGCGCGCGTTCGCCTCCTCCTCGATATCGACAGTGGCGTAGCGCGATGAGCGTTCGCGGCATCGCAGAGGGTTTTGAGCTCCCTGACCCATCGGTACCTGATATCGAGGGTGTGATCTTCCGCAGAGAGCAAGGGGGACTCTTCGGGCGAACACGCTCATATGTGGCGCTCGGGGAGTTCAGTGGGCCCTATGGGCTCCTCCTTGCGCTTATCGAGCGTGATGAGTTGGATGTACGTCGTGTGCCACTGGCCGGGTTTGCAGATGAGTTCCTCCGGTACTTTGCGGAGATTCCCGACGATCGCCTAGAGACGCTTTCATCATTTGTTTCGGTCGCTGCACAACTCATTGTGCTGAAGAGCCGAGCGCTGCTGCCACGTCCGATCGCGGCGGCACCAGACCTCATTAATGATCTCGACGTTGAAGATGAGGCCGACACGCTCCGCATTCGACTCCTGCGCTACCGAGTCTTCCGCGATGCGGCGCGGGTCCTTGGCGATCGCCTGATGCAGCCGCTCTGGTATCGCGAGCCGCCGACCCGCCAGCTCCCTGGCCCAAAGGCGATCGCAGTCGAACCGATCGTGCCAACGAAATCAGACCCTAAGCGTCTCCTCCGTGCCATGGTGCGCATCGCCCTGCGACGGAAGCCACTCGCCGCCCTCTCTACGGCACCAGTAGGAATCAAGGTCTCGATTAGCGACCGACTCTCTGCGATCCGTGACGCGGTTCGCCTCAGCGGTGTGGCGGGGGTGGACCTTGAGACCCTTCTTGGCGATCGGCAAGACCGGTCATTCATCGCCGTGACATTCTTAGCCCTTCTTGAACTCGCCAAGCGCCGAGAGGTCGAGGTGCGTCAAGATGCGCTGTGGGGACCAATCACAATTCTGCAGGGGGTGAGCGAATGAGCGACGAGGGACAGAGCGCAGCCGCGGCGCCGTGGGTGGCCACGGTCGAAGATCTCGAGGCACTCCTCTTCGTCGTTGATCGTCCGATCACCCGGCGAGAGGCTGCGAAGCTCCTTGAGGCATCGAAGAGCGACGTAGACCGACTCGTAACGGCGCTCACTGCAGATCTTGCAGAGCGTGGAATCACCCTGATCACGCATGGTGACGAGCTGCAGCTCGCCAGCGGCGCAGAGCAGGCCCGAGCGGTGCTCGCGTGGGTTGGCACCGGGGGCTCTGATCTCACGGCAGCCCCGCTAGAGACGCTTGCAGTTATCGCCTATCGCCAACCGGTCACCAAGGGCGGCATCGAAGAGATCCGCGGCGTTGACGCCGACTACGCACTCCGCGTGCTCCTGGAGCGAGGGCTCATCGAAGAGGCGGGACGCCTTGAGACTGCCGGCCGCCCGATTCGTTACGCGACAACGCTTGAGTTCCTCCGTCGATTCGGGCTCGGATCGCTCGCTGAACTCCCCGCGCTTGAAGGAGACGCCGAGGCGCTTCGCCACCTTGAACTGCGGAGCGAGGCGGCGGACTCTTCAACGGAGCGTAGCGAAAACGTCATCGCAGAATCTAAGGAGCCCGACGCCCCATCAACCCCTGCGCAAGAGGATGCCGCAACTGACTGATCTGATACGCGTCAACGTGCTCGTTGCGGAACGCTCTGGACTCTCCCGACGTGGTGCTGACAAGGCCATTGCTGAGAACCGTGTCACGACCGCCGGGCGAGCCGTAGCACTAGGGGAGCGACTCGATGCGCTCGCCCCACTTGAGTTAGACGGGAACGTGCTCGTGGCTAAACCTCGCCTATCGACAGAGTCGGGCGACGCTTTGGGCGGCGCAGAGGTGTTCGCCTGGTATAAACCGGTGGGTGTTACCACCACGCATGCCGATCCCTACGCAACGGTGACCTTGCCCCAAGCGCTAACCCCAACTCTTGGGGCTGAACGTGCAGCGCGCATACTTTCAATCGGGCGACTCGATCGCGAGAGCGAAGGGCTGCTCCTGCTGACCGAGGAGCGACGAGTTGTCTCACCACTTGCGCACCCACGTGCCGGACTGCGCCGAGCCTATGCTGCGGCAACAAAGGCCATGGTTGGCGAGGCTGAATTCCAACGGCTGCGCGCTGGCATTCGGCTGACTGATGGCTGGGCGCACGCCATTGAGGCGCGAGGCGTGCACCGCGACGATGATCTTCCAGAAGATGTGCGTGGCGGCGACATGGATCCGGGTCAATGGAGCTTCATCTCAATTGGCGAAGGCCGACATCACGAGGTTCGCCGTCTGTATGGCGCAATCAGCCACCCGGTGCTCCGCCTGATTCGAGTCGGCTATGGGCCAGTGCGCCTCGGCGGGCTAACCCCAGGTGAACTACGGCTCATTACCGAATCTGAACGAGCAGAATTGACGCGTGCCCTGGTTGCAGTGCCAAAGAGCAAGTCGCGACCGGCCGCACCTGCGAGCAGATAATGCGGATCGCCATTGACGGTCCAGCCTCAAGCGGCAAGAGTAGCGTTGGCCGACTCGTAGCAGAGGAGCTCGGGTTTGGTTTCCTTGACACAGGTTTGCTCTATCGAGCGATTACGCGTCGAGCGATAGATCTCGGCTGGTTCCCTGCGCCGACCACGGCGGCTGAAGTGGCGGGCGTTGCATTTGATCAGGCACGCCGCGACCTTACGGATCTAGCCTCTGCAACCGATGTTCAGGGAAGTGGGCTGAGTGTCACGATCGTCGTTGATGGCACACCGCTCTCGGATGCGCAACTTGAAGCGGCAGACGTCGAGCTGGTCGTTCCGGCGGTCGCATCAATTGAGACTGTGCGCGATGCCCTCCGTTCGGTGCAGCGAAGCGTGGCGACCCGTGGAGGGTCAGTGCTTGCCGGTCGTGATATTGGCACCGTGGTACTCCCTGACGCCGAGTGCAAGATTTTCCTTGACGCAACAGCGGAGGCGCGGGCCGCTCGACGAGCCACGCAACGCGGCTATGCCATCGGTTCTGCAGAGCATCAAGCGATTCTTGCCAGCCTGATCGCGCGCGATGCAGAGGATCGATCTCGTGCTGTGGCGCCACTGATTGCGGCGACGGATGCGATCACGATTCACACAGATGAGATGGCGCTCAACGACGTGGTCAAGCAGGTCGTGGCAGAGGCGCGCAGGCTCGCACGATGACGCCGGAGCGCATCCCGCTCGGCATGCGCCTCTCAGAGCGCTTCGGCCGCTGGGCAATGCAGCGCTTGGCGGGCGAGATCGTCGTCAGAGGCCTTGATCGCATCCCTGCAACTGGGCCTGTACTGCTGGCTTCAAACCACATCTCGTGGGTTGATCCGGTGCTCTTAGCCTGTTGGCTCACTCCAGCAACCGGTCGCCCAATGACCTGGATGGGGAAGGCGGAGGCGATGCGCTGGCCGCTGGTCGGATGGTTCCTGCGGGTGAATGGTGTCTTTGGAGTTCGGCGCGGCGCCGCCGATCTTGAGGCGTTCCGTCTGGCCGAGCGCATCCTCAGCGAGGGGCGCATCCTCGGGATTTATCCAGAAGGGACACGCTCACCTGACGGCATCCTGCGCCCCTTTCGCGATGGGGCCGCCCTCCTAGCGCTGCGCAGCGGTGTCCCAGTCCTACCTGTCGCGGTCACGGGCACGGATGGTCTCTGGCGCAAGGGCTCGCTGATCCCTCGTCGCGTCCCTCGCGTCACGCTCACGATTGGTGAGCCGGTGGTGATTCCACGCGGCGAGGGGCCACGACCCGAGCTTGCCGCGGTGAGCGGCGCCATCCACGACGCTGTTGCAGCCCTCCTTCCCGAGGCGAATCGGCCCTAGGGGCGGGGTGGGCGATAATGCCCGCATGGGAAGTGTCGAGAACATTGTCATCGCGAAGCGAACAGGCGTCTGCTATGGCGTCCGTGAGGCCATT
>Ga0315906_10010637_pt1 | contig 10786 bp, 10 predicted proteins | sample LakEriMetagenome_4_FD_203526 | JGI IMG/M metagenome (GOLD analysis project Ga0315906, IMG submission 203526) | Freshwater fungal communities from buoy surface, Lake Erie, Ohio, United States - Buoy 2 MA122 | ecosystem: Environmental > Aquatic > Freshwater > Lake > Lake biofilm | place: USA...
TACCAAGTGGTACATATTTCCCCAGCTTGCCGTTTAACTGCCACAAGTTCATTCCCGGGAAGCCAAGGCCTCTGTATGTAAATGCACCGCTAAAAGCCATACCTTTTACAGGGTAAGCAATATTATCAAGATCAAAGTATTGATAGTTATAAGAAATTTCACCAAATGATTGTCTTGTTTTATTGTCAGTAAAGAAAGGTACGTAGCCTTTATTGGTGTTTTGAGAAATGAGTTGTGCTATAGTATCAGCAATTCGTTCGTTTACAAATTGCAAACGCACATAATGCCGGTGATTGATTCCTTTCCTGTAACTCAATCCCGCTTCTGCACGAAAACTGGTTCTTACAAAATCATTGATTTGATTATTTGCAACTGGAAAAAAAACTTGCTTATTGCTGTCAGTGGCATAAGAAGTTTGCCTGGTGCTTGTATAATACACGCCAAACAAAAACCCTTTTTCTAATTTTTTATCAGCAAAGGGTTGTTCATAATACAACGAGTATTGTCGGTTATAGCCATTGATGTAATTAAAATTCAACTTATCCCTGCGGCCGCTCACATTATACCAGTTAAATTTCAACCCGTAATTAATCCGTTCAAGGCTGCTGTTTTGTTCTACTATCCATTGATTCAGATTACGGTCAACCAGCTTAAAATAAGGAACAGGAAAAATATACCAGCGCTCTTTTACTGTAAACTCAATTTCCATTTCCTGCGCCGTTAAAGTTTTAATAATTGGAATTACTTCAAGAAACAATTGCGTGTTCACTACATCCTGTCTTGCTTTTACAATAGCATCAAACAACTGTGATGATGTAATTACCGTTCCTTCCTTAAAACTGATTTCACGGCGAATGATATAGTCTTTGGTTACTTTATTTCCCTTAATTTGAATGTTGATTACTTTAATCTGTGCATTGGCAGGCAGCTGCGCAATCATTTTTTTGATTTCAGTTTTTACAGAATCAAAAGAAACAGAAGCCTGGCCTAAAAGAGTTTCAGTGAAAAGAAAAGCAACAACAAAAAGCAAACAATATTTCATGCTCCAAATTCTCATAATACGTGGTAGTAAGCGAAGGGTAAATGTAGCCTGAAAAAGTGAAAGAGACGAAGGGTGAAAGTTAAATGTTTAAATAGTTCATAAGATGGTCAAAGTTGAGGCGTAGTTCTTCTTCTGAAAGGTTTTCACCAAAATACTGTACCACATTATATTCGTACCGCTCCAACGATGCAAGAATATCCTGCAAGTCATTTTTATTGATCTTAACAGCAACCATCAGCTGACCGCTGGTAGCATCAGTCCATGTGTTGAGATGAATAATGCGTGCATCATTTGACTCTACAATGCGACCCAGTTCTGAAATGGTAAAATTATTATGCGGCATTTGCAGAATGATGATGCCGCCGGGTTCTGTTGCAGCATTATAATGTGCTGCTGCATTGAGTAAATCTTCAGCAGTTATTACACCCAGGTATTCGCCATCTTCTTTTATCACAGGTAGTAATCCCAGTTTGCGCTGATGCATAAGTTTTAACGGAGCTAAAAAAAAGTCATTGGCCTTTACCACCACCTGCTCTGCCAATGGAATTTGTGTTTCAACAGTTGCATTTTCATTTGCATCCATCAAATCATCTTCATGAAGCAACCCTATTGATTTTTGATTATCAACAACCGGTAATTCTGAAACATGAAACTCATGCATTAGTTCCAAAGCCTGCTGAACTGTGTCTGTAGGTTTTAAATGCGGTATGTTATTTTTTATGAGTTCGGCGGCTGTCATAGTGTATGTTGGGGTTTCGTTCAAACTGGCACTGGTCTGCTTAGTTTGGTAAGAAAGCCGTGCAATATTTCATTAAACTGCTGCGGCTGCTCCATCATTGGCGCATGCCCGCACAAATCAATAAAATGCAGTTCAGAGTTGGGAATGAGTTTGTTAAACTCCTTTCCAACAAATGGAGGGGTAATGGTATCGTTATTGCCCCATATTAATAACGTAGGAACTTTTATTTCATTGAGTTCTTCACCAAGATTATTTCTGATTGCACTTTTAGCCAATGCAATGATCTTAATTACTTTGGTACGCTGGTTTACAATATCATACACTTCATCAACCAGTTCTTTGGTGGCAGTAGCCGGATCGTAAAAAGTAAGTTGCGTTTTACGTTTAATATACTCGTAATCGCCTCGCTTGGGATAAGTATCCCCCATGCCGTTTTCAAACAAACCACTGCTTCCTGTTAGTATCAAAGATTTGATGCGTTGCGGATGTTTAAGTGCATGTACGAGTGCCACATGCCCGCCGAGTGAATTACCAAGCAGGTGAATATTGTTATATCCTTTTACTTCAATAAACCTATGTACAAATTTTTCGAGCCCGCCCACTGTTGTATGCAGTAAATCCAGTTCAAACAACGGGAGCATAGGCACAATAACTGTATTATGCTTTTTAAAATATTCAATGAGATCTTTAAAATTGCTTAATGCACCAAAAAGCCCATGCAGAAGGATGAGTGGTTCTCCACTTCCTTCTTCAATGTACTTGAATTTGTCGAGCTGTTTAATTTCGTAGTTCATGTAGCTGTGATAAGCAATTGTTATGTGCTAAAGTAATTGATTTGTTCCAAATGAGCGAATAAAAATTGGTTGAAAACTGCCTTACAGTTTACTGTTTTTTTATTATACATCCTATTGATTTCAAATGCAACTATAAAGTTGGCGCTTGCTGATTTATTTTTTCAAAAAAATTGACTAACTGTTCAAACAAATCTTTAAACAAAGGAATAACTGCTCCAATTTTTTCTATAACAACGGGAGCCCATGGACGAATGTAAGGCCATGTTACAGATTGATTCATGGTAGCATCAGCAAACAAATGCAGTTGCTGTGCATAAAACAAAAACACACTTACAATGATAATATACAAAACAGCATATAAAACTACACCGAGCAATTTATTCAGCCATCCTATTAATGCAAGCTGTATGGCGCTTTCAATAAACTTTGCACCCATACGAACCAGTAAAATCACAGCTATAAATACCAGTAGAAAACTTAAAAAAGGCAACCACTTGGCACCAATATTAGTAGCATCCCCCAGCCAGTTAGCTACAGTTGCACTGAGTTTAAGTGCCGCAGCAATGCCAACAATAAAAGCGAGTACTGAAAATACAGCTACAATAAATCCTTTTTGAATTCCTTTGATTACTGCTATAACCAATGTAACAGCTATCAGTATATCAATAATCATGTGGTTATTATTTAAGCAGTTCTTTTACTGCAGCACTGATAGCTTTGCCATCTGCTTTGCCCGCCAGTTGTTTGGTAGCAACTCCCATTACTTTTCCCATATCGGCAGGCGATGATGCTCCCGTTTCAATAATTATTTTTTGTAATGCCAGTTTTAAATCTTCTTCACTCATCGGTTGTGGCAAGAACTTTTCAATTACAGCAATTTCTTCTTCTTCTTTTTGAGCAAGATCTGTTCTGTTTTGCTGTTTAAATATTTCCAGAGAATCTTTACGTTGTTTCACCATTTTTTGAAGTGCTTTCAACTCTGCCTCTTCAGTTACTGCCTCACCACTTGTTTTGAGCAGGAGCAATGCCGCTTTAATGGCACGTAGCCCCCTGAGTTTACCCTCATCTTTTGCTTTCATGGCATCTTTCATTTCTGCCATAACATTTGTTTCAAGACTCATAGTTAAAAATTTAATGGTTGTGTTTGAGTTGATCGGCTTTAAACTTTTTCATCATGCTGCTTGCAAATGCTTTCATATCTGCAGTTATTTCCTTGTTTTGGGTTGCACGTTCAAATGTATCGGCCATGGTCATTAATGTTTGATAATAGAAATCAGCCATTTCATCTACCATCATTTCTTTGGTCCATAAATCAATCCGCAGGGCGCTTTTATCAGCCCCATCCCAAAATGAAATCATCATGGCTTTCGCACGCTGTTCCATATCAGCGGTACTGTCTGATGCCTTCCATGAAATATCTTCAGGCACCTTGTTCTCATCCAGCAATACATCAATTGAAATTGTACTCTTATGTGTCATATTTAATATTAAGCTGCAAAGTTAAGTTTAGCAGGGTAATTTCAATGAAATTACAATTGCAGACAATTTATGTTTTCTATAAACAGAAACAGTAATCCCTGCAGTTGCTGAGAAACTATTCGTAAAACTGTTATTGATTTTGTTGAAACTGCATGGCCGACAAGTCCTGAATAAACGAGATTAGTGTATTGGAAGAATAAACTGAAACCGATTCTTGAGAATTTAAAATTACTTTGTTACGGTACGTTTCATCTTTGTAAAGAAGCATCATTTTCCATGCAATATCATCTGCGTTGCTTTCATCAGCATAAATAAATAAACCTTCCTGCTGTTCAAAGCTCTGTGGCTGCATCATAATTACCGGCGTTTTAACTGCAATTAACTGTTGAGGCAAAACCATACTGTCGTTTTGAGCAAAATGAATAGCTGCGTATGCCGATGCGGTTAAAGCATTAAGCATATGCTCTGCAGTTTGGTTAATGAGTAACACATCCTGTTTATATTTATAAGATGACAACACAGCTAAAAAATCATCTTCAAATTTTGACGAGCTGTTAATCATTAGTTTCATGCCCGTTTGCAGCCGTTTCTTAAATATTGAAAATGCTTTTAGTAAAGGCATCAATTGATTTACTGACAGTTCTTCATTGTTTACGAGAAAATACTGATACCCGGCGCTCCAATTATTTCTGATTGTTTGTTGCTCCTCCATGTCATAGGGTATAAACTGATGTTCAGGATCAACACAGGTTACATAAATTTTTTCTGAAGGAAACAAAGAGCGTTGATGTAACACCTGCTTCAGTTCAAAAGAGGAGGCCAATACATATTGATAAGGATCTAATTTCCCTGTTTTTAATTTTTTGAATTGTTTATGTGATTGAAGTAAGTAGCAGTTAACAGCATCCTTATGAATAAGTTCAGAAGAAATTACAAGTTGAGGGTTTAGTTTTATAACAGCTTTCCTCAGGGCTCTTTTTGAAAGCGCCTTTATTAAAAAATTATCTATTGCTTTTCCCGGCTTTGAAATCACTTTTATCTTGCTATAAGCAAGTTCCTTTGCCTGGTTTTCATTTGCAATCATCCACCATTCATGATGCTCGCCGCTTGCCGAAATAAAATGGATTAATTTATTGTTGAACAATAGTGGTGGAAAACCTATTTTTTTATCAACAGCAATATCAAGTAGCAGTTTCATTATAATTACAAAAAGCAAATGTAAGAGACATGAATAAGTAATGCAGCGTTATAATGCCGGCAGGAATCGTAATTTCAGAATCGTTGCAGTTATTTTTCCGTAGCATAAAATCATAGCAACTACGGTTGCAGATTAGAAGCAGAACCCTTAGCTTTATGATGCTAAGCAATTACCGGAAGAGGAATACTTATATTCAGCATAAGCAGTAACTCTTAATGATGAAAATTTGATGTGCTTGATAATTTTACACAAAAAATTGAGTGCATTTTAATTTTTGGAATAATAATTGATATTAAACTTATTGAATACAGGGAACCAATTTTTCCTTTCTAAAAAACTGATAATCAATTCAAAAATATTATCCGGCTATGGGATTTTTTAAAAATCTATGCCGGAAAACGATGATGGTTTTACAATGTGGATTTTGGGTAAACGACCCCGCTTTTCAGCGGGGTCTTCCATTTTTAAGTGTTTTCTCCTGTTTTCTTTTTTGATTTTTCACTTTATGTTTGTCGTGAGATTTAATTCCAGTATCTATTAAAAACCAATAACCATGAAGAAGCTTTTATTTGCACTTCTTTTAAGTTTATCCGTATCAGTTGCATTTGCACAGGAAGAAATTAGCTTTACTTCCGGCAGGGATAAACATGACGGCAAACCACAATTCTTTGCCAACCTTTCTCAAAAATTTGTTTTAAAAACAGGTTTCGTTGAAAACATGTTCAGCTTCAGGAAAGATGAAATTGTAACTATTACGGTTACTGAAGGTTTTGTTTTTAACGGAAAAGTGATTTCAAAAACAGTTGAAAGCAACGGGCTTGAAATTATAACTGTTGAAAGCAACCAGCGCAAAGGACTGGTGCTATCAGTATCAAAATATACCAAGCCTGATGGTACCGTTGATTACATGGGGGTAATAACCAGCCGTGAATTCAGCGATATGATTATGCTTGAAAAAGATATTATTACCGGAAATTACCAATGGACACATAAAAATTTATCGCAAATGATTGCCGATTAGCCCGTTTTTGAATCCGTATACCCTGAAGAAAACAAAACCGTAAACTAAAAACTAAAATCCAATCCCATGAAACGCTTTATCTCGGCTTTGTGCCTGAGTGTACTGCTTTTCGCTGTTGTCGAAGTAAAAGCACAGGTACCCAAACTCAACAGTTATCCGCAGGCATCCGCCACAATCTTTCTTGATTTTGATGGACAAACAGTAAACTCAGCATTTTGGACAACTATTCCATTTTATGCTACCCCTGCCAATTTAACAAGCACTCAAATTACAAGAGTTTTTAACCAGGTGGCAGAAGATTTCAGGCCATTCAATCTGAACGTTACAACTGATTCAACTGTATTCTTTGCTGCAACTCCAGGCCGCAGACAACGTATTATCATTACCGAATACAGTCAGTGGTATGGTAATGCAGGAGGTGTTGCTTATAATCCCTCTTTCCGCTGGACACAAGATGTTCCCGGCTTTGTATTTTCAAATTTGTTGGCAACAAATGCTGATCCTAATGTAAACGCCAAGCGTATTGCAGAAGCAACTTCACATGAAGCAGGACATACTCTGGGCCTTGATCACCAAAAATTATACAACGCAACTTGCGGATTAACCACAGAGTATAACCCCGGTTCAGGCAGTGGTGAAATTGGCTGGGCTCCTATTATGGGCAACAGCTACAGCCGCAACCTTTCTTTATGGCACAACGGTACTTCTTTAAGCTGTACAACCAACCAGGATGATCTTGCAATTATTGCAGGTAATACAGGTGTTGGGTTCCGTAATGATGATGTTGGAAATAATAACGCTCAAGCTGCTACAGTTCAAATCACCGGTTCAAACTACAGTACAACAGGATTTATCAATGCAACAAATGATGTTGATGTTTTCCGTTTCAATCTTAGTGCAAATGCTCGTTTTGTATTAAATGCCGTTCCTTATAACTTATCCAGCGGTTACCAATCTGCTAATATTGATATTCAGATTTCATTGCTGGCAAGTAATGGCAACCTCATCAGAACCTATAATCCTACTACATCAGTTCAGGCTATTATAGACAGTAATTTAAACCAGGGTACATATTTTATTCGTGTTACCAATACAAGCAATACCAATGTGTCCAATTACGGAATGCTGGGGAACTATACACTCAGTGGCACAATTCAGGCTGGTTCAACGCTTCCTATATATGATTTGCAATTAAGTGCAAGAGTTGTGAGTGAAAAACATGAACTGGACTGGAACATTATTGCCGATGAGCCAATTGATAATATTTCAGTTGAAGTATCAACTGACGGAAGAAACTTTACTCCTTTACAGGATGTAAACGGCAACCTGCGCAAGTTTGTGTACCAGCCGTTTGAAAAAACAACACTGTTTTACCGCCTGCTTGTAGTAACCGCTTCACAATTAAAATACTATTCTAATATTGTGAACCTGCGTGCAGTAAACGGAATCAAAAAATATAATATCACAACCAACTTCATTAACACCAACAGTATTGTAGTAAACAGTAATGGAAATTACAACTGGAGATTACTGGATGTTAATGGCCGCATGTATGGCAGCGGACGTCTTAACAACGGAGCCAACCGTATTGATGCAGGCAACCTCAGCAGCGGTATGTACTTGCTGCAGGTAATGGACGGAAGTGAAATAAATACAGAAAAATTGATTAAAAAATAATAACCCGCTTTTTGCTTACCTGTTCCGATAACAAAAGCTGCCCCTTTTTGGGGCAGTTCTTTTTTATGAAACAGGTTGCTTACATTTGCTTTTTCAGTTATGGAATATAATACAACAAGAGCAGCATTGAGTATTCGGGAATATGGAAGACATATTCAAAAAATGGTTGATCACATTTTAACCATTGAAGATCGTAAAAAACGTCAGGAACAGGCACAGGTAGTAATTGAACTGATGGGTTTCCTGAACCCGCACTTAAAAAATGTTGAAGACTTTCGTCATAAGTTATGGGATCACCTGTTTTTAATCTCCGATTTCAAACTGGATGTTGACAGCCCCTATCCTATACCCACAAGAGAAACATTAAAGGCAAAACCGCAGCGGTTAAACTATCCAAAACGTTACCCCAAATTCAATCATCTTGGTAAGAATATTGAAATGGTAATCAACAAAGCATTGAGTGAAGAAAATCCTGAAAAGAAACAGGGCTTTGCAAATGCCATTGCGTATTACATGAAGCTTTCATATAACAACTGGCATAAAGAAAATGTACAGGATGATGCCATACAAAGTGAACTAAGCGCCATTACTAAAGGTGAATTGGAATTTAATACCAGGCCCTTTGTTCGCCAATACAGACCAAGTGATGACTACAGAGATAACCGTGGCGGCGGTGGCAAACGTCATAAACATTTTCAGCAACGTGGCGGCGGTGGAAGAGATAATCGTGGCGGCGGTGGAAGAGATAACCGTGGCGGCGGTGGAGGAAAGTTTAAGAAAAGGTATTAAACTATCATTCAAGTATATTATTATTAAGGGTTCGCAATGCGAGCCCTTTTTATTTTACTTTGCATCAGTAACCTTTTCATCAAGACAGTAACATAAAATTCTAAATAAAATAACTCTTTACATGCACTCTTTTGAAGTACGGGGCGGGAAAAAATTAAATGGCGAAATAATACCACAAGGTGCAAAAAACGAAGCACTGCAAATCATTAGTGCTGTTTTGTTAACGCATGAAAAAGTAACTATTGCCAATATTCCTGATATTATTGACGTAAACCTGTTGATTGAACTGCTGGGCGAAATGAATGTAAAGATTGAACGACCACAACGTGATACCTGCATCTTTCAGGCAGATGATGTGGATGTGGATTATTTGCACAGCGAAACTTATAAAAAGAAAAGCGGTCGCCTCCGGGGAAGTGTAATGCTGGCAGGCCCCATGCTTGCACGTTTTAAAAAAACATTTATACCCAAACCGGGTGGTGATAAAATTGGCAGAAGAAGATTAGATACACATATCATCGGTTTTGAAAAACTTGGCGCTGAGTTTCATTATCATCCTGAAGATGGATTCTTTCATCTCAATGCTCCACAGTTGAAGGGTGTAAATATGCTGCTCGATGAACCATCGGTTACAGGCACAGCAAATATTGTAATGGCTGCAAGCATGGCCAGCGGAACTACGCAAATTTATAATGCAGCATGTGAGCCTTATCTGCAACAACTGTGTAATATGCTTAACCGCATGGGTGCACGCATTAGTGGCGTGGGTAGCAACTTACTTACAATTGAAGGTGTTGATTACCTGGGCGGAACCTCACACCGCATTTTACCTGATATGATTGAAATAGGATCATTCATTGGCCTTGCTGCAATGACTCAAAGTAATATCACCATTAAAGATGCAGCTATTGAACACCTTGGTATTATTCCGGAAAAATTTAAACAACTGGGCATTCAACTGAATTTCAATGGAGATGATATTCATATTCCTGAACAGGAAATTTATGAAATACAACGCTACTTTGATGGTGGTGTACTCACCATTTACGATCATCCTTGGCCAGGCTTCACACCCGATTTGCTGAGTATTGTTTTAGTAACTGCTATACAGGCAAGAGGCAGTGTGCTTATTCATCAAAAGATGTTTGAAAGCCGGTTATTTTTTGTTGACAAACTTATTGATATGGGTGCACAAATTATTTTATGCGATCCGCACCGTGCTGTTGTCATTGGATTGGAACGGGAGCAAAAATTAAGAGGCATTACCATGAGCAGCCCTGATATCCGTGCCGGACAAGCTTTGCTTATTGCTGCATTGAGTGCAGAAGGTAAAAGTATCATTCAAAATATTGAACAGATTGACAGAGGCTATCAGTATATTGATGAACGGTTAAGAAAATTAGGAGCTGATATAAAAAGAATTGAAGGTTAAGCATATCTTATTCATGTTCCCTGCCAATAATTTTCCCTTTTTTCCAGTTGTTTTGCAGCTCATCAAATTCTTTTAAATCTTCGGCAGAAAAACTTTTATTGGTGAGGTTTTTTAAATCAGGCTGCCCTGCATTTACCCATGCTGTGTACCAAAAACTTGCAACAGCATAAATGCTTTGGCGCATTCTTCTTTCAACCATACCGCCCAATTTATCATTATAAGCTCTTGTAAACCCGGTGGAGTAAGTGCGAATGATGTTTCCGTTTCTGTTTTCAAAAGAATACTTGGCATCACTGGCATAAGATTGTGTGAGTTCTTTTTCAAATGTCAGAACAGTATCAGCAGCTGCGCCACTCTCCAACACACGGGCCCATATAAAATCGCCGGGCTTTTTAATGTATTCAGCTTTACCAATCCAGAAATCAAATTCTTTATCAGCCAAAAGTTCTGGAATACGACTTTCCCAAAAACCATGAATTCCGTTTTGCCCCGTAAACTGTCCGTTATGATTATGACTTGCATGCAATGGCACATGTGCATCAGAAATATAGTGCCCGATTTCTGCACTCAACTTTAAAATACGTGCCTGGTTTTTTTCTTTGAATGCAGTAGTTA
>Ga0315906_10010639_pt1 | contig 10785 bp, 9 predicted proteins | sample LakEriMetagenome_4_FD_203526 | JGI IMG/M metagenome (GOLD analysis project Ga0315906, IMG submission 203526) | Freshwater fungal communities from buoy surface, Lake Erie, Ohio, United States - Buoy 2 MA122 | ecosystem: Environmental > Aquatic > Freshwater > Lake > Lake biofilm | place: USA: Lake...
GGGCGGCCTTTTACTTTGAAATTCGAAGCGGATTATTTCCCGTCGACGTAGGCGAGACCGGCGGCGGTCTTGGCCACGGCGTCCGCGCCTTCGAGGAGGTCGGCGATGGGGTCCCACTTGCCGTTGACGAGGCCGTCGCGGGCGGAAGCGGCGATGCCGGCCTTCCAGGTCTTGGCGCCGGCGGAGACGGTCAGCTTTTCGACGTCGACGGTGACTTCGACGTCCGGGTTGGCGCGCACGAAGGCATCGCACTCGGCGAGGTCTTCCTTGGAGAGCGTCAGGCAAGGCACGCCGAGGGTCGTGGAGTTGCCGAAGAAGATCTCGGCGAAGCTGCCCCCGACGAGGGCGGTGAAGCCGAAGCGCCAGATGGACTGCGGAGCGTGCTCACGGGAGCTGCCGCAGCCGAAGTTGAAGCCGACGACCATGACGCCCTTCTTGGCGGCGGCGATGCGGGCGGCCTGGGCCGAGTTCATCGGGTGCGGGCGCTGCTTGCCGTCGGGGCCGGTGCGCTCGTCGCGGAAGGCGTGCTCGCCTAGACCATCGAAGGTCACGCAACGGAGGAAGCGCGCGGGGATGATGCGGTCGGTGTCGATGTCGTCGCCGGGGACGGCGAGGGCGAGGGCTTTGACCTGGGTGATTTTGGCGAGGGACATGGCGGATCGGAAAGGGGTCAGGCGGCGACGGGACGGCGGATGACGCAGACGGGCATCGCGAGGGCGGCAGCCAGGGAGGCGAGGCGTTCTTCCGCGACGGAGGCGGCGACGGTCTCATCGGCCAGCAGGATGGCGTGGCCGTCCACGACCCACGGCAGGGTCACGGTGCACACGGGCTTGCCGTCGTAATGGGCGTCGACGCTCACATCGCGCTGACAGGCGAGTCCTTCGGCCGAGCAGGCCGTGGCGACGTCATCGCCCTGGGCGATGCGCGCGAGCACGCGGTCGACTGGCGCGGAGGAGGACATCAGACCGTGAAGACTTCGCGGGCGTCGGTGACCTGGCCAGTGATGGCGGCGGCGGCGACCATGAGCGGGCTCATGAGCACGGTACGGCCGGTCTGGGAACCCTGACGACCCTTGAAGTTACGGTTCGAGGAGCTGGCGCAAAGCTGGTCGCCGACGAGCTTGTCAGGATTCATCGCGAGGCACATGGAACAACCGGCGCCACGCCATTCGAAGCCGGCTTCGATGTAGATCTTGTCGAGGCCTTCATGGACGGCCTGGATGGCGGTGAGCTGGGAGCCCGGGACGACGATCGCCTTGACGCTCGGGCTGACCTTGCGGCCCTTGAGGTACTTGGCGACCTCGCGGAGGTCGGAGATGCGGCCGTTGGTGCAGGAGCCGAGGAAGCAGACGTCGACCTTGGTGCCCTTGATCGGGGTGTTCGGCGCCAGCTTCATGTGGGCGTAGGCGTCTTCGGCGGTCTGGCGGTCGGCGGCGTTGAGGGTCTCGAGCGCCGGCATCTTCTCGTCGATGAACACGGCCTGGCCGGGGGTGATGCCCCAGGTGACGGTCGGGCGGATGTCCTCGGCCTTGAAGACCTTGACGTCGTCATACTGACAGCCGGGGTCGGAGGCGAAGGACTGCCAACGGGCGACGGCGACGTCCCAGTCGGCGGCCTTCGGGGCGTAGGGCTTGCCCTTGATGTAGTCGAAGGTCTTCTGGTCCGGGTTGACGTAACCGCAGCGGGCGCCGCCTTCGATGGACATGTTGCAGACGGTCATGCGCTCCTCGAGGGAGAAAGCGTCGAAGGTCGAGCCCGCGTATTCGTAGGCGTAGCCGATGCCGCCGTTGACGCCGAGGACGCGGATGATGTGCAGGATGACGTCCTTGGCGTAGACGCCGGGGGCGAGCTTGCCGTTCACCTCGATGCGGCGGACCTTGAGAGGGCTGAGGGCGAGGGTCTGGGTCGCGAGGACGTCGCGGACCTGCGTGGTGCCGATGCCGAAGGCGATCGCGCCGAAGGCGCCGTGGGTGGCCGTATGGGAGTCGCCGCAGGCGATGGTGGTGCCGGGCTGGGTGATGCCCTGCTCCGGACCGACCATGTGGACGATGCCCTGGGTGCCGGTCGTGGTGTCGAAGAAGCGGATGCCGTAGTCCTTGGTGTTCTTGCGGAGGGCCTCGATCATCTCCTGGGCGATCGGGTCCGAGTAGGGCTCCTTGAGCTCGTTGGTCGGGACGATGTGGTCGACCGTGGCGAAGGTCCGGTGCGGATACTTCACCTTGAGGCCGAGATCCCGGAGCATGCCGAAGGCCTGGGGGCTCGTCACCTCGTGGATGAGGTGCGTGCCGATGAACAATTGGGTCTGCCCGTTAGGCAGCTTGCGCACCGTATGCGCTTCCCAAACTTTCTGGAACAGGGTCTTGGCCATCTGAGTAAAAGGTGAAGGGTCAACGTAGGAAGGGACAGGGGCTGGTCAATCCCGCAGGCGAGCCGTCCACGGGCATATTTCCCGATTAATCCGCCGCCGCGCCCGGGTCGATGCCGCCGTGTCTTGACCCCTGCGCCCCTCCCCTTCCATCCTCCGCCCATGGCCCGCACGCTCACGCTCAGCTTCTCCTGCCCCGATACCAGCGGCATCGTGGCCGGGGTCTCCGCGTTCGTCGCCGGCCACAAGGGCTGGATCACCGAGGCCAGCCAGCACACCGAGCACGAGCTCTCCCGCTTCTTCATGCGCGTCGAGATCCGGGCGGATTCGCTTGATTTCCCCGCCGATGAATTCGCCGCCCGCTTCGCTCCGCTGGCCGCGAAGTTCGGGATGGACTGGAAGGTCTCCGATTCCGCGCAGCCGCGCCGGGTGGTGCTGCTCTGCTCGAAACAGGAACACTGCCTGTATGACCTGCTCGCGCGCCACGTCGCCCAGGACTTCCCGTTCGTCATCCCCTGCGTGATCTCCAACCATGAAGACCACCGCAAGGTGGTCGAGGCCCACGGCATCCCCTTCCACCACGTCCCCGTGACGCCGGAGACCAAGCCGGCGGCCTACCGCAGGATGGAGCGGCTCTTCCGGGACGCGCAGGCCGACCTGATCGTGCTGGCCCGCTACATGCAGGTGCTCGACGAGCCGATGTGCCGCGACTTCGCCGGCAGGATCATCAACATCCATCACTCGTTCCTGCCCTCGTTCGCCGGCGCCAAGCCCTATCACCAAGCGCATCGCCGCGGCGTGAAGCTCATCGGCGCGACCTGCCACTTCGTCACGCCGGAACTCGACGAAGGCCCCATCGTGGAGCAGGACGTGATCCGTATCGACCATTCGGACACGCCCGAGGACATGGCTCACCTGGGCAAGGACATCGAGAAGGTCGTGCTCGCCCGCGGCCTCCGCGCCGTCGTCGAAGACCGCGTGCTGCTCGCCGGCAATAAGACCGTTATCTTCCGTTAAAAGCCCCGCTTTCAGAAGGGTTTGGCGTTGGCGGGCAGAGGACGGAAAGCCAAGGTGAGGCCACCCCTCCCCATGCGTCTGCTTTGCGCTTCCCTCCTCGCGGCTTCCGCCGCGTTCGCCGCTCCTTCGGTCGAAGAGATCACGCCGACGAAGAAGACCCCGTTCACTCAGCCCGCCGAAGCGGACCGCGCCGAACTGCACGCGGCCATCAAGGCTTTCATGGCCAAGGAGCCGGGCACCTTCGAAGCCCACGCCGCCGCCCGCGACTTCCCTGGCATCGTCGAAGGCAAGGAGCGCGTCGCCCGGACGGTCGCCTACGACGCCGACCTCGTCCACCGCTGGGACACCACCAACGGCGGCGCGCCGAATCTGTACACGAGCCCGGAAGTCTGGCAGGAGACCGGCCTCTACGCCGCGCCCGGCGAGGTCGTCATCGTGAAGGTCACCTCGCTCCCCGAGCATCGCACGGTGAAGGTGATCGTCGGCTGCCACCGTGACGGCCTGCTGAAGCTCGAGAAATGGAACCGCTTCCCGATCATCGCCCGGACGTTCGAACTGAAGGTCGGCGAGAATAAGATCGCCAACGCCTTCGGCGGACAGCTCTTCATCCAGAGCTCGCACCAGGACTGGCGTAAGCCGATGAAAGCTTCGCCGTCCACGCCGCTGCAGTTCAGCAACGCCGTGGCGATGCCGACCTACGTGCTCGGCAAGGACACCCCCGAATCCTGGGCCAAGGCCAAGCAGCTGCCGGCCCCCTGGGTCACCCTCTCCGGCAAGCAGGTCATCCTGCACGTCCAAGCCGCCGCGGTGAAGAGACTCACCGACCCGAAGGCCCTGCTGGAATGGTGGGACAAGGCGATGGCCCTCGAGGACGACCTCATCGCCCTGCGTCGCCTCGCGCCGGAACGCGTGGTCCCCGACCGGCAGATCTCCGCCGGCTTCATGCACTCGGGCTACCCGTTCATGTGCTGGATCGACCCTTCCCAGCAGGACAGCGTCGACCTTCCCAAGCTCAGGAAGCAAGGCAACTGGGGCTTCTTCCACGAGCTGGGACATAACCATCAATGCTCCGCCTGGACGTTCACGGGCCAGACCGAGGTCACCTGCAACCTCTTCTCGCTTTACGTGATGGAGAAGCTCGTCGGCATGCCCCAGGGTCGCGGCCATCCGGCGATGGAGAAATTCGACGAACTCCTCGCGAAACGCTTCGCCGCCGAACCGAACAAGGGGCCCTTCGAACAGCTCGCGACCTTCGTCGTCCTGATCCGTGCGCACGGCTGGGGTCCCCTGCGCGCGACGCTCCGTTCCTACGCGAGCGACGCCGCGCCCAAGGGCTCCACCAAGGAACAGCTGCAGAGCCTCTTCGCCTTGCGCTACGGCCAGGCCGCCAAGGCGGACGTCAGCGCGTATTTCGAGAAGATGGGCTATCACGTCGAACCTTCCGCCAAGGCCGTCCTGAAAGGCCTCCCGGCCTTCCAGCCGGCGCTCCCCGCGGCGGCCAAGTGACGCGGTCGCGCCGGTCCCCGGGACGTCGCCTTCTGCCTCGCCCTGAGGGCTTATTTGAACTTACTGGGCGTCCGACGGCCCCCGGGGCCGTCCTCCGACCATGTCCCTCATTTCCCGCCTTTCCGCCCGCCTCCAGAACCACCCCAAGCGCATCGTCTTCCCCGAAGGCGCCGACGCCCGCGTCATCCAGGCCGCCCGCCAGTTCGTGGTGAAGAAGCTCGGCGTGCCGATCCTCGTCGGCGACCGCCAGCGGATCAAAGTCAACGCCGCCCGGCTCAGCATCAGCCTCGAAGGCGTGCGCGTCGTCGAACCGGAGCGCAGCGACGAGCTCCGAGGCTTCGCCGAGAAGCTCGCCGCGATCCAGCGGTACGGCAGCACGAACCTGCAGGGCGACCCGGCCGAACTGGCCCTGAACCCCAACTACTTCGCCTGCCTGATGGTCGCCACCGGCGGCGCCGACGCCCTCATCTCCGGCGCCACCACGCACGCGGCCTCCGGCCTGCGCGCCATCCTCCAGGTGATGCCCCGCCAGGCCGGCGTCGAGACGGTGTCGTCCATGCAGATCCTCGAATCGGAGGAAGGCAAGTTCGGCTGCGGAGGCGTCCTCTTCCTCGCCGACTGCGGCGTCATCCCCGAACCGACCGCGGAGCAGCTCGCCGACATCGCGGTGACGACCGCCGGCCTCGCCGGCCACCTGACCGACACGACGCCGAAGGTCGCGATGCTCGCCTACTCGACGCACGCGGCCAACCCGCGCCTGGCCTCGGTCAAGAAAGTCCAGGTCGCCACCGACCTCGCGCGGCGCAAGGCGCGGGAACTCGGCATCGCGTGCGACATCGACGGCGAGATGCAGGCCGACGCCGCCATCAATCCCTTCGCCGCGCAGTCCAAGGAAGTCGCCGGCGCCGTCGCGGGGCGCGCGAGCGTGCTCATCTTCCCCGACCTCAACTCGGGCAACATCGCCTCCAAGATGGCCCAGCATATCGCCGACATCCCGGCCTACGGCCAGATCCTGACGGGGCTCGAACGCCCGGCGGCCGAGATCTCGCGCGGCGCGAGCGCCCACGACATCTTCGGCACGGCGGTCATCGTGGCCGCCCAGGCGGTCGACAGGTCGTACCTGTTCCCGAAACTCAAGGACGGTCCCGCCGCCTGACCATGCCCGCCCGCAAGCGCTTCGCCGAGAACGTCCCCGGGCTGCTGCTGCGCCCGATGAACCTCGACACGCGACGGATCTTCGTCGCGGCGACGCGCATGAACGACGGCAAGACGACCACCTGCCTCGGCCTCACGGCCGCGTTGCAGGCAATGGGCCTCCACGTGGGCTACATCAAGCCGATCGCCCAGCGCGTGGTGATGTCCGGCGAGGACCAGGTCGACGAGGACACCCTGCTGATCGACGGGTTGTTCGACCTCGACATCCCGATCGCCGCGATGTCACCCGTCGCCATCGGGCCCGACTTCACGAAACAATACCTGGAGAACCCGGAGGAGATCGGTCCCCAGCTGAAGGACCGCATCTGCCGGGCGTTCGACCGCACGGCTTACGGCAAGGACATCGTGGTCGTCGAAGGCTCCGGCCATGCCGGCGTCGGCTCGGTCTTCGGAGCCTCCAACGCCGACAACGCCCGGGTGCTCGGCTCGAAGGCCATCCTGGTCGCGGCCGGCGGCATCGGGAAGCCGATCGACGAGATCGCCCTCAACAAGGCGCTCTTCGACAAGGCCGGCGTCGAGGTCGTGGGCGCCATCCTCAACAAGGTGATGCCGGACAAGCTGGAGTTCATCCGCGACTTCGCCGGCCGCGGCCTGCGCAAGCTCGGCGTGCCGCTCCTCGGCGTCGTCCCGCTCCAGGAGACGCTCGTCTATCCCAACCTCGACCAGGTCGCCGACGAGACCAAGGCCCGCTGGATCCATCAGCCGGCCGGACTCCGTCGCGTCCGTCGCGTGGTCATCGGGGCGATGTCCGCCCGGCGCTCCGCCGAATACCTGCGCGTCCCGGGCACCTTGGTGATCGTGCCCGGCGACCGCGAGGACCTCCTCGAGGCCTTCATCGCGGGCGTGGGCGCCGAGACGCTCTCCGGCGTGCTCTTCTCGAACGGGCTGCTCCCCAACGAAGACATCGTCCGCCGCCTCAAGGAGGCGGGCATCGCGATGGCCGCGGTCGAGGCCGAGTCCTTCGCCGTCACGGCGCGCATCAACAACATGACGGTGAAGACGATGCGACAGGACGCCGACAAGATCCCGATCATCCGCAAGATGATCTCGGACTCCGTCGACATCCAAGGCCTCCTGCGCTCCCTCTGACCTCAGACCGGGCGCAGCACCTCGCCGAGGCGGGTGAAGTGTCCGTCGTCGAAGCCCATCGCCCGCTTCAGGTAGGCGTCGCGCTCGATGAGGTTGGCGATCCGGCCGGCTTCGCGCCACTGAGCCGTGCTGATGAGGCCGCGGAGGCGCGCCCACAAAGCGCCGACGGGCACCGGAAAGTCGCTGCCATGCAGGAAACGGCCGAGACGACCTGACTCCTTCACCTGCCTGAGCACACCGCTGCGGATCGGGCTGTTGAGCGCGCTGGTGTCGGCGTACAGGCCCGGGAATTCGTCCATGAGCCTGACCAGCTCTCCGAAGTAGTTCGGGTCGAAGAAGTGGCTGTTGCCCGAGGCATGCGCGGCGATGACCTTCACCCCGAGTTCCAGGGGGCGGCGCAGGATGCGCGGGTCCTGGTAGGCACGGTGGATCACCGGGACGGTCATCTCCCCGCCGGTATGGCTGAGGAAAGGAAGCCCCGCGGCCGCCATGCGACGCCAGAACGCTTCATACTGCGGGAGGGCGCAGTCCACGTTCTGGCAGTTCGGCAAGAGCTTGAGCGCACGGGCGCCGGCCGCCAGGCAGCGGTCCAGCTCTTCGAGCGCATCTCGCCGGCCGGGATGGATCGATACGGCGGGAACGAACTCGGGATGCCGCGCGCAGACCTTGAAAAGATATTCGTTCGGGACGTAGAACGAACCGAAATCCAGCTTCCGGCCTTCTTCGTCATAGACCTCGTCCTGCGCGAGCAACAGGGCGGCGTCCAACGAGGATCCGGCGACCAGGCCCGCCAGGTGGCTGACGAATTCATCATCGAAGTCCGCCGCGGTGGCCTTCGCCTGCAGCCCGATGGTCCGACGCATCACCTCGCCGAGAGCGCGGTGCCACAGGCCATCCAGCCGGAGCCAGCAACCGCTGCCGGAGAGACCGTTGCCGACGAGGTGGACGTGGCCGTCGTAGCGTTGCGTGGTCATGGCGGACTCAGTCGGCCTTCTTCTCGGCGATGATGCGGCCGTAGAGCCACGCGATGCCGAAGAAGGCCAGGGCCAGGGCGCCGCAGGCGACGATCCGGCCGAGGAGATCCGTGATGTCGTGCGTCAGCACGCGGGCGGCGGCGATGACAAGCCCGGCCAGGCCGAGCATGCGGAAGGAACGCGTGGCGAGCAGATGGCCGAGCACGAACGTCAGCACCGCGGAGAGGGCCCAGAACAGCGAGACACCCGCGCCGGGAAGGCGGGAGAGCATGATGAAGGCCATGAAGTAGAGCGAAACGACGCCGAGCGACGACCTCTGGACGGTGCCCCAGGCGCCTTGCCCGCGGGTATGGACGGCCAGGACGTAAAGCAGGCAGGCCAGCCCGAGGAGCACGAGAAAGCTGTGCGCCAGCCCGAGCCCAGTCAATCCGGAGCCGGCATTGACGACTCCTTGGATGAAGAATCCGGCCAGGGCGCCCATCGCCGCCAAGGAGAGTTCGGTCGGCACGGCGCCGAGGCGACGCCAGAGCGCGGTCACGCCCACGAGCATGGCCGCCCCACCCGACCAAGTGAGGGCGAGTTGCCAGGCGGCGGGCGACCAGGCGTCCTTGGCGAGCGGCAGAAGGCTACGGGACACGGCAGCGACGAAAGCGTAGACGGTCACTGCGGTGACCAGAGCCAAGGCAAACCGGAGGGCCTTGGCGAAGGCTTCCGGGCGTCCGAGCAGACGCGACAAGGCGCCGACGTTCAACACCACCAGCAAAGCGGCCCAGACGGCCCACCAAGCCGAAGAGCCCGCCGAACCGACGAGGGGACGCCAGAACACCACCAAGACGCCGGTGAAGAGATAAGCCGGCAGCGCCGCCCACAGCAACGCGGGGCGGAAACGCAAGGCGGCGACAAGCAACACCGCCAACCAAGGCCAACCGGTGTCGGCCTTGGGGAAAAATTCCTGAACGGAGAGCACGACCAAGGCCAGGCTTACGATACCGACGAGGCGCCGCAGCTGCTGCCAGCCGGCGGCACGCTCCCAATCCTCACGGAAAGCCAGCAACCAGGCGAAGGTACCGATGCCGACCAGGGATATCCAGGGCTGCGTCGGAGGGTGATCGATGAAAGCGAACGCGGCCACGCCACCCAGGATTTCCGCCGACCAGCGGACGAGCTCCGAGCCGGTCCGCGTGCCGACCAGCAGCGCACCCGCGGCGGCGAGCGCCCAGATGAGCCAGACGAGGTGAGGATCCGCCAACCAGGCCAGGCCGGCGGCGGCGAAGCCCACGGCGGCGAGCAGGAGGACCTCGAAGACGAGGCGGTTGCGGCCGCGCTCCGCCAGACCGGCCAGAGCGGCGACGGCGGCGGCCAGCAAGGACACCGTGGCGCGGGATTGGTCGCCGCCGGTCGCGAGGAAGAGAGCCAGCAAGGCCGGCGCGAAGAAAGCGCCGAGCTGGAAAGCCGCGCGCCCGTCACGTCCTGACAGGACTGCGTCGTCCTTCACCAGCCGCTCGCCGAGCCAGAGGACGATGAACGACGCGAGGGCGGCGAGCTGCAAAGGAAGGTAATCCGCCTCCTTCGAGGGCATCGCATCATAAAGCAGCAGAAGACAGACTTGCGAACCAACGAGGCCCAGGCCGCCCGCGGAACCCCAGGGACCACGCACCATCAGGATGGCACCCAGGAGGGCGACCAAGGCGGCCCCCGTCGCGCTCTGGGCTGACGCCGCGCCTGGGCCGATGGAGAAATAAACCGCCAGCGCCGCGAAGACGACGGCGAGCTGGCCGAACAGCTTGCTTCGCCTCGACAAGGCGATGCCGGCGACGCCGATCGCCACGGCGAGCTGGACGAGCGCGGCGGTCGCGGCGCTGTCGCAGACGCGCATCCTGTCGAGCCCGTAGGTGGCCCAGGCCGCGAACTGCCACACGGCGAGGCCGGCCGCCGCCACGACCTGCCCAAGGTCCGGCCTTTTCGAGGAGAGCCGGAGACCGCCCCAGAAGAGCCCGGCGCCGACCAACGCGACCTCGATGACACGGACGATCGGCGGGATGGTGGAGCGCAAGTTGAGCCAGATGCCGAGGAAGACCGCCGCCGCCACGGCCAGCACGCCGGCGACGCGCACCGCCCACCAAGCACCCAATGCGTATTCACCCTTCAGCTCGGCCGGCGGCAGCAGACCGAGTTCGCGCAGGCGCCCCGTCAGCGGAGTCCCCGCGCTCGGCGCGACGGTCGCAGACGCCGGACGAGCCACCGGCAACGGCGGAGGCGTGCCCGCGGGGACGGACGTTCCGGACGGAGGAGCCGATACGAAGCCGACCGACCTGACCTCGGGCGCCGCGGCTTGGGGCGGCGTCGTGGCCGCCGACCGGACGGTGAGCTCGCGCACGGCTTTCTCCAACGCCTTGACCTGTCCGATGAGCAGAAAGAAACGGATCGGGAGATAGATCAGCAGGCCGAGCAGGACGAACGCGAGAATGAGGCCGAGCAGGTCGCTGGAAACCATGCCCCTAACATGGGCGCTAATCCCGGACAGGCGAGGCTTTGGTGGGCCCCACCTATCGATAATAACGATGCATGCCGATTTATCCGAACTTTACGCCGCGGGACCAGACGCCGGCTACCCTCGGAA
>Ga0315906_10010640_pt1 | contig 10785 bp, 14 predicted proteins | sample LakEriMetagenome_4_FD_203526 | JGI IMG/M metagenome (GOLD analysis project Ga0315906, IMG submission 203526) | Freshwater fungal communities from buoy surface, Lake Erie, Ohio, United States - Buoy 2 MA122 | ecosystem: Environmental > Aquatic > Freshwater > Lake > Lake biofilm | place: USA...
GGGTAGAATCGAGACACCCGATTCGACGCGTTCTGCACAAAAAGGGACGAAAAATGCTGTTCGTCAAACTCGTCGAGCTTTACGGCCGCTACGGCTTCTCGATCCGCTCGAGCATTTCGCCGTTCCTGCTGACCAAATTGTCGCTGAACAGTGCCGAAGACGGCACCTTCACCTACGCGTTCCGCGAGGGCACGAACATCGGCAATCTCGGCGGCGGCATCAACATGTCTGAGGTGGCGCTGATCGAGGATATCGGCCAGGTGCTCGCCCCCAAACGTATCTTCGCGATCGGCTGTTCGTTCGGCTGGAGCACACTCGCTTTGGCGCTGGCGATGCCCAAGGCCAAGATCGTGGCGATCGATATCGGCATGGGCAACGGCAAAGAGGGCTTGGCGCTGACGAACCAAATCGCCAAGGAAAACGGCTTCGACGTGACCGGCGTGCTGGGTGCGTCACCCGACGATTTGGCCGCCACGGTCGCTGCCCATTTCGACGCCCCCATCGACATGGTTTTCATCGACGCCGACCACACGAACGAAGCGCAGAGCAAAGACTATTTCGGCATCCGCCCGCATTGCACGGCCGACGCCGTCTTCATGTTCCACGACGTGATGGTCTGCCAGATGCTGCCGTCGTTCAAAGAGATCGCAGCCGCCACGCCCACGCACAAAGCGCGCGTGCTCACGCGCACGGCGTCGGGTATTGGCATCTTGGCGCCCAAAGACAGCCACGCGGAATTGCACCGCGTGCTCGACGCCTATTGCGATCCGTTCGGCACGGTACCGGTTTAGGACGCCTCGCCGCTGCCCGCTGCTGCGGCAGCCGCGTCAAGCAGGCTGCGGCGGATTTTCTGGCTTTCGCTTTTGAGCTGGCCGCAGGCGGCCGAAATGTCGCGGCCGCGCGGCGTGCGCACCGGGCTCGAATAGCCGGCGTCGAACACGATCTGCGAAAACTTCTCGATGGCTTCGTTTGTCGAGCACTCGAACGGTGCGCCCGGCCACGCGTTGAACGGGATCAGATTGACCTTGGCCGGAATGCCCGAAATGAGCTTCACCAGCGCGCGCGCATCGGCCGGGCTGTCGTTCACACCTTTCAGCATCACGTATTCGAACGTGATGCGCCGCGCGTTCGACAGGCTCGGATAGGTGCGGCACGCGTCCATGAGTTCGGCGATCGGGTATTTCTTGTTGAGCGGAACGAGCACGTCGCGAAGCTCGTCCGTGACCGCATGCAACGAGATCGCCAGCATCACGCGCAATTCTTCGCCGCAGCGTTTGATCATGGGGGCGACGCCCGAGGTCGACAGCGTGATCTTGCGCTTGGAGATCGCAAGGCCTTCTTCGTCCATCGCGATCTTCATCGCTTTGGCGACGTTGGCGTAGTTGAACAAAGGCTCGCCCATGCCCATCAGCACGATGTTCGTGAGTTTGCGGTTGCCTTCGGGGCCGGGCCATTCGTCGAACGTGTCTTTGGCCAGCATGATCTGGCCGACGATTTCGGCGGGCGTGAGATCGCGCACCAAGCGCTGCGTGCCCGTGTGGCAGAATTTGCAGGTGAGCGTGCAGCCGACTTGGCTCGAAATGCACAGCGTGCCGCGGTCTTCCTCGGGGATATGGACGGTTTCGATTTCCTGCCCGTCGGGGAAGCGCAGCAGCCATTTTTTGGTGCCGTCGATCGAATCCTGCAGGCGGCTGATCTCGGGCCGGTGCACGGCGTAGCGTTCGGCCAATTTGGCGCGCAGCTTCTTCGACATGTCGGTCATGTCGTCGAAATCGCGGGCACCCTTGGCGTAGATCCAGCCCCACAATTGGCGCGCGCGGAATGCTGGCTCGCCGAGCTCTTTGAAAAGCTCGGCCAGCTCCTGGCGCGTGAGCCCCACAAGGTTGCTGCGCCCGTCCGGACTCTGCGGGGCGGGCAGGCTTTCCTTGAAGGGTGCGAGTTCTGGTGCGGGGACGATGGGCTCAAGCATGCCCGCTATATAAGGGTGCCCGGCAGTTCTGGCTAGCGGCGCACGTTGCAGGCGCGGTCGATATCGGCCAAAGCGCGGGCAAAGCCCGTGAGATTGTAGGTGTCGGTCGTCTCGGTGCCGCGTGCGGACACGCCGCGTACGATTGCCGTTGCGCGCGGGGCGGCGGCGCGCATCGCGTCGATGGCCGTGCGGTTGGCGGCGTCTTCGCGCGTCCAGGCACGGTCGGAGCCGGGCTGGTCGAGATTGGAAAGCGGCACTTTGACGCGCCCGATTTCGATTTCCATGGCCCCGCCGTCGCGCAGCGGATATCCGGCAAACCACGTGATCTCGTTGGATTTGTTCACACCCGGATAATGCGCCACGCTCAAGGTGGGATCGGCGCGGCGCGCCCCCGCAGGCTTGCTCTCGACCTTGACCGGGCGGCCGATCACATAGCACACGCGCGTGGCCCCGCTGCCTGCTTCGGCCGCGAGCCAGCCGTCGTAATTGCCGAGCTGGCGCGGGCCCGCATTTGCGGGTGCGGCCGGGGCGGGGGCAGCCGGGCGCGGCTGCGTTTGGGCGCCCGCCTCGACGGCGAGGAACAAACCCAATACAGAGAGCCAGAGAGCGGTTTTCATGGGCGAATCGTGATCCGATGGGCCATGGCTTGCGTATCGCACCGGACATGATGCTCGTCAACCGCGCAGAAACCCTCGCCCCATGCCCCGGCCGCCCCAGCTCGGTCGCGACGGCGTTTGCGGGCGCGCTTGCGCCGTTCTTGAACCGCTCTATACAAGGCGCCATGGCCAACGACAGCGACCCGCTTTTGCCGGCAACCCCGACGCTCGAAGCCCTGGTGCGCGATCTGGGGGCGGTGGCCAATCGCCAGGACCGGGCGGCTTTCGCCCGCCTGTTCGCGCATTTCGCCCCGCGCGTGAAGGGCTATCTGATGCGCCTGGGGGCCGAGCGCGCGCAGGCCGACGATCTGATGCAGGACGTGATGCTGACCGTCTGGCGCAAGGCGCCCGGCTACGATCCGCAGATGGCGAGCCCCAGCACCTGGATTTTCGCGATCGCGCGCAATCGGCGCATCGACGCGCTCCGCCGCGACAAGCGCGCCGATCTCGATCCCGACGATCCGGGCCTGATGCCCGATACCGCCGCCCTGCCCGACCGCGTGCTCGATGCCCGCATGTGGGAAACGCGGCTGGCAGGGGCGATCGCCGATCTGCCGCCCGAACAGGCGCAGATGCTGCGCCTTGCCTATTACGAAGACCGCTCGCACGGCGACATCGCTTCGAGCCTGCGGCTGCCGCTCGGCACGGTCAAGTCGCGCCTGCGACTTGCCGTGGCGCGGCTTCGCACTATGTTTGAGAGCGACACATGAAAGCGCACAGCATGACAAACTTGGCCCATATCCCGGACGAATGGCTGCTCGACCACGCCGCCGGCGCCACGCCCGAGCCGGTGGCGGTGCTCGTCGAAGCGCATCTTGCACTGTCCGCACCTGCGCGCGCGACCTACGCGCGCCTCGCTTCCGTGGGCGGCGTTTTGCTCGAACAGCAGGCACCGGCCGAACTCGCCGCCGACGCGCTCGCCCGCATGATGGCGCGCATCGATGCGAGCCCCGCAACCTTGCGCCACACTGCACCGGCCGCAGCTTCCGCCCTGCTGCCCGCCGCCGTCAGCGCCTATACGGGCCCGTCGATCGACGCCCTTGACTGGCGGCGCGTGGTGCGCGGCGTGGAACAGGCCACGCTGAAGCTCGGCACGACAAGCCCCTACGAATTGAGCCTGCTGCGCATTGCGGCGGGCAAGTCGATCCCGCAGCACACGCACGAGGGCGACGAACTGCTGCTCGTGCTTGCCGGTTCGTTCGAAGACGGGCGTGCGGGCTATGCGCGCGGCGACGTGTGTGCGGCCGACGCAAGCGTGGACCACGCCCCCGTGGCCGACCGCGCGACGGACTGCCTGTGCCTGCATGTGGCCAACGCGCCCATCAAGCTCACGGGTCCGTTCGGGCGTTTGCTCAATCCGCTGCTGAAGCTCGCGCGCCGCTAGACGGCCGCAGCGCTAGGGCGTGCCGCCCGGCAGGATCGGGCGTGCGTCGTGCGTGCGCATCGACAGCACGCGGTCGTACATCACGAGTGCGCCCGCGAGCGACACGTTGATGCAGAATTTCGTCGGGATCTTGATCACGAATTTGCACAAGGCCTGCATGGCGGGCGATAGCGAGCCGCGCTCGGGCCCCAGCACGTAGGCGGCCGCGCGCGGGTGGCGGAAGCGCGGCAGATCGATCGCGTCGTCGGTAAGCTCGATGCCCACAAGCGTGCAGCCGAGCGGCAATTGCATCGCATCGATCGTCGGCCAATCGTAGATCGGCACGCTCTGCGAGGCGTCGGACGTATCGGCCAAATTGGCTTGGTGCCGGTCGAACGCGGCCGCGACCGTAAACACAAACGCCGCGTCGAACGCGTGCGCGGTGCGCGCGAGAGCGCCCAGATTCATGGGTTTCGAAATACCCTCGACGCCGATGCCGAAATAACCCTTCATGATCGGCGGACCTTGCCCTTTGGCGCGCGGCAAGGCAAGTTTCCCTGCATCATGAACGCTCCCTTGATCGTCGAAGTCACGCGCGGCAATGCGGTCGAAAGCCGCCACCGCACGCATGTCGCAATCGCCACGCCCGACGGCACAATCCTCGAAGCGCACGGCGATATCGATCTGCCCGTGTTCCCGCGCTCGGCGATCAAGCCGATCCAGTCGCTGGGCTTGCTCGAAAGCGGGGCGGCGGACGCGTTCGGCTGCTCGAATGCCGAGATCGCGATTTCGGCCGCCAGCCACGGCGGCGAGCCCATGCACACGCAGACGGTCGCCGCATGGCTCAATCGCATGGGTCTCGATGCGAGCGATCTCGAATGCGGGGCGCATCTGCCCACGCACGCCCCCAGCGCCGAGGGCCTGATCCGCGCCTTCGAAGCGCCCACCGCACTCCACAATAATTGTTCGGGCAAACACACCGGCATGCTCGCCGTGTGCCGCCATCTTGATTGGCCCACCAAGGGCTATATCGACCCGTCGCATCCGCTCCAAAAAGAGATCGTGGCGCGCTTCGAGGCGATGCTGGGGCTCGATCTTGCGGCTGCCGCCACCGGCTTCGACGGCTGCTCGCTGCCGCAGATCGCGATCCCGGTGCGCAATCTCGCGATCGGCATCGTGCGCCTCGGGAGCCCCGATGGGCTCGAACCCACGCGCGCCGCCGCGTGCAAGCGCATGGCGGCTGCCATCGTCGAAAACCCATTCATGCTGGCAGGCTCCGGCCGCTTCTGCACGCGCGCCTTGCAGGCGGCCCGCGGTCGTGTGGTGCTGAAGACCGGGGCCGAGGGCGTTTACATGGCCGCGATCCCGGAACGGCGCATCGGCATCGCGCTAAAAGTGGAAGACGGGGCAGGCCGTGCGGCCGAAGTCGCGATGGCGCGCCTGCTCGACCGGCTCGGCGGTTTTGCCGACACGCCGCGCCCCGAGGTCGAAGCTCTCGTCAATCCGAAACTCGTCAATGCCAACGGTTGGACGGTCGGCGAGATTCGCCCCGCGCCGAATTGGTGATGCGCGCGATCGGCTGCAGCGCTTTTGCCGATCCGCCCGTGCTGCGGCTGGGCGATTTGCCGATCCCGTCGCCCGGCCCCGGCGAAGTGCGGCTGCGCGTGCGCGCGGCGGGCGTGAATTTCGCCGACACGCTGATGGTGCGCGGCAAGTACCAGGCCAAACCCGAATTCCCGTTTGTGCCCGGCATGGAAATGGCCGGCGAAATCGACGGGCTGGGTGCGGGCGTGACCGGCTTTGCCATCGGCACACGCGTGCTCGCCACCGCCGAACACGGGGCTTTCGCCGAGTTCGCGATCGCGCGCGCGGCCGACACGGTCGCAATTCCGGACGCGATGGATTACGCGACCGCCGCCGCCTTTCCCATCGTCTACGGCACGGCGCATGGCGGCTTGCTTTGGCGCGCAAACCTGCAGGCGGGCGAAACGCTGCTCGTCCTCGGGGCAGCAGGCGGCGTGGGGCTCGCGGCCGTCGAAGTCGGCAAGGCGATGGGCGCCATCGTCTATGCCGGAACCAGCGACGATGCGCGCGGGCGCCTGGCGATGGCGCACGGGGCGGACACGGCCATAAACTACGCGACCGAAGATCTGCGCGCCGTGGTGCGCACCCTCACGCGCGACAAAGGCATCGACGTCGTATTCGATCCAGTGGGCGGCCCCGCCTTCGATGCGGCCTTGCGCGCGGTCGCGTGGGAAGGGCGCATCGTCGTGGTGGGGTTCGCGGCCGGTGCCGTGCCGCAGATCCCGGCCAATCTGCTGCTCGTCAAGAATGCGGCAGCGCTCGGCTTTTTCTGGGGCAGCTATCGGCGCCACGATCCGGCGCGCCTGCAGGCCTCGCTTTCCACGCTGATCGGCTGGTGGCAGCAAGGGCTCTTGAAGCCGCATGTCGATGCGCGTTTCAAACTCGCCGATGCCGTCACGGCCTTGGCTCATCTCACCGAGCGCAAGGGGACAGGCAAAGCTGTGATCGAAATCGCATGACCGACCCCGACGACATCCGCATCGCCAAGCTCCTGCATGCACGCGCCGACCTCGCCCCCGGCGATCCCATCGCCCCGCCCATCGTGCTCGCAAGCGCGTTTCACATTCCGGGGCTGCCGGCCGATGCGCCGTTCCAATACGGCCGCTTCCACAATCCGAGCTGGGATGCGGTCGAGCATGCGCTGGCGCTGCTCGAAGACGCGCCGGTCGTTGGCTTCCCCTCGGGCATGGCCGCGATCGCTGCCGTGCTCTATTCCACATTGCGCAGCGGCGACCGCATCCTGCTGCCGTCCGACGGCTACTACACCACGCGCGCCTTGAGCGAACGTTTCCTTGCACCGCTCGGCGTTGCGTTCGACACGCGCGCCACGGCGAAATTCCTCGAAGGCGGTTTTGCGGGCTACCGGCTCGTCTGGATCGAAACCCCGTCCAATCCGGGCCTCGACGTGTGCGACATTGCCGAGGTCTGTGCTGCAGCGCACGCGGCCGGTGCGATCGTATGCGTCGACAACACCACGCTCACCCCGCTTGGCCAGCGCCCGCTCGATCTGGGTGCCGATCTCGTGGTCGCGGCCGACACCAAAGCGCCTGCCGGCCATTCGGACGTGCTGTTCGGCCATGTCGCCTCGCGCGACGAAAAGCTGCTGGCCGCCGTGCGCGACTGGCGCAAATTCGGCGGGGCGATCCCCGGCCCGTTCGAAGCGTGGCTCGTGCATCGCGGCCTCGAGACGCTCGAGCTGCGCTATGCCCGCCAATGCGAAAACGCGCTCGCCATCGCCCAGCGCCTGGCCGTGCACAAGGCGACTGTCTCGGTGCGCTATCCCGGCCTTGGCAACGATCCCTCGCACACGATCGCGCGCAAACAGATGCGCCGCTTCGGCGGGCTCGTGGGCGTTACCTTCGCCGACGAAGCTGCCGCCGAAACCTTCATCGCCTGCCCCTTCATCCGCCCGAGCACGAGCTTCGGCAGCGTGCACACGAGTGCCGAGCGACGCGCGCGCTGGGGCGATGCGGTGGCACCCGGCTATGTGCGCCTGTCGGTCGGCTGCGAACCGCTCGAAGCTTTATGGGCGGCGATGGACGAAAGCCTTTCCCAACTCTAGCGCCAGAATTCGGGGCGCTGCAGCGTGCGTTCGACGTCGCCGCGCGTGAGGCCCACATCCTTGAGCATATCCGGCCCCATTTCGCGTAGCCGTGCGCGCTGCTGGGCGCGCTCTTGGGCTGCCATCAAAAAGCGCGCGCTGGCGCTGAGTGCTCCGCCAAGGGCCACAAATACCGCGATCCACGCGCGGCGAACATTCACGCTGTTGCTTTGAACCAAGCTTGCCATGCCACAATCTCCTTCATGTGTGTTTTCTGGCTTGGCGAGCAGATTGTCCCTATAATTGGACTTCGACAAACGACATCTTCTCGTCCTTTGCATGAGGAAATCTAGGGTATGGCCAAGCCCCGTTTCACGTCGCGCCTGCCGCCGCTCAATGCGCTGCGCGCCTTCGAGGCGGCCGCCCGCCATCTGTCGCTGACGAAGGCGGCGGAGGAACTGGGCGTCACGCAAGCGGCGGTGAGCCATCAAGTCAAAGCGCTCGAAGAAGATCTCGGCACGCCTTTGTTCCGGCGCCTGACGCGTGCGCTTGCCTTGACCGACACGGGCGCTCTGCTCGCACCCGAACTTGGCGTCGCCTTTGCGCGCATTGCCGCAGCCGCCCAGCGTGCGCGCGAGCGCGAAGCCAAAGGCACGCTCACGATCAGCCTGCTCTATACGTTTGCGCTGCGGCTCGTCCCCCGGCTCGGCGTGTTCGCAGCCCGCCATCCCGAGATCGTGCTGCGGCTCGACAATTCGAAGCACAAGATCGATTTCGACCGCGAGCCGCACGACGCCGCGATTCGCTGCGCGGCAGACGCGAACGCGCCGGGCCTCTACGCCGTTAAACTTTTCGACGATGCGTTGACCCCGCTTTGCGCGCCCGAGATCGCCAAGAAGATCCGCAAGCCTGCCGACCTGTTCCAGTTCGAAATGCCGGACGACCACAATTTTTGGGACGATTGGAAAACTTGGCTCGACGCGGCGGGCTTGGACGCCGCCCCGCGCCGGCGCGCGACCGTCTACGATTCGACGCGCCTTGCGGTCGAAGCGGCGATGGAAGGGCTTGGCCTCGCCTTGGGCGCGCCCTATCTGTTCGAAAGCCAGATCGCGTCGGGCCGCCTCGTGCAGCCGCTCGACCTCATCGTGCCGGCGGGCAAAGCCTATTGGTTCGTGTGCCGCAAAGCGGATGCCGACCGCCCGACACTCAAAGCTTTTCGCGATTGGCTCCTGGAAGAAACCGCGCCGCAGCGTGCCGCCTTCGCGCGCATCGGCAAAGCCAAGCGGCGACGCTAGGGCGGGGGGCTAAGGCGCTCGCACAGGCCGCAACTGCGGCAATTGCGAGACAAGCAGGTGAACGGCATCCACAACATGCTCGTTGCCCAGAGGCACCAACATAGATGCAGACTATAAGTGGATTATTGGGCGTATTGCTCCACCGTTCGATAAGACCTATCTCGAACTGTTCGGCCATCAAGCCTAGCCGAGCTGTGACATCAGGTAAATCAGGCGGACAAATTCGGGGGCGGGCGGTGAGCGCGATCGCCGCCCTTAGGTATAGGGGGCAGCGGCAGTTCCTGCTCCTCCCGTTTCCTTAAGCTTTGGTCGATGCCCGAGAATGGCGAAAAGACATTGTACATATGGGTGAATCCATCCAACGCCCTCTTTCCTTGCGGCAGCAAAAGACCGAATTTATCGACGGCATTCAGCATATGAACCCACACTGCGGCAAGATTGGTGAAATGGTCGCCGAGCGACCAGCCGGCGGAGCCCCCAATCCCGAGCGCCGCCTGGCGCGTTTTCTCCCTCGCCATCTCGAGATTGTTGAGAGCTGGCTCGGGAAATCTGGACAGCGGGATAAGTAGCGTTTCTGCCTGACGGCGGCCAGGATGGCCGCATGACAGGAGAAGAAGATGAGCAGACGAGCGCGCCGGAATCACACACCGGCATTCAAGGCGAAGGTGGCGCTGGCGGCAGTTAAAGGCGAACTGACGCTGGCGGAGCTGGCGCAGCATTTCGACGTGCACCCGAACCAGATCGCGCAGTGGAAAGCACAGCTTCTTGAAAGCGCGTCTGCCGTGTTCGACGGGCGTGGGGTGCGGCCGGAGCCGGCGATCGACGTGAAGTCCCTGCACGCGAAGATCGGCGAGCTGACGCTCGAAAACGATTTTTTGGAAGGTGCGCTCGGCAAAGCCGGCCTGCTGAGCGCAAGGCGATGATCGACCGGTCGCACGATCTGCCTGTTGCGCGGCAAGCGGCAGCGCTTGGGATCAGCCGGGGTAGCGTCTACTACTTGCCCCGACCGGTCTCGGCATCCGATCTGGCGCTGATGCGTCGGATCGACGCGCTGCACCTGGAGCTCCCGTTTGCGGGCAGCCGAATGCTTCGCGACCTGCTTGCTGCCGAGGGGATTGCCGTCGGACGCTTGCACGTCGCGACATGCATGAGGCGCATGGGGATCGAGGCGCTGTATCGCCGTCCGAGCACGTCGAAGCCCGCACCGGGGCATCGGATCTATCCGTATCTGCTGCGCAAGTTGGCGGTGACGCGGCCCGACCAGGTCTGGGCGATGGACATCACCTACATCCCGATGGCGCGTGGCTTCGTGTATCTGGCGGCGGTGGTCGATTGGTTCAGCCGCCGCGTGCTGGCATGGCGGCTGTCGATCACGATGGAAGCGGCGTTCTGCGTCGAAGCGCTCGAGGACGCGCTCGCGCGCTATGGCACGCCGGAGATCTTCAACACCGACCAGGGAAGCCAGTTCACCGGCGCTGCATTCATCGGCGCGCTCAGTAGCCGGAAGATCGCGATCAGCATGGACGGCAAGGGCGCTTGGCGCGACAACGTGTTCGTCGAGCGGCTGTGGCGGACGATCAAATACGAGGAGGTCTATCTGCGCGCCTACGACACGGTGAGCGAAGCGCGCGCGTCGCTCGGCCGGTACATCGCGTTCTACAACGCGCGGCGCCCGCACTCGAGCCTTGACCGGCAGACGCCGGATCGGGCGTACTTCAACCGGCAGCCGCTGCTCGCGGCCGCCTAAACCCGGCAGAGGCTCCACTTATAAAACCCGGAAAACTGTTCAAACAAACCGAGCCAGCTCAGTTGGCACAAGCGTAGATCTTGGGGTCGGCTGCCGCCAAGTCGCGTTGCATTGCGTCGGTCTTTTTTTC
>Ga0315906_10010641_pt1 | contig 10784 bp, 7 predicted proteins | sample LakEriMetagenome_4_FD_203526 | JGI IMG/M metagenome (GOLD analysis project Ga0315906, IMG submission 203526) | Freshwater fungal communities from buoy surface, Lake Erie, Ohio, United States - Buoy 2 MA122 | ecosystem: Environmental > Aquatic > Freshwater > Lake > Lake biofilm | place: USA: Lake...
GCTGGCGTCCCACCGCTCCGGCGCCTTGGTGAGGCTGAGGCCGCCTGAGCAATTCATCCCAAAGAGACCGAGCTTGAACTTGTTACGGCTATAGATGCGCGTCTCGCTTCGTGCCGCCGGCATGCAATATCCTCCCATTACTTTTGCTCGTCGTCGCGCACGGGCGACAGCCTCGACATTCCTCTTCTGTCTTGCGGCTTCAGGCTCGCAAGGGAGAGCGGATTTCGTGAGGCCTGTCCCGTTACGCAACACGCATTGTCGCTTGTGGCTGAATTTAATCCATGGTCACAATATGTCCAGCAGTTGAGCTATTTAGGCTCCGCGACCGTGCAAGGCCCGGAAGATTGAGACAGTCTGCGGGCGGAAAGAGGGATGGAGCGCCGATGTGGGCGAACCGGGACGAGACGCGAATCTACGACGCGAACGCTTTCAAGCTCGGTCTCTTTGGGATGAATTGCTCAGGCGGCCTCAGCCTCACCAAGGCGCCGGAGCGGTGGGACGCCAGCTGGGACAACAATGTTAAAGCTGCGCAGCTCGCAGATGAAGCCGGGCTCGAATTTCTGCTCCCCATCGGCCGCTGGCATGGATATCGCGGCGAGACAGACACGCAGGGCTCCACGTTCGAAACTCTCACATGGGCCTGCGGCCTTCTCGCCCTCACCCGCGAGATCACCACTTTCGGCACGCTGCACGTGGCTTTCGTGAATCCGGTCTTCGCCGCCAAACAGATGGTGACGGCTGACCATATCGGAAAAGGCCGCTTTGGTCTCAACATCGTCTCGGGTTGGAACCCGGGCGAGTTCGGCATGATGGGCGTGCCGCTCAACGAGCATGACGACCGCTACGCCTATTCCGACGAATGGCTCGAAATCGTCAAGCGCATCTGGTCGGAGGATGAGCCCTTCGACTATGATGGGCGCTTCTACAAACTCAAGGACGTGCTCAGCAAGCCAAAGCCCTTCTGGGGCAGCCGCCCTGTGCTCGTCAGCGCTGGAAATTCGCCGACCGGGATGCGCTTTGCCGCTGCGAGTGCTGATTGTCTATTTACGACGATCCCAAGCCTGGAGGCGCTAGCTGCGAAAATTAAGGGATTTCGCGCCGCTGCTCCCAAGGGCCAGCTGCGAAACATTTTCGCCAGTTGCCATTTGATGGTCCGCCCTACGCGTAAGGAGGCGGAGGATTATCATCATTACATCGTCCATGAGCAGGGCGATATGGAAGCGGCGGAATACGCACTCGCGTTGCGAGGCGCAAGGCTTGCGCCGCATCTGACGGGTGACTTCGAGAAAATGAAGGCGCGTCTCATCAGCGGCGCAGGCTATCCCATCATCACAAGTTATGACGAGGCCGTTTCGACATTCCAGAAAATGCATGAGGCCGGTCTCGATGGATTAGCTTGTGGCATGATCAATTACATCGACGACTTCCAGCATGTTCAGGAATTGTTGCCGCGCATGCAGCGCATTGGATTGCGGGCCTAGTTCGCGTCCGTTCTCCATACCAATCGCACGTCGACGGCGGCGACGCCTTCGCCCTTTCTCCGGACGATCATGGGATTGACTTCGAGGTCATCCAGTAGATTTCTGTGATTCAAAAATGCGTCGCCGAGTCCGACGACGGATTGCACGAACGCATCAATGTCGGCGGGCGGCGCTCCGCGGAATCCCTCCAGCAACTTCGACGCCTTGATCTCGCTGAGCATCGCCCGCACATCGCCAGCTGTCACTGGCAGAAGGCGCATCGCTGAGTCTTTCAGCAATTCAACCATGATCCCGCCTGCGCCGATCACGATCACGGGACCGTAAATAAGATCGCGTCGGCAGCCGACGATCATCTCTACGCCCGTGGCCATTTCCTGAACGAGATAGCCGGTGATCACCGCCTTTCTGTCCGCCTTGCGAATCCGCTTCTCCAGCGTCTTGACGCCCTCTTGAACAGCGGCTGCGCTGGAAAGCCCCAGGAGCACGCCGCCGACCTCTGTTTTGTGAGAGAAGGCTGGCGCGATCACCTTGAGGGCAACAGGAAAACCAATCTTCGCTGCGGCCTTCGCCGCGTCTTTGTCGTTTTTCGCCATGGCGCTTTTTGGCGCTGTGACCCGATGTTTTGCGAGCAGCTTGTCAAGCGCGGCGCCCTCAAGATCCGCCCGCTTGCCTTTGGGCTTGGGCAGCGCCTTTATCTTGCGGCCCAGACGTTCGCCGTAAAATGCGAGTGCGTTGAGCGCACGCACGGTCTCCGGGAGGCCCTGAAGGAAGGGAACGCCAAGATGATCCTGAATCTTCAACGTCTCTGGATTCACCGGGTAACGCATCCGCTCGAAAGCGATAATCGGCTTTTTCGCGTTTTGAACGACCTTCTTCAGAGGCAGCGCGTCCTCTTCCGTCATTCGTCCTAGACGCGAAGTAAACGCAACGATATCGACGTTGGGTTCCTCAAGAATAGCCTCGCAGAAATTCGCCTGAATCTCGAACGTCTGCGGAATGCCGCAATCAAGAGGGTTTTTGATGCTGATTTCCTCAGGAATGAACGGGCGAATGCGTTTTTTGGTTTTGGCGCTGAAATCAGGAAACAGAGCGCCCGTCTCATCTCCATAGTCATAGAGCAAGTCGACGCTTCCGCCTGACGTGGTGACAAGCGCGATTCTACGCCCCTTCGGACGTCGTGGCTGCTGAAACGCCAGAAGCGTTTCCGTCATGTCGTCAAGGCTAGGGCAGATCACGATTCCATATCGCTCGCACATCGCAGCGAAAGCCATCCAGTCGCCGCCAATGGCGCCGGTATGCGATTGCGCAGCTTCCTGCGATTTTACGCTCCGACCAGTCTTGATGCAGACGATCGGCTTGCCGGCGGCTAGCGCGTGCGCGGCGGCTTCCTTGAAAGCGTCCACGCGCCGCAGGCCTTCCACAAACAGCGCGATCACTTCCGTATTTGGATCATCGACAAGGAAATTGACGTAATCCGCGAGATCCACACCGAGCTCATTGCCGCTTGACGCCGCATAGGAGAAGCGAAGTCCGCGCGCTCCGCAAGATTCGACGAACATCTGCAACGTTCCGCCGGACTGGAACACGGCGCCGATGGGCCCGGGGCCGAACTTCGGCATGTTCGCATTAGGGTAGAGGAACAATTTTTCGCGCCAGGACATGGCGCCCATGCAATTCGGACCACCCAGCACGACTCCGGCCTCCTCGCACATCTTGAGGAGCTTGCGCGCCCGTTCGTGCGATTCTGGATAAGGCCCATCGCCCATATTGGCTGCATAGACCGTGGCTGATTTGATCCCCGCCTTTACGCTCTGCTCCATGACCCCCAGAACGGCGGGAGCCGGTACGATGACGACCGCATGGTCGACCTTGTTGGCGAGAGCGGCCATATCGCGGTGGCACTTCGCGCCCCAGACGACGTCATAATTTGGGTTGACGGGATAGACCTCGCCCGCGAAGCCGTGGTCCTTCAGATTTCTGTAGATGATCTTCGGCCAGCGGCCGCGCTCTGACGCACCGATTATGGCGACGGATTTCGCCTGCAAAATAGAGTCGATCTTCTTGAACAATGTGAGTCCCCCGCTGCTGAAAGGCGCTTTTCTCGTTTGCTTGCAGCTGGGTTCTCCAGCCGGCGCCATCTCCGGTCAGTCGTTATCCGCGCAGGCGGATGGTTTAATCATAGGTCTTGAGCACATGTCTCGCGATGACGTTACGCATGACCTCGCTCGCACCTTCCGTGATGCGGTAGCTGCGTTGCTGGCGCCACATACGCTCGATCGGCATGTCCTTCGTAAGGCCCATGCCGCCATGAATTTGCATACACTCGTCGATGGCCCGGAAGGCCATTTCATCGCAATAATACTTGCAGTGATAAGCCTCGACGCGCGCATCCACTCCTTCATCGATGAGGGACGCTGCGCGCCACACGAGCATTCTGCCGACTTCCAGCTCCATATACATGTCTGCGAGTTTCCACTGGATGCCCTGCCGTTCGGCGAGCGGCTTTCCAAATGTCACGCGCTGCTTTGCGTAGGACGCCGCCATTTCAAGAGCGCGCTCGGCCACGCCCAGCGCGCGCGCGCCATGCTTGACGCGCCCGGCCCCAAGCCACTTCTGCGCAAGCGCAAATCCTTTGCCTTCTCCGCCGACGAGCCGGGAAGCAGGTACGCGCACATTGTCGAGAATGATCTCCCAAGGACGATCTCCCATCATCGTCTCGTAACGCGCGCCGAGCTTTACGCCGGGCGTGTTCATGTCCACGAGAAAGCAGGATATGCCGCCGCGGGAGCCTTTGGATCGATCGGTCGCCGCCATTAATTGCATGAAGTCGGCGTTGCCGGCGCCCGAGATATAGCGCTTCACGCCATTGATCACATAATCGTCGCCGTCCCACACCGCTGTCGTGCGCATGCTCCCGGGGTCAGATCCCGCATCCGGTTCGGTTTGGGCGAAACAGGCTTTCTTTTCGCCACGCAGGACGGGCAGTAAATACCGTTCGCGCAACTCGCCTTCGAGCGAGAACAAAATAGAACGTACGGTCGGGCCGGTGATTGAATCGCCGCGCGCAGGAATCGCAATCGTCCTGCCGAGCTCCGCCCAGACGACGGATTTCGCAAGAAGGTCGAGGCCTGGTCCGCCGAACTCCTCCGGCACGTCCATCATCCACAAACCGAGCTTGCGCATGCCGTCCTGAAACCGCTTTTGATAGCCCGGTCTAAATTCTTCGCCGTCGACGCTCTCCATCTCCACCGGGATCATTTCTGTGTCGACATAGCGGCGCAGGCTGGCTTGCAACATCCGCAGCTCTTCCGGCAGAACGAGCGACGCCATTTCTTTTCCTCCCCAACCGCGATCGCGCTCTGGCCGAGCGTTGCACGGATTATGTGCGAAGTTGAGCCGCAGGCTGCGCCTGACAGTAAGCGCCGCAGGCCCGAAGTCGGGGCTGCGGCGCTTTCAGCGCGTCAGGAACGCGAGAAGTTGCCAAGTCCCGGCTTGAAGCTCTTTTCATCGAGGAATTGCTTCATGGCCTTTTCGCGGCCTTTCTCCGGGTCTACGTGCTTGAGCGCATCGCTCTTGCAGTTCAGATAGTCGAGCGCCTGATCCTTGCTCATGTTGCGCACGCTGCGCAGCGCTTCCTTCGTATAGCGCACGGCGGCGGGGCTCTTCTCCGCAAGGCTGTTGGCGAGTTTCATTGTCTCTTCCCGCAATTTTGCGAGAGGATAGGACTTGTTGACGAACTTCATTGCGGCCGCTTCGGCGCCCGAGAAGCGGTCGCCCGTCACCGAATAGTAAATCGCGTCGCGGTAATTCATCACTTGTGTGACCGCCCAGGCGACGAGGCCGCCGGGAATGATGCCCCAGTTCACCTCCGAAAGTCCGAAAGTCGCGTCATCCGCCGCGATGGCGAAGTCGCAGGCGATCACGGGCGTGAAGCCGCCTCCGAAGCAATAGCCATGAACCATGGCGATGGTCGGCTTGGGGAAGGAGGAGAGCTTGTTCCAGCGCCATTCATGGGCGGCGGCGCGGGCGCGCACGCGCGCTTTAGGGTCGCCTTCCGTGCCGCGGAAATAGAGCTTGAGGTCCTGCCCTGCGCAGAAATTGCCGCCGGCGCCGGTCACAATGACGACACGGGTCTGGTCGTCCATCTCCGCCCAGTCGAGGGCGTCGCACATGTCGAGATGGAGCTGCGGGCTCATCGCATTGCGCTTTTCCGGACGATTGAGAATCACGAAGGTCACGGGGCCTTCGCGCTCGATTTTCACGCATTCAAAGGTAGGCAATTCGGCAGACATGTTTCCTCCTCTTGATACTTGTTTGGCGAGAGCGGGCTAGTGATGCGACACGGCCACGCATTTCTCGGGATCGAGCCAGATGTTCAGCTTCTTGCCGGGGCTGGCCGGAAACGAGGGGTGGCCTCGCGCGAGAATTTCATGCTCCGCGATGCGGATCTTCAGGTCGACGTGTTCGCCGAGGAAAACCGCCTGATCGACAAGCCCTGTCGCAACGTTCGGCCTTTGTGCGTTGTCTGACGAATCGGACAAGTGGATGTCTTCAGGACGGATTGAGATCGAGACGTCAGCGCCGGTTTGAAGCGCTTGGTCGCTTCGCACTTTCAGCGCCCCAATATGGGTTTGAACATCCCAGAATTCGCCGGCGGCTTCCTTACCAAGAACGGTGCCGTCGAGAAAATTCGTCGTGCCAATGAAGTCGGCGACGAATTTTGTGCGGGGCCGCTCATAGATCTCACGTGGCGTGGCGAGCTGGACGATCCGGCCCTCGTTCATCACTGCGATTTCATCGGATAATGCGAGCGCTTCGCTTTGGTCGTGGGTGACGTAGATCGTGGTGATCTTGAATTGGTTTTGCATGCGCTTTAGCTCAAAGCGCATTTTTTCGCGCAATTTCGCATCGAGATTCGAGAGCGGCTCGTCAAGCAGCAGGAGCTTAGGCTCCATGACGAGGGCGCGCGCTAGCGCAAGCCTTTGTTGCTGGCCGCCGGACAGTTTGGTCGCCTCTCGCTCCGCCAGGTGATCGAGCGCGACCGCTGAAAGAACGCGCATGACGCGATCGCGAATCTCTGTTTGCGGCATTTTCTGAGGAGCGACGTCAAGCGGAAAGGACACGTTCTGAAAGACGTTCATATGCGGCCAGATGGCGTAGGACTGAAACACCATTCCGAAATGCCGCTTGTTGGGCGGAAGAAAAACGCCGCGGCTTGACGAATAGACGGGATCACCATTCACGAGGATTTCGCCGCTTACAGGGCGCTCAAGGCCCGCGATCGAGCGCAGCGTCGTCGTCTTTCCACATCCGGACGGGCCAAGAAGCGTAAAAAATTTTCCGTTGGCGACTTCGAAGCTCACGTCCTGCGCGGCTTTCACCGTCATGCCGTTTTGCCCCGCATATTCGGTGTGAAGAGCTGAGACTTTCAGCATTGTGGTTTCAGCGCTCCCCGTTCATGGCCGTGGGAGGGCAGGGCCCCATGCGGCGCACGGCTCGTCCAAAAGCCGTGTTGGCAAGACGTGGTTCTCTCCTGCCGTCGTCTTGACCAGACATCGGGCGCGCCTCCCATGTGATTTTTTTCGTCGCCAGTTTGCGCATAAGGGGGCCGAGCTTGCAAGGCTTCCGCGAAAGGGGCTCGCAGGCGGCGCGCATGCCGCTGCAGGTCTTGCGTCGCAGGCCGCATTCGGCGAAACTTTCGCCAACCAGGCCGGTTCGAGCTCTGGAGCGGATTTAGGAAACGCGGGGCGAGGAAGCGTCTTGGACTGCACTGACGCCAGGGCAAAAGTGGGCGCGCTTTTGGCCCCCAGGAACATTGTGCTTGCAGGGGCCAGCGACAGGCCCGGCAGCTGGGCTTCGCGCGTATGGCGCAATCTCCATCGCTATGGCTTTCCGTCGCCCGTCTTCCCCATGAATCCGGGCAGGAGCGAGATTTGGGATGGCCCGTGCTATCGCGATTTCGCCGCCCTGCCCGAGGCGCCCGATCATCTCGTCGTCCTTGCGCCTGCCGCTCATGTTCCCGACTTGCTGCGCAAGGGCGCGGCCGCCGGCGCGCGCAGCGCCACGATTTTCTCCGCGGGATTCGCGGAGGGGGCGGACGTCGCCTCTTCAGCGCTGGGGAACGAGCTGCGCTCCGCGCTCAAGGAGACCGGGCTTGCCGTTTCCGGTCCCAATTGCCTTGGAAATTTCAGTGCGCCTTCGAAGCTCGTGACCCTCACGGAGGATCGTCAGCTCAACCTCGCCGGCGGGCCCATCGCGCTCGCAGGCCAGAGCGGCGGGGTCATGGTCTTTCTCAACCAGTCGCTCGAGGAGCGCGGTCTGCTCGCGGCGCATCTCGTCACCAGCGGTGACGAAATCGGGCTGACGATCGCCGATTACATCGCCTTTTTCGCGCATGAGGCTCAGGTCAAGGTCATTATCGTCTATATCGAGGCCTTGCGGGACAGAGACGCGTTCCGCTCGGCCTGTCTGGCCGCGCAGGCGGCGGGAAAGTTCGTTGTTGCGCTCAAGCTTGGCGGATCGGACGCGGGCCGCTCCGCCGCCATGGCGCACACAGGCTCGCTCGCCGGCTCCATGGAGGCGTTCGACGCGCTGGCGGCCGATTGCGGCGTCATTCGCGCCGACACACTCGACGAGGTGGTGGAGCTTGCCGAATATCTCGTCCACGCCAGGCCCCCGGAGGGTCTCAACGTCGCCGCGCTCACCCTGTCGGGCGCCTATCGCGGTCTCTTGCTGGACGCCGGCGCCAGATGCGGCCTCCACTTCCCGCCGTTTACGCCCGAAACGACCAGCCGGCTGGAGCAAGCGCTCGGCGTCGGCTCGCACGTCAGCAATCCTGTCGATGGCGGGTTCAGCGTTCTGACGGGCGAGGCCGCCTATCGCGCCTGCATCGAATCCATGCTCGCCGATCCCGGCGTGGATCTCTTGCTCATTCAGGAGGCGCTGCCTCGCGCGCCGGGGTCGCAGCGCGCCGAGAAATACATCCGCATCGTTGAGGAATACGCCGCGAAAAGCGTGAAGCCCATCGTTTTCGGCACGCTCGCCTCCCACGGCCAGACCGACTACAGCAGAAGCTTGCGCGCAGCTGCGCTTCACGCGCCGTTTCTGCAGGAGGCGAACAAGGCGCTGCGCACGATTCGCCATGCAGCCGAGCGGGACAGGCGCTTGCGGCTGGCGAGCGCGCCCGCGCCTGTCGCCGCGAACGCAGGCGCGCGGGAGAAAGCTCGAGCGATGTTCGGCCGCATGCGCGGGGACGGGAAGGCCGCGCTGAGCGAATGGGAATCCAAACAGGTCCTTGCCGCTTACGGAGCCCCTTGCCCGCGGGAGATTTTCGCCCGGAGCTTGCAGGACGCGCTCGAAGCGGCGCGCACGCTGGGGCGCCCGCTCGTGATGAAAGGCATGTCGCCGGCGCTTCAGCACAAGACGGAAGCGGGAGCCGTTCGTCTTTCCCTGATGAGCGAGCAGGACGTGCGAGACGCGTGGGCGCAGATCGATCGGAACGTCCGGCTGGCGACGGGCCGGGATATGGACGGCGTGATCGTCGCGCAACAGGCGCCTGAAGGCATCGAGCTTGTGGTGGGGCTGCATCGCGATCCCGAATGCGGCCTCACCTTCATGGTCGGGGCGGGGGGCGTAACGCTTGAACTCGTCAAGGACGTGAGTTTCGCCGCCGCGCCCATGAACGCGGAAAAGGCGCGCGACATGCTTGCGCGAACGCGCGTGGCGCAATTAATCTCAGGTTTCAGAGGGGCGGAGCCGCTGGACGCCTCTCCGGTCGTAGAGGCGATTCTCGCTTTGAACGCTTTGGCGGCCGACGCAGGCGACGAGATTGAGTCGGTGGAGATCAATCCACTCAGGCTCACGGCCTCCGGCGCCTTTGCGCTGGATGCGCTGATTATCTTGCGCGCACGCGAGACCGAGCCGGTATGACGACACTGCGCATCTTTTGCGCAACGAAACGCAACGCGCCCTGTGACGGGGCGAGATCAGGCGGCCAAGACGCGGCAAGCGCGGGCCAGAAAACGGGAGGAACGCCATGAGACGAGCGTCTGGAGCATTGATCGCCGCTTTCGCCGCATTTTTCCTTGCGCAGCCGCAAGCGAACGCTGCGAGCGAGGCTTTGATTCAGGCCGCCAAAAAAGAAGGACAATTGACCTGGTACACCACCCAGATCGTCAATCAGTTCGCCCGGCCTGCGGCGGAGGCTTTCCAGAAGAAGTATGGCGTGCGCGTCAATTACATTCGCGCGGATTCCAACGAAGTCACCTTGCGTCTCCAGAACGAAGGCAAGGCTGGCCGGGTGCAGGCGGACGTGTTCGACGGCACCGGCGCCACCGCCGCCCTCAAGAAAGACAAGCTTGTCGCAAAATACATTCCCGAAAGCGCGGAGCGTCTGCCTGCGCGGTTCAAGGACAAGGACGGCTATTGGGTCGCGACGAATCTTTATGTGCTCTCGCCCGGCTTCAACACCGATCTCGTGAAGAAAGGGACGGAGCCTAAAACGTTCCAGGACCTCCTTGATCCGAAATGGCGCGGCAAGATCGCATGGAACTCGAGCGTGACGCCGTCGGGCGCCGCTGGTTTCGTGGGCGTCGTGTTGACGCATATGGGCGAGGAAAAAGGCATGGCCTATCTGCGCCAGCTTTCGGGGCAGAAAATCACCGGCCTGCAGGTCGCCGCGCGTCAGGTGCTGGATCAGGTCATAGCCGGCGAATATGCGATCGCCCTGAACATCTTCAACAACCACGCCGTCATCAGCGCCAGCAAGGGAGCGCCCTCCGCATGGATTCCGATGGAGCCCTCGCTCGCGGTCTTCTCATGCCTCTCGCTCACCGAAGGCGCGCCGCGCCCGAATGCGGGCAAGCTGTTCATCGACTTCCTGATGTCTGAGGAAGGACAGAAACTCTATCGCGACGCCGATTATCTGCCCGTAGACCCTGCGGTTCCGCCGAAGGATCCGAGCTTGCGTCCCGGCGACGGCACGTTTCAGGCTATTTTCATGACGCCTGAGGAGATCTTCGACAATCTTCCCAAATGGGGCGCCGTCTACAAGGATATCTTCCGTTGAAGTCCATGGTGGAGGAGCAGGGCGGAAGCATTCTGACGCGCCTTTTGAATATGGATCAGAGAACGTGGTTCGTCGTCGCATGCGGCGGCGTTCTTGCGCTTCTCGTGCTGCCGCCGCTTTACTTCCTGTTCGTGGGTGCGCTCACGAAACAGGAGGGCGGGCAGACCTATCTGACATTGGAGCGCTTCGCCCTTCTGCTTTCCCATCGCGGCATTCTGCTGAGCGCGTGGAACTCC
>Ga0315906_10010645_pt1 | contig 10781 bp, 19 predicted proteins | sample LakEriMetagenome_4_FD_203526 | JGI IMG/M metagenome (GOLD analysis project Ga0315906, IMG submission 203526) | Freshwater fungal communities from buoy surface, Lake Erie, Ohio, United States - Buoy 2 MA122 | ecosystem: Environmental > Aquatic > Freshwater > Lake > Lake biofilm | place: USA...
CTCCCATCTGCATAGGTGATGTCACCATCCTTGTTCACGTTAACTATCTGAGACCATAGGCTATTAACTACGATGTAGGTAGGGGTAGCCACAAGCACACTGAACAATCCCTCAAGGTTTGGATTGACTGCACCTAGTCCTGTCTGAGTGATGACTATCTGGTCACCCACTGCAAAGGTGTTAGCTACGTTTATCTGTACCCTCCCTGCATAGGGTGAAGTGGTGTACTGAGTTAAGGCCGATGTGTATGAGGTAGTGGTTAGGTACTCTTCACCTACCTTGACATCATACTTGTAGTGACTGTTGGGTGCATCGTACACCGTGGTGTTGAATGGCTCAAGGTCAAAGCTTACCTTAGACTGCAATAGCTTGCTTAGGTCAATCTCTCCGTATCCTGTGCCATACATCGGGAGCACCCTGTACTCTGCTATCTTGTTGGCTGTGCCACTCTCATAGATGTCAAAGATATACTTAAACCCTCCAAAGTTTTTGTTGGTACTATCATAGATGTACTTGATAGGATTGTATGCAGGTGTCAGTACCTGCGGTATAGCTTGTGCTGTGATTGCCATACCTATATTATTCTATCCTGGTGTTTTGTTTCTAAAATGCATAGTAACTATCATCCGTGTAGTACTCCTGTCGGATGTGAGTGGTCGCATACCTGATGGCATCCATTGCATCATCCCACATCTTGACCGGCTCGTCAGTGATCATGTCACCTACTTTCTTCCACTTGTAATTTTCATACTCTTTGCGGATGGCCTTATCATCCTGGCATAGCACCCCAAAGGTCTTGATGTTGTCAATGCCTTTCTTAACTACCTTGTTTGCGTTCTGCACATCATACCCTGCATTGTTCAGCTCTGCTATTATTTCAGGCCTTGCATAGTCAGCTACAATGGTCACCGTCTTCTCAACATTGAATGACTGCATCTTATCAATGAGCATAGGTGTAGTGAGGTAGCTCTCATATATCACAGGCTCAATGTATATGTCATTGTCACACCAATAGACACGCATCAAAGCTGTGGGGTGGTTGTATCCAAAGTCAAGGCCATAGACGTAGTTGACAAACCTAGCAGGGCGGTGTGGTATGAATGACCAATTGCTGTAAATGTTACTCTTGCTGATTGCTTTCTCACCCAAGGCATAGATTTGGTAGAGTGCTTCATCCGTTCTCTTGAGGTCCTCTATCTGTGACCTAATGCTTTGAGGTAGGAATGGGTTATCTTTGTAGGTTGACTTAATCATGATAGACTCATCCGTTGGTAGCTCATACAGCCATGAGGTGCTCTCACTTGGGTTGTAGTCAAAGATTAGCTTACTCTCTGTTCTCATGTTCAGCTGAGTGAAGTCATCGAAGTACAGCTCATTGGCTTCGTTACACCATGCTATGTCTCTCTTCCTACCTCGTATCTTCTGCTCATCATCCACACTAAAGAACTCCACAATGGACCCATTAGGGAACGTGTAGATGTGCTCACTCTTGTTGTGGTCCTCCACTGAGTAGATGTTCAGCTCCTTGAGTATCTCAATGAAGTCTCTGAGCACTGTAGCCCTCAAAGCAGGGAACGTCTTTCTAATGATAGATACTACCTTGTTGTTGTTCTGCAGGCAGTAGATTATAACCAACTGACAAAGGCTGTAGGTCTTGGAGCTCCTGCTCCCTCCCTCATTGATGACGAACCTAAGGCTAGGGTCATTCAGTGCCTCATAGTTTTTCTCAAATATTACCGTGCTCTTTATCTCCATTTGCTATTTGGTATGCATTCATTAGCATAGCCATCTGCCTGCCATCACTTGCTACTGCCTTTCTATCTATCTTTACCTGGACTCCCTTGAGTCGGTAGATGTAGTCCTCCACCACAGCACACATGAAATCAATCTGCATCCGGTCGGACTATGGTCACCTTGATGCTATCTATCTTTTCTCCCTTGGTTGTGGTGTCCACCCGTTCAGTTAGGTTGTTGAGTCGTTGAGTAATGGAGGCATTGTACTGCCCTGTCATCCCTCCCTCGATTTGGTCCATGCGGATTGCCTCCTCTATGCGTGAGCAGATTGTCGTGTACGCTGAATATCTCCCCTCGTAGTTTGCAAAATAATCCTGGACACTCTGCCCTTTATCTGCTGCAAAAGTCCTGAAGCCCACTTGAGTAAGCGGTCTCTCTAATGGAACTGCTGTAGCTTCACCTGTCTTAGTAGATAGGGAATAGGAGTACCTAGGGTTCTCCTTGCACCATCTCTTGTAGGCCTCAAATAGATCCCACATTGCTTCAGGGGTCTCGATGTGTTTAGGCCTCATTAGACTCGTTTTCTACTGCTTTGTACTTCTTGCTCTTAGGCTCAGCCTCTTCAAAGAGATAGCCTAACCCTACCGATGTAAGGTGCTCTGCCTGTTCAGCTGTTTCCTCTGTTACTGTGAATGAGGTCTCAAACCCCAACGGACTGTACCTGGTCACATACTGACCTAGATACTCATTTTTAACTTTCTTCATATTCTTGTGTAAATAGCCATGCGTAATAAAGTATGACCCAAATCCCAAAGGCCCTGCTTCCATAAAAGTAGTTATCTCTTATTAGGAATGCTGCACCGGTCAAGGCAGTGAATGTAGCCAAGATACTAATTATTTGAGATAGTCTCATACCTATATTGTAGTTTGCGTAAATTTTGTTTAATTTCTTTAATCAGATAGTGAGCTGAGGTAACAGGTATATCAAAGTACTTAGCCATGGCTCTTGCTGTGGTGTATCCCTTGTCAATGTATGCCTCGAATACTATCCTGTGCACATGGTCATCTATCTCACTGCGGTATATCTCAATCAGCCCCTTGTGAGTGCTGTAGATTTTATCCTCCAATATCTTAGCATGTAGATCCTGCTCATCATCCACCTCATCATTGCCATTGTACTCCATGGAGGTCACACGATCATCCTTGTGGCTCAGTGACGTGTTCCAAAGGATTTGGTACTTGATGGTGTTAAGTAGATAGCTCTTCACCTGGTCCTCACTCTCAGCATCCTCATTGATTGTTAGCACATGCAGGTATGAGTTATTGATAACTGTATCCGCCTCGATATTGCTCCCCATCTTAGAGAGAAAGTACAGAGTGTAAGCCCTGACCTCATCGTAGTGGTTACTGATGTACCTGTCTAAGACTTTTTTCATACCAATTCATGAAGTCCTTGTACCACACTTTGCGCCTCACTGATGCACAAAAGCACTCTCTTGGCTGTGGTCCATCGTATTTGACCCGTATCTTGTAGAGCTGTACGCATGAATGCTTAGAATACTTTACAGCATCCGCAGTACTATCAATTGAGTCTATTAACTCTATGTCAGTTTGTTCAAACATAATTCAAGTAAATAGGCACCCAAGGCTGCTTGACAAGCTAGGATAAAGTCCTGATGCCATGTCAATGTAAGCCAAAAGGCCACACACTTACTGCAACTCAATGCATCTAGTAAGGGTATGGCCCATGTGCCTGGTCTTAAAGACATGTATACCCATGTCAAGGTTGCTTGCAGTGGCTCAAAATTGCACCACCACCATGCCAAAGGTATTAGAGTTAGGAGTTCCATTGCCTCAAATATACTCTAAAAAAGCTATCATAGATCTCCGTGCCTACATTTTTTCCCCTCATGAAGCGGTATAGCTTGGCATAGTTGACATTCATGTCCTCAGAAAGATGAGTTAATTTGTAGCGTTTGCCTAGCATTGCTGTTATTTCTTTTCTCATCCAATCAGATACGTCTTGGTTCTCAGAAAGGTAAATCGTCACTGCTCTCAAGGTCCATAGTTTTAGTTAGTTTATCAATAGGGCTCTGTTCAGTACGTGAGCTGAGGCTCATAGTCCATGCCTCGATGGAGTTGAAGTACTTGATGGTGCCATCCTGTGCCTCCCATTTACGGCCCCGTAGGTTATAGCTCACTTCTACCACTTCACCTGTCTTAAGGTTATTGGCTAGGTCACATTTGTCCTGGGTTAGTTGGAACGTGACATACTGAGGGTACTCATCCTGTGACTTAAGAGTGACCTCTCTCTTCTTAAATTTGTCAGATACTGACGTTGTTGGGGTAATGAATACCACCTCTCCTTTGAATTTACTCATGGTTTATGTATTTGATGTAATTAATTGTACTTATCCATCCCCACACTATTGCAGGGGCTATTAAAATTGCTGCTAAAATAATCATTTATCCAGGTTTACGTCGTTATCATTCAGGCTACTGATTAGGAAGTCCTCTATCTTATCTACTATCTCATACTGCTGTTTCGGTAGGTCTCCATACTTCAACATACTACGCAGCTCTGCTCTGAGCTCCCATAGTACGTTTAGCATATCAGCCCCTTTGATGGCACAGTAGTGTTCTGCCTGGTCCTCAGGGAGATTAAATTCAAGTGTTGCTTTCATAGGTTTGGGTTATTAATACAATCAAAACATCTTATCCCATCGCACCCATTTTCTAATATACATGTCTGTTTAGTTGTGTGGGTTATTTCTTTCCATTGCTCTCCTCCTCCATACACCTGCTCAGTTAATTCTGTGGCATAGTGACGTGCTGCGGTAGCAACATACTCGCATGGGTTTTTGATTAGCTCACCCCTGTAGTGTCCTGAGGCAGCTAAGAGGCCTTGCATTGCTCTCAAGCAGGCCTCGTGGTAAAATTGTTCTTGTGTCATTATTTATTCTCTAATTGATTAATAACTTCCTTATAAAACTGCGTTGCCTCAATCAGCCTCACTGCCATCTGAATCTCCAGCTCCTTGTCACGTTCAAACCTGATGGATGTGATACGCTTAGCAGGGTCAATGTGGTCAACCTTGTGGATAGCATAGCTGTCGTAATCACTCAATAAGTCATCTGCAGTAGATACCATTACATAGGATAGCTCAAAGGTAGGCATATCATACAGCCACATGTAGGCTCTTCCTTGCCACTCATAAAGACTTAGGTCTTTGAGCTCATAGTTAGTAGCAGGGAACGTCTCTAAGGACCATGAGGTCTTAACATCAATGATAAGCTCCTCCGTAATGATGTCACAGCTACCGGTTAGCCACTCATTCTCTTCTCTCTTCTCATTCTTTTTGTAGTTCTCAAACCTCACAGCATTGAGCAGGTCAATGGAGTCCTGTTCCTGATGGATACCTTTCATGAGATACTTGTTAGTGAGCTCCGTTTTGTACTCAAAAAAGTCCTCTTTAGCTTTTTGAATGATGTAGCTCTTAGCTGTTTGCCCTAATGCCTCCCCCTTAGTCCTGGAGGAGGTCATTAGCTTACCTAGTTGTGATGCTCTGAATTTCATAGCTGTTGTATTTCGTGTTTAACTTCTTCCCAATAATTAATGTACCATGTAACCGTTGAAAAGTCATCTGATGTAGATTGGTCGTTTCTGTAATCACCAACATCGTGGAGACCTAAATTCAAAATCTCATCAACTGCAATCAATGCACATTGTTGAGCGCAATAATCATCTACTGTTATTTCAAAATTTCTCATGAATAACTGCTGTGCTTTATCTTTTGGTGTCATAGCTGCCCCTCCTGCTCTTTAGATAGGTTGTAAGTGGCTTTCAACTCATCAATGGAGTATCTACCCTCTGCAATAGCTTTTAATGCTTTACCGAACTTGTCAGCGTCTAGTGTTGGCTTTGCCTTGGGTGCTCTGCTTGCCTCATGACCATCATCATCTACTGCCTGCAGGGATAGCAAAGATACTAGCGTATATCTACGGAAGTAAGTAATGGCACCACCTAGCTTCTGTGCATCAGTGATGGGAGGTAAAGTCATGAATGAATCAAATCTATCACCATTCTCAACATCAACCACTATAGTGTACACCTTATCATCCTTTACAGGCTGAATCAATAGCAGGCCATGATCAAGTAGAATAGGCTCCACCGTATCAATGATGCTGTTAATATCTGCATAGTTTCGCTTTAGATGGGGATTGGTTGCATTCTTAATGACCTTACCCATTGACTGCTTAGCTAAATGCAGTTTTTGATAGATGTTTAGTGCTGTTTTAGCCTCGTCAGCTTGAGGGGTCTTTCTAACTGTTGCCATTTTTTAAGGGTTTAATTTTAACAAATATACAAATAAATTAATTCACTCATAAAAATTGTAATAAAAATTTACACTCAGTGCAAAAATATATTGTATCACCTGTGAGTAGATTTGTTTTAATTACATCAAAACCCTCATAATCATCCAGGATAAACTCATAATCTCTACTTATCCAAAACTTCATTCCTAATTCTTTGAGCTGTTCAGGGGTGAATGATAATTCATCCATCATTCTATCTAGTATGTCAGTATCTAGTTGCATGACTGTATGAATTGATTATACCACTCAACAAAACTATCAAAATCCTTAGCTATTATATAGGTACCTCCTGCTCTCTCAATGTTCTCCTGGTATCTCTTCTGTGCATCAGACTGCCTATCCTTACCAATCTTGACCTCTATCTTAACTGAACGGCCCTTAATGGTAGCAGATATATCAGCACTACCTGCAGTGCTGGTTCCTTTGGTCCATGTTACTCCTATCACCTTACCGGCTGTAGTCTTTTTTTCTCTTGCTGTTCCCATGGTGTTGATGCGTTCCGCTTGGTAGCCATGGTAGTTAATATAATCACAGATTGCTTTGGTTAGGCCGTTGGCCGTTGAGTCTTTGTACATAGTTTTGGGGATATAGTCAGGTGGGTAATTGGGATGGGTCTCTGCATAGCGTTGTAATTTTAACTCATGCATTAACAATTTATATTCTTTTTTCATCTTATAGGTTATTTTTTTCATTCATATATTTGATGATTTGTGCTTTAACCATTCCAAAGAACTTTGGTTGAAATTCTCTAGCTTGTTGTATTCGTTTGTCTTTTTCTCTAAGCTCTGTTCTAATTCTTTCAATAGCATCGTGTTGAGCTTGTATATGCTCCGTAGCTCTTTTAATTCTGGATTGTGTTCCAAGATATAGTCCTGCAATGTTTGTTGGTTTTTGAAAATCGGTTTCATACTTTGCTTCAAATGTTAAAATTTTATATTGTTGAATTTTTGCTATATCCTCTTGGCTTTTTTTATGTGTGTACCATACCTCAATAATACACAAGATGTTACCCTCATCATCCAAAAACAAACAATCAGGTATCATGGAGTAGTTAGGTATCTCTTGCTTTATTCTATAGGCAGCTTCATGCTCAAGTAATACCTCAGATGCTTCAATAATTTCACTATCTAACTCAAAACATTTAGTTTCTTGCAGATAGTATTGGCAATCTTTATGAAAGGACCTATTGGCATCAATGACTACACCTGGCATACATCGAAAGTGAGCCCGTTGTTTTTCACCTTTAGCAGGATAAACTTCATATTTTTTACCACAATCTACCCAATAACATTTATCTCCTGTTTTAATTTCAGGATCATTCACGTTGTATAGCTTACCATCTTTGTAAGCATACTGTATTTTTAACTCACTCATCTTTCGTTAATTCAAAGTATCTGCCATGGTGGTCCTTGTTTTTGGTGTACTTGTATCCCTTGTAAAGTGCATACACTTGCACCCATTTTATAAACTTCCTGCTGTCTAGGTCCTTGAAGCCATTGGTATCTGATTGGAATGACTCAGTACAGGACTTGTTGTAGTGTCTTACATCTATTGCTATATTCCCATCCATCACAAAGTCATAGAACTCCTTGCATGTGTTTTGGATGAACCTCTTTGCATCCGCATTGATGGAGATACTCCTAACCAATCCATTCTGCAGGTACATTTGCAGGTTACTCAGCATGTAGTTATCAAAATGAGCCCATTCATCCTTTGACCATTCATCAAATAGTAGCTTGCCGTATTCATCCTGGGGATTGCGTTGACTATTGAAGTACTGAAAGAACTCTATCTCATGCCTCCTGCGGTCATGGGATGTTCCTGCTCCACTAATCACATAGTTGGTAGTGATAACAATCTTAGGGCTCCGCTCAAATGGGATGTATATCTCATCCTTATTCTTTCTGTTAACCGGTATCCCCTCAGTGATTAGTGAGAACAACTGCTCAAAGTCAAAGTGCTTTTTAACATCATCAAATGCTAGCACCTGAGTGTCCATGTTGACCCTCTGATACACAAAGTCATTCTTAGATGGGTTGTATGCCTTGCCATCTATCTTTATAATCTTGCGGATATTCCCGATGGCTGTCAACATCAAGCTCTTACCACTGCCTCCGTTAGGGTTATCATCAATCTCTTGGTCATTAAAGATAATTGCCTTTTGGTCAGTCTTATCTTTGAACGTGTGGATGAGGTACCCAAGGGTTGACTCCATTGCCTTAATCCGTTCACTATCCTGGGCAGATACCTTGTGTACAAAATCCTGAAAATTGTTATCATGAGATGGCAGTCGTGTAAAGTTTCTTTTAATGATTTGTTCTTTCCAAATGTACCCATCAATATCAATGTAGCTCAGTAGCTCTACCTTGTCCTTGGTTACCTGGACCACCCCATTGTTGAATGGAATATAACTAACATACCTGCTGTCCTGTAGTATTCGCATCTCAATGGACTCAAGCATGTTCAGGTGTGACTCAGTGAAGAGCTGAGCACTCTTAGCACAGTGATTGTACACGTCAAGCTCACCCTTAGCAAGGCAGTACTTGAGTACAAAGTCCTTTATCAGCTCCACTGAGCTCTCAGATACCTTGTTCTCTTCAATGTACACATAGGTAGGCTTGTTACTCCGTTCAGGATAGTACTTAGCAAAGCCATGCTTGTGCAGAAAGATAGCATAGTCATGCGGCACGATAGTAATTTTCTTACCATCTGCTTGCCAAAACACATCATCACTATTCTGAACCTCCTCTTTTACTGACTCAATGATACTACCACTAACACCTAACTGCTTTTGGATGTCTTCATCCTTGACCCCCTCCTTAAGTTTGACCTTTACCTTGTTAACGGTGTAGGTATCTTCAAAGTATTTAGTGTTAAAATTGCTACTCTTGTATGCATTCTCTACGGTGTAATTGATTTCATTAGCTGTAAAGTCCTCCTGTGCATATTGGAGCAGGTAGTTTTTAGCAGCATACTTATCCACCCCATACTCACACATGGTACAGGCCACCTTAAAGGTCCAATTGTTTCTGCCCTCTTCAAACTTACCATGGTTAAACTTCAAAATTAACTCAATGATACGGTCCTCATTAGCAATGGGGAGTACTGCAATCTTCTCAGACTTGTGGTAGCCTTTATCATCGGTGATACCTGGGAACACCTCGCAAAACTCATTGAGGTATGCATCCGGATCGTATGACTCAAAGCATACCCTTGACACATTGCTGTTGGCTACATCAAAATAATCACTTTGAATGTACTCTTTGTATGCTTCAAACCTCCTCTTGTGTTCAAACTTGTCAGACTCAGGTGTACGGATAACTACCTTAAGTCCATTACCTGATGGAGAAGTGAACATGATGTACACATACGGGCAATCCATTAACCTCTTGCGTTCTGCTGCCATGGTCTTAGCATCAGGGTACTTGTCAAAGTCCAGGACACAAAGACCTGAGTGCTTTATCAGCCCATCATCTTTGCGTTCAGAGAATATACCATTGAACATGATGGCCTTGAGTTGCATCTTGCTGTCAGTGTCACCTGCTCGGAGTTTCTTAATCTTACTAATCAGCTCGGGGTTTCCTTGCTTTATTCTGTTGTACACTTCTATTGCCTCAAGTGTGAAAGGTGTCTCTTTGGAGTTAAACAAGCTCCTGAAGACTGATATTTTAGGGTTGAACATAGGTTGCAAATATAAATAAAAGACGATAAAAGACAATTTGTGACGATGTTTTTATTTTATCGTCACGGCTATAAACTAATGTGGTATTGGTTTTCAGCTAAAGCGTGACGATAAGACGATAAATTTTCCAAAACGCAAACTTTTTTAGTGCTCTATTTTTTAAGGACCCTATATAAGAGAACCGTCACATCGTCCCACTGTCACAAAAAAGAGGGAGCCTAGACCCCCTCCCCCATATTAACCCTTAAAAAATTATGGTCCTCAAAGATAGATACAATCTCGGATGTAGTCATCTTGTCTTGGAACTTTGTTAATAACTTTGGAGGGATATTACCTGTGATTGTGACCCTTGCCTCTTCGTCACACATCGGCATAACACTGACATCAAAGATGTTTATATCGTCACGCTTTTGCTTAATTAGCTCAGGCAATGGGTGAATATATTTCATGTACCTCTCATCTTTTTTGCTATACCAATACTGATGCTCTTTCATTCCATGAATAACAGAGCTGTGGTCTCGGTTGAAAAATTTACCGATCATGCTGTATGTCATGTGCCGGTAGTTGTACATATAGTTGTACAGGTAGTACCTCTTGTAGGCAGATGTTTCTATCCTGCTCGGGGTGTTCAGTTGGTAGTCCAGGATGATATTCACCAGGTCCTCATTCTGTAGCTGTGTGAGCTTGAATACTGTCTCATCTATTTCTCCTCTCATGTTTTCTCTATAAAGTATTTATTAAACTTATCTCTCTTTACTTGCAGGTCTAGCTTCATAAACAGCTGTAGGTATCTGTATGCTGTGCGTTCACTTGTTCCAAGGTACCTAGCCATCCCCATCACTGTCCTGGGCTTTTCCTGTAGCAATTGCAGGAGCCTTAGCACCCTGTATATTTTGTGTTGGTTCATGCTTCCAATCTCTTAGGGTCATTAACTCCTTTGAACAGGTTGCTTGTAGTGGCAATCATGCCGGTTGCTTTCATAAAGTCAA
>Ga0315906_10010646_pt1 | contig 10780 bp, 10 predicted proteins | sample LakEriMetagenome_4_FD_203526 | JGI IMG/M metagenome (GOLD analysis project Ga0315906, IMG submission 203526) | Freshwater fungal communities from buoy surface, Lake Erie, Ohio, United States - Buoy 2 MA122 | ecosystem: Environmental > Aquatic > Freshwater > Lake > Lake biofilm | place: USA...
CCTCGCCGCCGGGCTTCGCGCCGTGGGGCTGCACCGCGAGGAGCGGGTACTGCTCCTGATGCATGACTGCACCGATTGGCCGGTGTGTTTCCTGGGCGCGCTCTATGCGGGTCTGGTACCCGTGGCGGTCAACACACTGCTCACGGCCGACGACTACGCCTACATGCTCGAACACTCACGTGCCCAGCTCGTCATGGTCTCCGGCGCCTTGCTGCCCGCGCTGAACGCGGCGCTCACGCGCGCCGATCACGAGGTGGGGCGGGTGCTCGTGTCGCGGCCTGCCGCGCCGCTCCGTCCGTCGGAGGTTGATCTCGAGGCTTTCCTGAAGTCGCATGAGGCTGCGCCCAGGCCGGCCGCCACCCACGCCGACGATCCGGCGTTCTGGCTCTATTCATCGGGCTCAACGGGGCGTCCCAAGGGAACGGTACATTCGCATGCCAACCCCTACTGGACGGCTGAACTCTACGGCCGGCGGGTCCTGGGCCTGACCGAGTCCGATGTATGTTTTTCAGCCGCCAAACTTTTTTTCGCCTACGGACTGGGCAATGCCCTGAGCTTTCCCATGAGCGTGGGTGCCACCACGCTGCTGATGGCCGAGCGTCCGACGCCAGATGCGGTGTTTCGACGCTGGGCAGGCGAGGTCGGGGGCTTAAAGCCCACGGTGTTCTATGGCGCACCCACCGGATTTGCGGGGATGCTCGCGCATCCCGCCCTGCCTGCACGCGAGTCGGTGTCTTTGAGGCTGGTGTCGTCGGCCGGCGAGGCGCTACCGGCCGAACTCGGTGAGCGATTCAAGCGGCACTTTGGCGTGGACATCGTTGATGGCATTGGGTCCACCGAGATGCTGCATATCTTCTTGTCCAATCGCCCCGACCGTGTGCGCTATGGCACGACCGGCTGGCCGGTGCCGGGTTATCAGGTGGCGTTGCGGGGCGATGACGGGGGGCCGGTTGCCGACGGTGAAACCGGCGATCTCTACATCCATGGCCCGTCGTCGGCGCTCATGTACTGGGCCAATCGCACCAAAACCCGCGAAACCTTTCAGGGCGACTGGACCCGCAGCGGCGACAAATATGTCCGTAACGATGACGGCAGCTACACCTATGCCGGTCGCAGCGACGACATGCTGAAGGTGAGCGGTATTTATGTCAGTCCGTTCGAGGTGGAGGCCACGCTCATTCAGCACGTGTCGGTGCTGGAGGCGGCGGTCATTGGTGTGCAAGATGCAGACGGCCTCACCAAAACCAAGGCTTTCGTGGTCCTGAAGCCCGGCCAGTCGGCCGACGAGGCAGAGCTCAAGGCCTTCGTGAAAGACCGGCTTGCGCCCTACAAATATCCCCGCTTGATCGAGTTCGTGTCCGATCTGCCCAAGACCGCGACGGGCAAGATTCAACGCTTCCGGCTTCGCGAAGCGGAGGCCGGCCGGCGATGAGCGCTGCGCGTCCGGACCTCGAGCGACGGATGGTGAACATCAGTGCCGGTGCCGGCGGAGTGCAGATTGAAGCCGTCCTCCTGGGTGCGCCGGATCGAGGCCTGCCGGTCGTGGTGTTTCTACACGAAGGCCTGGGCTCGGTCTCCATGTGGCGCGATTTTCCTGCGGTGGTATGCGAGCGGCTGGGGTGTCGGGGGCTGGTGTATTCCCGACCTGGTTATGGGCAATCTACGCCTTGCGCGCGCGATGCGATCTGGTCGCCTGATTACATGCATACCGAGGCGCTGCAGGTGCTGCCGGCTGTGCTGGCGGCGCTTGCCATCGACGGCCGCAATCAACCGATCTGGCTTTTGGGTCATAGCGATGGCGGCTCCATCGCGCTGATTCATGCCGCGCATGCGGCAGATCGGCTCGCTGGGGCCATTCTGCTCGCCCCGCATATTCTGGTTGAAGATCTGTCGGTGCACAGCATCGAGCTCGCGCGGGATGCCTTTGTGAACGGATCACTGAAGGCGCGACTCGCCCGGCATCACATCGATGCCGAGGCTACCTTCATGCGCTGGAATCGCACCTGGCTAAGCACGGCCTTTCGAAGCTGGTCGATCGAGAAAGAAATTGCCGGTATCCGCTGCCCGCTGCTTGCGGTGCAGGGCATCCAGGACCCGTACGGCACGCTCGAGCAGGTTCACGGTATTGCGCGGCGGGTCCCGGGAACGCGAGTGGTGGAATTTCCCGACTGCGGTCACTCCCCGCACCGTGATCAGCCCGAGCAACTGCTCGATGAATTGGCCGCGTTCATGGGTGTGGGCGCATGATGTCGGCTTCTTTCTGGGAGTGTTTCCATGATCAGTCAGCGCATTGAGCAGTTCGGCCGCCCGCTCGCGCAGGTGATCAGGGATGATCCGTCGCCGCGCGGCACCGAGGTCATCATCCGGGTCGGGCACTGCGGCGTGTGTCACAGCGATATTCACCTGCAGGACGGACATTTCGACCTCGGCGGAGGGGCTCGGGTGGATCTCACGCGATCGGTCGCGCCCCCTCGAACGCCTGGCCATGAAATTGCCGGGACCGTGGTGGCGATCGGACCCGACGCGCAGGACGCGCAGATCGGGCAGCAGTGCGTGGTGTATCCATGGATCGGTTGCGGCGAATGCGCGATCTGTCGTGGCGGGCAGGAGCAGATGTGCCCAAGCCCGGCCGCGCTCGGCGTGAACCGTGATGGCGGGTTTGCCACGCATGTCGTGGTGCCGCATCCGCGCTATCTGATTGACTTCGCGCCGCTTGCCGAAGCACAGGCCTGCGTGTACGCCTGCTCAGGGCTCACCGCTTATGGCGCGCTTAAAAAAATCCGTGGCCTTGGCGCTGACGATCCCCTCCTCATCATCGGTGCGGGTGGCGTAGGGCTGTCGGGTATCCGTCTGGCTCGCCATCTGTTCGGGCAGTCTCCCTGGGTGGCCGAGCCCGACCGCACACGCTGGCCGCTGGTGCGCGAGGCGGGTGCAGGCGAGGTGATTGATCCCCACGCAGACGGTGCGCTGCGGTCGCTTCAGAAAACTACGCTCGGCGGGGTGGCGGCAGCGGTTGATTTTGTTGGATCGGCAGCCAGCTTTTCCTTCGGGTTGGGTGCGCTTCGCAAAGGTGGCACGCTCGTGAGCGTGGGCCTGTTCGGCGGGGCGGCGCCGGTATCGCCGGCCATGCTGGTGCTGAAGGCGGTGACCGTCATTGGGTCCTATGTGGGAAGCCTCTCCGATATGCACGAGTTGATGGCGCTTGCGCGGAGCGGGGCGCTGCCCCCCATGCCGCTCAATGTGCGCGAACTCGCGCAAGCGCAGCAGGCGCTCGATGACCTGCGTGCCGGCCGGGTGCACGGGCGCACGGTGCTGAGCGCCTGAGCGGGGGGCGGATGAGTGGCTGAGCGCGCGCACGCTCAGTCGATCTCAATCCCTTTGGTGACGGTTGCCCACATGGCGCGCTCTGCTACGGCGCGCTTCGACAGCGTTGCACCATCGCCCGTCCAGAGCGTAAAGCCCAGCTCTTCCAGCCGCCCGCGGATCTCGGCCTGCGCCAGGACACGCTTTGTGGCCTCGGTGACACGCTGGGCTGCCGCATCGGATAGCGCGGGCGGACCATAAATCGCCATCCAGCCGCCCACGTCAAAATCGGCCACCCCCGCCTCGATCAGCGTCGGGACGTCGGGTAGCGAGCGGTTACGGGTCGGCGAGCTCACCGCAATCGCCCGGACCCGACCCGAGGTGATCTGGGGCAGCGCAGTGCTGATGATGTCGAACATCATGGTGAGCTGACCGCCGATCACATCGGTCATGGCGGGCGCGTTGCCCTTATAGGGCACGTGCGTCATTTTGGTATTGGTTTTGATGGCCAGGAGCTCGGCCGCCAGATGGTTCGAGCCGCCGATACCCGCCGAGCCGAAGGTGACCTTGCCCGGGTTGGCGCGAGCATGGGCGATCAGGTCGTTGAAGCCTTTGAACGGCAGGTCACGGTTGATCACCAGCACGTTGTAGTAGCTCACCACGGGCGCAAGCGGCCGCAGGTCGCGCATGGGGTCGAAACTCATCTTGCGCATCACGTTGGGGCTGATGGTGACCGTCGGGCTTGCTGCAAACCAGAGGAGCGACGCGTCTGCACCTGCCTTGGCCACCAGGTCACCCGCCAGGGTGGCGTTGGCGCCAGGGCGATTCTCCACGACCACCGCGCTGCCCAGTTCGCGCGCGAGGGCGGGCGCAATGAGGCGTGCTGCGCCGTCCACGGGTCCGCCCGCAGGGTAGCCCACGATGAGACGGGTGGCGGGCGCGGCAGTTTGCGCGCCCGCAATCGGCGCGGTGCTGCTCGCAATGGCCGCGCACAGGCCGATGGCGAGCGAGGGCAGGGCCCGCGATAGCGCGTGGCGCCGTGACTTTGAAGGCGATCTTTTCATGGGGATGTCTCCTGCTGGAATGGGGATGGCGTTTTTGGAGCGCCTCAGGCAGTGTAGCGCCTGTGATCGCGCAAGGTAGACTTTCGATTCCCTCGCCCGCCCGGGGCGCAGGCGCAAAAAAGAAGATTCAGGAGACACGGATGACCCGCCGCTTCATCGATCTGTCGATTTTTCTAGAAAACGAGCCGCTGTCCGACCCGCGTCCGTTCAATCCCAAGATCCAGTACATCAACCACGAGCAGAGCTATTCGCAGATCGAGCCGTTTTTCCCGGGGCTTCGAAAGGAAGACCTGCCCGATGGTCAGGGGTGGGCGGTAGAGAAGGTCGAGCTCATTACCCATAACGGCACGCATCTCGATGCGCCCTGGCATTTTCATCCCACGATGAATCATGGCGAGCGCGCGGCCACCATTGATGAAGTGCCGCTTGAATGGTGTTTTCAGCCGGGCGTCAAACTTGATTTCCGCCATTTCGAAGACGGTTATGTGGTGACCGCTGACGACGTTGAGGCCGAGCTCAAACGAATCGACTACACGCTGCAACCGCTGGATATCGTGGTGGTGAACACCCGCGCCGGGTCGCGCTACGGGAACGACGACTACGTGACATCGGGCTGTGGCATGGGCTACGAAGCCACCATGTATCTGCTTGAGCGCGGAGTCCGGCTGACCGGCACGGATGCCTGGAGCTGGGACGCGCCCTTCGTCTACACCGCCGAAAAATACAAACAGACGGGCAACGCTGCGCTCATCTGGGAAGGGCACAAGGCGGGCCGGCATATTGGCTACAGCCATCTCGAGAAGCTGCACAATCTCGAAGCGTTGCCGGCACACGGATTTGTGATTTCATGCTTTCCGTTCAAGATCCGTGGTGCATCTGCGGGTTGGACGCGGGCGGTTGCAATTGTCGACGACGGCTTGCTGGCTTCCACGCGGGCGCTGCAGGCACATACTGACCAGGCTGTGTGACCTGCGGGTCCGGCTGACAACATTCAAGGAGACTCTTCATGACATCACGTTTCTCAAAACCGCACCCGGTGCGTCATTGTGTGAACACTGAAGCTGGTCACGCTGGCGACCGGGTGGGGGCCGTTGGACAGACCCGGCGCCGGCTGGTTGCAGGCACCGCGGGCGCCGCCGCCGCGTTATGGCTCCCCACCGGCGCCTTGGCGCAAGCCGCCTATCCTGCCCGGCCCCTGCGCATGATCGTTCCCTGGCCCCCCGGGCAGGCCACTGACCTCGCTGGTCGCCTGGTCGCCCAGGAACTGTCCAAGCTGTTCAACCAGCCAGTTGTGATTGATAACAAGGCTGGGGCGGGCGGCACCATCGGCACCGATGCAGTCGCCAAGTCGGAAGCCGATGGCTACACGCTTCTTGCCGCATCGTCCGGTCCGGTGTCAGTGAGCCCGCTCATGACGCGCACGCCCTACGACCCCGAGCGCGATCTGCAACCGGTGGCGATGGTCGGAATGTCGCCGTATGTTCTGGTCACGGGTCAGAGCTTCCAGGCGCGTGACATCAACGAACTCATCGCAAAAGTGCGCGCCGAACCTGGCAAGTTCACCTTTGCCTCCTCCGGCACGGGCGCCACTGCGCACCTGATCGCGGAATCGTTCAACGCGGCCGTCGGCATCAAGGCGATCCATGTGCCTTACAAGGGCTCGTCGCCTGCGCTCACCGATGTCATCAGTGGCCGGGTGGACTACTGCATCGAAACCGCTGCCGCCACCATGCCGCATGTGAAGGGCGGACGGCTGCGCGCCTATGGTGTCTCGCTCAAGAACGGCAGCGAGGTGACCCCAGGGCTTGTGCCTTTCGCGAGCCTGGCGAACATACCGGGGCTCAAGGGGTTCGACATGGGGGCCTGGCTGGGCGTGATGGTGCCTGGCGGCACACCGAAGCCCGTCGTTGAGCGACTGGCTGCGGCAGTGCAGAAAATCATGACCGCACCCGAAGTGCGTCAATCGTTCATGAATATCGCAGTCGAACCCGACTATCGGCCAGGCGAGGCTTATGCCCGCTACCTGAAAGATATTCGTGAAATCTTCAGCACCGTGATTCGCACCAACAACATCAAGGTTGACTGAAGCAACGATGGCGTCCGTGGTGAAGACCTGGGGCGCGAAGATCGATGAGCCGGGGGAGGCTCCAGCCGCCCCCGGCTACTCATTGAAACTCAGCTGGCATCCGGTTGTTTTGAGGGTGCAGCGTTGCTGAACGCGGGCAGTGCCATGCACTCTCGCTCGATCTCGAGAAGCCGTGGCCAGCGGTTCAGATCAACCGCAAAACGGCGGGCGCTTTCAATCTGCGGCACCAGATACACATCGGCGAGCGTGGGCTGGTCGCCCCAGCTGAAGCGGCTGCCTGCCGGCGAGTGCGCAAGGAACGCCACGTAGGCATCAAATCCGTCGGCAATCCACTGGCCGCACCAGGCATTGACCGCCTCCTCATTGGCGCCGAACGAGGTGCGAAGCTGGTTGAGGATGCGACGGTTGTTCACCGGGTGAATGTCGCAGCCCACGATGGCGGCGAGCGCGCGCACACGGGCGCGCGACACGGCGTCTGCAGGCAGCAGCGCGGGGTTGGGGTGGGTGTCCTCCAGCCACTCGAGTAGCGCGGGCGACTGCGCGAGCACCAGCGGGCCGTCGACCAGCGCGGGCACCAGGCCCTGGGGGTTGATGCTCCGGTACGCATCGCCCAGGTGCGCTTCCTTGCGCAGATCCACCGGTACGGTTTCAAACGGCAGTCCCTTGAGGGCCAGCGCAATGCGCAGGCGATGCGAAGTGCCACTTCGGAAAAAGCCATAGAGTTTCATCATGTCGCGGACTCCCTGGTGCGCTGGTGTTCGAGGGCGGCGAGGCAGTTGCTGGCGTTCCAGCCGTAGAGCCACTCCATGGCGTCGTAGAAGCGCTCGGTGCTGCGGCCACGCCAGAGGTCGTTTCGTACCAGCCGTTCAACGCCGTGCGCGTGATAGATGCGGCCCATGTCGCGAGCGCCCAGCACCACACGGGCTGTTCGCGCCACGCGGGCGCGCTGATAGAGATCGAACCCGCGCACGATATCGTCTTGGGCCACGCGCAAGGCTTCACCCAGCGTGACCGCGTCTTCCATCGCCATACCGGCGCCCTGGGCCAGGTATTGGGTCATTGGATGGGCGGCGTCACCCAGCAGGGTTGCTCGACCGAATGACCACTGGCTGATCGGGTTGCGGTCGGCGGTGGCCCAACGCCGCCATGACTTGGGTAGATCGATGAGCTGACGGGCACGCGGGCAGACATCCTTGAAGTAGCTCTGCACTTCTTCGCGGCTGCCATCGGTCACGCTCCACTGTTCCTGCTGGCGGCTGTGAAACGTGACCACCACGTTGTACTGCTCGCCGCCGCGGAGCGGGTAGTGGACCAGGTGGCAATTGGGGCCGACCCAGATACTCGCCGCGTTCCATTGGAGATCTGCTGGGAAATCATTGCGATCGACCACTGCACGGTAGACCACATGACCCGTCACGCGAGGCGGATCGCCCACGTACTGTTCGCGGGCAACCGACTTCACCCCGTCGGCGGCGACCAGCGCCGCGCCGCGATGGCGAAGGCCCTTCTGATCGATGAGCGTGATGCCCGACTCATCCTGCTCGATCCCAGTCACACGGGTGGAGGTGAGGAAATCGATACGGCCGGTTTCAAGCGCACCCTCCAGTAGCGAGGTATGCACATCCACCCGGTGAATGACCGCGTAGGGGTTGCCAAAGCGTGCTCGAAAGGCCCCGCCGGTGGGGATGCGGCCAACGCAGTATTCGTCGATCGCGTCATGCATGACCAGTTCATCGGTGTACACCGCGCGACCGCGAGCCTTGGGGCCAACGCCCAGCGCGTCGAGCGCATGAAATGCATTCGGGCCAAGTTGAATGCCGGCGCCGATTTCACCGATCTCGGGTGACTGCTCGAGCACACGGACACGAAAGCCGCGACGGGTGAGGGCGAGCGCTGCCGCCAGGCCCCCGATGCCGCCGCCGGCCACCAGGATGGGAAGCGTAGAGGTATTCATGACGCAAAGGCTAAGCAAATCCTGGGCGCTGCGCAAACCAGCGTGGGCGTATGCCCGGCATGGCGATAGCCGCCTGGCGTTGGGTGGAGGTCAGCGCACCAGAATCATTCGAAGTCCAAAGCCGATCATGACCAGCCCCGCGAGCCGGTTGAGCCATAAACCGAGGCGAGGCCGATCACCCCAGTGCGCAGTCACCCGGAGCGCCACGCTGCAGAGAATCAGGCCGTACAGAAAGGTGAGGAGGGCGGCGATGAGCGCCATGACCGCGAAAGTGATCAGCCCGCGGTGCTGCTGCGGATCGATGAAAAGCGGGAAAAAAGCGAGGTAGAACACGATCGCCTTGGGGTTCAGTACCGTGATCAGCATGGACTGCCGAAAATAATGACCCGCCGAAATACTGATGACCGCAGCACCTGTTTCGTTTGAGCGGATGAGGCGCACGCCCAGCCAGATCAGGTAGAGGGCACCCGCCCACTGCAGCAGACCGAACAGCATCGGCATGGCCAGCAGCAGTGCCGCCATGCCTGCTACGGCCGCCCAGATCAGCACCTGGTCTCCTGCGATCACACCCATCGTCGCGAGCAGTCCACCGCGAAGGCCGCCCTGCGCGGTGGAGGTGAGGAGCGCCAGGTTACCGGGGCCGGGAATTGCGAGGAACACAATCACGGCGAGTACATAGGCGCCGCTATCGGTGATGCCGAACATGAGGCGAACCCCGGGAAGGCTTGCGTGGGCCCCGCCCTATTCGCCTCGCCATTGCGGCGGCCGCTTGGCGACGAATGCCGCGACGCCCTCGCGGAAATCGGCGCTACCGTAGGTGAGCCGCACCAGGTCATGATCATCGGGCAGACTGGCCCCAGCGATTCGGCGCAGCCCCTCTTTGGAGACACGCTGCGTGATGGGGGCGAGCGCTGCCAGTTTGCCTGCAAGGTCGCGGGCAGCCTGTTCGATGGCCTCGGCCGGTACGATTTGCTGCAGATAGCCGCAGGTCAGTGCCTCGTTCGCCTCGAGGATTTCGGACAGCAGCAGCATGCGCTTGACGCGCTGGGTGCCGAAGGCATCCTTAAGGCGAGCGAGGTTGGCAATCGACAGGCAGTTACCCAGCGTGCGGGCGATTGGCACGCCGAATTTCGCTGAGGGTGTTGCAATTCTGAAGTCGCAGCCGGTGGCAAGCGCGAGACCGCCCCCGACCGCCCAGCCCTCGATCACCGCGATCGTGGGCATGGGGAGCGTGGCGAAACCGCGCAGCGTCTGGTCGATCTGTTGCTCATAGGCGATACCGTCGGCTCCGGCATCGCCCGAGCTTCCGAACTCAAGAAACTGTGCGATGTCGGTGCCCGCGACGAACGCTTGCCCGCCCGCACCGCGAAAGACGGCCACCCGCACCGTGTGGTCAGTCTTCAGCTGCTCGCAGATGACGGCAAGCTGGTTGTACATGGTCCAGGTCATGGCGTTGCGGGCCTGGGGCCGGTCGAAAGTGATCCAGGCAATGCCCGAATCAAGCGTGAGGTGAACGGTTCCGTCGGACATGGTGGGGTGCGCTGACAGGTTAAGGGTCGCAGGAGGAGGGTGGGTCGGGTCAGGATCGTGTGCCGTCGTGCCGGGTCTAACCTGAAACGGGGACTTTCCGTGGATGCACAGCCCGGCGACAATCACATTCGATCGTAGCAGAGCCGAAGGCTTTGTTCCGTGCGCTGGCCCGGATGTCCCGTTCAGCCAGGTCTCTTCGTCAACAGGATCCCGCCATGACCGTCATCGACATTCACACGCACATGTTCACCGAAAAATGGCTGGAGCTACTGAAGTCGCGAGGCGGCGAGTTCAATCTTCAGATTCGGCCTGACGGCAAGCAGGAGATCTTTCGTGGCACCACGCCGGTGGTGATTCCGCAGATCGGGCACTTTGATTACGAGCTCCGGATTCGCGAGATGGATCGCTATGGCATTGATTTGTCGATTGTGTCGCTGACCTGCCCGAATGTGTACTGGGGCGATGAGGCCACCAGCGCCCTGGCTGCGCGCGAGTCCAATGACTCGATGCAGGCTGCGCAGTCCCGCTGGCCAGACCGGATTCGCTGGTTCACCTCGCTTCCCTGGGAGTATCCGCAGGCTGCGGTGGCCGAACTGCGCCGTACGGTGGCCAACGGTGCGGTCGGCGTGATGGTGCTCGGCAACATTGCCGGGAAAAGCCTCACCGATGAGTGCTTCGCGCCGGTCTGGGCTGAGATCGATGCGCTGGCGCTTCCCGTGCTGGTTCATCCCACCGATCCTTTGGGCGCGGAGAAAATGGGCATCATTCCGCACAACCTGTTCTGGTCGGTGGGGTTCACCTACGACACGACGCTGGCAGTCGCGAAGATGATCTTCCACGGCT
>Ga0315906_10010648_pt1 | contig 10779 bp, 9 predicted proteins | sample LakEriMetagenome_4_FD_203526 | JGI IMG/M metagenome (GOLD analysis project Ga0315906, IMG submission 203526) | Freshwater fungal communities from buoy surface, Lake Erie, Ohio, United States - Buoy 2 MA122 | ecosystem: Environmental > Aquatic > Freshwater > Lake > Lake biofilm | place: USA: Lake...
AAGGCTGGTCTCTTGCCTCCCCGGGGGTGAATGGGGATGATGCCCGCCACTCCGGCCGGCCCCGGGTTTTCCCGAACCGCCCGGACCTTTCCCCAGCCGGTTCCTTTTCCTTTCGTACAGGTGCTGAGCCATGTCTCCGGTGAAGCTCAAACTCGCGATCATGATGTTCCTCCAGTACGCCATCTGGGGAGCCTGGGCGGTTCCCATGGGGGCCTATCTGGGAGGACTGGGGTTCAGTGGCGCGGACATCGGCTTGATCTACGGCACCACCGCCCTCGCGGCGATGATTTCCCCGCTGTATACGGGCGTGCTCGCGGACAAGATGTTCGCCACCGAGAAGATGATCGCCATCCTCCACTTCGTGGGGGCGGCCCTCATGCTCGCGGCCTCGCAATTGACCGGGTTCAGCGCCCTCTACCCGGTGATGATCGTGTATGCCCTCTGCTACATGCCCACCCTGGCGCTCACCAACTCCATCAGTTTCGCAAACATCAGCGATCCCGAGAAGGAGTTTCCCCCCATTCGCGTCTGGGGGACGTGGGGCTGGATCGTCGTGGGCTGGATCGTGGGATTTGTTCTGCAAAATCCCGGTTTGAAGGGGTCGCTCCCCGCGTTTGTCACCGCGCCGAACAGTCCGCTGATTCTCTCGGCGCTGTTCTCGTTGGCGCTGGGGGTGCATGCCCTGTCCCTGCCGCATACCCCCCCCGCGGGCAAGAACGCCGCGGCCGATACCGGCGACAAGCAGGGGGTGCTGCAGTTGCTCAAGGACCCGTCCTTCCTGCTGTTTGTGATCTGCTCATTCCTGGTCTGTATTCCCCTCACGTTCTACTACGGCTTCGCCAACATCTTCCTGGGTGAAATCGACGCCCCCTATCCCACCGCCCTGCAGACGCTGGGACAGATGTCGGAAGTGGGTTTCATGGCGGCCATGCCCTGGTTCATCCAGCGACTGGGGGTCAAGAAGATGCTGGCGGTCGGGATGGGAGCCTGGGTGGTGCGGTACCTGTGCTTCGGTACCCTCACCTTCCCCGCGGCATTGTTCGGCCTGTTTCTGCATGGCATCTGCTACGACTTCTTCTTCGTGGCCAGCCAGATCTATGTCGATAGCCGGGCCACCGCGGCCACCCGGGCCAGTGCCCAGAGTTTCATTGCGTTCGTAACTCTGGGGGTCGGGATGTTTGTCGGCAATTACCTGGCCGGCAAAATCGTCGACATGTATCCCCCCAAGACGGTGGTCAAGGCGTCTGTGAAGGGAACTGACGGTTCGGCTGGTCTGGTCCTTCCCAATTGGGATGTCGAAGGCAAGGCGGGTCTCGCTGCTGAGTTGGGCCTGAAGCCAGACGGAACACTCTCTGCCGAGTCGATCAAGGGAGACCTCGTCGAGAATGCGGGCAAGGACAACGAGACGGTTTACAAGGCCGACGATCTGAAGGCGGCGATCGCCGCCGCGGACTTCGACAAGGATGGCAAGGTGACCCGTGCCGAATGGCGGGTGGCCCAGCAGAAAGACTGGTTCCACATCTGGCTCTGGCCCGCCTTGATGGCCCTCGCCACGCTGGTCATCTTCTGGTTCGGCTTCCGCGAACCCGCCAGGAATGCGACGGCCACAGCCGCACATTGATTTGTGAGGAGAGCCCCCTGGAGCCCAGTTGGCTTTGGGATGTCGCCCCCCTGGTTTTGGAAAACACCCGGTTTGGTCCCCCAAAGCCAGCCGGGTGTTTTTTTGGGACCGCCTCTCCAGACTCCATCGATCTTCCGAAAGCGACGGGATCGACGCCAGACGACGGGTTGCAACCGGGAGGCATTCCCCTTGGGTGACACGCCGGCGGGAAAATGAACTGGACCCTGGCTTCGAATCGCGTTGACGATTCCCGCGGCCGCTGTCTTGAACCGACCATTGGCACCTGAGGGAGAGGCTTTGCTTCACTTCGGACGCTGATGTGGTCATGCAGGTGCGTTCCGCGATTTGACAGGCCCCGCCGAAAGAAAGTCCTCCCGCGCCCGTAAAAATGACGACACGTGGTGCGAAATTGCGACATTCAGGCAGTTGGCAAAAAGTGTGTTCATATGTTCTTTTTTTTGTTACAAAGTCTTTTCCGATTGAGAGTTGTGATCGGCCTGCTGAATTGAGCCAGATTCTGGCACATCACCTGCTTATGATATCCGGTGAGTCGGGTTCGCTGTGGACAGGCGACGATGGCAGTGTGGTTCTGATCTCAGGAGTCTCAATCATGATGAAGAAGTTCGCGTTCTCCATGCTCGGTCTGGTCGCGGTTGCGGTTCTGGTGCTGGGCCCCCAGGCGTCTTCGGCGGAGGCACATGGCTATTACGGCTATCCCCGCTACTACGGCCCCCGGGTGTACGCCCCGCGGGTTTACGCCCGGCCGGTGTACGGTCCCGTCTACGCCCCTGCTCCCGCCTACTATGGCCCGGCAGTCGTGGGAGCCGGTGTGACAATTGGCGGTCCTGGGTTCTCAGTGGGGATTGGAGCCCCCGTGCTCGCTCCGGCTCCCGCCTACTACGGTCCGGTCTACCGTCCCTATCCCCGATACGGGCGTTACTACGGTTGGTAATCGGTCTGGGGGCCGCTGCAGGTCCACGCCCATGATTTCTGAGCCTTCACTCTCTCTGCCCGGGGGAGTGACGGCTTTTTTGTTGCGCACAGCGCGCTGCGACCGTTTAGGGGTTCAGAGGGGGGGGCGCAGCGCGATCTCTGATCCCAACGATCGCTCCACAGTCCGGACAATTCGACGAGCGGGCGGCACATCGGCTCGAATCCCAAAATGATGACAGGTGACGCGGTTTGACGACGGCGGGTGAGTCGAAGGGGGGGGCCGAACGGGGCCCGATGTCAGTCTGGAGCGGGAATTCCCCGTATTTTCGAGAAAAAACGAGTTTCTGCGGTTTGGCATGCCGCGTGCAATTCACGCTGTCAGGTTGCTCCTGCCCCGGTCGGGCCGGGAAATGGTCAAATCGATGTCCGGAGATTCCGTCATGACGAAGAAGCTCGCGTTGATTGTTTGTGGACTCACAGGCTTGGGGCTGGGGGCTGGTCCATGGGGTGGGGGCGCCGAGGCCTCCGAGCACCATGGGCATCACGGACATCACGGTCACCAGGGGCATCACGGACATCCTCCCCAGCATTACGGCCACGGCGGTGATCACAGCCATTACCGGCATCTGCCCCCTCTCCCGCGTCCCGCGTATGGGGTGGGGTTGCGTCCCGCTCCCGTGTACTACCCTCCGCCCGTTGCGGGAGCGCGGGTTGTGTTTGGCAATCCTCGCTTCTCCATTGGGATTGGATTTCCCCTCGTGGCACCGGTGCCGAAGTACTATGGTCCAGTCGATGACGGTTGCTACGGGCCGTATGGCGGCTGGTGAAAACCCCTGGGGCAGACTGGCGACCAACCGACACTTTGGGGCCGTCATCGAGAGATTTTTGTGTGATGACGGCCCCAGCCTGTTGCAGACCCTTGGGGAGAGTGACGGTGTCCGGATTGGCCACGGCTTGAGTTCGGGTTCGATGCTGGCGATCGGCCCAGTCGGTGAGTTGATTCAGTGGCCGGTCTTTCCAATTTGGGTGGCAGCCTACAGCGGAGGCGCAAGGTGCACTAAACTTCCATTCCGTGCCTGCCGGATCCACCCCGCACCCATTCTCGCGGTACTCTCATGCGTCTCTTCGCTTGCCTCTGCCTGCTGTTGCTGCCGAGTGTGGTCGGGGCGGGTGAACCCCCCCCGTTCACCCCTCAAACCCTCGATCCCAAAGCGGGCGAGGTCTGTTATGCCGTCACTCTCGCCGATGTGGATGGCGACAATCGCGAAGATGTCGTCGTCGTCACCGAAAACCGGGTGCTGTGGTATCACAACCCCGACTGGAAGATGCGGGTGGTGATTGCCGATCAGACCGAACGGGACAATGTCTGTATTGCACCGCTCGATATCGACGGCGATGGCCAGATCGAGTTTGCCCTGGGGGCCGGCTGGCTGAACAACCGGCATCTCGGCACTTTGTACTGGCTGAAACGCAAAACTTCGCTCGATGACCCCTGGTCGGTCCATCCGATTGGTCGCGAAAGCTGGGCACATCGCATTCAGTGGGGCGATGTCCTCGGCACCGGAACGCCGCAGTTGATTCTCTCCCCCCTCAACAAGACCCGTGGAGAGGGAGTGCGGCTGTTGGCTTACCACCAGCCGGCGAATCTGGTGGCTGAGACACCTTGGAAGAGCACCGTGCTCGATGAGAGCCTGAATGGCATGCATGCCCATTGGACGGGGGATCTCGATGGCGACGGTCGGACCGACCTGCTGACCGGGAGTGCCGAGGGGCTCTATTGGTTCCGGCGGGACGCTCAGGGGGCGTTGACCAAGACCCGGATCAGTGCCGGTGTGGAAGGAGAGACCCCCACACCGCAAAAAACGGGAGCCGGTGAGGTGAAAGTCGGTCGTCTGGGCAACAACCGCGTCTACATCGCCGCCGTCGAACCGATGCATGGAAACCATGCGGTGATTTATCTGCAGCCACAGGGGGGGAATACGGACGAGGCGGGCGAGTGGGAGCGGATTGTGCTGGACGACACCCTGGGGCGCGGCCATGCGATCTGGCCCAGTGATCTCGATCGCGATGGTGTCGACGAACTGGTGTTGGGACACAGCGACAAGGGGACTGGCGAACCGGCTGGTCCAGGGGTGTTTGTCTACTCGTCGGATGCAACGGGCAAGGTGTGGAAGAAGCACACCATCGACAATGGCGAAGTGGCCACGGAAGACTTGATTTCCCGTGACCTGACTGGAGATGGCTGGCCCGAAATTGTGGCGGTGGGGCGGGCGACCCGGAACGTGCGTCTGTACATCAACCAGGGGAAGAAGCAGTAGTGGATTTTCTGCAGCTGGAGGGAAAGGCGGTCCTCGTGGTGGGGGTCGCCAACAGGAAAAGTGTGGCCTGGCACGTGGCGCGGGTGTTGACCGAGGCCGGGGCCCGCGTCATCTATTCGGTCCGCTCGGAAGCCCGCAAGACCCAGGTCGAAAAACTTGTTCCCGGGGCTCCGGTGTTTGTCTGTGACGTTGAGCGTCCGGAAGAGATCGTGCGGCTGCGCGACGAAGTGGCCGCACTGGGGCTTCCTCTCCACGGCCTCGTCCATTCGCTGGCGTTTGCCGATTATTCGGCGGGGTTTCTCCCCTTTCACCAGACTCCAAGAAAGGCATTTCTGCAGGCGGTCGACATCTCGTGCTATTCGCTGCTGGCGTTGGCCGATGCCTTCCGCGATCTGCTCGACCAGCAGCAGGGAAGCGTGGTGACGATCTCGATTTCGACCACCCGGATGGCGGCCGAGAACTATGGGTATATGGCTCCCATTAAAGCGGCGCTCGATTCCTCGGTCTGCTTCCTCGCGAAATCGTTCTCGCAGTTTTCGCGGGTCCGGTTCAATGCAGTCTGTCCCGGACTGCTGAAGAGTTCCGCCTCGGCGGGAATCCCGGGCTATATCGACAGTTATCTCTATGCCGAACAGGCCACCCTGCGGAAGGAGGCGGTGCAGACCGAGGAGGTTGCCAACACGGTCGCCTTTCTGCTGAGCCCCCGGTCATCCGGGATCAACGCCCAGGGAGTGGTGATCGATGCCGGAATGGGGGTCAACTATTTTGACCGGGTACTGGTTCAGGCGGACCGTTCAAAAACGGGATCCAATCCGTCATAATCCCCGGTTCGCGCCCAGGCACCCCTGAGAGGCCCGGGTATGGATGTTCCTGGTGTGTCCCATTCGGGGCGGTGTTCCAATCTGCGCTGCATCCCATTCCGCGCTGCGTCCCATTCCGGAATGGGGCTGCTGTGCCCAGGGGGCGGGGCAGAGCAAAGCACCACACCGGGAACGGCTGTTTGAGCGTTCACGCTCGACTTCACATTCATCGACACGAGGGGTGGCTGGATCCCGGCCGCCTCCGGTCTTGTTTCCCTTCTTCTTTCCTGTCTGCCGTCATGTCTCAACCTTCGGGCTCGCTCGATCAACTGGCTGTCAACACGATTCGAACCCTCAGCATGGATGCCGTGCAGGCGGCCAACTCGGGGCATCCCGGGGCACCCATGGGGATCGCGCCGGTGGCGTATGCCCTGTGGCAGAAACTGCTGAAGTTCGATCCCGAGCACCCCGACTGGCTGAATCGGGACCGGTTTGTACTGAGTGCCGGGCATGCGAGCATGTTGATTTACTCGCTGCTGCACCTGGCGCAGGTGAAACAGGTTGGAGGGGGGGCAAAGCCAGGCGAACTGGCAGTCTCGCTCGATGACATCAAGCGTTTCCGGCAACTGGGCAGCCGGACGCCGGGCCATCCCGAATCGCACCTGACCAGTGGTGTCGAGACCACAACTGGCCCGTTGGGGCAGGGGGTCGCCAACAGCGTCGGGATGGCGATGGCCGCCCGTTGGTTCGCCGCCCGCTACAACCGCCCGGGTCATGACCTGTTTGATTACCGGGTCTATGCCGTGTGTGGTGACGGCTGTCTGATGGAGGGGATCTCGGCCGAGGCGGCCTCGATCGCCGGTCACCTCAAGCTGTCGAACCTCTGCTGGATCTACGACAGCAACCGGATCACGATCGAGGGGCACACCGATCTGGCCTTCACCGAAGATGTGAAGACCCGGTTTGAAGGTCATGGCTGGCAGGTGCTGAAGGTCGATGACGCCAACGACCTGACCGCCGTCGAACTGGCCCTGAAGAAGTTCCAGTCGACGACCGACCGGCCGACGCTGATCATTGTCACCAGCCACATCGCGTTCGGTTCGCCCAACAAGCAGGACACCCACGCCGCCCATGGCGAGCCGCTCGGCGACGAGGAAATCCGGCTGACGAAGAAGGCCTATGGCTGGCCGGAGGATGCGAAGTTTCTTGTGCCTGCCGAAGTGCTGCAGCACATTGCTGCAGGGCTCGGAGCGCGGGGGGCGAAGCAGTTCGGCGAGTGGGCCGGCAAGTTCGACAGCTATCGTAAGGTGCATCCGGAACTGGCCCGCGAGCTCGATCAGATCCGCAATCGTGAGCTGCCGGAGGGGTGGGACCAGGACATTCCCCAGTTCCCCGCCGACGCCAAGGGGAAGGCCACCCGAGACACCTCGGGGCAGGTTCTCAACGCGGTGGCGAAGCGCATTCCCTGGCTGATGGGGGGGGCGGCCGACCTGGCTCCCTCGACCAAGACGAAGCTCGCCTTCGATGGCGCGGGGGTCTTCCAGGCCGCGTCGCCCGGCGGACGGAATCTGCACTTCGGCGTGCGGGAACATGCCATGGGGGCCATCGTCAACGGGCTCGGTGTTTCGGGGCTGCGTTCGTACGGTGCGACCTTTTTGGTCTTCAGCGACTACATGCGGAACACCCTGCGACTGGCCGCCATCATGGAACTGCCGGTCGTCTGGGTCTTCACCCACGACTCGATCGGAGTCGGCGAAGATGGACCGACTCACCAGCCGATCGAGCATGTTCCCAGTCTGCGGGCGATTCCGGGGATGTTCACGATCCGCCCGGCGGACGCGAACGAAGTCGCCGAGGCGTGGCGGTTCACCCTGTCGCAGACCCATCATCCCGTCTCGCTGATTCTCACCCGGCAGGCGGTTCCAACGTTCGACCGGACGAAGTGTGGCTCGGCCCAGGGACTGCACAAGGGGGCCTACGTGCTGGCGGATGCCGGCGGAACTCCCGACGTGATCCTGATGGCGACCGGCAGCGAAGTGTCGCTGGTCATGGAGGCCCATGAGGCACTGGTGGCCTCGGGGGTGAAGTCGCGGGTCGTCTCGGTCCCCTCGTTCGAGATCTTCGAGCAGTACTGCGCGAAGCATCCCGGCTATCGGGAAGAGGTCCTCCCGTCGGCGGTCCGGGCCCGCGTCGCGGTGGAGATGGCGGCCCCGCTGGGGTGGCATCGGTACGTCGGCTGCGACGGTGCAGTGATCGCGATGAACACGTTTGGTGCCTCGGCTCCGCTGAAGGATCTGCAGAAACATTTCGGTTTCACCACCGAGTCGGTGGTGACCGCGGCCCGCGACCAGATTGCCCAACACAGCCATGCCCGTCATTCCCGCTGAGACCCTCACCCGCTTCACCGAGTCGCTCTTCCTGGCCGCCGGTGTCTCTGCCTCTGAGGCCCAGACACTGGCAACGAGCCTCGTTGGAGCCAACCTGCGTGGTTACGACTCGCACGGTGTGATGCGGGTTCCGTTCTACATCTCGGCCATGAAAGATGGCCGGGTCCGCCCGGGAACCCCCCTGAAAGTCGAGCGGGAAACCCCGGCACTGCTCGTGTGCGATGCCGAGTGGGGTCTCGGGCAGATTCTGGCGCGGGAACTGGTCGACCGGCTGATCTCGAAGGCGTCGCAGGTGGGTGTCGCCGCCGGAACACTCCGGCAGGCAGCCCATATCGGACGCGTGGGGGAGTATGCCGAGCAGGCGGCGGCGGCCGGCATGGCGGCCATCATCTGTGCCAACTCGCATGGCTCGGGGCAGCGTGTCGCCCCGGTGGGGGGCATCCGGGGACGACTGGGGACCAATCCCCTCAGCATCGGAATGCCCGGTGGTGAGCAGGGGCCCTTCATCCTCGACTTCGGGACCAGCGCGACTGCCGAAGGGAAGGTGCGGGTCAAACGGATCGCGGGAGAAAAGGTGCCGTTGGGGTGGATTCTCGATCCCGAGGGGAATCCCACGACCGATCCCAACCAGCTCTATGGCAATCCTCCCGGTTCGATCCTGCCGATGGGGGGCGACCAGGCCTACAAGGGGTTCGGATTGGCATTCCTGATTGAACTGCTGGCCGGGGGATTGTCGGGAGGAAAATGCTCGCATCCCGACGCTCCGCCACCCGTGGGAAATGATGTCTTGTTTGTCATTCTGGATCCGCGGCACCTCGGGGGGGAAGCCCACCTGCGCGAGCAGATTGGCATTCTCGAGCCGTTTGTGCGGAACACCCCCCGCAAGGCGGGAGTTGACCGGGTCATTCTGCCGGGGGATCCCGAGCGGGAACTGCTGGCCCGTCGTGAACGGGAAGGAGTTCCTCTGGATGAGGGGAACTGGCAGGAATTGGTCAAACTGGCGGGGCAGTTGCAGGTGGCAGTCCCGGCCGGGGTGGTCTGACAAAGAAGACTTCTCGCAGACTTTTCTTCACTCAGCCTGCAGCGGCGGAGTCAGGTCGGCGACCTTCCCCAGAGGCACAATGTGATGAGTCGCATCAGCTTCTCGACACTGGCCTGCCCCGACTGGAGTTGGATCGAAACTGCGGAAGGGGCCGCCCGCTACGGGTATGACGGTGTGGAAGTTCGGATGGTCGCGGGCGACACCAACCTGCTGGACCGCCCCGAGTTTGCCCCCGGGTGCCGAGCCAGCAGCCGGCGGATTTTGACCGACCTCGGGCTGCAAATCTGCGGCCTGGCCTCGTCGGTCCGGTTCGATGACATCGATCCCACTGCTCGTGCGGAGCAACTGGATCTCGGCCGGCGCTACGTCGAACTGGCGGCCGAGCTGGGGGCCGGTTTCGTCCGGGTGTTTGGGGATGTCTTGCCCGAGGGTACGACTGTCCAATCCGAGGGACAGGTGCTGGGCCCAATGGCTGAGGGTTTGAATCGACTGGGTGAATTTGCCCGACAGACCTCGCCGGATGTGCAGATCGTTCTGGAAACGCATGGAGACTTCTCTGAGACACGACTGCTCTCCCGCCTGTTTGACCGCGTGGTGGATCCGGGTGTGGGAATTCTCTGGGACACACATCATCCCTGGCGGTTTCATGGGGAAGCGCTGGAAGAGACCTCCCGGCGTGTGGTGACCCGGACCTGGCATACGCATTGGAAAGATTCGGTGACTTCTTCCCCGACCATCCCGGAACCCGATTCCGCCGGACGTGACTCGGCGGCCAGGGCCCGAGCATTGATGCGCGGGCATCGCGACGACGTCTCTTATGTCTTGTTCGGCACTGGAGAGTTCCCTGCCGGGCAGTGTCTGCGAACACTCGGGGCGGCTGATTACACCGGTTGGTACAGTCTCGAATGGGAAAAAGCCTGGCATCCCCACCTGGCCGGTCCCGACGAAGCCCTCCCCGGATTTCCGATCGCCATGCGGCGGTTGCTCGCTGCGATCCGGTGTTGATGACTGCTGCCCACCGTCCTCAACGCAGGATTGGCGGGCGCCGCTCTGGGAAATTGGTAACCAGCCCCCATTCCCCGCACAACGGACCGGATCTGGTGTGACAACAGATCTGCCAGTTTCGCGCCGCGGTCCGCTGGCACAGGCTGCGGTTTGCTTCCGAGCCGATGGCCCGAACGCTGTCTCCCGGTGAACCGACGTTCCGAATCATGGTGTGGGCATCATCAGGCCTGGTGGACGAGGGTCTGTCTCAGAAACAGGTGGATCGGTCCAATACAACGCGGCCCTGCGGCAGAGCCGCGGAAAGAACGGTTCCCGCAGCTCGGGGTCTGGATCGGTCCGACGCCGGGCGTGGTGGCTGTGGGGCGATGTCTCTTTGATGCCCCGTGACATCTCCTGCTTCCCGTATCGAATCCGGGGTTGGCTCCCGCCGGTCCGCAATCGCATCGGCCGCGCAGATGGGAATTGTCGGAGACGACCAAATTCAAAAATCGTGTTCCGGCTGTTCCCTGTAAGTCAATTGTCGATTGCCCCAGTCCGTGATTTTGGGGGGCAGTGGAGTCTCTGTGGAGGGGGTCGCTCGGAGCCCTCTCCATCAGAAAAACGGTGTCACAAGAGGCAGCGGTGGGTGAACGCGGCGGATGGTGACGGATATGACGATGATTTGGATCATTCG
>Ga0315906_10010649_pt1 | contig 10778 bp, 9 predicted proteins | sample LakEriMetagenome_4_FD_203526 | JGI IMG/M metagenome (GOLD analysis project Ga0315906, IMG submission 203526) | Freshwater fungal communities from buoy surface, Lake Erie, Ohio, United States - Buoy 2 MA122 | ecosystem: Environmental > Aquatic > Freshwater > Lake > Lake biofilm | place: USA: Lake...
TAAGCGTGCGGCAAGTTGTTCGGGCAGCGCCTGCATTCCTCGTGAAGGAAGAACACTCGACCCTTCCGAGAGCGAACGGAAAATGACGTCAAACATTCGCCGGGATGTAGCAAGGGCTGGGTCTAACTGAATGCCACCGAAGAGCGGCCTGAAAAAACGTTGGATCATGCGCGTGGAGAAGCCGGCAGCGCGCAGCGCAACAACGGTGGATATATCGCGGCCACGAAGCAACCTTTTCGGGTGAGTGCGCAGCACCCTGCGGCGCAGGAAAACAATGCGAACCTTGTCCAGGATTGTTCCGATGGGTGCGAGAGCAGTTGCAACAAGTGTTGTTGGTTTGCGAAATGGGTCGGACACAACATGTCCTTTGCCTTTGCGCCATACCAACGCGCCTGGGTCAAACTCGCGAAGATCAAGCGCCTGCATGTCCACTTGTGTTGCAAGTTCTGGGTATGCAGTGAGCAACACCTGAAATCCGCGGTCGAGCAAAAATCCGTCTACGGAATCGGTACGAACACGGCCACCAACCGCGTCCGAAGCCTCGACAACGATTGTGGAGAACCCGGCTTGTTGAATAACCCGTGCTGCCGACAGGCCTGCAAGCCCCGCACCGACTACAACAACATCAACGTGTTCTGGAAGCTTCATTACTTTGTGAGCAGTGAACGCAGCGCGCTTTCTAGCGTGGAGTGCTTAAAGACATAACCACTTGCGGTGAGCGCCTGCGGCATCACTCGCTGTCCGGTGAAGAGCAGAGCATCCGCCAGTTCTCCGCCAAGCAGGATCTTTGGCGCAAATGTAGGTACCGGAACAATTGCCGGCCTCTTGACAACGCGAGCCAGCACTTTTGTAAATTCTGCGTTGGTGACGGGTTGCGGTGCAGTGAGGTTTACGGCGCCAGAAACAGTTGCGGTGAGCAAATGAATGATCGATGCAACTTCGTCATCCATCGAGATCCAGCTTTGCCACTGCTTACCGTTACCAAATTTTCCGCCGACGCCAAGCCGGAAGAGTGGCAGCAGTTTTTTGAGTGCTCCACCTTTGGGGCTCAACACGATTCCTGTGCGCAGGAACACCGTGCGCACACCGGCATCGATCGCTGGCTTTGCTGCCGCTTCCCACTGTTCGCAGACGTCGGCAAGAAACCCTGTGCCGTGCGCGCTCGTTTCCGTCAGTTGTTCATCGCCTCGAGCACCGTAGATGCCAATTGCCGAGCCAGATAAAAACACTGATGGTTTACGTTGCAATGAAGCAATAGTTGTGGCCAAGAGCGCAGTTGTTTGTGTGCGACTGTCGAGAATTTCTTTGCGGTAAGAGTCGCTCCAGCGCTTGTCACCAATGCCTGCTCCCGAAAGATGAATCACTGCATCGCAGCCCTCAAGGGATGCTGGGTCGAGCTTTCCCGACTTTGGGTCCCACATGATTTGACCGACCGCAGCCGATCGGCGAACCAGTTGAACAACTTCATGCCCACTCGACTTAAGTGAAGTTACGAGTTGAGTTCCAATGAGGCCACTTGCACCAGAGATAACAATTTTCATGTGATCAGAATACGGCAGGAATCACCAACACTCGGGATCGTGCCAGAAACACTATGGAATGACGATTGGCACCGAAGTTACGATTGTATTTGGCCTGAACAGCAAACGCGCCTTAATGGCAAGTGCCGACTGGTTGTGCAGCCATTGCGAGCGAAGGCTGGTGACGAATTCGGGGATGATGACAGTGATGATGTCGTCGTTTAGTTCGTCATCCAATTCGTTGATGCGATTGAGAATCGGTTCAGTGAGGTCTCGGTATTCGGAAACGATGGTGTCTAGCTCGATCCCGATGCTGTACTTCTCCCAATCCGCATCAAGCTGGGCTCGATCGGTTGGGGTTTGAATTACGGACAGTGCGATGATGCGGTCTGGTCGCAAGCTTTGTGCATAGCGAACTGCCTGCAACACACCTTGGTTCACCGATCCAACTAGCACGACAACGGTGTGAGTGCGAAACGGTGCCGAATAACCATCTTTAACCTGCAAGAAGCTTCGAACACGCGAATAGTGTTTGTTTACTCCGATAAATGAAAGCACAAGCGTCGGAATCACCACGGCTGGAATCCACGCACCATCGGTGAATTTAACAACTACAACGATTCCCGCCACGAGCGCAGTTGTCGCGGCACCAAAACCCGACATAATGGCGCGCGGAACCCATCCTGGGCGTTTGTGTTTTCGATGGTGCACAAGCATGCCAAATTGGCTGAGCGTAAAACCAGTGAACACCCCAACGGCGTAAAGGGGAATCAGCGCGTTTACAATGCCGCCGAATGAAATCACCAACAGGGATGATGCGATGCCAAGGAAGATGACTCCGTTCGAGAACACCAGGCGGTCGCCGCGGTTCATGAATTGGCGAGGCAAGTAATTATCTTTCGCGATAATCGACGACAGTCGAGGGAAGTCTGCATAGGCAGTGTTCGCGGCCAAAATCAAAATTGCAAATGTTGCGAACTGCGTGAGGAAGAACATCACGTTTCTGCCGCCATATACCTGCTCTGCTAGTTGGGCGAGCACGGTGTCGGCGATATGTCCTTCTTCGTCTTTCATCGGTTGCAAATGTTGAGCAAGAATGCTCAAGCCAAAGAAGCTTGAACCAAGGATGCAGGCCATGATGATCAGCGTGGTGCTGGCGTTTCGCGGCTCTGGTTTTTTGAAGGCAGGGACACCGTCGGCAACGGCCTCGATGCCCGTCAATGCAACGGCGCCCGAGGAGAAAGCTTTAAGGAAGAAGAACAGTGTGATGCTGTTGTTGCCACCGAGTAGCTCCTGGGAAAATGCGTCCTCGTGCGGAATTGGACCAAGGTCTTGCACGAACACTCGGAAGAGTCCGTATCCGATAAGAGTGAACAACATGATGATGTAGAGATAGGTGGGTGGTGCAAACAACGCCCCGGACTCTTTGAGGCCACGAAGGTTGGCGAGTGTCACGAGTGCAATGAAGCCAACGCACAAAGTGACGCGATGAGGCTCAAGGCTGTTGAACGCCGAAACAATTGCTGCTACGCCTGCGGCTATAGAAACAGCAACTGTGAGGATGTAGTCCACAAGCATCGATCCGCCTGCAACGAGTGACGGAATACGACCGAGATTTTCCCTTGAAACAACGTACGAACCTCCGCCATTGGGGTAGGCAAAAATCGTTTGCCGATAGCTGCTTACCACGATGATGAGCAGCAAGATAACAAGAATTGAAATGGGAACAAGCCGGCTGTAGGCGGCAACACCGGCACCCGCAAGAGACATAAAAACAATCAAGATTTCTTCGGTTGCGTATGTCGTTGACGAAATTGCATCGCTAGCAAAGACTGGTAACGCAACCTTTTTGGGCAGGCGTTGGTGGCCGTCTTCGGATGTGGCTATTGGTCTACCGATAAAAAACCGTTTGAAGGGGTTTGACCGAGTTGTAGTAGCCATAAGCGTGTTAGAGCCTGCCACACCAACCGCTGAGTAAACGACTGCAGGCTCTACCATTGAGCACTGCCATATAAATACGCAACATTGGGCGCTGTCCGGTGCGGCCACTAGGGAGATAGACGTGCATGTAGTCATCGTTGGTTGTGGGCGAGTTGGTTCAACCTTGGGCAAGGAATTAACGACAGCCGGGCACACCGTGGCCGTGATCGACCGCAAGCCCGAGGCGTTTTCTCGGCTTGGCGAAAAGTTCTCTGGACAGAAAATTGTGGGGATTGGTTTCGATCGCGACATTTTGATTGAGGCCGGTATTGAAAAAGCGGGCGCCCTTGCATCCGTTACTAACGGCGACAACTCCAACATTTTGATTGCGCGAGTTGCTCGCGAAGAATTTGGTATTGAGCGAGTTGTTGCACGTATTTACGACCCGAAGCGCGCAGAAATTTACGAGCGACTCGGCATTGCCACAGTTGCCACGGTGAAGTGGACTTCAGAGCGCATCTTGCGCCGTGTACTTCCCGAACTGCCAGCAATCGAGTGGACAGACCCAAGCGCAAAGGTGGTGCTTGTCGAGCGCGAACTACCAAAGCACCTTGTTGGCAAACGTGTGAGCACGCTAGACAGCGCAAAGTCGCGAGTGGTTGCCATCCGCAGGCTTGGTTCGGCAATGATTCCCACCACCGACACGGTGGTTCAAGAAGGCGACGTTGCTTATGTATCGGCAGAGATTTCTTCGCTTGCTGCTTTTGATGCAGAACTAGCCGCAAGCCAAAACGGAAAGGGTCACTGATCATGAAAGTAGTGATTGCTGGCGGTGGAAGTGTTGGCCGATTTACGGCAGAGCAACTTGTGGAGGCTGGGCACGAAGTGACGATCATCGAAAATGATCGAGCCGTGGTGCGCGAATATGGTGACGATGAAACAACAGGCGTGAAGTGGCATTTGGGTGATGCATGCGACGTCTCGGTGCTGGCAGCCGCCGGTGTAACGCTTTCTGACGTAGTTGCTTCGGTAACGGGCGACGATGAGGACAACCTCGTGGTTTCGTTGCTTGCAAAACAAGAGTTTGGTGTGCCTCGCGTGGTGGCGCGTGTGAACAACCCAAACAATTATTGGATGTTTAACGAGATGTGGGGCGTGGATGTTTCAGTTTCAACACCTCACCTCATTACAAGCCTGGTGCAGGAAGCAGTTGCAGTAGGCAGCTTTGTTCGGTTGATGCAGTTGAAGGGCGGCAAAGCAGAATTAGTTGAAGTCACGCTTGCCGATAACTCGCCAGCACTCGACAAGGCACTTGCCGACATTCAATTTCCTCGGAGTGCAACCGTGGTGGCAATTGTTCGAGACAGCCGCGTGTTGGTGCCAGACAAAGCAACGGTGCTGCGCGTTGGCGACGAAGTGATGGCGCTGATTACAGAAGACGCCGAGGATGCTGTTAAAAAAATACTGGTTGGCTAAGCAGATTTACTCTACGCCCATCGGTAAGAGCGTGTAGGCGGGGTTCAGAAAAACTAGATGCTTGCCGTCTAGATGCGGGACACCGTCGACAACGATGCAGTGACCATGTTCGATACCAGCCACGTGTCGGCGTCCGCTAAACACCACGGTTGCTTCGCCGCTTCCGTCGTTAATGACGATTTCCATTGAAGGAATTCCGGCGCGCGGCTTGATCGAGATTCGTTTTACTTCGCCACACACTTTTGCTTTGAAGCGCGGTTCAAGTTCGCTCAGCGGTTGGAGGCCCAAAGCAAAGAAGCGGTCGGTGAGGCGTTCGGCATCCATCTCTCGAACACCCATGCTCGCCGACTTCAACACATTTTTTAGGCCCATGTTTCTGCTCCATTCATGTGACGCCTAACTCAACAGTACTTGTTCGACCGAGGGACCTAGGCTGATCGTTCTATGAGTACACGAAAACTCATCTTGTGGGCCTTGGTTTGTGGCGTGCTTATTTTGGGTGCGGGAAGCATCAAGTTGTTACAAACAACCAGCGAAGATGCCACCGTTGTGCTGTTGCAGCTTGGCGACGAGGCAACGCTTGGTGACATGACGGTAAGTGTGCAAGCGGTTCGATCCGCGAGTGATCGAACATTGGTGGACGTTGAGATGCGTGGTGTGGATGGTGCCGACGCGCAAGAGGGTTGGCGAATGCTCGTCGGAGAAGTTGCTACGCCTGTTTCGTTGCCCGAGGGACAGGGGACGCCATGCACCACAACATCAGCTCTTGAAACGCTTTCGTGCACGATTGCATTCCCTGTGTCTGACGGCACGCGCACAATTGTCTATATCCGTGCGGGTGATCAACAACAATGGGCGACGGCACCTTGAAGTTAAACCGTTATTGTAAGTAGAGGAAATTTAGAAGGGGGTGGTGCGTACGGCTGAGCAGTTTGATCTCGTGGTCATCGGCGGTGGCCCTGGCGGCTATGCCGCTGCCTTCTACGGTGCGTCGGCAGGACTAAACGTTGCGCTTGTCGAACGCGACACCATTGGCGGAACATGCCTCAACCGTGGATGCATTCCAGCGAAAGCATTTTTAGAAACTGCCGCCGTACACCGGCACGTAACGCACGCACCTGACTTTGGCATTTCTGCTGGAACTCCCGTTATCGACTTCGCCGTTGCTCAAAAGCGCAAGCAAACCATCGTTGACACTCTTGTGAAGGGTCTTACTGGCCTCACCAAGTCGAAAAAAGTTACGTATCTGCTTGGCACGGGTTCGTTAGGGGCACAACACATCGTTGATGTGCAACTTGCAGCCGGGGGCACGCAACAGATTCAAGGAAAGTTTGTAGTGCTTGCTGCTGGTTCAGTGCCGCGAACAATTCCTGGCTTCGAAGCGGGCGGACCAATCATGACTTCGGATGAAGTGCTCATGCTCGATCGAATTCCACAACGAATTGCGGTAATCGGTGGTGGCGCCATCGGTTGCGAATTTGCTTCAACATTTGCCGACTTGGGTTCGACCGTCACCATTTTGGAGGGTTTGCCCAAAATTCTTCCCGGCCTTGATCCGGACGTCGCAAACTTTGTTGTCAAGAGTTTCAAAAAGAAAAACATCGACATTCGTACCGGCGTAAAAGTTGCCGGCCACGAACCCAACAGTGCAGGCGGAACGACCGTGCTGTTTGGTGAAGGCGAACGACTTGATGTCGATGCAGTTGTGGTGTCGGTTGGTCGAAAACCATTTGCAGATTTGCTTGGCCTGAACGGCACAGCTGTTCGGTTGAGCGAGCGTGGCTTCGTTGAGGTTGACGGTTATTGCGCAACAGGCGAACAGGGCGTTTATGCGGTTGGCGATCTCATCAATACTCCGCAGCTTGCGCACGTTGCTTATGCCGAGGCAATCGTTGCAGTGAAACACATGCTTGGTGAAACCGTTTATCCCGTGATGTACGACAGAGTGCCGTGGGCAATTTATTGCCATCCCGAAGTTGCTTGGGCTGGCCCTTCTGAAGAAGAGGCGCGCGCCAAAGGTATCGACGTTGTTGTTGCGAAACATCAATTCCGATCGAACAGCCGCGCGATGATTATTGGCGAGGCCGAAGGTTTGGTCAAAGTGATTGCGAAAAAGAATTCCGATGGCAGTGCCGGCCAAGTGCTTGGTGTGCACATGGTTGGCCCATGGGTGACAGAGCAGTTGTCTGGCGGATACTTGGCGGTGAACTGGGAAGCAACTGTTGATGAGATTGCCGAATTCTTGATGCCGCATCCATCGCTTTCGGAACTGTTTGGAGAAACAGTGTTGTCGATGACCGGTCGCAGTATCAATGCATGACGCAACAACATTCTTAAAATTACAGGAGCAACATGGCTGACATCACACTTCCGCAACTTGGCGAAACGGTAACTGAAGGAACTATCACACGTTGGTTCAAGAAGGTTGGCGACACGATTGCAGCTGACGAACCGCTGTTTGAGGTTTCGACGGACAAAGTAGACACGGAAGTTCCGTCGCCAGTTGCTGGCACGGTTACCGAGATTCGTGTTGCGGAAGGTGAAACCGTTGCCGTTGGAACTGTGATTGCAGTGGTTGGTGCAGCGGGGGCCGCACCTTCGCCCGCACCCGGTGCTGCAGCACCTGCACCTGTTGCCGCGCCTGCACCTGCGCCTGTTGCTGCACCTGCACCTGCACCTGCACCTGCACCTGTTGCCGCGCCTGCACCTGCTCCTGCACCTGTCGTTGCTGCTGCACCCGCTCCAGCACCCGTTGTCGCAATCGCGCCGAGCCAAACCAACAAATTGCTTTCGCCAGTTGTTCGACGACTGGTTGATGAGCACCAAATTGCAGTTGACTCACTGACGGGCAGTGGCCCCGGCGGACGTATTACTCGTGAAGATGTTTTGGACTACATCGATCAACACGGGCTGAAGGCTGCCGCGCAGGTTGCCAGCGCACCTGCAGTTGCACCTGTTGTCTCAACGCCTGCTCCTATTGCTGCATCCGCGCCAACGGCGGCTCCAGCCCCGCGTCCAACAGCACCGACGGGCGAGCGCGAGCAAGTGGTTGCCTTGTCCAAGATTCGCAAACTTACGGGGGCACACATGGTGATGTCGAAGGCGGTCAGTCCGCACGCATTCAGCGTTGTGGAAGTGGACTATGCCAACGTAGATCGAACACGCACTGCAGTGAAAGAATCTTGGAAGTCGGGAGAGGGTTTCAGCCTCACCTATTTGCCGTTTATCGCCCGCGCTGTGGTGGATGCACTTGCCGACTTCCCGCACGTGAACTCATCCATTGATGGCGACAATCTTGTCGTTCACGGGTACATCGATTTGGGCATTGCTGTCGACTTGGATTACCAAGGGCTGTTAGTCCCCGTAGTTCGAAGTGCCGACGCAAAGCGTTTACGTGCAATCGCCCGCGAGATCAACGATCTTGCAACGCGTGCACGTGGAAGAAAGTTGTCGCCAGACGAAATTCAGGGCGGAACATTCACGCTGTCCAACAATGGTTCTGCGGGCGCGCTTATTTGCATGCCAATCATCAACCAACCGCAGGTAGCCATCCTGTCCACCGATGCAATTGTGCGCAAGCCAGTGGTGGTTACTGCACAAGATGGAAGCGAAAGCATTGCAATTCATCCAATGGGTCACCTTTCAATGTCGTGGGATCACCGCGCGTTCGATGGCGCCTATGCCGCTCGTTTCATTTCTCGGGTAAAGCAAATTCTTGAAACGCAGGATTGGTCAGCCGAGCTCTAATTGCGGCAACATTAGGAAAACATGAATACTCAATCCGCACCCCTTCATGTGAGGTGGCTCGGACGAGTGGCTTATCGTGAAGCGCTCGCATTGCAGACAGCCATCTTTAAACAGGGAGTCGATCAGCACCTACTGTTGTTGGAACACTCGCACGTGTTTACGTATGGGCCTACGGCCAATCTTGCAACGAACTTGCTGTGCAACCCTGCCGACGTGAATGCCGAATTGGTAGAAGTTCAACGAGGCGGAGACATTACGTATCACGGCCCAGGACAACTTGTTGGCTACCCATTATTGAGCCTGCAACCTAAACATGGAGAGAGTGGGCCAGCCGACACTCGTGCATATATTCAAGACCTCGAACAGATGATTATTGAAACGCTTATCCAGTTGGGTCTCACTAACGCGGGACGGCAAGCCGAGTTTCCAGGTGTGTGGCTCAACCCAGACACACCGAAAGCGCGCAAGATATGCGCAATTGGAGTGAAGGTGGGAAGTGGTTCCACCGAACGCCGATCGATGCATGGATTTGCGCTCAATGTAAACCCCGACCTTGCGTACATGCGAGAGCACATTGTCCCTTGCGGCATCGGCCAATGGCCAGTGACGTCACTTGCGGAAGAAGGTGTAGACGCAACGATGGAGCAAGTTGTCGACGTGATTGCGCGATTGGCAACAAACAGATGGGGAAGCTCGAGTTCAACAAGAAGCGACGTTGTCTTTAAACACAGCCCAGAAGACCTTTCCGCATTTTCGAGAGGTGAGGGTGCAGGCGAACCCGTGCGCCTCATCAAGCGATTGGACGACGCTGGTGTGCAGGGTGGGTTGAGCATCTCTGTGCGGAAGCCTGATTGGATGCGAACGAAAATTGTTCAAAGCGCAGAAGTCGCGGCAGTGAAGCAGACAGTTCGCGATTTGCAATTGACCACCGTCTGCGTTGAGGCAGGATGTCCAAACTTGAGCGAGTGCTGGAAAGATGGCACGGCAACATTTATGGTGCTTGGCGAGCGTTGCACACGAGCCTGTGGATTTTGCCTAGTAGATACACAAAAACCACTAGCGCCCGATAGTGACGAACCTCGTCGATTGGCGCAAGCCGTTCGACAGATGGGCCTGGACTATGCAGTGTTGACGATGGTTGCACGCGACGACCTCGACGATGGCGGGATGCAACATGTTGCGCAATGCGTGCGATCCATTCGTGCTGCGAACGAGTTGGCCCAGGTGGAGACACTGATCTCAGATGTAAAGGGATCTGATGCACTCGACATATTGATTGCCGAACGGCCAGACGTGTTGAATCACAATATTGAAACAGTCGCCAGGCTTCAGCGCGCAGTGCGCCCATCTGCCGGGTATGCGCGCAGCCTTGCGGTGCTTGGCCGCAGTGCCGCCGCCGGGCTTGTCACCAAGTCGGGAATCATCGTGGGGATGGGCGAGACACGCGAAGAGGTGGAGACGGCGTTGATTGATTTGGCAAGTGTCGGAGTGCAAATTGTGACCATCGGCCAGTACCTACGTCCAACTTCACATCACTTGCCAGTGGCGCGATGGGTGGAGCCTACAGAGTTTGTGCACTACAAGCAGTTTGGCGAATCGATCGGCCTCAGCCACGTGGAGTCGAGCCCGCTCACGAGGTCGAGTTATCACGCAAAGCAGGCACAACGTTCAAGTCAGCCGCTTTTACAGATATAAAGGGGTGTCATGACTTCTGCTTCAACACTTCGCACAATCGCGTCGGCCTCTGATTATTTGGCACGCATTGCCAAAGTGAGAGTGGAAATGGTTGCGCAACAAGTGGATGCAACGTTGTTGTCTGTCGGCCACGACCTGCCCTACCTGTCTGGCTATTTTGCGATGCCGCTCGAGCGATTGACCATGCTGGTTATTCCACAAAATGGGGAAGTGGTGATGATAGTTCCACGCTTGGAGGTGCCACGTGTTGTGTCGCAACCAGGTGTTTTTAGCATTATTGCTTGGGGCGAAACTGAAGATCCTGTGGCAATTGTTGCCAAGTTGCTGCACAATGCTCGAAAGATTGCAATTGGCGATCAAATGTGGGCACGGTTTTTGGTTGAGCTGCTGACGAAGATCAATGGCGCCACGTTTGTTCGG
>Ga0315906_10010653_pt1 | contig 10775 bp, 8 predicted proteins | sample LakEriMetagenome_4_FD_203526 | JGI IMG/M metagenome (GOLD analysis project Ga0315906, IMG submission 203526) | Freshwater fungal communities from buoy surface, Lake Erie, Ohio, United States - Buoy 2 MA122 | ecosystem: Environmental > Aquatic > Freshwater > Lake > Lake biofilm | place: USA: Lake...
CGACCTGCGGCGGTTCCTGGCCGGCGAGCCGGTGGCGGCCCGCCGCGGCGGCCTCGCCGACGTCGTGTCTCGCATGTTCCGCGAGACGCACCACGCCGTCGTGCTGGAGAACTGGGGCCTGCTCTGGATGTGGCACTCGGTGGTCGTCCTCGCGCTGTCGGTGACGACCGACGTGCTCTCCTGGCAGGGCGTGACGTCGCGGTGGCCCTACCTCGTGCTCTGGGCCGGCGGGCTCGCGCTCTGGGCGCCGATCTTCTGGGCGCTGCGTCACCGGACCGGGCCGGTGACGGCCGTGGAGCGGCAGATCGCGCACATCTGGGGCGGCAGCGTGATCGCCAGCGTGATGCTCTTCTGGGTGGAGGGCCTGCTCGGCCTGCCCGTGCTCACGCTCTCGCCGGTGCTCCCGCTCTTCGCAGGACTCGTCTTCTTCGCGAAGGCGGGCATCCTCTCGGGCGCCTTCTACGTGCAGGCCGCGGTGCTCTTCGCCACGGCGCTCGTCATGTGCGTCACGGGCCACTACGCGCACATCATCTTCGGCATCGTCAGCGCCGCCTGCTTCTTCGTGCCGGGCCTGAAGTACTTCCGGCAGCGGTCGCGGGGCTGACGCTCGACGTGTCGGGCCGCCCCCGGGCCGACGACCTACCCCACGAACCACGTCGCCAGCCAGTAGAGGCCGCCCGCCAGCGCCATCGCCACCGGCAGCGTCAGCACCCAAGCCAGCGCGATCTCGCGGACGGTCTCCGCCCGGATGCCCGACCGGTTGGCCCACATGGTGCCCGCCACGCCGCTGGAGAGCACGTGCGTGGTGCTCACCGGCATCCCCAGCGAATCGGCCATGCCGATCGTCGTCGCCGCCACCAGCTCGGCCGCCGCCCCCTGGGCGTAGGTCAGGTGGGTCTGGCCGATCTTCTCGCCGACCGTGACGACGATCCGCTCCCAGCCGAACATCGTGCCGATCCCCAGACACAGCGCCACGCCCATCACCACCCATTCCGGTACGTACTCCACCGGCCTCGCGAGATCGCCCGCGAGTCCCTGGAGCACGCGGCGACGGTCCTCCGCCAGCGTGGATCCGAACCGCTTGAGGACCGTCCGCACCGAGGCGCCCAGCTCCACGAGCGTCGTGCGCAGCCGCCACCGCTCGGACGGTCCCAGCTCGTCGAAGCTCGTGCGGCCGTCGAGGGTCGCGAGCACGTCCTGCACCAGCGGCAGGGGGTCGAGCGTCGCCAGCACGACGTCGTCGGCCGGGAAGGGATCGAGCACGTCGTCCACGAGCGTGGACTCGACCACCGCCGCGGCCGCCACGCCCTCGCTCCGCGCCAGCCGCTCGACCCGGGCGTCGGCGAGGTGCTGCTCCTTGAGCGCCGCGAGCATCGTGGCCAGCGGCGGCGCCGCCAATTCTGCCTCGAGCCCGCGGGCCGCGGCGACGGTGGCCGAGACGTCGGCGGACGACGCGGTCATGTCGAGCGCGAAGCCAGCCGGCACGATGCCGATGAGGACGAGCATGATGAGCCCCATTCCCTTCTGGCCGTCGTTGGATCCGTGCGCGAAGCTGACGCCGGTGCAGGTGCCGACGAGCAGCGCGCGGATCCACCAGGGCGGCGGTCGGTCGCCCTGCGGAGGCTCGTAGAGCTCCCGCGCGGGCACGAGCCGGCGGGCGAGCAGCAGGAGCAGCGCCGCCAGGCCGAACCCGATCGCCGGCGAGAGCACGAGCGCCAGGCCCACCTCCGCCGCCTTGTGCCAGTTGATCCCCCTCGCGATGGAGCCGTGCTCCAGCCAGGAGTTCATCATGCCGACGCCCATGATCGAGCCGATCAGCGCGTGGGAGCTGGAGGCGGGCAGGCCGCGGTACCAGGTGGCGAAATTCCAGATGATCGCCGCGCCCAGGAGCGAGAGCACCATCGCCATGCCACGGCCGGACGAGATGTTGACGAGCAGGTCGACCGGCAGCAGGTGGACGATGCCGAAGGCCACGCCGATGCCGCCGGCATGGACCCCGATGAAGTTCCACAGGCCCGACCAGACGACGGCCGCCGTCGGCCGCAGCGACTTGGTGTAGATGACGGTCGCCACCGCGTTGGCGGTGTCGTGGAAGCCGTTGATGACCTCGAAGCCGAACGCGATCGCCAGGGCGACCAGCAGGAGCAGCATCCGGCCCGTGCCGAGCGTGCCGAAGGCCTCCATCATGTCCATGACCGCCGCCTCTCCGCGTGCCGCCCGCCTTCCGGGCGGGGATCCGACGTCGCCGCGGCTGACACTACGGGCGAACGCCCGCCGACACAAGCCGCGATCGGCCGCCGCATGAAATTCTCACACGGCCCGCGAACGTCCCCGACGGGCCGGATGGTCGCGGCGACCGAACCGCGCGGCACCGGATCGCGTAGAATCGCCCGGAGAGGGATTCGATGGCACGTGGTGATCGGTTGCGCGTGGAACGCAGGCTGGTCGGCTCTGCCGTGGCGTACACGCACCACGGCATCGACGTCGGCGACGGCACCGTCGTGCACGCGCGGCCCGACGACTTCGGCAATCCCCTGGCCGGCGGCCGCATCGAGCGGACCAGCTTCGCCGAGTTCGCCGACGGCCGCGAGGTGTTCCTGACCACGGAGCCCGCCGCCCGCCACTCCTCCGACGAGATCGTCGCCCGGGCGCTGGCCCACGTCGGCCGTCCGGGCTACTGCCCGGTGGTCGACAACTGCGAGCACTTCGCCACCTGGTGCGCCACGGGCGACCGGTCGAGCCGGCAGGTCGACATCGTGATGGGACGGGTGACCGCCGCCGCGTCGCGGGCCGTCGTGGCCCTCTCCGCCCGGGCGGCCGCGGGCACCGCCGAACGGATCGCCGTCCGCACGGCGCTGGGCACGACCGTGCGTGTGGGGCTCCGGACGATGCTCCCGGCCGTGGTCGTCGGCGAGGCCGCGGCGCTGGCCGCGGAATGGACCGCGCACCAGCGTGGAGCCTGCGCGGCGGAAAGCCGCCGGGTGGGCGAGACGGCGGGGCTGGCGGCCACGTGCCTCGCCTTCGCCGCAAGCGGTGCCCCTGCAGGGCCGGCCGGCGTCGTCGGAGCCACATTGGCCGGCGCCGCGGTCTGGCTGGGTGGCTCGGTGGCCGCCGCCACGGCGACGGGCGTCATGCGACGTGTCGCATGCTACGCGGCCTCGTAGGAGTGGCCGCAGCCGTTTCGCACGGTTCCAGCCGTCGTCCGGCCGGTCAGTTCGTCGCTCCGGCAGGTGAAGTCGCCTGCAGTTTCGTGCGTATCCGCTCGACGGTGCGGCGGGAATATTCCTCGCTCTTGTCGAACTCGAGCGTTGCCGCCTCCTGCCAGAGCCGCTGTGACGCGGGTCCGACCGCGTCGATCGTGACGAGCGCCGCCATTCGCACCTCCGGCTCTGCGGACCGCATCTCCGCGGCGAGCACGTCGAGCGCGGCACCGCCGTGGGACGTGGCCTTGGTTCGCAGGAGCCACTCGGCGGCCGCGATGCGGACGACCGGCTCCTCGTCGGCGAGCAGCGGCACGAGACTGCGTACGGCAGGACCACCGCCGCCGAGCTCACGCACCGCGGCCCAGCCGGTGCCACATGCCGCCCAATACCGCACGGCCGACTCAGGATCGGTGAGCCGTGCCGCGAAGAACTCGGCCGGATGGCCGTCGGCCACCGACCAGGCAGCGGCGAGGATCGCGTCGTACCGGGCCAGTGCCGCCGCGTCGGCCGCCGCGTCGGCCGGATGGAAGATCGCCCATTCGCTGCCGGCCTCCGTGGCCTCGCGGCGGAGGAGCGGCTCGGGGAGGATGCCCGTGTCGCGGGTCGACCGCATCCACATGCGGAGCGACTCGCGCAGCCGCAACAGGTCGGCCTGCGACTCGGCCAACGGAGCGAGGTCGCGAATCTCGTGCGGATCGACGCGCGCATCGTGGAGTTCCTCCGCAGGCCGGCTCGTCCGCGAGAACCAGGCCGCGCCGGCGGGCAGCGCGCCAGCCTGCCGGGCCGCCCGCAGCTCGCCCGTGATCGGCACGCCGTCGGCGTAGACGGGCAGGTCGTCGCCACCGATCCAGGGGAGGAAGTGCCGGACGTATCGGAACCGTCCGTCGCGGACGCTGCGGCCGAACCCCGGCGCCGCGTCCATCCGGTCGCGGGCTGCCAGCACGACGTCGCGGACGGCAGCGTGCCCGCCGAGAAAGCTCCTCCCCTCCATCCACTCCGGAATCACGACGTCCGCCAGGTCGAGCACGGTGGGGCCGAGATCCATGAGGCTGACGAGGTTCGCCGTGCCGCCGCGTGCCGCCCCGCCTCCGGGCAGCGTCGCGGTGGTGAACCGCGGCGGCACGTGCACGAGCAGCGGCACCCGCAGGCCATGCTCGGTGAGCGACCGCTTGCCGTGCGGGATGCCCTCGCCGTGGTCGCCCCAGAAGAACACGATCGTGTCGTCGGCCAGCCCGTCGTCGGCCAGATCGTCGAGCACCCGGCCGACGTCCGCGTCGAGCACGGCGGCCAGCTCCTGCCGCACGGCCAGCGCCTCGCGGACGACCGGCGTGTCGGGATAGTAGGGGGGCACGCGGACGTCGGCGGCGCGGCGGCGGGCCTGCGCGGGCAGACGGCTCCGCGGCTCCGCGGCCTTGTCGCCGAACAGGCCGCTCTCGTGCGTCACCGTGAAATTGAAGACGGCGAAGAAGGGCTGCTGTGGGGCCGGTCGCTTCCGCCAGTGGGCCTTCCCGCTCGACTCGTTCCAGCCGGCGTCGAACGTGCGGTCGAAGTTGTAGTCGGTCTTCACGTTGTTGGTGCAGTAGTAGCCCGTCGCGCGGAGCAGCCGCGGCAGCCCGGCCACGAACGCCGGCGGCGTCGCGCGACACCGCATCGGCAGGCTGCCGAGCGTGGTGGGCATGACGCCCGTGATGATCGCGCTGCGGGAGGGCGCGCAGACGGGCGCGGCGGAGAATGCGGCGTCGAACCGCAGCCCGCCGCGGGCCAGGGCGTCGAGCCGCGGCGTGTGGGCCGGGCCGCCGTAGCAGCCGAGCGTGTCGGCCGAGAGATCCTCCGCCGAGATCCAGAGGATGTTGGGCGGCCGGTCGGCGCCGACGGCCGCCCCGTGCAGGCAACCGCTCGCGACAACGAGCAGCATGCGCGCGATCGCGTGCCGCACGATTCCCCACCAGCGGGCCTGATGCTTCCACATGACGCTCGCTCCTTCGTCGTCGGCCCGCCGGCGGGTCGGCCGTATGCACTCCGGCCCGCTCAGCCGCGGCCGCGATAGTCGGACAGCTCCCCCGGGTTCCACGACACCCGCAGGGCGTTGACCACGGCCACCACGTCGATCGCCTCCTGCACGAGCGCCCCGATCGCGGGGGGCAGGAAGCCGGCGGCCGCGAATCCCATGCCGATCAGGCTGGCGGCCATGCCGCCGACGGCGCTTTGCAACGCGATCGACCGCATCCGGCGGCCGATGTGCAGGAGCTCGTCGACCCGCTCGAGTGCCGTATCCATGACGACGGCGCCCGCGGCCTCGCTGGTCACGTCGCTGGCCGTGCCCATGGCGATGCCGACGGTGGCCGCGGCCAGGGCCGGCGCGTCGTTGATGCCGTCGCCCACGAAGAGGGTCGGCGCCTCGGCCGTCGCCTGCTCGACGAGCCTGAGCTTGCCCTCCGGCTGGATGCCGGCGTGCACCTCCGTGATGCCGACCAGGTCGGCGAGCCACTTCACCTCGCTCTCGCGGTCCCCGGACACGAGCATCACGCGGGAGAGGCCGTGCGCGGGCTCGAGGTGGCTGACGAACGGCCTGCCGTCCGCCCGCGGCGAGTCGCGAAACCGCAGCACGGCCTCGGTCTTGCCGTCGACGACGACGATGCACTCGAGCCCGCCGGCGACCGGCGGCAACAGCGCCGCGCCGGCCGCGTCGATGCCGGGCAGCTTCTGGCGGCTGGTGATCGCCACGTCGCACGCCGGCGTTCCGGCCGCGTCGTGCCCGACCCGGCCGACGAGCCCCTGGCCCGGCTTCTCCGCCAGGGCCTCGACCTCGTGCAGACGGATCGACCGCTCGGCCGCCGCCTCCACGACGGCGGACGCCAGCGGATGCTTCGAATACGTCTCCAGACTGGCGGCCAGCGCCAGCACCTCTTCCTCGGAGCGGCCGCCCAGCAGCACGACGTCGGTCAGGCTCGGGGCGCCGTAGGTGAGCGTGCCCGTCTTGTCGAAGATCGCCGTGCGGCAGGTGTCGAGCCGCTCCAGGATCGCGGGATCGCGGATCACGATCCCGCGCTTCGCCGCCAGTGACACCGCGCCGATGATCGCCACCGGGATCGCGATCAGGAGCGGGCAGGGCGTGGCCACGACGAGCACGGCGAGGAAGCGGGTGGCGCTGCCGCTGCAGTACCAGGCGGCCACCGCGATCGCCACCGCCAGCGGCGTGTAGAGCGCGCCGAGCGAGTCCGCCAGCCGGCGCAGCTGCGGCCGCTCCTGCTCGCTGGCCCGCAGGACGTCCATGATCTTGGCGTAGCGGCTGTCGCCGGCGAGGCGTTCCGTGCGGATCTCGAGCGCGGCCTGCCCGTTGATCGAGCCGGACAGCACCGCCGATCCCGGGGCCTTGGCCATCCGGTAGGGCTCACCCGTGAGGTAGCTCTCGTCCATCGACCCGCGGCCCGCCACCACCGTGCCGTCGACCGGGCAGATCTCGTGCGGCAGGACGACGATCACGTCGCCGACGGCGACCTCCGAGAGGGCGACGTCGGTGAGCCCGACGTCGGTCCGGCGGTGCGCCAGCGACGGCATCCGCCGGGCCAGGGCGTTGAGCACGTCGCCGGCCCGGCTCACGGCCCGCGACTCGAGGGCCTCCCCGCCGGAGAGCATCAGCACCACGAGCACGCCGGCGAGGTATTCGCCGAGCAGGACGCTCGTCACGATCGACAGGCCGGCCAGGAGGTCGGAACCGAACGTGCCGGCCCAGACCTTCGTGAGCAGCTCCCACACCAGCGGCACGCCGCCCGCCAGGAGCATGATCACCAGCGGCAGCTCGGCCAGCGTGAGGCTCCGCCCGGGGAACCAGCGGCCCGGATCGAGCGGGCCCAGCGGCATGGGCTCGCCCCCGCGGCCCGACCAGGTGATCAGGGCCCAGGCGGCGAGCGCCACCAGCGCGCCGACGGCGATGATCTCGTCGACCGGCAGGGTGCGGCGGGCGGGCCGCGCCGCGGGCGAGATCTTCGTCATGGGGTGCGTCCGCGGGGCGTCACTCGATGGGACCGTCAGCTGTGCATCCGCGCGACGGGATCGCCACGGTCGATGATCGCCGCCTCCGCCTCCGCGAGCTCGTGCAGCCGGGCGTGGATGGCCTCGGTCGGGGCGAAGTCGCAGGCCAGCCGCACGTAGGTGCTGTGGTGCCGGGCCTCCGACTCGAAGAGGCTCCCGTAGAACTCCCGCAGCTCGGCGTCGGCGACGTGGTCGCGGAGCAGCGCGAACCGCTCGCAGCTGCGGGCCTCGATGAGCCCGGCCACGAGCAGCCGATCGACCGCCCTGTCCGGCTCCTGCCTGCGGACGAGCTCGTGGAGCCGGGGTCCGTAGCCGCTCGGCGAGAGCTTGCGGAAGGGGATGCCCCGCCGCTCGAGCAGGGCGAGCACCTGCCGGAAGTGGTCGAGTTCCTCGGTGACGATCTCGGTCATGGCGCGGGCCAGCGGCGCGTGGTCGACGTAGGAGAACAGCAGGTTCATGGCCACGCCGGCCGCCTTCTTCTCGCAGTGCGCATGGTCGACGAGCACGTCGTCGAGGTGGGCGTCGACTTGGCGGAGCCAGCGGCCGGTGGAGGCGGAGTGGAGGCTGAGCATCGCGGGGCCGGCGGGACGATCGTGGCGGGAGGTTGTTCGGGCGGCGCCGATGCCGCATCATATCCCCGGTCACGCGACGCCGTCGCGAATCGCCAGCGGAGACGCCTGCATGATCGCCTTCGACCGTCCCGCCGGCCCGCCCGGCGGCCGCTCCGCCGACCGCAACGTCCTGGGGCTGCCGCTGGCGGCCTGCTCGCGCGAGCCGCTCACCGGCTTCTTCCGCGACGGCTGCTGCCGTACCGGTCCCGACGATGCGGGCGTGCACACGGTCTGTGCGGTGATGACGGCCGACTTCCTCGCGTTCACCGTCGCGGCGGGCAACGACCTGGTCACGCCGCGGCCGGAGTGGGGCTTCCCGGGGCTCGTCGAGGGTGACCGCTGGTGCCTGTGCGCGTCGCGGTGGCTGGAGGCGGCGCGGGTTGGACGGGCGCCGCCGGTGGTGCTGGAGGCGACGCACGAGAAGTCGCTCGCCATCGTCCCGCTGGAACTGCTCAAGAAGCACGCCGCGGCTCCCGCATGACCGCGCGCATGGACGTGGCCCCTCCATGACGCTCCTGCTGCCGACGGCGATCGGCCTGGTCGCGCTCCTCTACGCCTCGGTGGGGCACGCCGGTGCGACCGGCTACATCGCGGTGATGACGCTCCTGGGACTGCCGGCGGCGACGATCCGGCCGACGGCCCTGGCGTTGAACGTGGTCGTGGCCACGATCGCCACGGTGCAGTTCACCCGGGCCGGACACTTCCGCCCCGGGCTCTTCTGGCCGCTGGCGATCGCGAGCGTGCCGTGCGCGTTTCTCGGCGGATCGATCGCGCTGCCGACCCGGCTCCTGGAGTCGGTGCTGGCCGCCGTGCTCCTGGCGGCCGCGGGCCGCATGCTCCTCGATCTGCGGCAGCCGTCGCCCGACGCGTCCGGGCCGCCGGACGTCGCTCCGCCGGCCCGGCGGCCGGAGATGCTGGCGGCGCTTGGCGGCGGCATCGGGCTGCTCTCCGGGCTGACGGGGGTCGGCGGTGGCGTCTTCCTCACTCCGGCGCTCTTGGCGCTGGCCGCCGCGCCGGTGAAGGCCGTGGCCGCCGTCACGGCGCCGTTCATCCTCGTCAACTCGCTCGCCGGGCTGGCGGGCGGGCTGCTCGCGGGCCGCGGGCTCCCGACGGCGGGCCTGTCGGTGGTCGCGGCGGCCGTCGTCGGCGGGGCGATCGGCTCACAGCTGGGCGCCTTCCGCCTGCCCGCTCGGACGCTGCGGCTGCTGATGGCCTGCGTGCTCGTGATGGCCAGCGCCAAGCTGCTGATGTGAGCGGCTGCGAACGATCAGTGGGCCTGCATCTTCGAAAACAGGTTGAGGACGACGACGCCCGCGACGATCAGCCCCATCCCGACGATCGCCGCCGCGTCGAGCCGCTGCCCCAGGAAGAGCCAGCCGATCGCGGCGATGAGCGTCACCCCGGCGCCGCTCCAGATGGCGTAGACGACCCCGACCGGCAGCCTCTCGACCGTGAGCGAGAGGAAGAAGAACGCCAGCCCGTAGCCCAGGGCGACGCAGAGCGTCGGCAGCGGCCGCGTGAAGCCCGCCGCGGCCCGCAGGAAGCTCGTGCCGAACACTTCGGCCACGATCGCGATGATGAGGTACAACCAGTGCATCTTCGACGGGCTCCGCGAGAAAACGCCACACCCCGACGCCGGCCGACGTGAGGGACGCCACCGTCGGCAGTTCATGACGGGCATGCGCATGCGGCCATCAGGACCGACACGATGATACATCAGCAGGGGTGCCCCGCGGGCGGCCGCGACGGCTCGCGGACGCTCGACGCGATCCTCGCCAACGCCAGCGCCGAGACACGGGCCACCATCCGCGTGCTGGGGGAGATCCTCGGCGAGCAGCCGGCCTCCGCGCTGTCGCCGACGTCGTTTGCGATCCGGCACCTCGGCGTCGACGCGCTCCACCTGGCGAGCGAGAAGTTCACCGGGCCCGGCACCTCGTTGGCGATCCTCGCGAACCTCTTGCGGATCGAGATGGAGCGGCATGCGGACCGCGTGGTCGTCGGCTCGCCGGGTGACGGCCTGCCCCCGACCTGGGCGCAGCTCGACCTCGGCCCCGACGACAGGGTCTCCGTGCCCGACAGACTGATCGCGTTCTTTCCCGCGGGCACGCTGGCGGAGGTCCCGCTCTGCGTGCTGGTCGACGACCAGCGCTGGTGCCGCGACTTCGCCATCCTCTCGGCGGCCTCCGCGAAGCCCGTGGCTGAGGCGGTCCTGCGGAGCTTCTGCGCGCGGTTGAAGACGGCCGATAACCCGCTGCTCGGCCGGGTGCTGGAGGCGCGGGTGGTCGAAGGCTGCCTGCGGCTGGGCATCGCCACCGCGTTGGCGGACGTCCGCGACGGCCTGATCCTGCCCGCCGACGTCTGGGCCGAGGTCGACGTCTTCCTGGCCGCCGCCACGACCCGCCGCGATCTTCTGCGCCGCCTGGGGCTGGGAACCAACCGGGGCATGCTCGTGGCGGGGCCGCCCGGCGTCGGCAAGACGCACCTGGTGCGGGTGATCGCGGCCGAACTGGCGGGCCGCTTCACCACGATCCTCGCGGATGCCAATTCGATGCGGCACATGATCGCCGACCTCTACGCGGCGGCCCATGCGTTCGGCCCGACGCTCATCGTCCTCGACGACATCGACCTGGTCCTGGGCCACCGCGATTCCAACGGCGACAACGCCGCACTCGCCGACTTCCTGGCGACGCTCGACGGCGTCGTCGAGCGGGAGGACGTCCTCACGATCGCGACGACCAACGACCCCAAGGCCCTCGACCCGGCGGCGCAGCGATCATCGCGGTTCGACGTGGTCGTCACGATCCCGCTGCCCGACGAGGACTCGCGGGCCCGCATCCTCCGGCGGCACCTCGAGCCGCTCGGACTGGCGATCGATTGCGAGGCGGTGGCCCGCGGGCTCGAGGGCGCCACCGGCGCCGACGTCAAGGAG
>Ga0315906_10010656_pt1 | contig 10774 bp, 5 predicted proteins | sample LakEriMetagenome_4_FD_203526 | JGI IMG/M metagenome (GOLD analysis project Ga0315906, IMG submission 203526) | Freshwater fungal communities from buoy surface, Lake Erie, Ohio, United States - Buoy 2 MA122 | ecosystem: Environmental > Aquatic > Freshwater > Lake > Lake biofilm | place: USA: Lake...
CCTGCAAATTGATATCTATGAACTTCGAAAAGAAATAGAGCTTGCAGTGAAGGATAAAACAGGAAAGAGCATTGCCAACATCAATAGCCTCCCTTTAACCAAGCAGGCGGAAAAAGTAATTCGTGTCACTGTACTCGAAGCAAAATCTTTGAAAAGTCCGCAAGTTGAAACAGAGCACCTGATGTTGTCGATACTCAAAAACAAAGAAAATATAGCGACGCAAATTCTGAATCAGCTGGAGATCGATTACGAGTCTTTTAGGAATGAGCTTGGAGTTGTACGATCCAATGAACCGCGTGCTGATTTCGATGATTCCGGAGAAGAAGAGTTTGATGAGGAAAAAAGTAGATATGCCCAGCAAAAGCAAAAAACCCAGTCGGGCACCAAAAGCAAAACGCCGGTGCTTGACAATTTTGGCAGAGATATTACACGATTGGCAGAAAGCGGAGCCTTGGATCCCATCGTAGGACGTGAAGAAGAAATAGAGCGTGTTTCGCAGATCCTTTCCCGCCGTAAAAAGAACAACCCGATTCTTATTGGGGAGCCGGGTGTTGGTAAAACAGCCATTGTGGAAGGACTTGCCCTTCGCATTATTCAACGAAAAGTTTCACGTGTACTGTATGATAAAAGAGTTGTATCTCTTGATCTTGCTGCATTAGTTGCCGGTACCAAATACCGTGGGCAATTTGAAGAGCGTATGAAGGCGATTATGAATGAACTGGAAAAGAACCGCGATGTGATACTTTTCATTGATGACATTCATACCCTTGTCGGTGCTGGAGGTGCAAGCGGCTCTTTGGATGCATCTAATATCTTTAAGCCTGCACTCGCTCGCGGAGAACTTCAATGTATCGGAGCTTCTACGCTTGATGAATACAGAATGTATATTGAAAAAGACGGAGCACTCGATCGTCGTTTCCAGAAAGTACTGATCGAACCGCCGAGTGTGGATGAAACGATTCAGATCCTAAACAACATTAAATCCAAGTATGAGGATTTTCACAATGTTTCTTATGCGGATGATGCGATTGATGCATGCGTGAAATTGAGTGATCGTTATATCACTGATCGTCTGTTGCCTGATAAAGCGATAGATGTGATGGATGAAGTGGGTGCGCGTGTTCATCTGAAAAACATCAATGTTCCTCAGGAGATTCTCGATCTGGAAAAGAAGATCGAAGACATCAAGCAGGAAAAGAATAAAGTGGTGAAAAGTCAGCGTTTTGAAGAAGCTGCTGCATTGAGAGATACAGAAAAGAAGTTGGGCGAAGAACTGGAAAAAGCCAAGTCAAAATGGGAGGAAGAAAGCAAGCACATGCGTTATCCCATCGATGAAGAAGCGATTGCGGAAGTGGTGAGTATGATGACCGGTATTCCGGTGAAGAGAATGGTGCAGGCTGAAACGGAGAAACTTCGCAAAATGTCGGAAGATCTGCAGGGTGCAGTGATCGGACAGGATGAAGCGATTTTAAAAGTAGTAAAGGCCATACAGCGTAACCGTGTTGGATTGAAAGACCCGAAGAAGCCGATTGGTACGTTTATTTTCCTCGGACCAACGGGTGTGGGTAAAACAGAGCTTGCAAGGGCGCTTGCCAGACATATGTTCGATTCGGAAGAAGCACTCATTCGTATCGATATGAGTGAATACATGGAGAAGTTTACGGTGAGTCGTCTCATTGGCGCACCTCCAGGTTATGTAGGTTATGAAGAAGGCGGACAACTAACCGAGCGTGTACGACGTAAACCCTACTCAGTTGTATTGCTGGATGAAATAGAGAAGGCTCATCCGGATATTTATAACATATTGTTGCAGGTACTGGATGATGGCCAATTAACCGATGGCTTAGGCAGAAAAGTTGATTTCAAGAATACGCTCATTATCATGACCTCCAATATTGGAGTTCGTCAGCTGAAAGATTTTGGTGATGGAGTTGGCTTCGCGACAAGTGCAAGGGTGCAAAATCAGGAAGAAGCAGGAAAAGCTGTGATAGAGAAAGCGTTGAAAAAGACTTTCTCTCCGGAGTTTTTAAACAGGATTGATGATGTCATTATTTTCAATTCATTGACAAAAGATCATATTTTCAGAATCATCGATATTTTGATGAAAGGTGTGCTGGCCAGGTTGAAGACACTTGGCTTCACACTTGAATTATCTGAAGAAGTGAAGGAGTTTCTTGCGGAGAAGGGATATGATGTGCAGTTTGGTGCAAGACCTTTGCATCGAGCGATACAAAAATACCTCGAAGATCCTTTGGCTGAAGAGATTCTGAAGATGAGTATCAAAGAAGGCGATACCCTGCAGGCGCACCTGAATAAAGAAACGCAGCAGATTGAGTTTACTATCTTAGGTCAGGTTGCTGAAACAAAAGCCTGATCTTATATTTAAGTTTTACTAAAAAAACCTCGGTCAGACCGGGGTTTTTCTTTGAGTAATGATTTCAAAACGATCCACTGCTTGTATGTATTTTTGTACGCATGAGTAAAATTGTAATTGCAATAGATGGTTATTCAGCCTGTGGGAAAAGTACTATGGCCCGACAGCTTGCAAAGATGCTGGGATATGTATATATAGACAGTGGTGCCATGTACAGAGCAATCACATTATATTTTATTCGTAATAATGTGGATCTTACCTCTGCGGAGGATGTTGATGATGCATTGAAAAATATTCAACTTTCTTTTACCAATAACCCGGAAACAGGGCAATCTGATATTCATCTGAATGGAGAAAATGTAGAGTCGCAGGTTCGTGCTTTGGAAGTGGCGGAAAAGGTCAGCCTTGTCGCTGCCATTCCGGAAGTAAGGACTTTTGCTGTAAGTGAACAGCGGAGATTGGGCAGTCATAAAGGCATTGTGATGGACGGGCGCGATATAGGTACAACTGTTTTTCCGGAAGCAGAACTGAAATTTTTTGTGACCGCCGATCCGGATGTAAGGGCAAGGCGCAGGCTGCTTGAGCTTAGCCAATCAGGAACGATTGTTGAATTGGAGGAGGTAAAAAAGAATCTAATTGATAGAGATGCGCTAGACAGTACAAGGGCTACAAGCCCGTTAAAAAAGGCTGAAGATGCGATAGAAATTGACACAACTTCTTTGACCCGCGAGGAACAGCTCCAAAAAATCTTGGATTCATACAAGCAGACCGTCGAAACAATTCATTGATAATCAAGTAGCTAAAAAAAAATTAAAAAAAAGTATCTATTTTTATTTGTTTGTTTGAAAATTGTTTATATTTTTGTATTACCTCTGTATCCTATAAATCTCCTCTTTAATCCGATTCCGTACCTGAAAAAGATACTCCAATCTCCTTAGGTAATACTCAATTCAGTTATTTTATTATATCCGTCCTAATATCCTCTTGACAAGCTTTTTCATAAAGTCCTTTCCTTGTAAGCCGATTTTTTTAAACCTCTAAACCGTTTTTTTATGAAAAAGTTTTTTACACTTTTATTCAGCCTATTAACTTTTGGCTGGACAACTTCTAACGCTCAAAACAACTGTACAGTAACTGCTTCAAATGTAAAAGCAGCAGTTACTTCCACCCAAACATCAGGGGGCAATTGTGAAAGCACTATTAATGTCACTTTTGATTTGCTTCTTAATGGCGGATTTAAATGGGCATTTTTGTACTTCTATGACGGGCTACCTCCTTTTACACCTAATGGATATACTCCCTCTTCAACGGATTCAAAACTTCCGGGGGCTTTTGTTTTATTAGATGGCACAGCAAAAAATGAAATATTTGTACCAAGTTCACAAAATGTAAATGGTATTGCCTCAAGAACTGGCTATTCAGTATCTCAAACTACAATTGCAGGCGGATTTAGATTTTCAATTACAGGTCTTCTGTTTACAAAGCCAGGCGCTTGTACAACATCTGAGATAAACTTATATGTTGGAGGTACCAACCAAGCTCAACCAGCAATTCAATGCTATAATAATCCCTTTGCAGTTGTCAAAGCATATCGTTTAGCTGTTAATGGTAGTATTAATTGCGGAAATACACGTAGTTATAATTTGATTCTTGAAACAGACTATAAGAATAATCTCGGTTCAGATGCTTCTTTAACAGGTGTTTATGATGTGTTTGTTGATGAAAACAGAAACTCGTTAATTGATGCTGGTGAAACCCAGATTACTTCAGTAGCATCATTTGGCACAAATGCAAGCACTTCTCCGAACAGATTTACTTCTTTCAATAACGTTTATAATTTTCCTGTAGGTGATCCCCGTACATCAGCACCTTTGTTAGTTAGAGTAACTCCTAATGTGGGCAATGTTGCTCCTGTTGTCGGAAGATTAGCAAATGGATGCGGAATTCTTCCTGTTTCCATGAAAAGCTTCAATGTAAAGAAACAAGCAGGTAAAGTATCTCTTACTTGGGAAACAGCTGATGAATCAAATAACAAAGGCTTTGAAGTACAACGTCGTCTAAACAATGGACAGTATGAAACAGTTGCATTTGTTCCTGCCAAAGCAATCAACGGTGGCGGTGCAACCTACTCTTATGATGATCAGTCATTACTTCCTGATGGAAGCATCTATTATCGTCTTCGTCAGGTTGATAATGATGAGCAATCTCGTTACAGCGATATTCGTTTAATCCACAATAATACTAAGAAGCTGAATGTTACGGTCTATCCTAATCCAAGCAATGGTGCTGCTACTTTAATCCTGCCTGAGGCTGCAGGTAGCATGGATATCACCATCGAAGATTATACAGGCCGCACGATTCAGCGCTGGACTTCTTACAACTCAAATAATCTGCAAATCAACCAACTCCGTCCCGGTATCTACATGATTCGCGTACAGTCGAAAGAATCAGGCGAACAAACCGTACAACGCTTAATGGTTCAGTAATATCTCTTTGAACTCTTTCTAGGATTCAGTTAGAGGTTTAACAAGAGCCCCCATTTTTGGGGGCTCTTTTTATGATTAATTTTATGAATTTTTAAAGGTTGGATAGAATTTACAAAATCATCATTTACTGTTGGTATCAAAATTTCGGCATAACTATTTAATGATATCTGTCATTTATTAAATATTATTTTTCAAACTGATATCATTGAATCGCGGCTGCCGTCATAGATATATTTGTTTCAGACAAATGTAAGCCTGGTTGAAAAAGGCGGATGCTTCTTTTTCTTCTATTGTCTTCCAATATCTTCTTAGTCCACCCTTTTCCTGCTGACTTACAATTTCTATTATCAAAAAATTTATGTCATGAAGAAAATTTTACTTTCAGGTTTTTTCCTTCTTGCTTTTAATTATCTCAGCAGTGCGCAATGTGTCGTAAAGAATGTCATCATAAAAGTGAATTCTTCCGTTCCTTCAGGTACGGGCTGTATGATGAATTTTGATTTTGTTTTTACCATTGAAAACAACGGCGGAAACAAATACATTTATTTGCATTCCTGGCTAACAAATGAATATCCAAATTATTTTAACTGTCCCGGCGTATCAAACAATGCTAAAGCACCTGTACTTTCAGATTTACTTTTGTCGAGAATCAACCTGGGGATTCACAATGATATCCATGCAGGGCATCCGGCCCCTACATTAATGACAACTTATATTCCGGATCCGAATGTAACAATCACACCTGCCTCCGGTTTAACCAGACAAGTATATCCATCCGGAGACAGTGCTCGTTTTACCATCAAAGGCATCGATTTATATGTTCCTTTTGCATGTAATTCAGTAGTTGGTATGACGGCAGATGTATGGTCGTCGCAGGCACAAAGTGCTACACAGATACATTGTATTTCCTGCAATAATCAATTTGTGATTGATCCTAAAGTGACAGGGTTAATTAATTGTACAGATCCGCGTACTTGTAACCTGATTATCCGTTCTGTTGCACCAACTACAATCAGCGGTAATTATCAATTATATATTGATAATCCATCCGACCCAAATCAATCAGGTACAACAGGAACGTTTGGCCCGGAGGATGTACTGGCAACAACAGGAAATTACGCTACCCAACTTAAAAACGGATTTAATGAGTTCGTTACAACAAACCTTCCCTATGAGCCTTTCAGCTATACCAAGCCTGCAGCCGACAGGAATCTTTGGGTGCTGGTTGAAACTGAAGGTTATACCAATAAAGCAATGGGGTATTTGTTGAATTCATGCGCGCCTTTACAAATTATGATCAATGATTTTAATGGCAAGTATCATAATGGTAAAGTGCAATTAAATTGGACGCTTGAAAGTGATGAACAAGTTTTTTCTGTTGAGGTACAAAGAAAATATGAAGGCGAATCGTTTAAGGTGATTGCGTCACCTGAAAACTTAGTTCAGGAGAATAACGGCTCGGACCAGGTTAATAAAAACTTTTACCAGTATGAGGATTTGACCTACAGAACCGGCGCTCATGTTTATTATAGTGATGTTATTACTGTAAAGACAGGAATGGTAAACAGGATTATGATATATCCAAATCCTTCCGATGGTCATTTCCAGGTTTCCTTACCCGAGAATTCAATGGGTGTTGATTTAATTATCACTGATATTTCTGGCAGAAGATTAAAAAGTTGGATGGCAGTACAACAAAGAAGAATAGATGTTTCGGATTTAATGCCCGGTGTTTATTTTCTTCAGGTGAGAATGAATGGAGGAGGGGAAGTTATTACCGAGCAGATCGTTATCAGATAAAAGCAAAAACAACTTACAAGAAGTTAGCGGCAATTATTCTTTATTGAATTTTGCCGCTATCTCGTTTAAAGAAACATCAGTTTTACAAAACATTGAAATTTTTTCTATCACTGCTTCCACCATTGCATCAGGGCAGGATGAGCCGCTTGTAATCAATATTGAAACCGATTTATTTTGTGGAAGGTAATCTCTGGAGAGATATTCTTTTTTATCATGAAAATTAAAATGAATGATTTCATCCGAAGAGAGAAGCTGATCAGCGCCGGAGATGAAATAGGTTGGCAATACCTTTTCGCATAACTCTACAAGATGAGTTGTATTTGAGCTATTATATCCACCGACCACAATGGCAAGATCAGCTTTTTGTTCAAGTAATCCTTTTACTGCGGTTTGGTTGTCATTGGTTGCATAACAAAGTGTATCGCGGGTATCTGCAAAATGCTGAGGTAGGGTTTCCTCATTGAGCGAAAAATATTCTTTTACTGTTTGCTTGAGGTAATCTGTAATTTCCTGTGTGTCACTTGCAAGTTGTGTTGTTTGGTTTATCACGCCCATGCGTTGCAGGTCTTTCACAGGATTAAATCCTACAGAATGCCTCCCTTTGAACAAAGTATAAAATTCTTCTTCGCTTCTAATACCTCTGATAAAGTCTGCAAGAAGTTCAGCTTCTTTTAAATCATTCACAACTACTGAGGGAGCATTGGCGCCTGCATGTGAAAATGTTGCCCTTGTTTCTTCGTGTGCAGGTTTACCATGAATAACAATGGTGTAACCTTTTGCTGCAATTTGTTCGCCCCTGTTCCATACTTTTTCTACGAACGGACAAGTAGTATTGTATTTCTCAATTGCAATGCCTTTATCTCTAAGTAACTTTTCAGTTTCTAGTGTGGTACCAAAAGCAGGAATAATTACCACATCATCTTCTTTTAAATCATCAAAAGGAATCAATTGGTTGCCGTAAGTATCCTGAAGAAATTTTACGCCTCTTTCAAGCAATCCTGCATTAACCTGAGGATTGTGAATCATTTCACTCAGTAAAAAAATCCGCTTACCGGGATTTTCTTCAATTGTTCTGATTGCAATTTCTATTGCATTCTCCACACCATAACAGAATCCAAAATGACGCGCGAGGTAAAACCGCACCGTGCCAAGGTCGATCAGGGTAGGAGAGAAATCTTTTTTCATTTTATCGCCCTGCTTACGGTATTGCTTTACCGCCGATAACAGATTGCTGCGAAAATGACTTGGAACCTGGAACTGTTTCATGTTGTTATAAACATTTACAAAGGTAGATGGTTTATCGGTGGAAAAAATTGATCTTCATATTTCACATACATTCGTAACATTGACATCCCAATCGATCGACTATGCAGCAAAACCGGGTTTTACCATGGGTTCATACCACCAATATCTATGAGGTGAATGTACGTCAGTACACACCTGAAGGCACATTTAAAGCATTTTCAAAGCATCTCCCACGACTTAAAGAAATGGGTGTGGAAGTGATTTGGCTGATGCCCGTAACGCCAATTTCACTATTAAACAGAAAAGGTTCCCTTGGTAGTTATTATGCCTGTAGCAGTTACGTAGCCATCAATCCTGAATATGGCAACCTGCAGGATTTTCGAGAGCTGGTTGGAGAAATCCACAGGCTTGACATGAAAATTATCATCGACTGGGTTGCCAATCATACCGGTTGGGACCATGAATGGACTAAAACCAATCCGGATTTTTATCACCGCAATCACGACGGATCTTTTCGTCCGCCAGTTGCCGACTGGGAAGATGTGATTCACCTGAATTTTGACAATGAAAACATGCGCGAAACAATGATACGTTCGATGCAGTTTTGGGTGGATGAATTTGGGATAGATGGCTTTCGTTGCGATATGGCGATGATGGTGCCGCTTTATTTCTGGCAGGAAGCAAGAACGAGACTGGATAAAATAAAATCTTTATTCTGGTTGGGTGAATTCGATCAGTGGGGTGAAGAACAATACGGTCAAGTTTTTGATGTAAGTTATACCTGGCACTGGATGCATGTTGCTCAGGAGTATTTTCATAAATATCAAAAAATGCATTCTCTTGATGCAGCATTAAGCGGGTATAACAGAAAGCGTCCATATGCTCATTTGCAATCATTCTTCACCAGTAATCACGACGAGAATAGCTGGAATGGAACTGAGTATGAAAAGTACGGACCAATGGCAATTCCATTGGCAGTATTCAGTTGTTTGTGGAATGGCATCCCTTTGATTTATTCCGGACAGGAACTCCCCAATCATAAGAGATTACATTTTTTTGATAAGGATCTGATTGAATGGAATGAAAAGCCTGCTTTACATCTTTTCTACAGTAAGCTGCTTCATTTCAGAAAAGAACATCCTGCATTGGCAAACGGGCAGCATCATTCTATTACCTGGAGAATTTCTACAACCGATTTGTCTCATCTCTTTTCATTTGTCAGACGAACAGGCAACGGAAAAGAAGTAATCGTAGTACTAAATCTTTCATCGCAACCTCATAAGTTTAGTTTTAACGATGGCCGTGTTGCAGGTATCTATACTAATTTATTTACCGGTAAAGAAGCGGACCTTTCAAAGAAATTTTCAATTGATCCCTGGGGGTATCTTGTTTTATACAAATAAAAGGACGGAAATAAAAAAGGCAGATTAATTCAATCTGCCTTTTTGTTTAAAACGAAACATTTATGGTTCGTTTCTCAGATCATTAATCGCATATTGATAAATTCCTTCGTAGCCGGGATAAATGCCTTCAATAATAATACTGTTGCCTGCTGATTCCATGACTGTAATAAACTCTTCTTTATTTTTTACAACTTTATTACCGGCTCTGATGATAATAAAACCTTTTTTGATTGTCGTCTGATCAGATACAAGTCCGTCAGAAACTGATTTAATTTCAACACCTCCTTCAATACCATAACCGGTTGCGGTCTTTTTATCAAGCGTAGCCAGTTCAATACCTAATTTATCCATCACACCGGATTTAACGATGTCTGTATTGCCTGCGCTGTTTTTAAGTGTAAGAGAAGTGGTTTGCTCTTTTCCGTTTCTGATAAAAGTGATATTTACTTTTTGTCCGGGTGCATAGCTTGCCACTGTTCCTGTAAGCTCAGTCCATGTTGTAACGTTCTTGTTATCTAATTTTATGATTTTATCACCTTTTTTCAACCCTCCTTGCTGAGCCGCACTGTTTGGTAATATTTCACCAATTTCTACACCATCGCCTTCTTTAATATCTGAATCCGTATTGTCATCGCCGTTAGCCGCAGGTCTGATGCCTAAGAAAGCGCGTTGTACGGTTCCGAATTTTATCAGGTCTTCAACTACCTTCTTAACGATATTCACGGGTATTGCATAAGAATACCCTGCATAGGAACCTGTAGGAGAAGCAATTGCAGAGTTGATTCCGATAAGTTGTCCACTTGTATTGATCAAAGCGCCTCCGCTGTTTCCCTGATTCACTGCAGCATCTGTTTGCAGAAAACTTTCAACTGTATTTGAACCGGGTTTTGCTTTACGCTGGTTCACACCGAGATAACGATACTTTGCACTGATGATACCGGCCGTAACAGTAGTTTCAAGTGTGAGAGGGTAGCCCACAGCCAGGACCCACTGACCAACTCTCACCTCATCAGAGTTGCCATAAACGAGGAAGGGAAATCCGGTTCCATCTACTTTGATTACTGCGAGATCTGTATTTGGATCTGAGGCAATGACTTTTGCTTTATATTGTTTTTTGTTGTTTAGGGTGATCGTTACTTCGTCAGCTCCTTCAATAACGTGGTTGTTGGTTACGATATAACCATCATCTGAAATAAATACGCCAGAGCCACTTGCTGTTTGTGGTTGGGTTTGCCCTCTGAAGCCCCAGAATTCATCAAAAAAATCATCACCAAAAAAATCGCTAAAAGGATTTCTGCGGTTTTGCTGATTATTTACCTGAACCGGTTTTGTTTTTGCTTTGATATGTACAACGGCAGGTACCGCAGCAGAGGATGCTTGTTCAAAATCTACAGGACCAGAACCACCGGGTGATTTGTCAAAAAAGCCGGCATAGTTGGCAGGCAACTGATTAGAAGAATAAGTAG
>Ga0315906_10010657_pt1 | contig 10774 bp, 11 predicted proteins | sample LakEriMetagenome_4_FD_203526 | JGI IMG/M metagenome (GOLD analysis project Ga0315906, IMG submission 203526) | Freshwater fungal communities from buoy surface, Lake Erie, Ohio, United States - Buoy 2 MA122 | ecosystem: Environmental > Aquatic > Freshwater > Lake > Lake biofilm | place: USA...
TATCCGCACCACCAATCGGAACGGTAAACAATACTCCATATACTAGTGCAACGGCAAACAAACCATACACCAGCAACATATCTCCACCAGTGATAACAATATAAGCAGCATAAGCGATGGTTAAAATCATCACCACTGTATTTAAAACATTATAGGAGGGAAGTCGGATCGGCTTCCGCATAGTTCCATTTAGTTTCAGGTAAGCGATAACAGAACCGGAGAAAGAAACACTTCCGATAACCATACCTGCAATGATGGCAATACTCGCACCGGTTTGACCAACATAATGATGATACTCCATCAGTCCGATCAATGCTGCGCAGGCACCGCCCATACCATTGAACATCGAAACAAGTTCAGGCATTTTCGTCATCTGGACTTTCTTGGCAGTTAACCAGCCGATGATGGTACCAATTGCTATTGCCGATACAATCAAGATGTAAATCAAAGAAGGTACTGTGACCTGTACACCCTCCTTAACCGGGTGATATAAAAATAGTGTTGCAAAAATGGCAAGCGTCATTCCGGCAGCTGCCAACAAATTTCCATTGCGCGCAGATTTGGGGTTACCCATGCGCTTCAGCCCGATAATGAATGTAACGGAGCCGATGAGATAGCTTATTTCAAGCAAGTATTGATTCATAACGTATAGTGGGGCGTTATTTTTTCTTTTTAAACATTTCCAACATTCGGTCGGTCACTACAAATCCACCCACCACGTTAAGTGTTCCTAGTAAAACAGCAATAAAACCGAGGATAAGCGAAAGAATATTTTCAGGCTCCACGTTAAGCATTACCAGGATAGCACCAATGATCACAACGCCGTGAATCGCATTTGCACCACTCATCAAAGGAGTATGCAATACGGTAGGTACACCACCAATTACTTCGATCCCTACAAATACGGAGAGTACAATAAAGTAAATGATCTCGCGGTGAACATAAATGTATTCAAGTATATTTTCCATGTCTTATTTAGTCGCTTGTTGTAATTGGTGAGTTGGTGAGTTGGTGAGTTGGTGAGTTTGAATGGTGGTGAATGTAAGTTTAAACCGATTATCTGATTTACCAATTCACCATTTCTTAATTAACCAATTTTAGTATTTCCGTTGTGAACGATAAGAGAACCTTTGGTAATTTCTTCATCCATTTCCCATTTAAAACCATCGTTTGTGGCCAGGTGTAGCAGAAATGCCTGTACGTTGCGGGCATACAAATCCGAGGCATTCAGCGGCAGGAGGGAAGGGATATTGGATTCACCAATAATGGTAACTCCATTCTTTACAACGGTTTTATTCAGTTCACTCAGTACACAGTTACCACCTTGCTCAACGGCCATGTCGACAATAACAGAACCGAATTTCATTGATTTAACCATGTCTTCCGTAACCAATACAGGGGCTTTCTTTCCCGGAATCAAAGCAGTAGTAATTACAAGATCAGCTTCCGCTACATGTTTTCCTACCAGTTCCTGTTGTTTCTTCAAGAAGTCGTCAGAAACACCTTTAACATAGCCGCCTTCTATTTTGATGGAGTCATCACTCTTAACCATGATGAACTTTCCACCGAGCGATTCAACCTGCTCCTTGGTTTCAGGACGGATATCGGAAACTTCCACAATGGCACCGAGTCGTTTCGCCGTAGCAATTGCCTGCAAACCGGCAACACCTGCTCCGAAGATCACTACCCGCGAAGGTTTTACCGTACCGGCTGCAGTCATCAGAAGCGGGAAAATTTTCCCTAGGGCGTTGGCACCCATCAAAACACTTTTATAGCCGGCAAGGTTCGCCTGCGAACTGAGTGCATCCATTTTCTGGGCACGGGAAATACGAGGGATAGCATCCATTGAAAAAGCGGAAATACCGGCAGAAGCACAGGCATTTATCAGGTCAGGATGAGTGGATGCCCACATAAAGGAAATCAGGACTGCGCCTTTTTTCATTTGGGCTATTTCATCCGGTAATGGTGCATTCACTTTCAAAATAATATCCGAAGCACGATATACGGACTCTGCATCCTTAGCGATGCCAGCTCCGGAACGGGTATAATCTTCATCGCTATAATAAGCCTTTAAGCCAGCGCCGGCCTGTACGGAGACAGTGAAGCCTGCTTTCACCAGCTGGGCTGTAACTTCGGGAGTAAGTGCTACCCGATTTTCGCGATCTTTGGTTTCAGTAGGAATGCCAATCAGCATGCAATAAATGAGTTAAGTGCTACCGTTACTTGAAACGGAGGCGCAAAGGAAGCCAAAAAATGCCTATGTCCGGTATTCACAATCCTTCCGTTAACTGTTAATAATGGGTTAATTATTAAAAGGCCTTCATTCGAAGGTTTTCAGGACTTTTGCACGAAAGAATAGCGATTATGGTAAAATACACACCGGCCACCCTGAAGAAACTTGAAGACACCCTGAAGGAGTATGCCTATGAAGTCCGATATGAGAAAGGCAATTTCCGTTCAGGCTACTGTGTATTGGAAGCTAAGAAGGTAGTGGTTGTCAATAAGTTCTCGACCCTAGAAAGCCGGATTCAGGCCCTAATAGAAATTACGCAGCAACTGGCAAAAACAGGTAAAATCATCAATCCGGAAGCCCGTAACAAAGAAGAATCAGTCCACGAAAATCAGGCCATCCCTGAGACTTCCGTTTCTTCAGAAAACACTGTAGAAACCGCTGAAGAAAGCGATTCTCCTGAAGTGAAAGAATAAGTCTTCTCAACCCAATTAATTCCTCTCCACTTGTTCAAAGTCACTTTTTTAGGAACCGGTACTTCACAGGGTGTACCTGTTATCGCCTGCGGTTGTGAGGTGTGCCAAAGTACCGACCCGCGCGATAACCGGTTACGGACATCAATACTGATCGAGGATAGGGATACAACGCTGGTGATTGATTCAGGCCCGGATTTTCGCCAGCAATTACTGCGGGCGGGCGTGAAAAAACTGGACGGACTGATTCTGACTCATGAGCATAAGGATCACATTGCGGGTATGGACGATATCCGGGCCTTTAATTATATCCTGAACCGATCGATCGACATTTTTGCAACCGAGAGGGTTCAAACCGCCCTTAAACGTGAATTTCATTATGCTTTTGAAGAGCAAAAATACCCCGGGGTTCCGGAGTTGAACCTTATTACCATTGATGAACGGCCATTTTCGGTAGGATCCATCCGCCTGCAACCATTACCTGTTTTGCATTACCGCTTACCCGTATTGGGATTCAGAGTTAAAAATTTCAGCTATATAACTGATGCAAAGACGCTGACTCCGGAATGCATGGAGCTGCTAAAAGGAACTGAAATTTTGGTTCTGAATGCGTTACGTCGCGAAGCGCACATCTCCCACTTTACATTAGAAGAAGCTTTAAAAATCATCGCTGAAGTAAAGCCTGAAAAAGCATACCTCACGCACCTTAGTCATCAGATAGGCAAGCATTCTGATCTCGAAAAGGAGCTACCTAAGGGGGTGGAATGTGCCTACGATGGTTTGGAGCTTTATTTTGGGTGATGAGGAGTCGAAGTGACAAACAGTCTGAATTGCCTGAACTATAATGGTCAGCTTTCTGCATTACTAAATCTCCAAGCGCTAATTAGCTGCATAACAGCATTATATTCCGTACATTTGTGGTATCAAAATCCCATGTTTTCAAGTCTGGTAATAGCTATTGACGGATACTCTTCCTGCGGGAAAAGTACAGTTGCCAAAGCCCTGGCGAGGAAACTTGGTCTCCATTATATTGATTCCGGTGCCATGTACAGAGCGGTCACGCTCTACTTTTTGCGTAACCATATTCCCTTTCCGGGGGAAAATGAGGAAATTGACCCCTCTGTGAATTATGAGAAAATTCTGGATGAAGTACACATTTCCTTCCGTTTCAATCCGGAAAATGGTTTCAGTGAAGTGTATTTAAACGATCAGAATGTAGAAAGGGAAATCCGCAGCATGGAAATCAGTGAAAACGTGAGCCATGTGAGTGCTATCCGTGAAGTTCGCAAAAGACTGGTGAATTTACAACAGATGGCCGCCCGTGAAGGAGGACTTGTAATGGATGGCCGGGATATCGGAACCACGGTCTTTCCGGATGCCGACCTGAAAATATTCATGAAAGCCGATCCAATGGTTCGTGCAGAGAGGCGGTTCCTTGAAATGCAAACTAAAGGAATTGATGTTTCCCGTGAAGAAATTATCAATAATATCATGAGTCGCGATTACGAAGACACTCACAGGGAAATTAGTCCTCTAAGAAAAGCTGAAGATGCTATCGTTCTGGATAATACCTGGTTGAATCAGGAAGAACAGGTTCATTTTGTTTTAAATGAACTGGAAAAGAAAAAACATTCAGTCAAGTTACAATAATATTCATAGAAGATAGAAACAACAGCATAATCTTACAACATCGAAAATCCAATCCTCTCCTCATGCTTCTAAATTTTCGCATCACAGAGGTTTAAGTTAAACGAACCGACAATATCAGTTTTTTGAACTTTGAACTTTGAACTTTGAACCTTGAACTTTGAACTTTGAACTTTGAACATAAAATGAATATCACGATAGATGCCAACTCCGGATTTTGTTTTGGAGTAGTATATGCAATTCAGATGGCCGAAGACGAACTCGACCAGACTGGTAAATTATATTGTTTAGGCGACATCGTCCACAATAATATGGAAGTGGATCGTTTGAAGGCTAAAGGGCTAGAGATTATCGATCATGAACGACTCAAAAACCTACATGACTGCAAGGTTTTAATTCGGGCGCACGGAGAACCTCCATCCACCTATCAGACAGCCATCCAAAATAATATAGAACTCATTGATGCCTCCTGTCCGGTAGTTTTAAAATTGCAACATCGTGTTCGTACCAGCTTCGACCACATTGATGAGCAGGGACAAATTGTGATTTATGGTCAGCCTGGTCACGCAGAAGTAAACGGGTTGGTGGGACAAACTGACGGTAAAGCGATTGTTGTTTTTTCAGAGGAAGATTTAGATAAAATAGACTATACTAAAACGATTCATTTTTTTACTCAGACCACCAAAAGCACGCTGGGTTTTGAAAAAATGGAAAGGTTGATTCAGGAACGAATTGTTAAGTTCAAGGGAGCGCTGGAAGAAGGTGATTTCGTGAGCAATGACACCCTTTGCCGACAGGTTTCCAACCGTGAACCTCATCTGAAACGATTTGCCGTACAGTTTGATGTTATCATTTTTGTGAGTGGCCGGAAGAGCTCGAATGGGAAGGCCCTGTTCAGTGTCTGTGAATCGGTTAACCCCAGGAGTTATTTTGTCTCCAGTCCGGATGAATTAAACCCAGCCTGGTTTGAGGGTGCAAATACAATAGGAATTGCCGGGGCTACCTCAACACCAATGTGGTTAATGGAAGCGGTGAAAGATGCGATTGAGGTTAAAAATTCAAAGCCTGCCTTCACGTAAAAGCTACTGGTTATGAGGTTCAGATTGTAGCTTAATATATGTACTTAATACTGGAGGACGGATGGCACTCATCCATAACTAATGGAAGATGACCATTGAAAATTATATTCTAAATTATTGATCAACAATATATTATATAAATACTTCCCGATTTCTTACGCTTGCTGATTTTCTTCTGAAAATACTTTGATATTCAATGCATTTTCTTATTTTTGCGCTTCCAAATGCGGGCCTTTCCCGCTGCTTGGCTATTATCCAAACTGATGGCAATTACTTCAAATAAAATCCAATTTGCAACGCCTGATTCCAACGATTTCGACTGGGATAACACAGGCAAATCCTTCGAGGTTTATAAGTCGGAGGACCGTAACCGTCTGGAGGCTCTATACGACCAGAAGCTGAACCAGATTTTGGAGCGCGAGATCGTGAATGGTACGATCATCGGGCTGACTAGCAAAGAAGCCGTTATTAATATCGGCTACAAGAGTGACGGGTTAGTTCCCCTCACTGAATTCCGCCACATGCCCGACCTGAAAATCGGAGACACCGTGGAAGTTTATGTTGAAACGGCTGAGGACAAGAACGGCCAGCTCATTCTTTCCCACAAGAAGGCACGTGCCATGAAATCATGGGAGCGTGTTAATTCTGCCTTGGAGAAAGATGAGGTGATCACCGGTTTTGTAAAATGCCGCACCAAAGGAGGTCTTATTGTTGATGTATTCGGCATTGAGGCATTCTTACCTGGTTCACAGATTGATGTGAAGCCGATCCGCGATTACGATATTTACGTAGGTAAAACTATGGAGTTCAAGATCGTGAAGATCAACCAGGAATTCAAGAACGTGGTAGTAAGCCACAAGATTCTGATCGAAGACGAGCTGGAGAAGCAAAAAGTGGAGATCATGAGTAAGCTCGAGAAGGGCCAGGTACTCGAAGGAACCGTGAAAAACATCACGTCGTATGGTGTATTCATGGATCTCGGCGGTGTAGATGGTCTCCTGCACATCACTGACATCAGCTGGGGACGTATCAGCCATCCTGAAGAGGTGCTGAAACTCGACCAGAAGATCAACGTGGTAATCCTCGATTTTGATGATGAGAAGAAGCGTATCGCTTTAGGTCTGAAGCAGCTGACCGCCCAGCCATGGGAATCACTGGATCAGGGTCTGAAGAATGGTGATAAAGTGAAGGGCAAAGTAGTGGTATTGACCGACTATGGTGCTTTTGTTGAAATCATCCCTGGTGTGGAGGGTCTGATCCACGTTTCTGAAATGTCATGGTCACAGCACCTGCGCAGCCCACAGGACTTCCTGAAGGTAGGCGATGAAGTGGAAACCGTGATCCTTTCTATCGATCGTGACGAACACAAAATGTCACTCGGTCTGAAACAACTTTCACCCGATCCATGGGGAGAAATCCTTAAGAAATACCCTGTTGCCAGCAAGCACAAAGCGAAAGTTCGCAACTTCACCAACTTTGGTGTGTTTGTAGAGCTGGAAGAAGGTGTTGACGGTCTGATTCACATCAGTGACCTGAGCTGGAACAAGAAAATCAAGCACCCTGCTGAATTCACAAAGATTGGTGAAGAGCTGGAAGTAGTAGTTCTCGAAGTGGATGTTGAAAATCGTCGTTTGAGCCTTGGCCACAAGCAACTGGAAGACAACCCATGGGAAACTTACGAAACCATCTTCTCAATTAACAGCATTCATAGCGGTGTAATTGGTAAAGTAACTGACAAAGGTGCTACTGTAACCTTTAGTCAATATGGTGTTGAAGCATTTGCTCCTTACCGTCAACTGCAAAAGGAAGATGGATCCGTTGCGAAAGAAGGCGATACACTTGATTTCAAAGTCATCGAATTCAGCAAGGAAAACCGTCGTATGGTAGTTAGTCACACCCGTATTTTCGACGAGAAAGTACAAATGGCCAAGGTTGCTGAGACAGTCGAGAAACAGAAGGAAGGCGAAACAACCGCGAAAGCAGTTAAGAAGATCAAAGAAACCCAGGAGAAATCTACTCTTGGCGACATCTCTGCTCTTGCCGCCCTACGTACTTCTCTCGAAGAAAACGAGAAGAAAGGAAATTAATTTCCCTCGCTCTATAGGAAAATCCCTGAAGCATAAGCTTCAGGGATTTTTTTTGTTCATGCTGTTCAAGCGGTTCTATAAGTTTTATTGACTAAGCTCACTGAAATATTTTTTGGTCCAGTTGGATTGCAAAAAATAAAGTTCCTACTAAGGAAATCTGAACATTTTTCAAAATTTGAACTATTTTGAAAAGCCTGAAGTATTTGATCTATAATTACCTATTATAAATAATGCATTACAGGTAATTTAATTATACCTCAAATTCGATTACATTTGCCCTCGCAATGCCGGCGGTTTCCAGAAGAATCATAGATCAGCAACAGTTATCGATTACTTTAGACCGGCTTTGTTTTGAGTTAATTGAAAATCATAACGATTTCGAGAACAGTGCACTGATTGGTATTCAACCCCGGGGCATTTACCTTGCACGACTCATCAAAGAACGTTTGCAGCATTTTATTCCCGGCATAAAACTTCCTTATGGGGAGCTCGACATTTCCTTTTTCCGTGACGATTTTCGCAGGAGAGACATGATTGTACCAAGTACCACCAATGTGGATTTTCTGGTAGAGGGAAAAAGGGTAATTCTTATAGACGACGTATTCTTTACCGGAAGGACCATTCGTGCAGCCATGGATGCTCTTTTGGCTTTTGGCAGACCGGCCACAGTAGAATTGATGGTGCTCATTCATCGGAAATACAGTGCACAGTTACCGATTGCACCCGACTATACCGGAGTGGCAATTGATACCATATCCTCCCAAAAAGTAAAAGTTCACCTACAGCAACCCGACGGAGAAGACGGGGTCTGGCTAATCAGCGATACCGAAGCATGAACGAACAACAGCTGAGTGTACAACATCTTTTAGGCATTAAAGACCTTCAGAAAGAAGATATTGAACTCATTTTCTCAACGGCTGCCAATTTCAAGGATGTATTAAACCGGCCGATTAAAAAAGTACCTTCTCTCCGCGACATCACCATAGCCAATCTTTTTTTTGAAAATTCTACCCGAACCCGCTTATCCTTTGAACTGGCTGAAAAGCGGCTATCGGCTGATGTAATCAATTTTTCGGCCAGCAGTTCCTCCGTGAGCAAAGGGGAGACGCTGATAGATACCGTCAACAATATTCTGGCTATGAAAGTGGATATGGTGGTGATGCGGCATCCCAAACCGGGAGCCGCTGTTTTTCTGAGCCGCCACATTGATGCGCAGATTGTAAATGCCGGAGATGGCACCCATGAGCACCCCACACAAGCCCTTCTCGATGCCTTTTCTATACAGGATAAGCTGGGTCAGGTGGAAGGGAAGAAGGTGGTGATTGTTGGCGACATCCTCCATTCACGGGTTGCTTTATCCAATATCCTTTGCCTCAAAAAGCTGGGAGCAGAGGTGATGGTTTGCGGACCAGTAACATTAATACCGCGGTATATCAGCGATCTGGGCGTGAGGGTAGAACACAACCTCGACAAAGCCTTGAAATGGGCCGATGTAGCCAACATGCTACGCATCCAGCTAGAACGTCAGGATATCCGTTATTTCCCATCTCTGCGGGAATATGTAATGCTTTACGGACTAAACCGTGCCCGACTCGATGCAACCGGCAGAGAGCTTGTAATCATGCATCCGGGGCCTATCAACCGGGGAGTGGAGATCACCAGCGATATTGCCGACAGCGCCCACAGCATCATCCTCGATCAGGTCGAAAACGGCGTAGCGATCCGAATGGCTGTTCTATTTCTGCTCGCACAGGCAAAGGTCGGATTTAAACAATGAACCGTTAACAACCCTTTTTTTCGGGCTTTCGGGCTTTCGGTCAATTACATATATTTGTTTAAAATCCTCAACTATGCATTTTACGCTCGACAAGCAGGACAAGTATGTGGTTGTGAAACTTCGTGAAGACAAGCTCAATACCTTAATTGCAGCTGAACTTAAGTCGGAGTTATTGCTGCTCAATACTCAGGGATTCAACAATATTTTGGTTGATCTGACTGAATCCAAATACTGTGATTCATCCGGCTTAAGTGCACTACTGGTTGGCAACCGTTTATGCAGAAATGCGAATGGTTTTTTTGGAATCTGCGGCTTAAGCGAGCCCGTTCTGAAGCTGGTGCAGATTTCCCAACTTGATAAGGTTCTTAATATAACCATCACAGCCGCGGAAGCCGCTGAAATGATTAATGCCGCCGAGGCAGAGCGATTAAGTGAAAAAGAAGTAGAAAAGAATATAAAGAACAATTAATACCTTAGGGGTTCAATCTTGTATTAAAGCCTATGAAGAAGTATATACTTTTTTTCCTTTCCCTGTTATTTTTAAACCAGTTCACCGCTAATTCCCAGTGTATTCCGGGTACTTCCACTAATCCAGGTATTTCTCCAGACAGTGCCACCGGCTTTGCCGTAGCTGTTCAGGGTCAACCTTATTCCCAGGTAATACAAATAAGAGTGCCAACTGATACGGTAGTAGAGTTTATACCGGGTATTCCGGTTACAGTTCCACTGGTCACTATTCAATTAAGCAGTTTTATTGGTTTGCCTGCCGGATTAAACTACTCCTGCAATCCTACAAATTGCATTTTTCCGGCCACTTCAAACGGATGTGTTGAAATTTTTGGAACACCAACTACCCCTGGTACTTATCCACTAACTGCCATCATAGTTACCACAGGTAGCTTCTTTGGTCAGCCGGTCATTCAAACAGATACTATAGATTATTATTTACTAACGGTTACCAGTGCCACCGGAATCTCAGAGTACAATACTGCCGGATTTTCGCTAAAACAAAATTCACCGAATCCATTTTCTGACTATAGTGATATTGACATTCTTGTTCCAGTTCAGACCGAGGTTGAATTCAGGATTTTCAATATGATTGGTAAAGAAGTTTACAACCGTCAGCTACAGGCAGAAGCAGGGATAAATACCCTTCGCATTGACAGTCGTGATTTTGCTCCCGGGGTTTACATGTATACGGCGACGCTTTCCGGAAGAACCATTTCGCAAAGAATGGTAGTCACTAAAAAATAAATGGGTTTTGAAGTAACCATTCTCGGGAGCAGCAGTGCTACTCCGATTTACAACCGGCATCCCAGCGCTCAGCTTATCAACATCCGTGAACGCTATTTTCTTGTCGACTGTGGGGAAGGAACTCTAATGCAATTGCTCCGATTCCGGATAAAATACCATCGAATCAGCCACATTTTTATTAGTCATTTACATGGCGACCATTACCTGGGTTTATTAGGACTACTCTC
>Ga0315906_10010658_pt1 | contig 10774 bp, 9 predicted proteins | sample LakEriMetagenome_4_FD_203526 | JGI IMG/M metagenome (GOLD analysis project Ga0315906, IMG submission 203526) | Freshwater fungal communities from buoy surface, Lake Erie, Ohio, United States - Buoy 2 MA122 | ecosystem: Environmental > Aquatic > Freshwater > Lake > Lake biofilm | place: USA: Lake...
TGAGCCGGCCGTCCCGGCTGGCCCGGTGGTCGCGGCCGCGGCGGGCGGCGTCGCGGTCGTGTCCGCGCTCTCGCTCGAGCGGCGGGTGGAGGCTCTCGAGGCGGCGGTCGCCCAGCTGCGGGATCGGCTGGACGCCGCCGAGGGGGAATAGCATGACGGGCCTGCGACGCGGCGTGACCCTCGTCGAGCTTCTCGTCGTGCTGGCGATCATCGGCATCCTCGTGTCGCTTCTCATGCCCGCGGTGCAGTCTGCCCGGGTGGCGTCGCTCCGCACCGTGTGCGCGAGCAACAAGCGGCAGCTCGACCTCGGTCTCGACATGTACGCCGACGCCCACGCGGGCTCCTGGCCACCGGCCCCCCGCGATCCCTACCCGAGCGGCTGGACCTTCGAAGTGCTTCCCTTCATCGAGGAGACGACCGTCAAGAACGGGCTCGACGAGTCGCAGCCCGTCGGCGGCCAGGCAAACGTGGTCACGGCCCGCAGCCGCTCGCCGATGCTGCGGTGCGCCTTCGCCCCGCACCGCGACAGCACGGTCGCGGGCGTCGCGCCCTCGGATTACGTGCTCGTCGTGCCCCCTCTGCCGATCAAGTCGCGGAAGCGCAGGGACATCAGCGTCAGGATCGTGCACGCCTCCCAAAACAACTCCGCGCCGTGGCCGGTGGCCGTGGAGCTGCCCCAAGACGTCTACGGGCCGCTCCGCGACTCCGGCCAGTACAAGACCTGGCATCCCGCGGCCGCCACCACCGGCCTCGGCAGCCTCGTGGGTGGCGACGGGGAATGACCGCGCGGCCACGGCGGGCGACGGATCCGGCGGCTCGGAGGGGCCGGCGGCGGGGGCCGGGACGTCACGGGCGGGTGAACGTGAGGCAGCGCCACTCGCCCCGCTCCCGCACGAGCGGCCGCGAGCCGAGCAGGGCCTCGTACCGGTCGCAGACACTGCCCGCGTCGGCGTCGCGCGCGCCAGACAGCACGATGCTCCCACCGCGGCGGTCGAGCAGATCGCAGAGCTTCGCGGCATGCTCGACCAGCACCGCCGGCACGATGTTGGCGACGACCAGGTCGTAGGGACCGCTCCGTCCGGCGAGGTCGGCCGCCAGCCGCAGCCGTGCCGCGACCCCGTTGCGGCGCGCGTTGGCCAGCAGCGCCGGATGCACGCGGTCGTCGATCTCGACGGCGTCCACCCGCGTCGCCCCGAGCACGGCGGCCGCGATCGCCAGGATTCCGGAGCCGCTGCCGAAGTCGAGGACGGCCTCCGGCCGTGGGCCGCGGCGCCACCGCTCGGCCACCGCCGCGAGGCACATCTGCGTCGTCTCGTGAAGGCCCGTGCCGAAGCCGATGCCCGGCTCGATGAAGATGGTCGCCGCGCCGTCCGCCGCGACGCCCGCGGTCCCCCCCTCCCAGGCCGGCCGAACGCAGCCAAACGCAGCGACGGAGATCGGGCCGAAGGCCGCCCGCGCCGCCGCCTCGTGGTCGACGGCCGCGTCGACGCGGGTGCCGAGGATGCGGCAGCCCGGCGCGTTCTTGAGGAGCGCCACCGCGGCGCGGGCCGCGGCCTCGTCCTGAAACCACCACGCCTCGTGGGCGACGGCGAGGCCGGCCACCCAGTCGCGGTCCGCCGGCGACGCGGCGGCGTCGATGACCGCGCCCGGCGGCACGAGGCCGCGGGCGGCCGCGTCGACGGCGGTGACGCTTCCCTCGTCGATGCCGAGCAGGCCGTCCGCCCTCTCCCACAGCCAGGCATGGAAATCGTCGCGGTCGAGCCGGTCGCCGCTCGGAAGATCGACGCGGGCGTCGATCGCCGCTTCCACGACCCAGTGCGGGGGCGTCGCTCGGACCGTCGTGTCGTCTGGCCTGGGCATCGTGCAGTCGCTCACCACGGTCGGCAGCCGCGCCGCTGCGCGGAGCAGGGAATGCCTGTCGCGTGGCTCGGGACGGCCGCCGCCGCATGATACCGTTCGCAGCCCGGGCCGCCCGGTCCGCGTCGCCCTCGGACCGACGCGCTCGCTCCCGCGTGCCTGCGGTGGCGTCGCCGCCGCCGCGCAACTGTCGAGTCGCCTCCGCCAGTGGCGGCCGCGGCTTTTTGTCCATCGGCCGAGACGGGGCGTAGGGTCGTAGGGTTCGACACGCCGGCCGCGTCCACGCGTCCGCGAGTCGTCGTCCGCTCCAGAGGCAGGATGCCGCCGCGTCTTCGCCCCTGAGGAGTGCAGCCGTGCCGATGCGCTATCTGCTCCGCATCGACTGGGACGTCGTGGCCGGCATCATCGCGGCGGTCGTCGCCATGCTGCTGAGTTTCATGGGTCTCGTCTCCGAGACCGTGGGCAGGGGCATCATCCTGCTGCTCTGTGCCCTGCTGCTCATTCGCGACCTGCGGGGCGAATCCCGCGAGCACCGGATGTTCGACAAGCTCGACACGATCAAGCGACACGTCGCGGAGATCTCGGCGGCCAGGCAGACTGACATCCAGCTCGTCGGTCCCAAGAAGATGCGGTACGAGCTGGTGAACTTCGCCTCGGCCGTCTACGGCGACGTGACGTGGTACAACGCCTGCTGCCGCATGTTTCGCCGCCAGGAGGTCTTCGACGCCACGCTTCGGCCGTTCCTCGAAAACCCCCACGTCACGGCGATCCAGCTGCTGTGCCGGCCCGAAGAGGAGCCGTTCTGGCGAGCCGACGTGCTGCCGAAGCTGCGGAAGTGCGAGCATGGCGACAAGGTGCGGCCGCCGTTGTGGGGACCGATCGGCACGAGCGTGTCGTTCGTGCTTGGGGACGTCGACGGCGACGGCCGGGACGAGGCGGTGGTGAGCATCATCGAGGAGCCGTTTGCGGTGTCGAACCAGGGTCCGGCCGTGCCCAGATTCCTCGTCAGGGTCTTCGCCCAGTGTGATCTGATGGCTCCTCTCGAGGACATGTCGCGACACGCGCTCAGCGATTTCGTGGCCGCGGTCGACGGCGGGGAGGGCGAGGGTTTCACGAAGCGGCCCTGACCGCCGCGGGTGGCGGCACCGCGAACACCCGGTTCTTGCCCCGGGCCTTGGCCTCGTACATCGCGTCGTCGGCGCGGGCCAGGACGGCGTCGACGTCCTCGCCGGGGCCGGCGAGCGTCACGCCGACGCTGATCGTCGCCCCGACCGCGCCGCCATCCGTGGCGATCGGCTCGGCCGCGCGGCATCGCAGCGCCTCGGCGAAGGCGACGGCCTCGTCGAGGCCGCCGAGGCCGCGGAGGGCCACGATCAATTCGTCGCCGGCGATCCGTCCTCCGATGTCGTCGGCGGACCGCAGGCAGCCGCGGATCCTCTCGCCCAGGGCCTCCAGTACGGCGTCGCCCGTGGCGTGGCCATGTGCGTCGTTGATCCCCTTGAAGCCGTCGATGTCGCACCAGAGCAAGCCGAGCCCCGGCTCGCGGCGGCCGACGGCCGCCTCCAGCCGCTCCAGCAGCACCCGCCTGGTGAGCAGTCCTGTCTGCATGTCGATGCGGGCACGGCGTTCGAGTTCCTGCTCCATCCGCACCTGCTCGTCGATCGGGTGCAGCGAGGCCACCATACCGCTCACGACTCCCGCGGACGTGCGGTATGGAAACGAGTGGATCTCCATCCAGTGGACGTCGCCCGACTTGGTGCACACCTGGGCGCGCGACACGGCGCCGCGGCCGCCCAGCGCGCGGGCCTTGTCGCGCGCGTACCGCGCGCGGTTCTCCGCGGCGTCAAGAAACTCCGTCGCGCGGCGGCCGATCCCGTCCGCCGGCGTCCAGCCCAGAACGGACGTGACCGAGGGGGAGATCCACAGGATCATGTCGTCCGTGTCGAGCCACACGATGACGTCGGTCGAATTCTCCGCCAGGAGGCGAAAATGCTCCTCCGAGTCGGCCAGTTTTCCGAGCATGTCGTGCCGTTCGGTGACGTCCCGCCACACGAGGCTGATCCATTCGTCGCCGCGGATGCCGCGCACGTCGAGCCGGCGTTGGGCGACACCGTGACGCAGGAACGGAAAGTCGTCGAGGACGAGCGGGCGGCCCGTCTCCGCCAGCGCGGCCAGCGCGCGCAGCAGCCCTGACGACTCGAACTCGCGGAACGCGTCCCCCAGTCGCGCACCCACCAGATGATCGCGCCCGACCTCGAGCCAACTGCACGCGGCAGGATTGACGTCGAGGACGGAGAAGTCCACGACGTGGCGATCCGCGTCGCGCACCGGCTCGAGGATCGCGAGCGGATCGAGCATGCCGTCGAGGATCGCACGAAGTCTGAGCCGCTCGGCCGCGAAGGCCCGGAACCGCCGGGTCTGCTCCAGCTCCGCGGCCTGTCGCCGGGTGACCTCCTGGAGGCCGCGCAGCGTATCCGCCACCCGGCGGGCCGTATCGCAGCGAGTTCGGACCAGCGATCGCCACAGCCACGCCGCGGCGGCGAAAAGCACGACGTGGGGCGCGAGCGACAACGCCAGCCAGAGCCAGCGAGGCAGCGCGTCGGGGCTCGGGGGCAGGATCGGGAGCGGTGGCATGGTGAACCGTACGCCCGGGGCGATCCCGGGAAAATGTCCGCGCGCGTTCCGGGGCCGCTGCGGCCGGTCACGGTCCGGCGTCGGGCGGCTCGCTAGAGTTTCGCGGCCGAGCAGCCGTCCCCGCCGGATCGAGAGGTGAATCGTGGAAATCGCGATACCCCACGTCGTCGTGAGAGTCTGTGGCCCCGGCGTGGGCACCGACCTCATCGCCGTGCTCGGCGTCCATCACATCGAGGTGTCGGAAGCCCGCGACTCATCGGAGATGCGCCGAGTATCGGCCGGCCGGCCGGCAATCCTCGTCGTCGTGGTCGATCCGCCGGATCCGCACGCCCTGGTCTCCGAGGCGTGGGAAGCGTTCCCGGGAGTGCCGATCCTGATCGTCTCGGACGCCGCCCAGCCATTCGTGCCGGGCGATCCTGGACGCAGCGGGTGGGTCGATACGATCCGCGGCTGCCAGCCGTTGCAGGACCTCTGCTGGTTCGTGCTCGACGCGGTGAGCCGAGCGGTCCTCGTGCCCGGCCTCGCCGAGCATCCCCTCGGCCCGTACCGCATCGAAGTCGACGACGAGGGGATCGTCATCACGGACTCCGCAGCGGCCGACCTCGGGATCGCCACCTTGCCTCCGCTGCGACGGGGCGATTCGCTGCCCGCGCTCGCCGACCCGCTCGAGCGGAAGCTGATCACCGACCCGCTCCGGCGGATGCAACCCGGCGAGACTCTGTTTCGAGTCCTGCGTCTCGTGGACGACCGGGGACGGCGGCACGTCACCGGCCTGGGAATGCGCAGGCTCGGCGACGGGCGGCTCGCCGTGCTGTCGCAGCCGCTGACGGCCTGCGGACCGATCGTCGGGCGGCACGCAAACCCGCGCGACCCGATCACCGGCCTCATGACCCGCTGGGCGATGTCGCGCGCACTGGATTCGCCGGACGGGCAGGGACCTTCGGCTCCGGGGAGGACCCTGGTCCTCGTCGCCCTCGACGACTTCGCGGTGATCAGCCATTACATCGGACACGCGAAGACCGACGACGTTCTGCTCGGCGTGGCGTCGGCGCTGCACCGCGTGTTTCCGCATCCCGCGCTGACGAGCCGGCTGATGGGCGACACCTTCCTCGCCTGCTCGAGCGCCGAGGGAAAGAAGACGGTTCGCCAGCGGGCGGAACGGCTGCTGAAAGCGATCGGCCGCATCGAGGTGCCCGGGTTCGCGCCGCGGTTCACGCTGCGGGCGTCGATAGGCGTGGCGGACGTCGCCGACGGCGACCACGACCTCGCCCTGCGGCTGGCGGAGGCCGCCGTCTGCGCGGCGCACGCGGCGGGTGGCAACCGGGTGGTCGTCGCCGAGGGGACCGGCCTCTCGGTCGAGCAGGCCGGCGAATTGACCGCCAGCATGGAGCGCGGATCCTGGGAGGTGTGGCTGCAGCCGGTCGTGCGAGACCGCGACGGGACCGCCGAGTATCACGAGGCACTGGCACGGTTCGACGCCGGGCGGTCCCTGGCGAGCCGGGCCGACTTTTTCGTCGCGGGACGGGCGGAGGGCCTGCTCGAACGATTCGACCGGATGATGCTGCTCCGGGTGCTCGAGATCGTCGAGTCGCATCGCCATGTGCGGATCGCGGTGAACGTGAGCTACGAGACGTTCGTCACGCGGCAGTTCCCCGCGTCGTTCCTCGACCTCATCCGCCGGCTTCCGGACGGCTGCCGCCGGATCATCCTGGAGATCCCGTCCCGCTGCGTCATGGGGCCGGAGGAAGCGGTGCGGCCCCGGCTGGAGACCCTCGCGGCCGCGGGTGTCGCCGTCGCGATCGACGACTTCGGCAGCGGCGCCTGCCGGCTCGGCGTCCTGACGCAGTGGCCGATCGCCATGGTGAAGCTCGACGGGCTCGTGACCGGATATGTCGACGACGACCCGCTGCAACGCGAGTTCGTCCGCATCGTGACGAGCCTGTGCCGCGCCCGCGGAATCACCACCGTCGCGGAGTACACCCGCAGCGCGGAGCAGGCGGCACGACTGATCGACGACGGCGTCGACCTGTTCCAGGGCGAGTTCTTCGGCATGCCGCGACCTGCGGCGGAGGCACTGGCGACGGCAGTCGAGCCGGCGGGCCTGCCGCCGGCGCACGTCGGCCCGGCGGTGTGAAAGGCACGGGCGGCGCTTCAGCCCGCCGTCGACCGGAATGTCCGGCGATACTTCGCGGGCGTCATGCCGGTGAGCATGCTGAAGAGCCGGGTGAAGTGGCTCTGGGACGAGAAGCCCACGTCGAGGGCGACGGCGGCGAGCGGCCGCGATCGGTCCTTGAGCATGTCGAGCGACCGCAGGATCCGCCGCCGGTTGACGAAGCGATGCAGGCTCAGGCCCGTGGTCTGACGAAACGTCCTGGCGAAGTGGCTCGGAGACAGCCCCGTCCGCAGGCCCATGTCTTCCAGGGATGGCGACAGCTTCACGTGCTCGTCCACGTATTCCACCAGATGGGCGAGCGTCCGCCGGTCGAACACGCTCGCGTCGTTGCGCCAGTCGGGCTGGGCGGCCCCGCAGAGTTCCGCCAGCCGCAGCAGCAGCCCGCGGGCCGCCTCGTCGGCTCGATCGTCGAGACCGGTATCCCGCCGCCCGATTGCTTCGCACACACGTCGCATGCACCGTTGGATCCTGTCGTCGCCTTGCAGCAGGATGCGGTGGTAGTCGTGTGCGTGGGATTTGCCTCCCTCGTTCGGCCGGGGCCTCGGCCATGATGTCGCGGTGTGTGTGTTATTCCCGCTGCCAAGAGTCCGACCGCGATCGTGTGGTGAAAAATCGTCCAACAGTGCCGGGGCGTAGCCGGCACCTGGGGAGACGCGATTCAAGGTCATCGCCGACCTGCGAGCCTCGTTCGCGGTCGTGTCGTGAAAAAACCTTCGGCCCTGCAAGATGCCGCCCGGACCGTTCTGTCTTCTCCGCCCGCGGTCGGGCACGCAGATGCGGTCGTGTCAAGCATGCCTCGACGGCAGCATGTCGCTTTCCAAGGAGACCCTCATGAAGAAGTCCGGCACGATCCCTTTCAATCACGCGGCCGTGTTCACGCTCGCCGAGATCAAGGCGGCAGCCACCGCCTTCGACCGTGGCGAGTCCAACGTCTTCGAGGCCCTCGACGCGATCGTTGTCGCGATGGAGGCCTACCGGGCGGCCCGCAAAGCCGCCGGACATCGCGGGCGACGACGGGACGCGGCCTAGGTGGTCCGTGGCCCGGACGTGCACTTGTGCGGAGCGGGAAGGGAGACGGTTCGCGGTCGCTCGTGTTCACGACGGCGGTGCAGTCGGACGACGCCGCGCCGCTCGGCCTCCAGGCCGGCGGCGCTCGACGCGCTCGGCGGCGTGCCGGTCTACGACTGCATGGCGCAGCTGGGCTCGGCGTTCGGAGAGCTGCCGCTGACCGCCGCCTCCCTGGATCCCGCCAGTCTCGTGCTGATCAACGGCGTCACCGTGGTGTCCGGCTGAGCCCGTCAGCCCGGGGGCCTGCGCGGCCACCACCAGGTGAGATCGATCCACCACCCCGGCACCCACGTGTGCCGCCGCCTGACCTCGCAGCAGCCGGCCGCACACCGGCCGGCGCAGCAGTCGCACACGTATTTCACCGTGCGCACGACCGTCGGCACCTCCTCGTCGACCGTCTCCCGCTCGAGCCGCTTGCAGGATCGCACGCGGCTGGGGCACTCGCACGGCTCCGCGCAGCAACTGGTGCACGTCGCGCGGTCGCGGCACCGATGGAGGTGCCAGGGCTTGGAGCCGCAGCCGGCCACGCAGATCGGCTCGCACGTCACCTCGAACTCGGTCTTCGGCCGCTTCTTCGTCCCGGGCTCGCACACGCAGATGGCGGCGAGGCCGCAGGTGGCCCCGCAGTGCATGCAGGCGGGCTTCTCCTCCTGTTTCTTCTTCGCGTCCTTGTTCGCGGTCGTGCCCTTGTCCTTCTCTTTCGACGGGTCCCTGCCCTTCTCGCCGTCCTTGGCTTTCCCGGCATCCTTTTCCCGCGCCGCGGCCGTCTCCGACGGCGTGTCGGCGGTCTGCTGCTTGTCGGCCGCCCCGCGGGCGTCGTCGGACGCGGCCCAGGTCAGGAGGACGACGACGACAAGCGGGGCGACGATGGCGCGGCGGGGCATGGGGTGGCTCTCCGGCGGTCTTCCGTTCAGAAGTCGTAGTCGAACCGCATGCCGTAGGCGTCGGTCATGCTGTTGCCCGTGCGCCTGTCCTCGAGGAACGCGCGGATGTAGTTGAATTTCCAGCGGGTGTAGGGATTGAGGTACCAGTTGAGCCCGATGGTGAAGTCGGTGAGGTTGTTGCCGTTGACGTCCTTGTCGTTGAGCACGATGTTCGAGTAGCGGGCCGCGATCTCCCAGGCGCCGAGTCCCGTCTGGATGCCCTGCGACTTCGTTCGGACGCGGAAGAAGTCCTCGAAGGGCTCGAGCCGCGTGTGGATGCCCTGCTTGCGATCGTACGGCCGGTGCTCGCCGGTGAGGAAGTAGCTCAGCTGCGCCATGTAGCCGTTGAAGAAGAGATCGGGTCGCCCGGTGCGGTGCACCACCGCGAGCGCGTACTCAGACTGGAGCGACAGCGGCCCCAGGATGAGCGCGAACTCCGGGTCGAACAGCTGGAAATGGTCGACGTCCTTGATGTTGCCGGTGTCGACGAAGATCGGCGCGAAGGGGCTGGGAACGCCGTTCTGGTAATTGCTCGGCGACGGGGGGCCGACGGGGCCGAACACGTTCGACGGCTGCTGCTTGCGGATTTCCGGCGTGTTCCGGAAGCGGACTTGATTCTGGAAGGCGTCGCGGTAGCTGTAGCCGCTCCCGAGATGTAGGTAGTACCGCCCGTCGCTCGCCTCGTCCCACCACGGCAGCCACGTGCCGCGCATCGTGAGCGCCTGGCCGCTGTCGAACGTGTCGTTGCCGGTGTTGTCGCTGTTGGTGCGGAAGGTGCCGATCGCGTAGGTGGCGAGTTCGTCCTCGGTGGTTCCATACACCATCGCGCCCATGTTGCGGGCGGGCGCGAACGTGTCGACGAGCGACCGCTCCATGAACGTGTTGTTGCGGTTCTGCGTGACGCGCTCGAGCGAGAAGGGCTCGAAATAGTGGCCGACGCGAATGTTCTGCAGCCAGGGCAGTTGCTTCCACTCGATGTAGTTGTCGAGGAAGCTGGGCTGGTTGGCCAGCGCGAAGTCGACGCCGAGCGAGTACTCGAAGACCTCGAAGGCGGTGCCGCGGCCGCCGATGCGGAGGCGGCGGAACTGGGCGCCGTCCTGCAGGTCGCCGACGGCGGCGCGGCTTTCGGCGTCCTGCCCGAAGTAGACCTGGTCGGCCTGCATCTGGCCGCTGAGGATGAAGAGAGGCTTCTTGGCGTCGTCCTTCTTTTTCTTGTCGGCGGCGTCGGTGAGCTTGCCGAGTCCCTTCTCCACCGTCGACAGCCGGTCGGCGAGCGTGTCGCCAGCCTTTTCGCCAGCCTTGTCCGGGGCCTTGTTACCAGCCTTGTCCGCGGCCTTCTCTGGGGCCGGCAGATCCTTCGCCGCGCGGAGGGCCTCGATTTCCTTTTCCAAGCGGCGGATGTCCGCCTGCATGGCGTCGATGGTAGCTGTCGGCGTCGGAAGTTCTTCCGCGAACACGAGCTCCGCGGCCGCCGCGGGCGGGCAGGCCGCGAGCAGGCATGCTGTCGCGACGGCGGCTGCAAGCCGCGCGACGACGGTTGTCGGGCCGTGCGCTGGGAGGGGCACCAGAGAGCCTGCGGGTGATTCGGTTGGCGGCCGCTGGCGACCGCGACTTGCGAGGCGGCCCTAGAGAACGCTCATCCGGATTTATCGGCACAATCCTCCCCCTGGGTGCAGTCGCCCCAGACAGCCGATCCCTCCGAGAGCCCCGGGGCGGCATCGTATCTTCCTACCAGATCTCCGACCGCGGGGAGCCTCACCGCCTCCGCCGACGGGCGACACGAGGCGGGCCATGGTCCCGGTATGCAGGTTCACCGGGGAAAGCCGCCGACGCGGCTGCGGTGCGGCGTCATTCCCCGCCCCCGGGCCGGCGCTCCGCGTCAATCGAAACCGGTCTCTCGCGACGTCAGATTTCGTATCGGTTCGAGTCGGTGCCCGACCGCGGCATCGCGGGCTTGCGTCGTTCCTGCAATGCCGGAGGTGGGACTTGAACCCACACGCCCTTGCGGGCAACGGATTTTGAGTCCGCCGCGTCTGCCATTCCGCCACTCCGGCTCTCGAGAGGCGTCGCCACGAGTCGCGCTGCGACCGCGGTGCCCGAGAGCCTACGCCGCTGCGCA
>Ga0315906_10010661_pt1 | contig 10773 bp, 9 predicted proteins | sample LakEriMetagenome_4_FD_203526 | JGI IMG/M metagenome (GOLD analysis project Ga0315906, IMG submission 203526) | Freshwater fungal communities from buoy surface, Lake Erie, Ohio, United States - Buoy 2 MA122 | ecosystem: Environmental > Aquatic > Freshwater > Lake > Lake biofilm | place: USA: Lake...
TGGTGCCTATCTCATTGGCCAGGCCTTCTGGCCGGATCACAGCGCGCCGCTGGTCATCGAGTTCAGGCATCCCGAGGAAGGCGTGGAAGTCACGCAGGTGATGATGGATGTGGACAGCATCAGCATCCTGTTCGGCTTCACGCGATCGTACTTCTTCGTGGATCTGGAGCCGGTGGAAGGCGCCATCCATTTCATTCATGGCCTGCTGCCGCACAAACCCATCGACGAGCTCTATACGGTGCTCGGCCGGGTGCGGCAGGGGAAGACAGAGCGTTACCGCCAGTTCACCACCCATCTCGCCACCTGCCAGGACCGCTTCGTGCACGCGGCGGGAGACCGTGGGCTCGTAATGATCTGCTTCACCCTGCCCTCCTATGATCTCGTGTTCAAGGTCATTCGCGACAAGTTCGGTTTTCCCAAGACATCAACGCGCGACGAAGTCATCGAGAAATACCAGCTGGTGTTCAAGCACGACCGTGCGGGCCGGCTGCTCGATACCCAGGAGTTCACGCATATCGGCTTCCCGCTCGACAAGTTCGATCAGGCGGTGATCGATGAGTTGATGGAGGAAGCCTCGGAGACCGCGCGCATCGAAGGCGACCAGCTGGTGATCAAGCATCTCTACGTGGAGCGTCGCCTGAATCCGCTCAACCTGTTCCTGCGGGAATGCTCGCGCGAGACGGGCCGGGCGGCAGTGGTGGACTATGGCAATGCAATTCGGGATCTCGCCCAGACCAATGTTTTCCCGGGTGATCTCCTGCTCAAGAATTTCGGTGTCACCCGTCATGGGCGAGTGATCTTCTACGACTACGACGAGCTGTGCCTGGTCACCGACTGCAACTTCCGCGAGGTGCCGGAAGCGCGCTTCGAGGAGGACGAGATGCGTCAGGAAACCTGGTACTACGTGGATGGCAATGATGTCTTCCCCGAGGAGTTCATCCGCTTCCTGGCCATGGATGATGACTACCGTCAGGCCTTTCTTGCTGCCCACGCCGATCTGCTGAATGTGGATTTCTGGCGCACGATGAAGGAGCGCCATCTGCTGAATGCCGCACTGGAGCGCGCAGGGGGATATCGCACCGGGCCGGGCAGCCGACACGGCCGCCCGACGCCACGGCGCGGCTACAGCATCTGAGGCCAGGGCTCGCCGATGACAAACCCCACCCCAGCCTTTAGCATGCTATTCGAGAATCATTCTTGTTCAGGTCGTTACAATCAGCCGATGCCGAACCCGGATCCAGAAGCCCTACCGCCGGAAGCCGCCGGGACCTGGTGTCGCCTCGGTGGACTGCCCCGTGGCGCACGTGGCGTGGTGATAGCCGTGCACGATTTGCGGCTCGCCGCACGCCTTGCGGCCCGGGGGCTCGTGCCCGGCACGGAGTTTGAAGTCCTTCGAGGCGGAGATCCCATGTTGCTGCGCCAGGACGAAAGCCGCTGGGCGCTGGCCGGGCCTGAGGCCAATCTCGTGGAAGTGGAAAACCTTTCGAACGGCTTGAGCCGGCTACCGGCCTTGCTGCGCAGACTCTTTTCCTGATGGTCGCGCGAACTCTGGCCGGCCTCTCGCCCGGCGAGGCTGGAATCATCAGGGGCTTCACTATCGTCGATGGCTTCACCCAGCGCCTCATGCAGCTCGGGCTCATGGAAGGCACCGAGGTCAAGATATTGCGCCGTGCGCCTGCGGGCGACCCGCTGGAGGTTGAGGTGATGGGCTATGCGCTGTCCCTCCGTCGCGAAGAGGCGGAGCTCGTCCTGCTGGAAAATCCTGCATGAACACAGCCGGGCGCGACGCAGTGCTGGTGACTCTCGGCAATCCCAACACCGGCAAGAGCACGCTGTTCAACGCCCTGACCGGACTCAAGCAGAAGGTCGGCAATTTTCCCGGGGTAACCGTCGAACACCTGCTCGGACGCACTGAGATCGGCGGCCAGATCGTGCAGGTCGTGGACCTGCCCGGCACTTATTCGCTGAGCGCCCAGTCGCCCGATGAAATCGTGGCGGTGGATGTGCTGCTCGGGCACCGCGAAGAGGTGGGACAGCCTTCCATGGTGCTCATCGTGCTGGATGCGACCAACCTGCGTCGCAATCTCTTCCTCGCCAGCCAGGTCCTTGAATTGGGCCTGCCGACCGTCATCGCGCTGACCATGACCGACATGCTGGACGCGAGCGGCGTGACTCTGGATGTAACTGCACTGGAGAGCCTGCTCGAGTGTCCTGTGGTCCCACTCGCAGTGACCAGAGGGCAGGGCCTCGAGCCGCTGAAGGGTGCTCTGGCCACCATGCTGGCCGAGCCGAAACCCCACCCGCTGGCGTTGAACCGGCCATTGCGGGAAGCCAGCACGGCCCTCGCCGCCTCGCTCTCTGCCGGCCTCGCGGGACACCCGCTGCACCCGGTGGAAGTGGAGCGTGCACTGACCGACAAGGGCGGCTATGCCGAGCAGCGCCTGCTCGAGCGCTGCGGACCGACAGCCGCCGAGGCGCTCGCGAGCACCCGCCAGGCCGTGGGCCAGGGCCGCGACCTGGCAACGCTCGAGGCTCGTGAGCGCTATCTGTGGATCAACCGTATCGTTGCTCAAGTGGAGAAGCGCAGCCCCCGGCAGCGAACCTGGCGCGACGGGGTGGATGTGTTGCTCAACCATCCGCTCTACGGCGCACTTTTCTTCCTGTTGGCCATGGCGGTGGTCTTCCAGTCTGTCTTCGCCTGGGCGACGCCACTGATGGATGCCATCGATGGCGCAACGGTGGCGCTCGGTGAAACGGTGCGCACTTATCTGGGCGATGGCCTCTGGGCCAGTTTCGTGATCGATGGTGTGATTGCGGGCGTCGGCAGTGTGGTGATCTTCCTGCCCCAGATCCTCATCCTCTTTGCCTTCATCATCGTGCTGGAAGACTCCGGGTACATGTCGCGCGCGGCCTTCCTGGTTGATCGCCTGATGCGCTGGTGCGGCCTGTCCGGGCAGTCCTTCATCCCCATGCTGTCGAGCTTCGCCTGCGCGGTGCCCGGCATCATGGGTACGCGGGTCATCGGCAATCCCCGCGATCGTCTGGCCACGATACTCGCCGCGCCCTTCATGACCTGTTCCGCCCGGCTGCCGGTCTACACGCTGCTCATCTCGGCCTTTGTACCGCAAAAAACATGGCTCGGCGGCTTGCTCAACCTGCAGGGACTGGTGCTGCTTGCCTTCTACCTGCTTGGCCTTTTTGGTGCCGTGTTCACTGCCTTTCTCATCAAGCGCGTGCTCTATCGCGGTCCCGTCACACGTTTCCTGCTCGAGATGCCACCTTACCGCTGGCCCAATCCGCGCTCGGTGCTGATCAAGCTGGTGGCACGGGCAGGGATTTTCCTGCGCCGGGCCGGCACCCTGATCTTTCTGGTTGCGCTGCTGGTGTGGGGGCTCGCGTCATTCCCCCAGCGTCCGGAGGCCAGTCCATTGGCGCAGCTGGAGCAGAGTTATCTCGGCCAGATGAGCCACCAGGTGGCACCGGTGTTCGCCCCACTCGGCTGGGACTGGAAGGTTACGGCCGCTGTAATCGCGTCCTTTCCCGCGCGTGAAGTCGTGATCGCCGTACTCGGCACGCTCTACGCGGTGGAGACCGACGATGAATCCGCCGAAGCCTCGCTGATCGGGCGGATTCGAGCCTCGACCCATGCGGATGGCAGCCCGGTCTTCACCCTGCCCATGGCGCTTGGGCTCATGGTCTTCTATGCCCTTTGCCTGCAGTGCGTGTCGACCCTTGCGGTCATCCGCCGCGAGACGGCCTCCTGGCGCTGGCCGGTCCTCGCCTGGACCTACATGAGCGGCCTCGGGTATCTGGGGGCCCTGCTCTGCTTCAGGTTGGGCTCGGTGCTGATGGCCTGATCCGGGTCCTGATTCTTCGCAACACTCTCCCTCACGGCAGCCAGCCGGCTACAATGCCGGCCCGCCTTGGCGGTGCGGTCCAACAGGAGTTCCAAGCCCATGTTCGAAATCACAGACGACGCCCGCATCGCAGGCTATCGTCCCCTGCTCCCCCCGGCCATTCTCATGGAGGAGCTGCCGCTCACCGAACACGCCTCGCATGTGGTTTCCCGTGCGCGCCGGGCGGCGGAAAAGATCATCAAGGGCGAAGATGATCGCCTGCTGGTGATCGTCGGCCCCTGCTCCATCCACGATACCAAGGCTGCACTCGAGTATGCGGACCGCCTGCAGAGCGCGGTGGAGCAGCATGCTGCCGATCTCATGATCATCATGCGGGTCTACTTCGAGAAACCCCGCACCACCATCGGCTGGAAGGGACTCATCAACGATCCGCATCTGGACGGAAGCTTCGACATCAACAACGGCCTGCGCGCGGCGCGGCGCCTGCTACTCGAGCTGGCCAACCGCGGCCTTGCCGCCGGCACCGAGTTTCTCGATGTGATCACGCCGCAATTCATCGCCGATCTCATCGCCTGGGGCGCCATCGGCGCGCGCACCACGGAAAGCCAGATTCACCGGGAGCTCGCCTCGGGACTCTCCATGCCGGTGGGCTTCAAGAACGGAACCGATGGCAATATACAGATTGCTGTCGACGCGATCGGCGCGGCGCGCAACGCACACCACTTCCTCTCGGTCACCAAGCAGGGGATCTCCGCCATCGTCACCACGCGGGGCAATGAGCATTGCCATGTGATTCTGCGCGGTTCAAACAGCGGCCCAAATTACGATGCGGCGGCGCTGGAGGCTTGTTCCGGCACGCTGGAGAAGGCAGGCCTGCCGTCGCGCATCATGATCGACTGCAGCCACGGCAACAGTCGCAAAGATCACGCCCGGCAACCAGCAGTGGCCGAGGACATCGCGGCTCAGGTGGCCGCAGGCTCACGGCTCATTGCGGGCGTGATGCTGGAGAGCCATCTGAAGGAAGGCAAGCAGAACCACACGGCCTCCACGCCTCTCGTGTACGGCCAGAGCATCACCGATGCCTGCATCTCGTGGGAGACCACGGTGCCAGTGCTGGAAACCCTGGCGGCAGCGGTTCGGGCGCGGCGCGCCAAGGCGTGAGCTCATCCCGCCCGTGCGGTGTGGCCGCAAGGGTCATACGCGCGGGCTTGCTTTTACTGCCTGCACTTGTCCTGGCAGAACCCTCGCCGGCCACGCCCGACCGGATCGTTTCGCTGAATCTGTGCACCGACAGCCTGCTGCTCGAACTGGCACCGCCCGGTGCCAGTCTGTCCCTCACGAAGCTCAGCAGGAACCCACGACTCTCCCCGCTCGCGGCAGAGGCCTCCCGGCATGCCAGCAATGACGGCCTGGCGGAGCAGGTGGTCGACTTCAAGCCACAACTTGTGCTCGCGGCGAGCGACACCAGTGCGACGACGCAGCTACTGCGCAAACTCGGCTATCGCGTGGAGATCCTTGCACCGGCGGATACGCTTGCCGATTACCGACACGCCCTGTTCCACCTTGCCACGCTGCTGGGCAGCGAGCAGGTGGCCACCGACCTCTGGCGCCGATTGCAGCAACGCCTTTCGACGCTGCCGCGCCCCGCAAAGCCTGAAGATGCGGTATTGCTCTCCGGCAACGGCTATCTCCCGATGAAGGGTTCGCTGTCGCGTGAGCTGCTGGCAACGGTCGGCCTGAAGGATGCCAGTGCGCGTTACTCGACCACGGCACAGGGAACTGTCCCCCTGGAGGCGCTGGTGCGCGATCCGCCCACCTGGCTCGTGGCCGGCATTGACACGGGAGGCGCGCCCGCTCTGGCCGGGGAATATCTCGGCCATCCGGCGCTGCAGGGTGTGTTCGCAGATTCCTCGCGCGTGATCCCGCTGCCCGAGATGCACGTCACCTGTGCGGGTGCCTATTTCGCGGATGCCGCAGAGGCCTTGTCCCAGGCCTTGGTGCGTGGAGAAGCGCGGATGTCGCCATGAATGCGCGCGCCTGGCGCTGGGCGGTGCTGGGCCTTGGAGCCTGCGCACTCCTGCTGGCGGTCGCCCTGTACGCAGGACTGCCGCTTGCGGAGATCTTCGCCACTCCCCCAGAAAATTCGAAGCTTGGCCTCGTGGTCCTGGAGATACGTCTGCCCAGAGCGTTGCTGGCGCTGGTGATTGGCGCAGGTCTCGGCGCCGCCGGGGCAGCCTTGCAGGCGCTGCTGCGCAACCCACTCGCCGAGCCCGGGGTGCTCGGCATCTCAGCAGGTGCCGCCGTAGGCGCCGTGCTCGCGTTCTACAGTGGACTCAGCCTCGCCTTTGCACCGTTGCTGCCGCTGGGCGGATTCATCGGCGCGCTGCTCGTGACCGTCGTCCTGTCGGTGCTGGCTGCCCGCGCCTCCAGCACCACCACGCTCCTGCTCGCCGGACTTGCGCTCAACAGCCTTCTCGGCGCCATGGTAGCGCTGCTGCTGAGTCTCGCGCCCAATCCGTATGCGCTCTACGAACTCTACTTCTGGCTGATGGGTTCCGTGACCGATCGCAGCCTGCTGCATCTCGCGCTGGCTGCACCGCCACTGTTGCTGGGCATCGCGCTGCTGGTGCGTGAGGCACGCCCGATGGAAGTGCTGGCGCTTGGCGAAGAAACCGCCATCAGCCTCGGACTCGACCTGCCCCGTCTGCGCCAGCGCGTGATTTTCGCCACTGCGCTGGCCGTGGGGCCCGGCGTCGCGGTCGCGGGTGCCATCGCCTTCGTCGGCATGTTGGTGCCCCACCTGGTGCGCGCGCTGATGGGCAGCGCGCGGCCGCGCATCCTCATCCCCTTGAGCGCCATCGGCGGAGGGGCATTAACCCTGCTCGCCGATCTGCTGAGCCGCAGTCCCCTGCTGCCGGTAGAGCTCAAGCTTGGCGTGATCACCGCTCTGCTTGGCGCGCCGGTGTTCCTGCTGGTTGCGCTCAGACTGCGGGAGGGCATTGCACGATGATGCTCCAGGCCGACGACCTGCATTGCCAGCGAGACGGTAAGCCGGTGCTCAAGGGCTTGGGCCTGCAGCTCGCGGCAGGTGAGATGGTCGGCATTATCGGTCCCAATGGCGCAGGCAAGAGCAGCCTGCTTATGGCGCTTGCCGGCCTGCTGCCGCTGACTTCTGGAACGCTGCGTCTTGGGGACATGGAGCCCTCCTCGCTCACACTTGCGGCGCGCGCGCGTCGTGTGGGCTATCTACCCCAACAGCCAGTGCTCGCCTGGCCGCTGAGCGTGCGCGAGCTCGTTGGCCAGGGACGATTTCCGCACCCGGCCAATCGCGAGGCCGATGCGAAGGCGATCGACACAGCCCTCGTGCGTACCGAGCTCACCACACTTGCAGATAGAGACGTCGCGACCCTTTCGGGTGGCGAATGCGCGCGCGCGCATCTTGCGCGGCTACTCGCCGGAGAGCACGAACTGCTCTTGTGCGACGAGCCGGTCGCGGCGCTGGACCCCTACCACCAGCTGGCCTTCCTCGCATTGCTGCAGACCCTGGCACACGAAGGTCGGGGTGTCGTCGTGGTTTTGCATGATCTGGCGTTGGCAGCCCGCTGGTGCGATCGCGTGCTGGTCCTTGCCGGGGGGCGCGCAGTGGTCTGCGGCGCGCCCGACCTCGTGCTGGAAGACGGGCTGCTGGAGAGGGTCTTTCGGGTACGTGGCGCGCGCGATCAGCAAGGTCGATTGCTCAGCCTGGCGCCGTTGGATCTGGATGCTCCGCACCGTGCCGCAGGCGCATAAGCATATTCGGACCCGGCCTAATCGCGTGCACGAGAGCGGGGGATAATCCGCGCTGTCCAGTCACTGCCGGTTCAAGCCCATGCCTGTGCCCACGCCCACGAACACCGCTACAGTCCTTCGCGGCAAGCAGGAGGTCACCCTTGCTCTTCCTGCAGGCTTGGAAGATCCGCAGGACATCATCGCCTGGGCGCTGGAACGGGCCGAGCGTCCGGTCCTGAGTACGAACTTCCGGCCGCGGACCGCGGCCATTCTGCATCTGGTCAGCCGGGCCTGCCCCGGCATCCCCGTCATCTGGGTGGACAGTGGCTACAACACACCCGCGACTTATCGTTATGTGGAAGAGATCACGCGGGTGTTGGCGCTCAACCTGCAGGTATATACGCCGAAGGTGAGCGCGGCGCGCCGCGCGGCCGTACGCGGCGGCGTGCCGGCATTGACCGATCCCGACCATGTGGATTTCACGCGGGAAGTGAAACTGGAGCCCTTCGAGCGTGCCTTCCGCGAATGGGCGCCGGATATCTGGTTCACCGGAATCCGGGCGGAGCAAAACGATTTCAGGCGCTCACTGGGCGTGGTTTCCCGCGGCCCCTTCGGCACATTGAAGGTCGCCCCCCTGCATCACTGGTCCAGTCTGGACCTCGAAAATCATCTCTACCGGCATCAGCTGCCGGACAATCCCGACTATGTGGATCCCACCAAGGGCGAAGACACCCGGGAGTGCGGGCTGCAGTTTCTCGGCAGCGGCATCTGACCTCAGTAGCCAGACGCCGCGTGCACGCGAACGGGGTGTCAGGCAGTCACCACCGGAATCTTGCCGATACGCTTGCGCCATTCGGCCGGACCGGTCTTGTGCACGGATTCGCCATTGACGTCCACCGCCACCGTCACCGGCATGTCCTCCACCTCGAATTCATAGACGGCTTCCATGCCAAGATCGGCAAACGCCACCACGCGTGACTTGCGAATGGCCTTGGACACGAGATAGGCCGCGCCGCCCACGGCCATGAGGTAGACCGCGCGGTGCTTACGAATGGACTCGATGGCAATGGGGCCGCGCTCCGCCTTGCCGATCATGCCAAGCAGGCCTGTTTGTTCCAGCATCATGTCGGTGAACTTGTCCATGCGCGTGGCCGTCGTCGGACCCGCCGGGCCGACAACCTCATCACGCACCGGGTCGACAGGTCCCACGTAATAGATGAAGCGTCCACGGAAATCGACGCCCTCCGGCAGCGCTTCGCCACGCCCGAGGATTTCTTCAATGCGCTTGTGGGCCGCATCGCGTCCCGTGAGCATGGCTCCGCTCAAGAGCAGGGTCTCACCCGGTTTCCATTGGGCAATTTCCTCGGGCGTCACGGTATTCAGATTCACGCGACGAGCGGTGGCGCCAGCGGCCCAGGTGATCTTCGGCCAGTCTGCGAGACTGGGCACCGGCAGCTCAGCCGGCCCCGAGCCATCCAGAACGAAGTGTGCATGGCGGGTCGCCGCGCAGTTCGGAATCATCGCGACCGGCTTGGACGCCGCATGCGTGGGGAATTCGTGAATCTTCACATCGAGCACGGTCGTGAGACCGCCGAGGCCTTGGGCGCCAATGCCGAGCGCATTGACCTTCTCGTAGAGCTCCAGCCTGAGTTCTTCCGTTGCATTCGCCGGGCCGCGCGCGATGAGTTCCTGGATATCAATGGGATCCATCAGCGCCTCCTTGGCCATCAGCATGGCTTTCTCCGCCGTGCCCCCGATGCCGATGCCGAGCATGCCGGGTGGGCACCAGCCAGCGCCCATCAGGGGTACGGTATTCAGTACCCAGTCCACGATGCTGTCCGATGGATTGAGCATCACGAACTTTGACTTGTTCTCCGAACCGCCGCCCTTGGCCGCCACGGTGATCTCGAGTTCGTCGCCCAACACGAGCTCCATGTGAATCACGGCGGGCGTGTTGTCGCGGGTATTGATGCGCTTGCCGGCAGGGTCCGCCACGATGGATGCTCGCAGCTTGTTGTCCGGGTGCAGGTAAGCGCGGCGCACGCCCTCGTTGATCATGTCGGTGAGGCTCAGCGTGCCCTCCCAGCGCACTCCCATGCCTATCTTGCAGAACACGGTGACGATACCGGTGTCCTGGCAGATGGGCCGGTGTCCCTCGGCGCACATGCGTGAGTTGATGAGAATCTGGGCGATGGCATCCTTGGCGGCTTGCGATTCCTCGCGCTCATACGCCGCGGCGAGATTCTTGATGTAATCGGTAGGGTGGTAGTAGGAGATGTACTGGAGCGCATCGGCCACGCTCTGAATCACGTCGTCCTGGCGAATGGTCGTCATGGGATGTCTCCTCTGCACTGTTTGCTCAGACCGCGAGTTCGGGGCGGTCACGAAATTCCTGCAACGCCTCCGGATTGGACAGCGCTTCCATGTTCTTGATGGCCTTGCCGTGCACCACATCGCGAATCGCAAGCTCTGTGAGCTTGCCCGAGCGCGTACGGGGAATGTCTGCGACCTGCACGATGCGCGCGGGGACGTGGCGCGGGCTCGCTCCACTGCGAATACGGTCACGCAGGCGTCGTTCCAGATCCGCATCGAGCCGCAGGCCAAGCTTCAGCACCACGAACAACACCACACGCACATCATCTTCCCACTCCTGGCCAATAGCCACGCTTTCCACCACTTCCGCGAGTGTCTCGACCTGCCGGTAAATCTCGGCGGTCCCGATCCGGACCCCGCCGGGATTGAGCGTGGCGTCGGATCGACCATGGATGATGAAACCACCATGCGCAGTTTCTTCCGCGAAATCACCGTGGGCCCACACCCCGGGAAAGCGCTCGAAATAGGCGGCGCGGTATTTCTCGCCAGTGACGTCACCCCAGAAGCCTATCGGCATGGACGGGAATGAATTGGTGCATACGAGCTCTCCCTTCTCACCGACCACCGGGCGGCCTTGTTCGTCGAAGACGCCGGTCGCCATCCCCAGCGCCTTGCACTGCAACTCGCCCCTGTACACAGGACCATTGGGATTGCCGCCGATGAAACAGGAAATGATGTCCGTGCCCCCGGAAACCGAACTCAAGCAGACATCCTGCTTCACCTCACGATAAACATAATCGAAGCCCTCCGGGGGGAGCACGGAGCCGGTGGAGAG
>Ga0315906_10010666_pt1 | contig 10770 bp, 10 predicted proteins | sample LakEriMetagenome_4_FD_203526 | JGI IMG/M metagenome (GOLD analysis project Ga0315906, IMG submission 203526) | Freshwater fungal communities from buoy surface, Lake Erie, Ohio, United States - Buoy 2 MA122 | ecosystem: Environmental > Aquatic > Freshwater > Lake > Lake biofilm | place: USA...
ATAAGTTTGTGCTTAAAAGTAATAAAATCAATACTTTTAAAAAAGTAGCTATACATGTTTAGAAATTCTCAAGTCATTTGTACGGAAAAATGGTTGCATTCCAAAGGGAGTATCTTGCATGTTTAGTTTAGATAACGATAAGTTAATTAATCAGGTATATAGGTAGGTGGCATGCATAATTTAATCAAGCGTAATTTTTATATATATATACTTATATTAGTTATAGGCTTAATATTATTTTATCCAATACATGAAATAACAATTAATCAATTTCATAATGATGACATTCGACTAATTAAGGATATATCTGGGGCATATAATAATTATTTGTCTTTTATTTTTACCCCATATTTTGAAAAATTTCGACCAGTTGCTAATGTGATATATATCTTAGAATTTCTTAGTTTTAGAAATTCATGGAATTTATATATTGGGTTTAATATAATTTTACTAAGTTTATTGGGAGTAGCTTTAGCTCATGTTTTTTATAATATAAATAACAGAAAATATTTTAGTTTGGCACTAGCTATAATTATTACTTTTTCTAAGTTTTTTTATTATAGTATTTATAATATTACTGGTTCTTATGAAATAGCTGCTTTAATATTTTTTATACTATCAATTAATAGTTTGATTTTTACCAAGTCTTTATCTAAATGTTATTTATATTGTTTTCTTGCTATATTTACAAATGAGCGTTATTTGCCACTTATGTTCATGCCATTATTTTATGAGTTTATACAATCTAATTATGTATTATTTAAATTAAAATATTTAAAACTATTGATCTTTCCAATTAGTATTTTAGGATTTATAGTAATTTTAAAAAAGTATATACTTCATATAGCTTTTTTTGTAGGCACAGGTGGAACATTAGTTACTAATACAATTTCTGTCAATTCATTAGCAAAATTTTATTTGCAATCATTATTGGAGATGCTTGGAGGGTCTTTTGGTCCAGCGTATTTAACTGGAGCTGATATTATTTCAGATTTTTTTGATATCTGGAGTATCGCTGTTTTATTGCCATTTGTGATAATATTATTTTGTATATTTTATATTACATTAGTGAATTTTAATAAATTGAAAAATAAATACTTAAATAATAACTGTATTTTATTTGGATTATATATATTGTTATTTTCAATTACTTCAAGTGTGACTTTTAGGCTTGAGCTAAGATGGATAGCAGCTAGCTTTATTTTATGGTTTTTATTAATTAACTATATTAAGAATGATAGAGTTTTTTACATTATAATGGCTTCATATTTAATATTAGATATATTATTTTTTATCAAATTTGGAAATTTATTCTATTTTAATACTTTTAGTATGTATAGATTATTTTAAGTTCAAGTTATAATTTACTATTTTAGGTGTTTATATGATAATTAAAGCTCGTGCTCCTTTAAGGCTTGGTTTAGCTGGCGGTGGTACTGATGTATCACCATATTGTGATATGCATGGTGGTAGTGTATTAAATGTAACAATTGATAGATATGCTTATGCTATTATAAAAACCTTAAATAATAACGTAATACGTTTTATTGCAACAGATCAGCAATTAGAGGTAACAAATAATATTGGAGATGAATTAGAGTTAGATGGAAAACTCAATTTGCATAAAGCTGTATATAATGAAATTATACAACAATATAATAATGGCAATCAAATTTCTTTAGAGCTTAGTACCTTTTGTGATGCTCCAATTGGTTCAGGTCTGGGTGCATCATCTACTTTAGTGGTAGCTATGATTAAAGCTTTTATTGAGCTTTTAAATATACCACTAGATGATTATGCTATTGCGAATTTAGCTTTTAAAATCGAACGAGTAAATTGTAAGTTACAAGGTGGTAGGCAAGATCAATATTCAGCAACTTTTGGTGGATTTAATTTTATGGAGTTTTATATAAACAATCATGCAATTATTAACTCATTACGTGTAAAAAGTTGGATAATTTGTGAATTAGAGGCTTCACTACTAATGTTTTATACTGGAATTTCCCGTGAATCTGCTAAAATTATTAAGGATCAAAGTGATAACGTAAAAGCGAAATTAGAAGATGTTATTGAAGCAATGCATGGTATGAAGCATGAAGCTTTAATTATGAAAGAGTGCTTATTAAAGGGAGATTTTGTTGGCTTGGTTGATATAATGAAGCAAGGTTGGGAAAATAAAAAACGATCGGCTAAAACGGTTTCTAATGCTCATCTTGATATGATATATAATGAAGCTATCAATGCGGGTGCATTAGCTGGAAAAGTTTCTGGTGCTGGAGGAGGTGGGTTTATGTTATTTTTTGTACCTTCTAACAAAAGAATGGCGGTCATTCGAACATTAAATAAATTTGATGGACAAGTATCAAATTGTCATTTTACAAAACATGGAGCACAAGCTTGGAGAATACTATGAATAATTATATTTTATCACAAATTAAAGAAGCAAATCGTGTTACTTCAGAGATGTTGTTAGATTCGGTTTTAATTTCTAATATAGAAAGAATTGCTTTATTATGCATAGAGTGTTTACAAAATAAAGGTAAAATTTTATTAGCTGGTAATGGTGGTAGCGCAGCTGATGCACAGCATATTGCTGGTGAGTTTGTTAGTAAGTTTGCTTTTGATCGCCCAGGGTTACCAGCAATTGCTATTACTACAGATACCTCAATTTTAACTGCAATTGGTAATGACTACGGATATGAAAAGCTTTTTGCACGTCAGATTCAAGCGCTTGGGAATAAAGGTGACATATTTATTGGATATTCGACTTCTGGTAAATCACCAAATATTATTCATGCTTTTGAAGTAGCGAAGGATAATGGTTTGAAGTGCATTGGATTTACTGGTAATCGTGGTGGGACAATGAAAGAAATATGTGATTATGTATTAGAGGTTCCTTCAGCTGATACTCCCAAAATTCAAGAAGGGCATTTAATTTTAGGGCATATTATTTGTGGGTTAGTTGAGAATGCAATATTTAAAGAGAGTCATTAATGGAAGTTATCATTCTTGCTGGAGGATTTGGTACTAGATTAAAAAGCGTAGTTCCTGATTTGCCAAAACCAATGGCAAATGTAGCTGGCAAACCATTCCTTGAAATTTTATTAAATTCTTTAATAAAAAAGGGTGCTAAGCGTATAATATTATCTGTTGGTTATATGGCAAATAAAATTATTGATTATTTTGGTAATGATTTTGCTGGAATTGAAATTATTTATGAAATAGAAAACTCTCCTTTAGGTACTGGTGGGGCGATATATAATGCATTAAAAAAATGTACTTCGGACCATGTGCTAGTATTAAATGGAGATACTTTTTTTGATATTGATATTTTATTAGCTGAGTTTACTTGGCAAAAAAATTATACTCCTTTAATTTTTGGCTGTTTAGTATCTGATACATCAAGATACGGAAGGTTAGATATAGATAAAAATAATCGTATAATTGGTTTTAAAGAAAAGGGTGAGTCTGGAAGTGGATTAATTAATGCTGGTGGATATTTATTACCAGTTAATATATTTGGTGAGAAATTAATAGAAATGCCATTCTCTTTTGAAAATGATTTTTTAGTGAAGATTTTAAATGTTATAAAATTTGAAGCATTAATTGTTTCGGGAAAATTTATTGATATTGGGATTCCAGATGATTACGCAAGAGCTCAACTTGAATTTTAATTTGCAACAAAAATGGGTGTATTACAAACTAAATTAAGAATTTAATTATAGTAGATATGTAATATAAAATCTTAGATTACATATCTACTGAAAGCTTAAAATTAAAAACCCACCCCACAAAACTGACCGATAGTTTGAGCGGTATAATCTAACATTTCTTCAGTTAGCCCAGGGTAGATACCAACCCAAAAAGTATTATTCATTATTATATCGGTATTAGTTAAATCTGATGCTATTCTAAAATTAAGTGATGCCATATATGGCTGTTTAGTTAGATTACCCGCAAATAATAATCTAGTCCCGATCTTATTTTCATCTAAATAAGCTAGTAAATCATTACGGGTAAATCCAGCATCGGCTTTAATTGTTATTGGGAAACCAAACCATGAAGGCTCTGAATTATCAGTTGCTTCTGGTAAAATTAAGAATTCAGCACATTCTTGTAATTTGTCTTTTAAATATGTAAAATTAGATTTACGTTTTGCAATAAATTCTGGTAGCCTTTCTAATTGTGCTAAGCCACATGCTGCTTGCATATCTGTAATTTTTAAATTATACCCTAAATGTGAATAAGTATATTTATGATCATAGCCAAAAGGTAGTTGTCCTAATTGTTGGCAGAACCTCTTATTACAGGTATTATCACAACCAGGTTGACAATAACAATCACGCCCCCAATCTCTAAATGACTCAATAATAACTTTTAGCTCATCGCTATTAGTACCAATTGCACCACCTTCACCCATAGTAATATGATGAGCAGGGTAGAAGCTAAGTGTCATTATATCGCCAAAAGTACCAACCATTTTATTATTATATTTTGTTCCTAGAGCATCGCAACAGTCTTCAATTAGCCATAAATTATGTTTTTTGGCAATTGCAGATACAGCTTCTAGGTTAAATGGATTACCTAAAGTATGTGCAATAAAAATTGCTTTTGTTTTAGGTGTAATAGCTGCTTCAATTTTAGTTACATCAATATTATATGTAGGAATCTCTACATCAATAAATACTGGAATAACTCCATTTTGGATAATTGGATTAACAGTTGTGGGAAATCCTGCAGCTACAGAAATAACTTCATCCCCAGGCTTTATAGCTCTATTACCCAATTTATGTGATGTTAAAGCCGTAAAAGCTAATAAATTAGCTGAAGAGCCAGAATTGGTAGTTAGCATATTTTTTATACCAATAAATTCAGCCAACTTTTGTTCAAACTGAGTATTAAATCTGCCAGTGGTGAGCCATCCATCCAAAACAGCATCAGTCATATACATTAGTTCAGTATCCCCAATAACTTTACCTGATGGTGGGATCACTGAGCTACCAGCAATAAAATCTTTATTTCCTAAATTAGTATCTGCGTACTCTTTTACCAACTGTTTAATCTTATTTCGTAAATCTGACATAGTGATATTTATACCTCTTTAAAATTGATTCTTCTATTTTCTACTACTAGTGGCCTATTGGCTACTTTTGTATAAATTAGCATTACATATTCGCCCAGCAAACCAATAAAAAATAATTGTACTGAAGCAAAAAAGAAAATCCCACATAATATAGGGATAATACCTATAGGGAATTCGTTCCAAAAACATAGCTTTAATATTATAAATAAAATTGAGAGCAACATACTAAAAATTGAAAGTGCAAAACCGCCAATAGTAAGCAAGCGCATAGGTAATTTAGACTGGGAAACTATTCCTAATATGGCAAAATCATATAAAGTAAAAAAATTATTTTTGCTCTTGCCATTTAGCCTAGCTGGCTGCTTAAATGCAATTGTTTCTACTTTAAATCCAAGCTCAGTAATAATGCCACGTAAATATGGGTATGGGTCATTTAGCTCACGCAAAACATCAATAACTTTCTTATCATATAATCCAAACCCAGTAAAATGTTCTATTTGTTCATTGGCTGATAATTTTTTGACAGCTTTATAATATAAACTACGTAAAAAATACATTCCTTTGGACTCTTCACTAGATGTCTTTACTCCAGCTACAATATAAGCACCTTTTTCCCATCGGGATATAAATTTTTCAATCATTTCAGGCGGGTCTTGTAAATCACTTGCCATCATAATTACAGCATCACCATAAGCTTGCAATAAGCCATAATAAGGGGATTTTACTGTGCCATAATTATTTGCATTAACGATAGCCTTAACTCTCTTATCTTTTTTAGATAATTCTTCAATAATTTCTACGCTTTTATCTTTAGAGCAATTATCAATAAAGAGTAGTTCAAAATTATAATTATCTATTTTATTGATTATGTTACAAATTGAATCATATAATATTGGGATATTTGCTTCCTCATTGTAACATGGTAGTACAATACTAATTAATTTCATCTGGTAATCCTGATATTTTTTATTTATAGTAGTTAGCTGTTTGTATTATTACTTCATCCAAAGAGTATTTAATGTTTATACCCAACGATTTAACTTTCTCTATATTTGGAATATAATAATTTATTATATGGTTATTTAAATTGGGGCAGCTGACACTCGAATTTCCATTTAGTACTTTATTGATTCTGTGTGCTAGATCTGGTATCGAAATCGCTATATCAGAGCCTACATTATATACTTCATAATTATTGCTTCGTGTTTCACCTTCTATAAGTAGATGTATTATCCACTCTGCTAAATCGTAAGCAGATAAATAAGAGCGGTATACTTGACCACCCGCTTGCACAATAACATCTTCATTATTTAAAACTTTATTTATTAAATCACCTAAGGCAAAATGCTTTTTATCTAAATAATTACCTCCAAAGGCAAAACATCTTAATGAGGTTATTTTTAAATTATATTTATTTGCATACAAATATGACATATGTTCCGCCATTAATTTTGCCATACCATACGTGCTATTTATTTGTTCAATTTGTAAAAGGCTAGGGAAATTTTCGGTAACGGGTATGGTAGTATTAATTGCTCCATATATTGCTCCAGAGCTTAGATTTAATACAGATTTTGCTTGCGCCTTTATTGCAAAATTTAATATCTTTTTTGTACCTAACAAGATATCATCGACTAAATTTAATGAATTAACCTTTTCAACTACGCTTGTTGCACCGTGTATAACATAATCATAATAAGAACCATTATATTCCAAATTACAAATATCAGATTCAATAAAATCTAAATATTTTAATGAAGCAAGTTTGGGATTATCTTGTTCAAATTTTTTTTTATTACGAGTAATAATAGTTAATCGGCTTAGTTCTATTTTATTCATATCTAAATAATATAAGAAGTTTTTACCAATAAATCCAGTACCACCAGATAACAGGATGCTTTTATTGGTTAGCGATTTTATCTGTGAGCTATTCATATTAATCCTAAAGATTTCTTACTCATGATCTGCGCTTTTTTTTAAACTAACATACATATTGGCTTCCAGCTCATCATTTGTAAGGATTGGTGATGGATTATATATAGGCTGATTATATTCTAATTTAGGATATACTCTGCAATCTTCTGCAATAACATACTCGAATAAACAGTTACGGGAATTAAAAAAATCTGTAATTTTATTTTTAATACTAGATTTAGAATCTGTAGTATCATACTTCAGATATTTTAAGCCATAGCTTTTTGCCATAAACTCTAAATCTGGAACAAGATATCCGCCTTGTTCATTTGTTCCAATAGTCACATTATCAAAATATAACTCTTGAAATTGAGTTATCATTCCTAAGGATTTATTGTTTATTACAATAACTTTGATAGGTAAATTATACTGACTAATTAATAGAAGACTTTGTGTTGACATATGAAAACCACCATCGCCACAAATTGCATAAATGCTACGTTTACATTTATCAGCAAAAGATATTCCTATGGATAAAGGTAAACAACATCCCATAGAACCTAGTCCTCCAGATGTATAAAAGTTTTGTTGTATTTTTAATTTTAGCATTTGCATTGACCACATTTGGTTTTGCCCTACATCAGCACAATAAATTGCATCAGTTTCGGTATTGCGATTAAGTATATCTATAAGCTCATATGGAGAAGTATCATCAATGCTTTTTACTATTTCATTAGCCTGGCTATATTTATTCTTAAGAGTTTGTAAATAAGAAGACCATGCTGTTAAATCAAGATTAATATTCCATTTTGTTAATTGTTGGAGAGCTGTAATTAAATCTATATGGACATTAATTTTTGGCTGTAATCTGCTGTATTCTAGTTCATGAATATCAATATCAAAATGAACAATATTGCCACCTATTGCAATACTATCTGGCACTCCACCTATTTGGCGAACATCCAGCCGAGAGCCAAAAACTAATAATAAATCAGTATTAGCCATAGCCATATTAGCACAGCGGTTTCCATAAGAACCAATAGATCCTATATAATTTAATGAATACTCATCACAAACATTTTTACCATGTAATGAAGAGACAAATGGAATTGCTGTATTATTTAGAAAATCTTGCATTTGCTTAGTAGCACTAGCACTAGCAACACCGCCTCCAACTAATACTAGAGGTCTTGTCGCTGTAGCTAATAGTGCTTTAATTTCAGATAAATCTACTAAATCAAGGTTCTTTGTAGTAATGCTTTCTAATAGGCAATCTTCAGGTAAAATTCCACGCTGTATATTCATTGGCAAGTCTAAAACAACAGGTCCTTTGCGACCACTTGTAGCAATATTATAGGCCAACTCTAATTGATATGGAATATCTTCGATCTTGTCAATCATCTTTGCATATTTAGTATACGGCTTTACTGATGATACGACATCTAGCTCTTGGAATCCAGTTTGACGCAAAGGTTTATCATATTTATATTCATAAGTATTTACTTGACCTGTAATAAATATTGTGGGTGCTGAATCAAAAAAAGCATCAGCAATTCCTGTCATTAAATTTGTTGCTCCAGGTCCACTGGTAGCGATTGCTACGCCAACATTATTAGTGTGACGTGCATAACCTACTGCAGCAAATGCAGCAGTTTGTTCATGGTACACTGGAATAAATTTAACAAAATCATTTTTATTTATCGAATCAGCAATATGTGTTACCATTCCACCCATATAACCAAAAACAGTATCAATATTTTTTCTTGCAAGAAAATCAACTATATAATCTGATACTTTCATTATATCTCCATGTATTCTTTAATTTGGTTAATAGTCAATTCATACAAACTATTCGGGTTATCATTGTATATCTGATACCACTGCACTAGTTTTTCTAAAGTATAATCTAAGTTCCATTTGGGATTCCAGCCTAATTGTGCTTTTGCTTTACTGCAATCAAGCTTTAAGTAGTTGGCCTCATGCAAACTAGAGTTGTTTTCTAATTTCCACGGTACATTACACAATGTGCTTAATTTATTTACAATATATTCAACATCTTTTGCTGACTCATCATTAGGTCCGAAGTTCCATCCTGCTGCATATTCGGGCTTTTCTTGGTATAGCTTTTCAGCTAATAATAAATATCCAGATAATGGTTCTAAAACATGTTGCCATGGTCTTATAGCATGTGGATTTCGAATAATAACTTCTTGTTTTTTCATTAAAGAGCGCATAATATCAGGAATTAAACGATCTTCAGCCCAATCACCACCACCAATAACATTACCTGCACGAGCACTGGCAATTAAAGTATTGTGAGAAGAGCCATACGCCTCACTATTAAAATAACTATTACGATAGCAGCTAGTTACTAGTTCTGCACAGCCTTTACTGTTACTATATGGGTCATAACCACCCATCGGTTCATTTTCTCTATATCCCCATTCCCACTCTTTATTGTCATAGCATTTATCACTAGTTACATTAATAACCACTTTTACTTTACCATTAAGGCGGATTGCTTCTAATACATTTACTAACCCCAAGACATTAGTATGGTATGTTTCTATAGGGTTACTATAGGAGTATCTAACTAAAGGCTGTGCTGCTAAATGAAAAACAATTTCTGGTTGTATCTTATTTAAATACTTACTAAACTTGTCATAGTTACGAATATCACCAACCTGAAAGCTTATCTTACCTTGTATCTTTAATACTTCAAACATGCTAGGTGATGTAGGAGCATCTAGGGAGTATCCATAAACTATAGCACCCATAGATTCTAACCAAATACTTAACCAAGACCCTTTAAAACCACTACATCCAGTAACAAGTACTTTCTTATTTTTCCAAAAACTAGTGGTTATCATTTCCATACTTTCCATGGTGCTTTATTAGTATGCCATAATTCTTCTAAATGTTGTTTATCGCGCAGTGTATCCATTGGCTGCCAAAACCCACTATGCTCAAAAGCAAGTAATTGCTCATCATGAGCTAAGGTTTTTAATGGTTCTTGTTCCCATGTAGAAGATTCATCGCTAATAAGGTCTAATACCTTAGGAGACAAAACAAAGAAGCCACCATTAATTTTAGCACCATCGCCTTGTGGTTTTTCTTTAAAGCTCATTATGCTATTATTAGAGTTGTTTATATCTAACGCTCCAAATCTTCCAGGAGGAGATACTGCTGTGAGTGTTGCTAACTTCCCATGAGATTTATGGTATTTAATTAATTGATCTACATTGACATCGCTTACACCATCACCGTAGGTAAGGCAAAAAGCATCATCATTTTTTATATAATCTTTTACATAGAGTAATCTACCTCCAGTCATAGAGCGCTCACCACTATCTACTAGAGTTACTTTCCATGGTTCAGAATAGTTATTGTGAACTTGCATACTATTATTTGACATATCAAAAGTTACATCTGAAGTATGCAGGAAGTAATTAGCAAAATATTCTTTTATTATATAGCCTTTATATCCTAAACATATAATAAAATCATTTACGCCATAGTGGGAATATAATTTCATAATATGCCATAAAATAGGCTTACCACCAATTTCAACCATAGGCTTTGGTCTAACAGAGGTTTCTTCTGCTAAACGCGTACCCAAACCACCTGCTAATATTACGCACTTCATTCTCGGCCCCTCTTTGTAACTTTAATTATAAGTAGGTTATTGTACTATATTTCAAAAATAAGTTCTAATTTAACATTATCTATAAGTAGGTTATTGTACTATATTTCAAAAATAAGTTCTAATTTAA
>Ga0315906_10010668_pt1 | contig 10769 bp, 12 predicted proteins | sample LakEriMetagenome_4_FD_203526 | JGI IMG/M metagenome (GOLD analysis project Ga0315906, IMG submission 203526) | Freshwater fungal communities from buoy surface, Lake Erie, Ohio, United States - Buoy 2 MA122 | ecosystem: Environmental > Aquatic > Freshwater > Lake > Lake biofilm | place: USA...
ATGAGAGCTATTTGCGCTTGCGAGCAGCCTGTTGACGAGCGGCGTCCTTCTGCACGCGATAGGCAATGGCTACAGCCTGCTTCTGTGGCTTGCCAGCGCCGATTTCACGGCGGAGGTTTTCAGTGAGGGCCTTGTCGGATGCGGAGTGCTTGAGTGGCATATGGTTATTTGGCAATATCTTTGGCTACTTTTCTAGATGCAACAGATTGAACTTCATTAAAGCTTCCAATTGCAATTGGTTTGTTTTGATTTGGCGCATACAGCTTATACTTTTTCCCGTCTTTAGAGATAGCCGTGTATCCGTAGTTCAAGTCTCGAATAACGTCACCTTCGCCAAGTTGTTCTGAGTTGGTATTGCCTAGAGCAAATGGCATCAATGCTCGCCTGAACACACCCGGTGCTGTTGCTGATGTGTAGACATTCAAGAAGCTTTTAACGCGAGAGATGTTGTTAGGGTTAATTGGGCGAAGTGCCTCCGCAGCAATCTGTGGATCAAGCAGTGCTTGGTCTAAAAGCTCAAGCGCCCTCTTTTTCACATCACCTCGCCATAAACGATCAATTGAATCTGCAACTCCAGACACAAGTCCAGGTGCTCCAGATAAACGCAGATCTGATGGCGTAATGCCTCGCGCTAGTCGTTGTATGACGCCAAGCGTATTGTTTGCTAACCCAATGTCATAAGCGGCTTCTTGTGCTTGGTTTAAACTTGTCGGAGAAACGCCGCCTGCGCCGCGCTGTCTGCGAGCAGTAACTTCAATTTGCTTTCTGGCTGTATCAAGTGCGGTGACTTCCGCTGGAGAGAAAAGCATTTCTATGACAGCTCGACTATCAGACTTGTCCACCAAGATCTTGTTCATCTTAAACAAAGACGCCTCAAGGTCGGCGTACTTGATTTTGCCGGGAACATTTCCAGAAGAAACCACCTTTCCTTGATTTCTGATTTTTGGGTTCAGATAATCCTTAACTGCATTTTTGATTCCCTCGATAACAAGCGGGTTTCCCTTAGCTCCCGCAAGCAACTCTGCCATCTTGTCTTTATTCTGAATGATGGCTTCAATTGTCTCGCTTGGTCTGCCGCCAAGGAAGGTACTGGCAGCGTTATCCGCTATTTCCTTTTGCCTGATAGCGTAGTTTGTCTTTGCCTTTTCAAGCAATGGAGTAGCAGTTTGCTTGGCTTGTTGCTTTGCAGCGGCAAGCAGCGCCTCTTGACTAGACGATGCCTTAAGCGTTTTGATGTCTAGCAACCTTGAATCCAACTCATTCGATACTGACGTAATGTTGTTGATGAGCTTTTGAACTTGGTCTTTTGCCTCAGGGAAGACGCTAAACCACTCTTTGTGCGTATCCTTGTTCATCCACGCATTCAATGCTTCAGGAGTCGCCTGCTTAACCAAAAAGTCTTGGTCTAGCTTGTTTACAATCCAAGCATTGACCGCATTTAATCCAGACTCATTGTCCATCAACGCTCGCCTAAGTCGCCGTGATTCAGCTACACCCTTGTTAAGGTACTCTTCAATAATCCTAGGCCGATCGACAGCGCCAGCCTGCTTGAGCACTCGTCCAGAAACACCATGTGTAAACTTGTCTGAGTAATCTCTCCATGCTGCATTTGCTTTTGCTACAGCAGGATAAACCTCAAGACTCTCTAAGTCTTTAGTTATTCCGTCTCTAATGAATCCAAGTGCTTTTGCTTGTTGTTTTTTACCTTCAGCATTTAACGAGCGAATAGCATCAGATAGGTCAGAGTCAAATTTCCTTATTTCACTTACACTTTGCGGTATTGGATTCCCGTCTTTATCTAAATATTGCTTAATTCCGTTTTTTATCAGGCTTGGTTTTTTGCCAGCCTTTGAAAACATGCTGTCGGCCTCTTTAAGTTTTGTGGCTAAGTTTTCTATTCCAGATTCAATATTTGGAATATTTTCAGCGCTGTATAACTCTTGAGCTTTTTGTTTAACCTCAACTTCATTTGCCTTTAAAATATCATCAACAATTTCAGACTGTTGAGCCCTTGACGAACCAGCCTCAGCTATTTTGCTTTGCGCTTCTGCAAGAGCTTTCTGTGACCTAGCGGCAGCAATTTCTGCATTAATTAAATTTTCTTTATACGCGCCTTCGTTTGCTGCCATTTTGGCAATGGCCTGATTAATAATAGAGCTTTCTGCATCTCTGCCTTCATTTATTAAAGACTCATAAAGCAGGTCAGCTTGATCCTTAAGCTTTTGATTTTGGTCTCTAAAAAACTCCTGCGCATCTTCTGGCGTTGCCTTAGACGGCTCAAGAGCTACTCCGATGTCTTCAGCTATTCTTTTTGCGTTTGCCGTGTCACGCGCGCGGATAGTGTTAGATGCATTCCGCCGAGCCTGCTGTAGTCCAAGCAGTCCTTCGTCAGCGGAGATGTCAGCAGATAAAGGACTTACTCCTGGCGTTTGAAGTCCTGAAGCTTCTGTTGTAATTTTTGCTCTTGCCGCCTCTGGGTCTTGCGCAAGATTCCTAACAGTAGCATCCCTTGCTATCCTAGCGGCCTCCTCAAGCCTTGCCTTGCGGTTAAAGATTTGCGGCAAACTAGGGATCACGGATGCCGCCAAAGAAGCGCCAATGCCGCCTGTAATTCCCGTTACTGCCTGGGCTACTTCTCCTCCACCAAACTGCTCCGCTACATATCTTCCTGTTTCTGAAGCGGCTCCTGCTGCAATATCGCCGGCCAACTGTTGAGCTGGAGCAGCCAGCAATTGATCTGCAACGGCCTTTTGAGTTGGCCCGCCAAACATCTTTAATGCGTTTGCAATTCCAAATGTTGCAAATGTCTCCATTCCGCTTTCTGTTGCGGACTGAATAATCCTTCCAAACTCTGACTCATTCTTTGGAACGCCTGCATAATCAAAAAACTTTTCCCAAGCTTCTGATGGCGTTGTTAAGTTTGCGCCAAGAAGCCTATTCACTCCAATTACTGCCGGATCTCCAACAAGCTTGGTTAATGCCATCAATCCCATACCTCCAGCAATAGCAGTGCCTGCCGCTGCGGCTTCTGGAGCCAAGGCTAACGTAGCAAGTCCCCCAAGAACATAAGGCGCAGCACCGCGAATGGTGGGCGCAGCAGCCTGAAGTGCGCTTTCAGTTATTCCTTGTGAAAACTCTTGTGGCTGTGCCTGCATTTCGCGAATGGCGTCAGCAAGAGCTTTAGCGTCCTCTGTATTTCCAGCGGCGTCAGCCTTTACAAGTGCATTGCTAAGCTCTTCGATGGTAGCCATTATTTGTATTTCTCTAACAGTGATTGAACCTTTGGTTTAACAGTTTGCTTTTGCGTGCCTGCTACTGGCGCAGCGACATTCATTGGCATATCAAAGGTCTTCATAAAGTCAGACCCAGGAATTCGCTTTGCAAAGCTTGGGCTTGTCTTGTCTATGATGTCACTTTGAATTGCCTCGTTATACGTTTTTGCGTAGTCGTTGACTGCTGCTTTTGCAAACTGCGCCCACCTTTCTGGGTTTGCTGCGATTAACTCAGCGTCTCCTTTTTGAAGTCGATCCAAAAGTATTCCAACAGAATCTTTTGTCCAAGAGTTGCTATTCGTCTGTCTTAAGATTTCCGGCACACTTAACAGCGCCGCATTTCTTCTCAAAAATTCAGACATTTGCTCGGCGTCTTGCCCGGTCAATGACTGAAGTGTTTTTGTAATAGAAGAAACAGCATATTGCCTAGCCGCTTCTGAGTCACCAGCAGCCATGAAGTTGTCAAATGTCTTAAGCTGATTGCTAAGCAGCTTTGCAGACTTTGATGCTGCTGTGTTTAATTCTTTAACACGCTCAAATGCAGCCTTTCCTTCGGGAAGATCCTCAAACGGCTTAAGCTGTTCCTCTGGAATAAACGACTTAATATTTCTCTCGAGACTCTTTTCAATTACTGCAGCATTTTTAGGATTCTGTTGAATCATTGCATCAGCAAGTCGATTTGCTCCTGCAATTTTCTCAAGTGCATTTTTCCTGCGTAGATTATACTCATCCGCCGGATATACCTTTGCTGGAGCTTCTTGCACTACCTCTGGCTGTGCTGGCGCTTGCGGCTGTACAGAGGCGGGCTGTTCTGCTCCAAAGTCTGCGCCGGAACCGCTGTAGCTTGTATCGACGGGGTTGCGCTGCGCATTAAATGCAGCCATCTCTTCCGGCGTCAACTGTACGACTCGACGAGGAGACGCTTGCGCATACATGGCTTCCTGCTGAGGCGTCAACGGGTATCCCATGTTGGGATCCATTTGCATAGCTTGCTGCGGCATAGCAGGCTGCTGCCTGTTTGCCATATAGTAGTCAGCAAGAGCCGCTAAAGGTCTAGCAACGCCTCTAGTAACAATATTGTCTGGAATGTAATCAGAAAATGGCATGTTAGTAAGGATAAATCACTTCTTCTTGTTGGCCAAATCCCATATTATTCATATCCAGTCCTCGACTTACTGGCACAGCTCTAGGTGGCGCTGACTGCACTTGAGCGCCCATAGGCACAGCTCTAGGCGGAGACTTTGGCTGTGTTGGCGTTCCTGAAAAGTACGACTGAAAAACATCACTTGGATTGTTATACATTAGCGAGCTATCTCCTCCACCGCCAGCCGCTACAGCCCTGCGATACGCAGCGTCTTGTTCCAACTTTGCCTGCTGCGCCTTAAACAAGTCCGGCACATAAGCTTGGAAAAATGCACTGCGCTCAGTGCTGCTCATCTTGCTAGTGACATCACCAAGCTGCTTAACTTGATCCTTATCCAACCCGAACATCTCTGGGTTAAGCTCGAGCATCTTCTTCATCGCATTCGACTTCTTGTCGAGTTCGCTAGCTTGGGCATAGTATTCATTAATCGAGCTTGGCAACATTTTGCTAGCCATTAACGGATCTGCGCCTCCAGCCTTTGCGCCCATACCAATGATTGAGTTTAACGCTTGCTGAGCTGAATCAACTTTTGCGTTTTCTCTAGAGATATACTCATCTCCAACTTGCCGAGAAACCTGCTGATAACTTGGAGCCATAACGTTTCCGTATCCGCCTCCACCTAAAAATGGTTGAATGGGTTGTGCCATAATTAAAATGCTCCTCCAATTTGTCCGCCAATATTAGCCCCAGTTACTGCTCCAGCCGGACCACCTGCAAAAAAGCCTCCAATTGCTCCAAGTCCTGTTCCAATAACACTTCCAAATCCTTTACTTTTCTTTTGAGAGGCTTGCCATTTGGCTAAGTTATACTCGTTAAGCGCCTGCAAATTTTGCGAGCCAATCTGCGCACTTAAGGCAGACTCAGGATTGAAGTACTGCGGTCCAGCCAACTGCTGTTGCGCCAAAGTCTGCTGCGTGGAGCCACCAAGCAGCCCAGCAAAATCAGGTGTAGCTTGAAATGCCGCCATTGCTGGAGCCGCCTGCTGTTGCAAGAAGCCTGCCGTCTGTGCGGCAAACTGCTGACGCTCCCGTTCACGCCCAGTCCGAGCTGCATAGCGGTTCATAATCTCTGCAAGGTTTGCTTGACCACCAAGCGCAGTTCCACGGGCAGCATACCCGGCCCTTGCCTGCTGATCGAGCATACGTTGCTCTTCAGGTGACAACTCACCACCTAGCGCCTGTTGTTGCTCTGCGTACTTGCGAAGTCCAGCAAGCAAGTTTTGCGCGCCCCCAGCAGCTTGATATGCGCCAACAAATCCTGCTCCACGCTGCTCTAGAGCCCGCTGCTGGGCTTCTTGTCTTGCCTTGGCATAATCAACCTCAAGGCTAGTATATCCAGGCAGCAATCCTCGCGTGCGAGCAACGTCAGCTTGGGCTATCTGAGTGGCTACCTGTGATTCAAGGTCAGCGTACTTTGGGATGTATTGTTGACTAAGCGCAAAAAGTTCTGGGGCAACCTGCTTTTGCGCTGCAAGTGTTTCTTGAAGCTGTTCAGCATAGCTCTTAGTTACTGGCGCTGGAGGCGAGGGGGCTTTTTTCTTTCCCATACAAAAATCGTTTAGTTAAAGCTACATTCCACTCAATGATCCTGTTTCTACGAAACCCGTATACTTTTTCCATCTTACGATCAGCTCTAGCAATCTCGCGCAACAGTTGCTTAAATGCGTCCTTGCTGACAGAGTAAAGCACATCCATTTTGTAAATATTGCTTTTTGGTTGAGTCCAATCGAACTCATCTTCTTTGTTAATGATTGGATGAATGACCGCAAACGCTCCATCAGCAATAAACAGATTTCCGTGAAGCTGATGGAATGAAAGGTATTCGCGCAAAACATCTGCATTTGTAGTTTGGAACAGTGTTGGATGTTTGTGTGCGACATAACTTGCAAATTTAAAGAATGACTTCCATTTCTCAAGTGTCATTAAGTCTTGACAATGTACATGAGCGCAAAATTACGCGGACGTGTTTCAATGCTTCCTGCGGATCCAGTTGTCTGTGATGCAAGATTGTTGATGCCGTCCGCGTTGCCTGTATACCTGTTGCCAGTCGTGTTGTTTTGTTGCCCGCCGCTTGCAACGGTGTGCGTGTGCGGTTGTATGCTTTGACCTTGATAAGTTTTAATCCCGCGTCCTTGATCTATACCTTTTCCATGATCCCATCCGCGAACAAATTCGCCACGAAGATCTGGTACGGCTGATCCGTATATAGCAATAAGATTTGGATAGCCAGAAGTAGATTGGCCATCGCATTCCAGCCAGCCAGACGGAGCTGTTGATCCACCCCACATAACAATTGCCCCGGGCAAAGTCGCCGCTGCCGCTTGAGCGTCAACATACGCCTTGCTGGCCGCCGCATTGGCAACGCTTGGCGTGTTACTGGAAAGCAACAACTCCCCGGTCATGCTCGATCCAGAACGCAGCGGAAAATAACTTTCAAATAAACTTTTTATTGCACTAATCGTGTATTTAAATAAAGATCCACCTCGCTCAGACAAAATATAATCTGAATCTTGCGGCGCAGATTGGGTTTGCGAAGAAATAGCACCTCCAAGTAGAATTGCGTTATCTACATGGTCATTAAGATTTTGAGCAGTTACCTGCGAATTACTGCTAGGGTAATTTGAATAGGTTGTGCCTTTTTGTATTTGCTGAGCGGACATAAAGTTACTCCTGCGAGATCATTGGTCTATTAGCTGCTATAGCATAAACAGCAATACTTTTCAAGGATGGTCTTCCAACAACAAAATTTACAGCGCAAGCAATCGACGTTCCCCGTGCTGCTATCCTTGGGCGGAGCGTGCCATCTGAGTTTCCGCTAAAGCTGTATTTTAGCACCGTTTCAGTAGAGTCTGGGTCGTATGTTGTTGCGTCAATTTCAACAAAATCATTTTGCACGTTGCTAAAACTAAACTCGCCCCTGCTATACCGCTTTTCAGAAGCGCCGCCAAACGTGTACTCTCTAGTTTTTACAGATGCAGGAATATGGACAAAATTCTGCGTGCTTGCAATCAAAGTAGACTCAGTTTTAACTGGCTGCCCATTTTGCTGAATGGATGCCGGAAATAAATTAAACGGCAATACAGGCGTTGCATTAGATGTATTAAACTCGTCGCCTTCAACTTGCTCCTCACTTAAAAAGACGCCGCCATATTGGGCTTCTCCAGCAAAGTTGGTAATAATCATTAACCTGCGTTGATTGATATACGCGGACAAGATCAAGTTATCTGAGAATAACCCAGCAGGATAATAGTCAATTGATTCCCATGCTTGGTTAAGAGTGTTGTACACTAGAATCTTGTTATTTCTTATTGCGTCGCCTGTTGGCATAGCAATGTAGAAACGATTGTTATAATAAGTTGCAACCGAGTTTTGAACAGTGTCGTAGTTTATGGAGTCAAAAAAGTCTGCAATCGGTTCACTGAGCGGCAGTGTGTTGCCTAGTAATTTTAAGTCAAGCTGGGGCGTCAGCATGTGGACGCCGTTGGCCGAAAGGAAAAATACAAACTGACCCGCAGAAACGATTGAACGTCTGGCCAGACAACCAATCTCAGTCGTCACCACTGTTGTGCTGCTCTGCGCTCCCGGGGGTGAATCAGTGGCAAAGTTGTCAGTCTCAACGTAAACAACATAAATACTCTTAGTCATAAAGACCAAGAACTGATCCTGCACCCACGGCAGCACCCCCACAATCGAGTCATTTCCGCCAGTATTTATCGTAAAGTTGTTTAGCGTCGTGTCGCACTGCTCGCTTAAAATGTCGCTTACCAATATCTGATAATCGCCATATTTAACAATAAGCCTGTTCTGAAAATACAACCCAAAATCAGCGCATGGCACAGATTGCGTGATGCCTGTAACAACGCCAGCGTCTATTGTGGACTTTTGCTGTGCAAACGAAAGTGCCGCCTGCCCATCCTGCCATATTAACGGTGGCTTCCCGCGTCGAGCTGTCCAGCCTGTCTGGTTGGTTCGTGTGGCATAGGTTGAGCCAGTGTTGTTGTCGTACTCAAACGTGAACGTGGTCGGACTTGTCACCGTGATGACGTAACTGCCCGTGACGGCCTGTCCCGCCGTGTCTGAGCCGTCTGTGCGCCCGATAGTTACCTCGTCGCCTGTGGTGTAACCGTGCGCTGGTGTGGTCGTGATTGTGATCGTTCCAGTGTCACCGTTGAGGATGTCAGGGTTAGACTCGGCTGCAACGAACGTCGTTTTGTCGTACTTACCGCGAAAGATGTAGATCTTATTAAGCGCCGCCACTACATCGCAAATTCCGCCCACTGCAATTGTTCTGTTGGCAGGAAACAGAAATGCTTGGCTTAAATCTTCAGGTTCTGAGCCTTGAGCTGGCCTGTACAAGTACATCTTGTCCGTAAAGACCAGCACGATGTTGTCATGCCCTGCGTCGTCAACGTACAACCCTGATCCAACCATTGTCAAAGACACAAGATCATTGTCAGTAAGCCGCTTGGTTCCCTTGCGGGGCTGTGCCACTCCGCGCTGCAAGCGGGTGTTAAAGCTCGCCTGTAGCATTCCGGGTTTCAAGTTGGCAGCATCCAGCCTACTGGCAAAGCCAATAAACATATCATCGCCTTCAACTTGGATCTCTTGTGCCATTAGGAAATAAGCTTACTGAGCTTGTCCACCACACGCTGAAGATCGTCACGGATCTCAACCATACGCTCCATATGGCCGTTGTCCTCATCCTCTTCTTCACCCTCGTCCTCGTACTCCTCTTCCTCTCCGTAGCCGCACTCAGAACAAGTGCCGTCAGCTTCCATGGGAGAGTCGCATTCTGGACAGGAGCGTCCTTTGCCGGCGGTTGGGCCGCCAAGGATCATCAACAGGGATTTCATGGATTTAGGCATAGGATCAAGCGATTAAAGATTTTCCTGCTTCTCTGCGAGAGCGCAGGTCAGCAAGAGTATAAGGAGTATCGTACTCAAAATGAGGCGCATCGTATAGCTTCTTGAACTTGCCGCCCCAGCGCAGCTTGTGCTTGGCGCACAGTGTGGAGGCGTGCTTATGCATAAGGTCAGCGATCTTTTTGTCGGCTGGCGTGCTATCATCCATGTACACTTTGCCCTTGAACACGCCACAATCGATGGCGAGTCCGAAGTTGTGCATGGATGATCCCGGCTTGGCATTGGTGACTATCGGTCCCGGTGCAGTGCGTCCTTTGGCGTACAGAGCCGCTTGATCGTTCCATGACCGAGTGCCGCAGATGACTCTGTAGTCCAAGCCGTCTTTGGCCGCTATCTGTTTGGCATCGAGCAAAAAAGCTGTAAATGCGTCCTGAACTTCGGGAAGCAGAGTTGCGATGTTTTTGGCTGATCGCTCGTCAATCACCGTTTCTCGTTACGAATTACGTCAATAATGCCAAAAATTGCCATAACGCCCTGCGCGATGGCTCCACCGATGCCAGTGCTGTACAGCCCGAGGGCAGCGCCAAGTTTAGCAAGTCCGAGCCAAGTGGATGGTTGTTTGAGATGTTCTTTCATAGGATTAGTCGTGGAGTTGAGCGATTCGTTCCCAGAGCTTGAGTCTGTCTTGCTCGCACTCGGTGATCTTCACTTCTAGTTTGTTTAGTTTACTGTGTAGATAGTACAGAGCCAACGCCAGCAGGGAAACTGTCAAGCCTTGCTCAAAAATGTGGTTAAGAACCTTGGCAATGAACTCGTCCATAACTAGCATTTCCAGCGTCTCATGCTTGCTCTAGCCCGTTCTGCTGGGCCTTTTGCTTTGGCTACGACACCAGCCATCCTAGCACAAAATGATTTCTTACGGCCAGCGTCAGACTTGGTTTTTGGGTTGGGCGCAGGAGCCTTAAGGTTGCTGCCAGTAGCTCGATTGTATTTGGCTCGACCTTTTGCTGTCAGGCCTGCACCTTTAGACACGGGCAACTTTTCGCCGCGCCCCACTGCTAGTGAAACGGATTTTCTTGCCATAAGTTAAAATTTGGCTAATGCGTGTTTAAATGGAGCTTCTGCAAAAGCTGCAAAAATATAATTGTTTCCGCTTCCGTTTAGCTCAGCGTTATTAGTTCTTAATTTAAACCCAGTCGAAATAAAATCAAGGCTGGTGGCTGTTAGTTCAGAAAACACTGCGTTTGCTCTAAGTCCGGGCTTGGTATTTGTTCCTCTAGCTGAATCGTAAATAAACCAATTAGACCCAACGCCACCTGAAGTAAAATTTTTTATTAAAACTACTTTAGGCGCAAAATTGCAATTCACAAATTGGCCAGAAAGACTTGAGTTGCCTTGATATACACCAAATTTGCTAAACCCTGAAATTTCAGCAAAACAATATGCAATGTAACTTATGCCAATGGCATTTACATCAGAAGACGCCCCAATG
>Ga0315906_10010669_pt1 | contig 10768 bp, 8 predicted proteins | sample LakEriMetagenome_4_FD_203526 | JGI IMG/M metagenome (GOLD analysis project Ga0315906, IMG submission 203526) | Freshwater fungal communities from buoy surface, Lake Erie, Ohio, United States - Buoy 2 MA122 | ecosystem: Environmental > Aquatic > Freshwater > Lake > Lake biofilm | place: USA: Lake...
ATGTCCAGAACCAAAGCCGACTTCCGACGCGCCGTCCAGCGCTTGATCTCTTCGTCCATCTCGATACTCATGTGCTATCTCCTTGAGGAACATAACACCTGAGCAGGAAATCAGTGGGTCATTACACTATCTCCTTGAGGAACATAACACCTGAGCAGGAAATCAGTGGGTCATTACATGAGCGGGCATGTAGTCTCGCCACCGGCGGGCGGTGGTGCTTCGGTCGCTACCTCAGAAAACTTCGTTGCTTTTGACGTCTTAAATGTGTGAGAGACAGGGTTTGGCGCGTGTTTTGCTTTACCGAGGTCCAACTTCGAAGCGGCGTTGCATTCGGTGTTGAATCGTGACCGGCACGTTTGTTTGAGACTAACGCGTTCGGCCTGTTTATCCTGAGCGATTAACACCGCTTCACGGCGATCGAAGTTTCGCTAAAACCGAACAGCGAAAATATTTGGGGGCCTTTTGACAGAGACTCGTTCGTTTCGAGAAATTTTAATTGCGACGACATTAATGGGCGGTGCAGCAGGCGCTACATTGGTCATCAGCATGTTTCGGGTTAAGTTTGCCGCGGTGTTTATAGGTGCGAGTGGTGTTGGCTTAATATCCGCTTATTCGAGCGTACAAGTATTCATCTCAAATTTAGCCAGTTTGGGGTTGCAGACAAGCGGAGTAAGGCAGATCGCTGCTGACCTTGCTGCGGGTGATAATCTAGCTGTGTCTAAAACCGTGACTGCCTTGCGACGCCTGTGTTTCACAATGGGATTGATTGGAATGATCCTCACTGGGTTGTTTAGCCGTCAGATTAGTGAGATTGCGCTCGGGTCCCAAGCCCATCGCGTCGACGTGATGCTACTTGGCGTAGTTGTGTTTTTAGCAAATTTAACCGTACCTTATTTAGTTGTGCTTCAAGGCCTGCGTCAAATTTCGACGCTGGCGAGAGTAAATGTCTTTAGTGCGATTATAGGCAGCACCGCTTCGGTTTTTTTCTATTGGACTTTTCAGTCAAAAGGGGTGATAATGGGCATATTATTTGCGACTTTTGCGCAACTGATTATCGCCCGCTTATTTTCGACGGGGTTAGTGCCCGCAGCAGGACCGGCCGCATTGCCGGAGTCCCTAAGAATCGCCGGAAGACTAATTAACCTTGGCTGGGTAGTGATGTGGACCGGAGTTCTTGTCGCGCTCGTTAGTGTTTCTATCGTATCGATGTTGACGGCAAGCGCGAGTCTTGCGTCCGTCGGTCTATATACCGCAGCATTTTCACTGTCAGGCGTGTTTGTAAACTTTATTCTCAACTCAATGGCGGCGGACTATTATCCTAGATTATCCGGAGCGACGTCAGATAGCGTTAGATTTAACGCTTTGATTAGCGAGCAAAGTGAGGTAAGCATACTGCTTTCTTTGCCGGGGTTGCTCTTCACGCTTTCGCTGTCTTCCGAGATAGTTACGGTGTTTTATTCTCGGGATTTCCTTGCCGCGGATTCAATGCTTCAGCTGTTCATCCTGGGGTGTCTAGGTCGGGTGATAGCCTGGCCGATGGGTTACGCGATTCTAGCGCAGGGAAGGTCGCGTTGGTTTTTGTTGACGGAAACAGCCGCAAACGTCTTTCATATATTTTTGGTATTTTTATGTTTCAAGCTATTTGGATTGATCGGCGTGGCACTGGCATTTGTCCTTTTATACGCTCTGTATACGCTGTTAGTAAAAGCGGTATGCTATCGACTCACAAGGTTCGCTTGGAAGTTAGACGCGCTGATGTTGGTCGTGGGCGCGGTGTCAGCGCTCGTAATTGCCCTCGCGGTGTCGTGGGGTTTAGAGGGCTGGATGGGTGTGGTTGTTAACTTGTGTTTTTCGTCTCTGGTGTCAGTTTGGTGCTTCAGGCGCCTTGTAGTGAGAGCTGGTGTAGTTAATTGGGCGAGTTCCGCACTGGCTTTCATAAAGCGGAAACCTAGGAGTTAAAAGTATAACAATGTGTTCGAGGTCCTTTGTAGACACGTGGATAAAGAATTTAATGGGACTTCGTGCGTGACCAGGGCATAGCGGTGTTCTATCCGCGGCGGGGTTAACTCTGGGAGGACAATATGAGCCTTGTAAATTGTAGATTAATTGATTTGCCCGAGCTCAAAGATTCGAGAGGTAGTCTTTCTTTCGTCGAAGCTGGGCGCCAAGTTCCGTTTCTTATACGGCGGATTTACTATCTGTACGGGGTTCCGTTAGGCGCCGTGCGTGGCGGGCATGCTCACAAAGAGTTACACCAGTTGATGATTGCGATGCACGGAAGTTTTGAGATCTTGATCGATGACGGCATTAATAAGTCAGTTGTCGCGCTTAATAACCCTGCCAGAGGGTTATATATTTGTCCAATGATTTGGCGGGAGCTCCGAGGGTTTTCCGGCGATTCGGTTTGCGTTGTATTGGCTTCTGAGGTTTACAATGAAGACGATTATCTTCGGAATTATTCGGACTTCTTAGGTGTGCGTAAGGGAGGCTAAAGATGATCCCGTTCTTAGATTTGAGTCTGAGTTATGCCGAGATAAAGAACGACGTTGACGCGGCGGTAGAGCGAGTGCTGGCAAGTGGCCAGTATATTTTGGGTGACGAAGTTGCAATGTTCGAGAATGAGTTCGCAAGTTACTGTACAGCCGCCCATGCCATCGGAGTCGCGAATGGATTAGACGCGCTTTATCTCAGTCTTATTGCTCTGGGTATCGGGTCTGGCGATGAGGTAATTGTACCGTCCAACACCTTCATCGCTACTTGGCTCGCGGTTACTCGATGTGGTGCAACACCGGTTCCGGTGGAGCCTTTAGAGTCGACGTATAACATTAATCCGGATGAGGTTGTTAGTGCTGTGACGCCGCGTACGAGGGCGATCATCCCCGTTCATCTTTATGGGCAACCAGCAGCGCTCGATGAGATCTGCGGTGTCGCTAAAAAGCTTGGGCTCTGGGTAATAGAGGACGCCGCTCAAGCCCATGGAGCGAAATTCAATGGGCGCAGGATCGGCGCGACGGGGGATTTGGTGGCGTGGAGTTTTTACCCTGGAAAGAATTTAGGCGCGTTTGGCGATGCGGGCGCCGTTACGACGAATAACGCATATTTAGCGGACAAGCTTCGCCTTCTGCGAAACTATGGTTCAGCGAGAAAATATATACATGAATTAAGCGGCATAAATAGCCGCTTAGACCCAATTCAGGCCGCATGTTTACGAGTCAAGCTTGGGCGTCTCGATGACTGGAACGCTCGCCGGTCGGACATTGCAAAGTTTTACATGGCTAATATTCATAACTCACGTATACAGTTGCCCCAGGTTGACAGCCGTGCGCAGTCTGTATGGCATTTGTTTGTAATTCGCTCTGAGAATAGAGAGGAGCTTGTTCACCACCTAAACCGACAGGGCGTTGCAACGCTAATCCACTACCCGGTTCCGCCTCACAAGCAGAAACCGTACGAACATTTGCTTTATGGGGCGTCGACCTTGCCGATAGCGTCTCGTCTAGCCGGAGAGGTCCTGTCTCTCCCTATAGGACCTCACTTGTCATCAGAGTCTGTCGAGTATGTATGTAGGGCCGTAAACAGTTTTTGATCGATTGGTTTAACCGACTACGACGGTTTTTTTCGGGTGTTAGGTTAAATACTGCTTCTCATTCATTATTAATGCTAAGAGAATTTTCGAACTGGCTTGAACTCATTCAACTAACTTTAGTCTCAAACGCTGCGTTCAGCTGAGAAAATAGATCGCTAACTCGCGAGTTTTGCTGGAGATTTTGAGTTTTCTCGTTGTTACCTATATTTTGGTTTTGTCCTTGATTGAACCGTTCGATCGTAGTGAGAGCACTTGACGCTCGAGGCGGGAAGACGACTAGAAAATCTAACAAACTCGTCTGACTTGCGTGACGATTTCGAAATTTTACGTCCTTCTAGGTCGACAAACCCAGTTCAGTTGCGCAATAAAAAGCAACATATCGATCCTGAGTTCTACGCGCGTTCCGGGCTTGTCCCATGAGCTTTGAAATCGCTGCGCCATCGCCGAGCGAGAGGGGGAATTTTTGAATGGAGAAAATATCGGTAATAATACCATCTTACAATCACGAGGGCTTTTTAAGTCAAGCGATCGAGAGCGTAGTTTCGCAAGACTACGAAGGACATATTGAGGTGATTGTTGTCGATGACGCGTCGACCGACGGCTCTTCGGAGGCCCTTAAGGCGTATGAGCATTTCCGTAGGCCGTCCAGAGAAGTACGCATTGTTATAAAGAAAAAAAATAAGGGAATAAATGATTCGATCGAAACCGGGCTTGAGTTATCGTCAGGAGGGTTTGTACAGATACTCGCCTCGGACGACGTTTTGTGTCAGGGTAAGCTTAGCCTTCAGGCGAAAATTCTGTCGCAGTCGAGTTACGACGCAATTTACAGCGGAGCGTATTTGCTAAAAGAAGACGGTGGCGTTGAGGAAGTCGTTTTAAAAGAATTCCAAAATGCCCTGCAGCAAAGGTCTGGCTGGCATTTTGTGAGCACAAGAGATTGGGGGTGCCCCCTCACGCAGTCGGCGTTGTTCAGGCGTGGAGCGCTCCTCGACTTGATGAACATTCGGAGGCGGTTCAGAAGTGACGATTGGGCAATGTTGATCGCCCTAACCGGCCGCAATTGTGTGACGTATGTCGATCAGCCAGTGTTTCTTTATAGGCAACACAAATCAAACACCTACAAGCGGTATAATTACACGCTTCCGATGCGGATGGATGTCGCGCTCAATCTCGTAGAGCCTAGATGGATGGGCGAAGCAATTTCCAACATTCTTTGCTCCCACGCTGACTACCTTTATGTCGATGGTCGTTTTGGGGAGGCATGGCGAGTGCTTGCTTGCTCCTTGATTTTTAAGACCACGCGGTTCAATTTAAAGCTTTGCATGCGTTTGCTTGGTGCGGACTGGCTTTTCAACCACGTTCGACGCGGTAGTCAGCGCCTGTTCCGTTGTTAGCAAATTTGGGCGAAAAATGAATCAACCGTTAGTAAGCATTGCTATTGTCACTTATAATCAAGTTGAGTTCATCGGCGAATGCATTGAGTCCTGTTTAGCACAAGGCTACCAAAATTTTGAAATCGTGATTGCTGACGATGGTTCCAAGGATGGAACGATTGATGTGCTCAAAAGTTTTTATTCGAGATTTCCAGGAAAAATAACTGTCTGTCTTTCGGCTGAAAATGCTGGTATCACCGAAAACCATAATCGCGCATTAAGAGGTTGTCGCGGTAAATATATCTCTTGGTTAGGCGGGGACGATTTGATGTTGCCCGATAAGATTTCGGCGCAGGTTGCACTCATGGAGGAAGATCCGGAATGCGCAATCTGCTATCATGACCTGGAGGTCTTCGATACATCGACAGGCCGTCGTTACTCGAACTTTAATGCAGGCTTGAAAATCGATGGCGATATTAGGGCAGTAATTCGTTATGGGACCTTCAACGGCGCTTCCTCCACTATGGTTCGGCGTGATAGCGTGCCGCCCGGGGGCTTTGATGAGTCACTTAAAACCGCTTCTGATTGGCTATTTTGGATAGAAACGCTTAGCTCGGGCGGAACGATCAGGTACATTGATCGGCCGCTTGGTCGTTACCGCCGCCACCAAGGAAATTCAACGCGGCAGTCTAAACGTGTAACGCCGGGGGAATTAGATCATCTTCGGACATGCCAAATATTGATTGCTCGTTATCCGCATTACTTTTGCGATATAATTTATTCGTACGGTGGAAAATTATTTGAGTTGAGAAAAAAGCTACCGTACGCGCGTGCTGTGTTCGCCAGTTTTTTATTGCGTCCGTCAGCTCGAGCGGTTGCTGCGTTAACTTTGTATAGCGCGTCTTTGGGGAAGCTTAAAGTTTAAATGTGTTATCGATCAGTCGAGTCAATTAGTAGATAGCCGGGCGTGGCCAAGGCCAATACAATGTTGTAACGTTGATCGATACAGTTTTTGATTCGTTTGACGTTGCGGCTCGCTAGGTTTAGTCAGCTCAATAGCGGCCTATTTTTCAGCAGATCGATGTTAGTTTTAACTTTGGTTTAGCTAACGATCTATAAGAGGTGTCTTTTGGGGTTAGTTAATCAGGGGGATTCTGTGATCAGAAAGGGGATTATACTTGCTGGGGGGGCTGGGAGCAGGCTATTCCCCGCGACGTTGGCTGTTAGTAAGCAGCTCCTTCCTGTTTACGATAAGCCTATGATTTACTATCCACTTTCTACGTTAATGTTAAGTGGCATCCGCGAGATCCTCGTAATTAGCACCCCACAAGATACCCCACGGTTTTCACAGCTTCTTGGTGACGGGCATCAATGGGGAGTAAATCTACAATACGCAGTTCAACCTCGACCGGACGGGTTGGCACAAGCATTTATTATTGGCGAGGAATTTTTGTCAGGCGCCAATTGCGCACTTATTTTAGGCGATAACATCTTTCATGGTAATGCCTTACCGGAGTTGCTCGAACGAGCGAACAGGCGGGCCTCCGGCGCAACGGTTTTTGCGTGTCATGTGCAGGACCCGGAGCGATATGGAGTCGTAGAGTTTGACAGTGACGGTAGGGTGATCAGCCTTGAAGAAAAGCCTGCCAGACCGAAGAGCAACTATGCTGTTACCGGTTTGTATTTCTATGATTCGCGAGTTTGTAGTTTTGCAAAAGAGGTTCGGCCGTCTGCGAGGGGGGAGTTAGAGATTACGGATTTGAATCAGCGGTATCTGGAGTCTGGCTTTTTAAACGTCGAGGTTATGGGTCGAGGCTTTGCCTGGCTGGATACAGGCACCCACGATAGCCTACTCGAAGCTAGTAACTTTATTGGTGCTCTGCAGAGGCGCCAAGGCTTACAGGTGGCTTGTCCCGAAGAGATCGCGTTTTTGCAAGGTTGGATGTCGTTAGGTGAGCTCGAACGCTCGGCTAGTTTGTATTCCAAAAATAGCTATGGCGATTATTTAGCAAACGTGGTTCGGCGAATCCGTGGCGGATAATGCTGTACGAGATGGTCTGGCGATCCCGACCTTGTGTGTTTTCATCAACTCCGGTGGTGATCTGTAAACGTTTAGGTGGACCGTCGTTATTTGGTCAGCGCTAGGGAAGTTGCAGGTGGATGTATAAATTTAGATCCGCATTTTTATTGGAAAACCCCGATGAATTTATCTGATAATTATAGTGAGCGCCTCGTGCGCGAGTTTAACGATTTCCGCTCAGAGTTTTGGGCGGCGAAGCGAATACGTCTTGTCGAAAATTCGTTACTTGAGCTTTTCGCGCAGGGCAAGTTAACCGGCACCGTTCACACCTGCGTGGGTCAAGAGTTAATACCCGTGGTGTTATCTAAGTATTGGGATTCTGAGAAAGATTTCGTGGTTTCTAACCACCGCGGGCATGGGCACTTTTTGGCCTTTACGGGAGACGTTCGGGGACTCGTGAGTGAAGTTCTTGGCAAGGTGGAAGGCGTCTCAGGAGGATATGGTGGCAGCCAGCACTTAGTTGCTAAGCGGTTCCTTGCTAACGGTATTCAGGGGGGCATGACGCCTGTTGCAGTTGGTTTGGCCTCTGAACTCCGCCGATTAGGCGGCGTCGCGTTTTGTTTTATTGGGGACGGAACTTTGGGCGAGGGGGTGTTTTACGAGGCCCTCAATCTCGCGGCGAAATGGGAATGCCCAGTGCTTTTTGTTCTTGAGGATAATGGAATCTCACAGTCAACTGACCAGAGGCAGGTCCTGTCGGGCTCCGTTGAAGGACGCGCTCTGGCATTCGATTTAGGTTTCTTCTCCACGAATACTTGGGACATTAGGGCGTTATCGTCCGTCAGCGCTGAGGCCTGCGAATACGTGCGGTTGGGGCGGCCTGCTCTGCTGCACATAAAAACGGCGAGGCTCAACTCTCATTCGAAGGGGGATGACAATCGCGATGGCGTTCTTGTCGAGAACCTGCGGGCAGACGATCTGCTGAACGTAGTAGAGAGGCAGGGGCTTCTCGACTCGGTGACCCTTGCGAAGTACGAGCAAGAGCTGGCCGGAATCGTCGAGAATGCAGTCGCCGGTCTTGCACTTACCTCTGTACAGCGCTTCTCTTCAGTAAGCACTGGGCCGAGCCCCACGTACCTGCGGTACGTTCCAGAAAATCAATCTAAAGTCGTGGACGAGATTACTTCCGGGTTGTCACGTTGTTTGACCAGGTGGCCCGAATTGGAAATTATCGGAGAGGACATTCAAGACACCACTGAGTTTTGTCCAAGAGTTTACGGTGGAGCTTTTAAGGTTACGAAGTCTTTGTCCACCCGATTTCCCGGCCGCGTCAAAAATACTCCGATAAGCGAGGCGGCGATCGTGGGGTACGGGATAGGTCGCGCAGTTCTCGGGAAGCCTACGATTGTCGAGATTATGTTTGGTGATTTTTGTACGTTAATTGTTGATCAAGTTTTGCAGCATGCCGCAAAGTTTCCCACCATGTTCGGCAAGCTCAACTTTGCTCCGTTGCTGATTCGCACGCCTATGGGCGGTCGACGCGGATACGGGCCGACTCACTCGTCTTCAATCGAGCGGCTTTTCTTTGGACATCAAAATCTGCTCGTGTGGTCCCCAAACCACCGTGTCAATATACCGGCGCTCTATGAGGCCTCTTTGGCCGGGTGCGGGGGTGCGGTCCTCGTCGTAGAAAACAAAGTGATGTACACTTTGAAGACGGATGAGCCAATCCCTCCGGGATACCGCGGCGACTTAACCGCCGAGGCCTTTCCTGTTTTTCGACTAACGCCGGCTCGTTTTAAGGCTCGGTGCACGATCGTAACCTACGGTTATGGATTAGCCCTCGCAGAGAGCGCCGTGCGAGTACTATTGTCTGAACATGAGTTGTTTGTTGACGTGATCTGCTTGAGTAAGTTGAGTCCGCTTGACTGTTCCGCGATATGTGAGTCCTTAAGGGCAACTGGGCGGCTTGTCACCCTTGAGGAGGGCGGCGGATATGGCGGGTTAGGTTCCGAGGTAATTGCGCACGTCGTCGCCCAAGGGATAGTAATCAAGAAAGTTATGAAACTTGGAAATGAGACAATTATTCCGTGCTCCGCGGTTGCGGAGCGGTGGTTGCTTCCGTCTGCGGATGACGTTGTTAACGCGGTTTTAGAGGTCAGTTCGTGAACGATTCATTGTTTTTTATACGGGTGGAGCAGCAGTCGCCGAATGACGAATGGTACGAAGTAAAGGAACTGATCGTTGAGTCCGGTGCGCTCGTTAAGGCCAGTCAGGTAATTGCCACTTTAGAAGGATCAAAAACTGCTTTCGATGTGGAAGCTCAGCAGTCAGGGTATTTCTTCACGACCGTTGTAGTAGGGGAGAAGCTCGCACCGAGCGAATTGTTAGGTGTTGTTTCTGGTAGCCCCGATTTCGACATCAGCCGCATCTCCTCGCCTCGAAATGCGACGAGGTCTGATGTCGAAAACAACGCGGATATAGATTTGAGGTTTTCTCTTGCTGCAAAAGCTCTTTTGGAAACGTACAGCCTTTCCCCGTCGCAATTCGCCCACCTTGACTATGTCACCGCTGCCGATGTCCGTTCCGCGCTTGGACCTAGCTCTGACCGATCCGCAGAGGAGGTTTTTTCGATCGGCAGTTCGATCGAGCGTGTTGCAGTAATCGGTTCAGGTCGCGGAGCTGTACAAGTACTTGACGCGTTGATGGGGTCGAAAAAACAGCGGATCGTGGCGTATTTCGACGATGTTAACTCCGGAGCTGATCACGCCATTTTCGGGGTTCCCGTTCGCGGTAAAATTGACATCGATCTAATTGTGAGTAGTTGGCGGTCAGGGCTGTTTGACAAGTGCGTCATTTCGATATCATCAAATGTCGATTTTCGTGCACAGACGTATGAGAAATTGAAAGCGTACAATATTCCGTTCGCGAATATAATCCATTCAACGGCGTCTTTTGGTCTAGATTCGGTGATTGGTGACGGGAACGTTGTTCTCGCCAATTGTACTATCGGCGCGATGGCACGCATTGGGTGCAACAATTTCGTTTCCGCTGGTTGTAATATCGAGCACCATTGCGTGCTCGGGAACCATAATACGTTCGGCCCCGCCGTGATTACCTCCGGCAACGTCGAGATCGGTAGCGGAACCCGATTCGGGTCCGGGATTTTTATCGAGCCGAAATTGGTAATTGGATCCAATTGTGTTGTGTCTAGCGGGTCCGTCATCACAAAATCAGTTCCTGACGATACTGTCGTGGTGTACAAAACGCCACTTGTCTTCCGAAAACGTTAGTGAAAGTCGCCTAAATTCGGCGGTTTTTAGGTTCGGATCGGGAATTGTAGCGGAGGGGCTGGTCGCGATAATTGGGGTAGTCAGAAACTAGGTAACAGCTCCGACGTCACCGCGCCATTAATAGCCTCGGTGAGCGGTTTCTACGACAGCGCGACGGCCGAGAGCTTACGCACCAGGCTGGAGCGCGAGGTGGTCCACCGTCGGCGATTTTAAGTGCAGGGCAAAACTCGCGTGGCAATCTTTCGAGTGGATCGAAGCCCGGGAAAACCACATTGACTACACTCGGGGCCCGGCTACCGGTCGCCGGTCAATTGCGAACACTCGCATCATCGGTCCAGCAAGAATGGCCACTCTTCTGGTACGTTCCGCTGTAATGACCCACTGATTTCCTGCTCAGGTGTTATGTTCCTCAAGGAGATAGCACATGAGTATCGAGATGGACGAAGAGATCAAGCGCTGGACGGCGCGTCGGAAGTCGGCTTTGGTTCTGGACATC
>Ga0315906_10010670_pt1 | contig 10768 bp, 19 predicted proteins | sample LakEriMetagenome_4_FD_203526 | JGI IMG/M metagenome (GOLD analysis project Ga0315906, IMG submission 203526) | Freshwater fungal communities from buoy surface, Lake Erie, Ohio, United States - Buoy 2 MA122 | ecosystem: Environmental > Aquatic > Freshwater > Lake > Lake biofilm | place: USA...
TTAAAGCCTTAGAAGAAACGTTGAGCAACACCAAGGACTTAGCACTAACCGAGCAAGCGAAACACGGGAGAACGGCTGAAATGTTTGGAGCGGTGGCGGAAACATTTGAGGCAGGCACGAAATACGATTACGCTTCATGCAACGACGTGGAATGGGTGATTTTAAAAGAGAACGTAGAACGTGCAAACGAAATGCTCAAAGCCCGTGAGAAGTGGTTACGATCGCTGACCAAACCAGAAAACTTAGTGGATGGAAACGGTGAAATTGTAACCGTTACCCCACCCATCAAATCAAGTTCAACAACGTTAAAAGTTACCATCAAATGAAACCACACCCACAACAACTTATAGACTTTATCCAAGGCGTAAAACTCAAAGCAATGGAAGTACACGTGAACGCCCAATACACTGCAAAGAAACTCGACCTTTCAAGGGTTAGCCGTTTTGATATTCTAAACCATCGCCTGCAAAGGTTGTATCGGTTGCGCTCCCAGTGCATCGAACACAAGGACTTTTACAAGGCGTTGCAAGCCATGCACCTGATCAACCGAGTAGGCTTTGAACTTTCAAAAACTTACAATTATACCGCACTATGAGTACCGTACAACAACAACTAACTTTGTTCCGCAGTGTTTGCTTAATGCAGGCACTTGCGGAAAACATCGACGAACTGAAAAACACGCCCGTCTATCGGCAGTCAATGAAGAACCGATTGAACCTTTTGGAAACCGATTTACGTTTGTACCTTAACACGCTATCGGCTTTGTTTTGGCATGAGGACGAAGAAATTATGATGTTGATCAGCCGAGGCATTGATAAGGTAACCGAGTCACTTGCAACGTGGCATCCCTCGCAGTTGGCGGTATTGGAAGACGCATTGAATCAGATTGAAGAACAATTTAAACAAACAATAAATGAGCAAGTACTCGAAACCTCAGAACGCACAGGACGTGGAAGCGTTAAAGTGGAAAATGTCGCACCTTGAAAACCAATTAACGGGGCAGTTATGCGATGAAGAAATGGTGATCAGGCAGGAAATTTACGAAATCAAACAGCTGATTGGCAAGGTAGAACCACAAAAACCCGAGGATTCCAACTTTGAATGTTTTGGTTGTGGAAGCTAATTTTTTTGATGCACTTTCAAGTGCAAATGCAGGTAAATTGATTGTTTCCTACGGTGGAGGAACTAACTCAACTGCAATGCTTATAGGTCTATATCGTGCCAATATTATTCCTGATCATGTTTTATTTGCCGATACAGGCGGGGAAAAGCAAAACACATACAACTACATTGATTATTTTAATAAATGGCTTCGTAAAAATCAAATGCCAGAAATTGAAATTGTTAAATACAAAACAAAACATGGTATTGAATTGACTTTGGAACAAGATTGTCATAATAATCAAACATTACCAGCAATAGCATTTGGTTTTAAAACTTGCAGTCAAAAATTTAAAATTTACCCGCAAGAAAAGTTTTTAAAAGAACGCTACCCACAACAACAAATTACTCATTTGATTGGTTATGATTTGAGTGAAGAAAGAAGGGTAAAAGAAAACCCACTTGTTAACCATAAAAATCTTTTCCCACTTATAGAATGGAAATGGGATCGTTCAAAGTGTGTTGAAGTGATTTTATCTGAGGGACTTTGTTTGCCTGGAAAAAGCAGTTGTTTTTTCTGTCCCAATATGAAAAAAAATGAAATACTTGATTTAACTGATGAAGAAAAGGAAAGAGTAAAATTCATGGAAGCAAACGCAAAAAACAAAGTTGAACTAAAAGGTTTAGGTCGTCAATATGCTTGGACTGATTTAATAAATGCGGATAAAAGCCAAATGAAATTATTTGATGATTTAGATTTATATGAATTACCTTGCGAATGCATAGATTAGTTTTAATATCCTTCGAATGTTTCGGATGCGGTTCGTAAGGTTTAACCTGACGTGATAAATACATGATAAAATTTGTCACGTTTTTTAAGCAAAAAACTGGACTTTTGAGTTATCTTTGAAGCAGATTTTTAACCGATGTAGGAGATCGGGAATCAAAAACATAAAGCCCTTGGATGGTTTGCGCTCCTACCGCATTCCGTTCGAGGGTTTATTTTTACCATGAATCTAATAGATTACAACTTCAAGCTAAATGCGATCATTAAGGACGGCTATCTGACCACCAATGAGATTGCTTTGATGTTTGTTATTATCAACCTACAAAACACGCTAAGAACGGAAATGTTTGGGTTACCAACTCGAACAACCTCGGCGCATCTTAACCTATCCATGCCTACCTATTACCGTACTTTGGAGGGGTTGGAATCGAAGGGATTGGTACAAATAATCGAGCCTGGAAAGAAGAACCAAGCACCCATTATTCGTATCATATTCGATAAAAAATTTTTAGCGAATCCGTGCACTATTGAAGAATCATTATCACATTCGATAAAAGAAAACGAACAAATGCTATTAAAAAATTTTAGCGAATCCGTGCACATAAGTAATAAAGAAGAAAGAAGAAAGAATAAAAAAGAAAGTACTAATAATAATAAGCTTCTTTTTTCTTCAAAAGAAAGTAAGATTCAACACCCGAAATCAACCATGGAACCAGTGGAGAAAATCAACCTCGAAACAATGGGCGATTACCTAACCGAACAGATCACCGAGAACTACTACCTACTCAAACAAGCAACGGGTTACGAAACGGAAAAGCTAATCCGTTCAATTCAACCGTTCATCCTTCACCAACAACTCCAACAAACCAAGTACCTATTCCGAACCGACGTTTACAAACACTTCGCCCGATGGATTCGTACCTTTGACGTTGACCGAGAACAACGAAACCAACCAACAAAAAAAGCAGGCGAAATGACTGCTGATGAAATAGCCAAATGGGTATCAAACCAAATACATAAAAACCATGATCATTAAACAAATGCAACCAAACGAGCGTACCCAGTACCTCACCCAGCAACTGATTAAGCTGTACGCCTACTTCGGTAACAACGTAGCACTCGATGAAACGTTCACCCGACAAATTGAAACGCTTGAAGAGGAAATGGAACTATACCACACCCTCACAAAAGAGCAGTTTGAATCAGCACTCAAAATCGGTAGGCGTGAATCAATCGACACGTTCAAGCCTTCCATCCGTACAATCATGCAATGGCTAACCACCTACATGATTCGCTACAACAAATCCGAACAAAAGATTGCGAGCAGTGGCGTGGAGTTTTCACGCACCTACCCAATCGAACAGCGAAAGGCGTGGATCGTTTCAAGCTACCGCCAATACCACGAAAACGAAAGGGATATGGCAAAGTTCTTCGACTTCGGTCAACCAACGTACAAAGCAATTTACAAACACTGTGGATTCAGTTTAACTGACGATCAGTATAACTGGTGCATCGAAATGGGTAAACGTTTGAACCTATCGCAGATGTTCAACCCGTTCATGGCAAAGGATGCCGAAGGTATGGAAGGAAACGCCACGGCTTCCGCCTACGCCTGCAAATTGTTCTTCGATCAGTTTCCAAATGAGGAAACTTTAAGGGATGCAATCAGCTATTATGATAACGTTTCCAAGGATCATTACGTAGCCAGTTACGAAAAAACACCGCAGTTGGTAGCGTACCACCGAAAGAAAAACGAAACAAATCACGGACTTTAAAAAAAAACTTGCACAATTAAATTTTATTTAGTTACTTTGAAGCATAAACCAAAACAAAATGTACCTACGAGAAGAAATCACCATCGAAGTTGAAGCGGGAGAAATCGAGTTCAACTATTCCCTAACCACCGAGGACGGTGAGTGGGAAATTCTAACCGAAACCATCACACTCAACGGAGCACCACATTCACCAAGTATCGAGGAATGGGCGATCATGCAAGAGGAAACCGAGGAGCAAGCCAAAGAAGCCTTGGAGCAATACGAGCAAGAACGGTTAGATAGTTGGGAGGATTGATTATGACAAAGGCTGAAGCAAGGGAAATGTTAGAAAAGTATTGTACAACATTTCCAATAGTTGATAGAATTGTTTGTCAAGATTGGAGTGATGCAAGCAATGTGAAGGTTTACACTTTTCGTCATTTGCTGAAAATTGCATACGACTTGCAAGACATTGAGCCGTCCGAGGAAAACGTACAACTGCCTTAAAAGGGAACAAAACCAATGATTCAATCCTTTTAAAGACCAGTTAAGACATTGCGCTCGAAGTACAAGAGATCGTAGTTCCTCAACCTCTGTGATTAAGTTGAGCGGGATCGTAAGCCCGATAGGTTGGCAACTGACCTACTGACCCTTGATAGGCAATAGTTGCAACATAGTCAGGTGGCGGAATGGTAGACGCTATAGCAAGTAACTGAATCCTGTGGAAATGTACAATCCAAATGGCAGTAAGTGAAACTATACCAGACGTGGTTACAGGTTCGAGTCCTGTCCTGACTGCAAATTCAAACGATGCTAAAAAGACCAAAATACAACAACAAGAAAACAAACGTCAACGGCATTCTATTCGATAGCAAGAAGGAAGCCGATAGATACGTTTTTCTGACCCGTAGAGAGGCGATAGGCGAGGTGGTGGATATACACCTTCAAGTGCCTTTCGTTTTCGTCTTAGAAGGGAAGAAAATGTTTACGTACAAAGCGGACTTCGTTTACTTCGATAAGGTAGCAAACGAGTTGATCGTTGAGGACGTGAAGGGGTTTCGAACGCCGTTGTACAAATTGAAGAAGAAACTGATCGAGCAACAACACAAAATCAAGATAACAGAAACATGAAAACGCACCCATTTGAAAAGTACCGTTGGAATCGTTACGGGTTCGAGATAGGTCAGGAAGTCGAGTGGTTCGAATGGCTACACAAATACAAACACGCACTAAGAGCCTATCGTGAATCTATGAAGGAAGAGCGATGGGAAAACCCCGATGTAATGGCTAGGTTTATTCAAATCAAAGAAGAAATCAATCAAATAAGCCAAACGATTTCCGAGTTCGCCAGTGGCAATTCGTGCCGTCAATTCCACGGTAAGTTCTTGAAATCCAAAAAAGTGGACTCCATCGACTTGGTAAAGTTCAAAACTATTTTGTTAAAAAGGTATGAGGAAAGCGAAAAGAAAGACCCTGCGTATTATCTTACAATTATTAACAACAAAGTGAACAACTGAACGATAAACAATTCATTAACCCTAAAACCAAATACTTATGAATGAAACACCCACCATTACCATTTCCTTCAAATTCAATGAAGGGGATAAATCAAGAGCGATTGAATCGACATTTCCATACACTGGCGATTTCAACAACCTCAAACAAATTGTAAGCGAAACGCAACTAATGTTTTACAACCTCGGTTATAGCCATGAACTTGTTGAGCAAGCCGTCAATGAATCAAACATATTCTAACCATGAAAACAACCAAGTACGGGCGTAACATTATCGAAATCGAAAGCAACGATGCCGATAAGTTTCTGCTACTCTCCGACCTCCACTTCGACCACCCCAAATGTAGGCGTGATCTATTGGAGCAACACCTCGACCAAGCAATTAACGAAGGAGCGAAAATCCTAATCAATGGCGACTTCTTTTGTTTGATGCAAGGCAAGTACGACAAACGGGCAAGTAAACAAGACATTCGTCCCGAGCATATCGGAGCAAATTACTTCGACTTGGTTGTTAACGAAGCAGTGGAATGGTGGGCGAAGTACGCTCACCATTTGCTTTTTGTGGGGTACGGTAACCACGAAACGAGCGTGGTGAAACGCCACGAAATCGACCTCACCGAGCGGTTCGTTACAACCCTCAACTACAAGACCGGTGCAAGCGTTTTGAATGGCGGGTACGCTGGATGGATTGTGTTCAAAGTCGCAAGGCTAAGCAGTAATTCATATCGGAAGTTCTTTGTCAAATACCATCACGGACACGGGGGCGGTGGAGTGGTAACCAAGGGAGTTATCCAACACCAACGAATGGGTGCGCAAGTGGATGGTGCGGACGTTCTTTGGATGGGGCACGTTCACGAACTTTACCACCACGTAAACATCAAAGAAAGCTTATCACGAAACAAACCGTACTTGAACGTTCAAAAGGTTCAACACGACATTCGAACGTCAACCTACAAAGACGAATTCAACGATGGTTCTTTTGGGTGGCACATCGAACGGGGTGCGTATGGCAAACCTATTGGCGGTTATTTAATGCAATTAAACTACGATCGGGATACGACCAAAGGTGGTGACAATGCAACAGTGCAAGCAGAATTTAGAGCAATTTATTCAACAATTTAAAATTATGGAAAACGAAAAGTATGTAGGTAAAGGTTGGAAGAATGATTACGGAATCAAAGTACAACTGAAAAAAGACGATTTACTAAACCTACCAACAAACGCCTACGGCGATATCGAGGTATTTGTAGGTCAACGCAAAGAGCAAGACCAAAAGAGCAAAGCTACCCATTGGGTGAAATGGAAGGCGAAGGATGGTGAGCAACCAAGGAAAGCACCGAGCGAAATTAACCCTGCACTCGAAAAGCATGGGTACAAGCAGGACGAGTTCGACGGGTTACCATTTTAAGAAATCCCATTAAATAAGTATGCATCCACTCATTCACGACGTACTCCAACATCAAAGCTATCGGAAAGCCTGTTACGACTTGGTGCGGGGTACGTTTGAGGATGGGGAAGACCTATATCAGGAAATGCTATTGGCACTACTTGAAAAGGGCGATAAGAAGTTGTGGGAGGTGTGGCATTCGGGCGGGCATCGTTGGTACGTCCTCGGTTTGATTTATCGGTTGTTCCTCGGGAAGGGTTCTTTGTGGGATCAGAAGTACCGTGATCGGTTGGTACGTGTTGACTTCGATTGGGAGCGTGCCCAGGTGGTAGCAGAAATCTACGACCATGAGCAAGACCAACGGGAAAGCTACAACACCGAGCGGATTCAGGAAGCCTTGGAGGAGTTGCACTGGTACGATAAAAACCTATTCATGGTTTACGTTGAAAGCAAGAACATGAGGCGAATAAGCACGACCACGACGATCCCTTACAACTCGGTTAGGCTTACAATCAATAAAGTGAAAAACAAGTTAAAAGGAAAGTTAAAATGATTCAATTGATTATTGCATCCATTATGGGTGCGAGTTTAGGAGTAACGATTACCAAGCTAACGGGGATCGGGGATAAGGTAGGTTTCAAGCCGTTCAACTGCTTCGTATGTTTGTCGTTTTGGAGCGGTGCTTTGTTCTATCTGATTGGACAAGATTTGTCCATTTGCCAAACCTACGTTTATTCGATTGGTGCGGGGTTTACTGCTTCCATCTTGGCGTACTTCTTAATCGATAGGATTTACCGATGAATCCCGAGTATTACGAAAGAAGGGTTCAACCTATTGATTTAATCGATGCATTCGATTTGAACTTCAACCTCGGCAATGTGATTAAGTACACGGCACGGGCGAACTACAAGCACGACAACCCGAAAGAAGATTTAATCAAAGCCATTTATTATTTACGACGTGAAATAAAGAAATATGAAACTGATAAATAACATAACCGACGAACAGATTAAGCGGTTAGAACCATTGTATCCAAAGTGGGTGCAGTTCAAGAATGAAAAGACTTTGCGCCTTGTACCCGAGCAAGTAGCTATCATGGGGCAAGTATGGAGCGAGGTGATGAATAAGCGATGGGCGGGCGGTTGTCAGGCTTGTACGGTAAACGCATTCAGTCAAGTGATGAGTTTGTACGATGCGGAATTAGACCGACGTTTTAAAGCACAACACGAACCAATTAAACAAACAACCGATGCCACTACCAAAAAGAGAACAAGACGAATCCAAAAATGATTTCCTCGACCGTTGCATGAGCAATACGGTTATGAAGTCGGAGTACCCCGATAGCATCCAGCGTTTGGCGGTGTGCAATGCTTTGAACCGAAAGGAAAGCTACCAAAAGTTCGAAAGCTACAACGACTACCCGAAGGCGGTTAGCAATAACGCAAAGAGGGGAATTGAGTTGAATGAAAAAGAGGGTAACAAATGTGCCACTCAGGTCGGTAAGGTGCGAGCGCAACAACTGGCAAATGGTGAGCCGTTAAGCGTTTCAACCATCAAACGAATGTACTCCTATTTGAGTCGTGCGAAAGAGGATTACGAAACGGGTGCGCCTTCCGATTGCGGTTATATTTCGTACCTTCTTTGGGGTGGTTTAGCGGGGTTACGTTGGAGTGAAAGTAAGTTGAAGGAGTTGGGATTATGAATGATCAACCGAACGTAATTGATGAAGCCATTGGAGCAGTCCAGTTGTATAGCGAAATAGCAGGGTTATTGATTGATATCTTGCACACTGCCGATTCCGTTAGCGTTGGAGGTTCAGTTGATTATGAATTGAAGTTGATGTGCGTTACCAAATTGAAGGCAATAGTTGAAAAAATTGAGGTATGATAGAAAAATGGAAAGTAAGTGAGGTTAAAGCAAATCCAAACAACCCACGAATAATTAAAGACGACAAGTTTAAAAAGTTGGTTCAAAGCATCAAGGACTTTCCCGAAATGTTGGAACTGAGACCGATCGTGGTAAACAACGATGGAATTGTACTTGGTGGAAACATGAGGTTAAAAGCTTGCAAGGAAGCAGGATTGAAGGAAGTGCCAGTGATCAAAGCCAGTGAACTAACCGAGGAACAACAAAAGGAATTTATTATCAAAGACAACGTTGGTTTTGGTGAATGGGATTGGGAGGATTTGGCGAACAATTGGGATGCGGAAGAGTTGACAGATTGGGGTTTGGATTTACCCGTGAGCATGGAAGTCGAGTTGGAAGCCGAAGAGGATGAGTTCGACGTTCCCGAGGATGGAATTGAAACCGATATTGTTTTAGGTGATTTGTTTGAGATTGGAGAACATCGTTTGCTTTGTGGGGATTCCACCGATAGTGATGCGGTTGCTAAGTTGATGGATGGGGAAAAGGCTGATATGGTTTTTACCGATCCCCCTTATGGGATTAATTACAAATCCAATAAACGCAAAGAAGAATTTGAGTATATTAAAAATGACGATATTATTGATTGTTCATTTCTACCAATCATCCCAATAAACAATAATTGCGCATTATATATTTGGACAAGATGGGATGTTTATCCAAAATGGGTTGAATTAGTTGAACAATCATATAAAGTAACAAGTTGTATTGTTTGGGCAAAACAAGCAGGTGGACTTGGAGATTTAGAATCATTTTGGAATCAACACGAATTTGCAATTTATGCCGTTAATGGAAAAGTAAAATTGCGAGGTAAACGTCAAGGAAATTTATGGGAAACTGAAGACCACAGAAGCAAAGAGTATATTCACCCAACACAAAAACCAGTTGAATTGCCTGCTCGTGCAATTGAAGCTACATCTGATATTGGTAATGTAATCGTTGATGTATTTTTAGGAAGTGGAAGTACAATGGTAGCTTCTCACCAACTTAAACGAAAATGCTATGGAATGGAACTCGATCCCAAATACTGCCAAGGAATTATTGACCGAATGATTAAACTTGATCCAACGTTAAAGATTAAAAGGAACGGAGTAGATTATGCCAAGGGGTGAAAATTTAAACAAGGGTAACCGATCAGGATTTGAGAAGAACCCGCAAAACATCAACAGAAATGGAAGACCTAAACTATTGCGTAACGTGGTGAAAGATGTATTTTTGCAGGAGTTCAACCTCGGACTTTCGCACTCCCAAGCAAACGAAATAATAAGCGGAATTTTGGCGATGACACGGGAGGAACTTATGAACGTAGCCAAAAACGACGAAGCACCTTTTTGGATTTCCATGATTGCAAAAAAAGCAACCCGTGATTACGAGCGTGGTTCAATTCATTTGCTCGAAGTGTTGATGGATAGGGTTTACGGAAAGCCAAAGGAAACGGTGGATCAAACCGTAACCATGCCACAAGCAAACATTCAAATCGGCATCGTGCCAAGTTCGGTTAATTTAGCTGATAGCGAGGATGCAATTATTTTAGATTGATGTTTCAAACTTCGGTAATTTTTGAGCGCAATTACAATTCAATTGCCGAGGTGGTGGTGAACCAAGGTGGGACGAGTTCAGGGAAGACTTACTCTATTCTCCAAGTGTTATGTTTAAAAGCCATTGAACAACCCGACCAAGTTATTAGCGTGGTAGGTCAAGACGTGCCGAACTTGAAAAGCGGTGCACTCCGTGATATGCAGTCAATCGTTGCGAGTTCTCCTGAAATTCAAAGTTGGATAAAAGGTTACAATGCGAGCGATCGTATCTTTACGTATCATAACGGTTCAATCATTGAGTTTAAAAGTTACCAAGATTCCCAGGATGCGAAGAGCGGAAAGCGTGATTACTTCTTTTTGAATGAAGCGAACGGGATAAGCTTTGAGATTTACTCCGAGTTAGCCATGCGAACCAAGAAGAAGGTATACATTGACTACAACCCAAACGCTCGTTTTTGGGTTCACGATAAGTTGATAGGGAAAGAGGGAACGGAGTTGATTATTAGCGACCACCGACACAACCCATTCCTTCCCGATATCATTCGCAAAAAGATTGAAGCGTTACGGGAGGACGACGAGGAACTTTGGAAGGTGTACGCCCGTGGGGTAACTGGTAAAATCGAAGGGTTGATTTACCGCAATTGGGGAACGATTGGAACGATACCAACGGAAGCGCAATTGATTGGAATGGGGTTAGACTTTGGATTTACCAACGATCCGACCGCCTGCGTAATGGTTTATAGATACAATGGGGAACTTATTAT
>Ga0315906_10010672_pt1 | contig 10767 bp, 12 predicted proteins | sample LakEriMetagenome_4_FD_203526 | JGI IMG/M metagenome (GOLD analysis project Ga0315906, IMG submission 203526) | Freshwater fungal communities from buoy surface, Lake Erie, Ohio, United States - Buoy 2 MA122 | ecosystem: Environmental > Aquatic > Freshwater > Lake > Lake biofilm | place: USA...
AACACTAAGCTATCGTTTACCAAATAGTTTCTGGGAATTAACAAGGCTTTCTCTTTGCTTTGAACCAATATATTTGCCTCAAAAGTGATGTTTGGGTAGAGTTTAGGCGGACCATCAACAAAAATGGCTTCAACTAAGAACGTTTTGTTGCGGTCGTTCATAATCGGACTTATCCTGCTGATGCTAGCTGTAAATACTTTGCCTTTGTAACTATCCATGCTCACATAAACATTTTGGTTCAGTTTAATTTTAAAGATATCATTTTCGTCTACTTGCATCTCTAAAATAAAGTTGTTGTTCCCTCCAATTAGCGCAAGCGGCGTTTGGCTATTCACAAATTCACCTTCTTTCTTTAGAATCTGGTAAACGCTACCTTTTAACCTGCTTTTTATTTCAAAATCGCCCGCTTGTTGAAGTGTAATTTTATAGTTGTTTATGCTTTGCTTAGCTTGCAATTTAAGTAGTTTTTCTAAATCAGCGGTGCGCACTTGGGCCGATAAATAGGCTGTTTTAGCATTTAAGTAGTTAAGTTCTTTTTGTTCTAACTCTAGCTGCGAGCCAACCTCTAGTTTATAAAGTGCCAACTGTTTGGCATATAAGCTAGAGTCGAGTTGCATTTTATTGTACTGAAAGTTGAGTTGTTGTTTGGCCTCCAATAATTTGGCTTGGTTAGATTCTAAGCGTGCATTCTCTTCTTGCAGTTTAGCATTTTCTGCAGCGTATTCTTGTATTTCATTGCTTACAGAAAAGAGTTTGTTACCTACTTCAATATTATCACCTTCTTTTACCCATACTTTATTAATCTTGCCATTTACCCCGGCTAATAATTGAAATTGATTTTCACTTTTTATGGCACCAGATGCATAAACAGATTCGCTAATACGCATCATTGTTGCGCTAGTCTTTTCTCTTTTATCTTTGCATCCAAAAACCAAGATTATTAGAGAAAAAAGTAAGAATTTTTGCATGTTTTAAATTGTTATTGCTCAAGGAGAGCATCTTCGTGTTTTTTGTTGGCTAATTGACCACAAGCGGCGTCTATGTCTTTGCCTCTGCTTCTTCTTACGGTGGCTACCACACCATTTTTTTCGAGATAAGCGCAAAAGGCATCTATCTTATTCGCATCGGCTTTTTCAAAAGCGCCATCACCAGTTGGGTTGTATTCTATTACATTTACTTTAGCTGGAAACTGTTTGCAAAAGGCCAACAATTCTTTGGCATCTTGAATGCCTTCGTTAAAGTCTTTAAAAGCAATGTATTCAAAGGTAACGCGTTTTTTGGTATGTTGATGAAAATATTTTAATGCCGCGCCTACAGCGGCTAGGCTATTACTTTCATTAATGGGCATAATCATATTTCGCTTCAAATCATTGGCAGCATGCAAGCTTAAAGCCAGGTTGAACCTAACCTTATCGTCGGCCAATTTCTGAATCATTTTAGCGATACCCGCAGTAGAAACCGTGATTCTATCTGCCGCCATGCCCAAACCCTCTTGTGAAGTAATCTTATCTATGCCCGCCAAAACATTGGCATAATTTAGTAAAGGTTCGCCCATACCCATAAATACGATATTGGTAAGCGGCTTGCCATAATGCGTTTGCGCCCAATTTTTAATAGCTACCACCTGGTCGTATATTTCACCAGCACTTAGGTTACGCTCACGGTTCATTTTGCCTGTGGCACAAAACTTACAGGTTAAACTACAACCTACCTGCGAAGATACACAAGCTGTCATGCGATCATCGGCTGGAATTAGCACACCCTCTACCATAAAACCATCATGTAAGGTAAACCCACTTTTAATGGTTCCATCTTTACTAATCTGTTTATCTACAATTTCTATGGTGTTAATTACATACTGTTCATCTAGCCAGGCCCTGTTCTCTGCAGAGATATTTTTCATGCCCGCGAAGCTGGTACACGATTTTTTCCAAAGCCATTCATAAACTTGTTGGCCCCTGAATGCCTTTTCACCGGCAGCAACAAAAGCTTCCTTCAGTTGTGCTAAACTTAGGGTACGAATATCTATTTTGGCCTTATTGCTCATTGCTGCACAAAGATATTAATTCTGAATGGTCTAGCAAATATGATATTTAGCAGCTCATAAAGACGCACAAATATTTAACTAAAATAGGTGGCGTATGGTATTTTAAAGCCCTTTCTTTAATTTAGCGGAACCCCAAATAAATGATGCTTATGAAAATCATGTTCCCCACTCAGAATTTCCCCAAAAAAATATTTCGAAAAACAATTGCGCCTATCGAACTACATATTTCAGATTGGGAAGTATTTTGTGCGGGTGTGAATGAGTTAGCAGTCATGCTATGAGGGCTTTGTTTATTAAAAAGCGGCAACCGTTTTACGACAACAACAAAAATTAGTATGAACGAAGAAATTAGATCTTATAACAACAAACAGACAGCAACTGACAAAGATATCTGCGACATTCTTGCAACTGCAATTGAGCGTGAATTGACAGAAGCAGAGAGTAAAATTTGGCACGCTCATCCAGTTTGGTTTTTGGACAACAACCCTACAGTTGGATATAGTAAACAGAAAAATGGAATACGACTTATGTTTTGGAGCGGTGCAGACTTTAATGAAGTAAACTTAAACATTAAAGGAAAGAAGTTTAAAGACGCTTCTAAATTTTATAATAACAAGTCAGAATTAGAAACAAATGATTTAATTCGTTGGCTTAAAAAGTCAAGAGAAATACAATGGGACTACAAAAACTTAGTTAAGAGAAAAGGAAAATTAGAAAAACTTAAATAATATGCAAATAACACCCGAACATAACGAGCGAATAGCAAAAATGACTTTTGCTTCTGTGTATCCTCATTATGTTACAAAGCTTGAGCGAAAAGGCAGGACAAAAGAAGAATTACACCAGGTTATTCAATGGCTGACAGGTTTTGACAACAATAAAATAAAAGAACTGATTGATCAAAACATATCTTTTGTAGACTTTTTTCAGAAGGCAAAACTGAACCCAAATGCAAATCTCATAACGGGTGTTATTTGTGGTTATAGAATTGAAGAAATTGAAAATCCTTTAACCCGACAAGTTCGCTATCTAGACAAATTAGTGGACGAATTAGCAAAAGGAAAAAAAATGGAGAAAATTTTAAGAACTGAATACATAAAAACATTATGAAGCAAGTGACTTTAAAATTAGCTGTAGCCTTCAGTATCATCTCAATGTTCCTTTTGACAAAGTGGTGGTTTGCCCTGCCAATTGATAGTCCTGACAAACTTTATTGGGGCTTTCCTTTCGCATTCATGGGTGAAGGGTTTCACACATCTATGTCCTATCAATTTTTCCTCTTAGAGTTTTTTGCTAACCTTGCCGTTTATTTCTCTTTTTGGTTAGTATTAATTTTATCCGTTAACAAATGGGTTCCTAACTTTAAGCTTCCTAACCTAGTATCCAAAATTATTTGGCCATTGGCTCTAATTCTATGCACTGGATTTATTATTTTAATTAGTATTTCGAACCCAATTTTTCATTTCAACAGACCTTATGATTGGGAAATATTACAAACAGGTAAAGTGTTTATTTGGGAAAATACACCAAGACCAGAACGTTTTGATTCTTTCAGTAAATAACAATATAAAAACAACCCTGTAATAGAAAAAAGTTAGACTAAAATGATAAAAACCAGTCGCTATAACAGCACATTTACCATAGGTGTTTTTTACACCACAAAGAGTTTTATGGTTAAAGAAAGTGTTGTGTTCAGCATTAATATTTCCGCTGAAAAGCATGTCAATCAACAATCTGAAAACTGTTATGGGATCACAGAAACGTTCAACTCAAGCTTCAGAAAATTATGAACGAAATTGAAAATTACATTCAGCAGTTTCCTGAAAATGTTCAGGAAATTTTGCAACATATGAGAAAGTTAATTCATGACAACGCACCAAACGCAGACGAACTTTTTGCTTATGGAATGCCTGCATACAAACTGAACAAAAAACCATTGGTTTATTTTGCAGCGTATAAAAATCATATTGGTTTTTATGCCACACCTTCAGGGCATAGCCAATTTAAAGTCGAACTTTCAAAGTATAAACAAGGAAAAGGTTCGGTGCAATTTCCAATTGATCAACCAATTCCGTATAAACTAATTGAAAGAATTGTTAAATTCAGAGTAAAGGAAAATAACGAAAAGAGATTGAAATAATCTATGCCGAAAAAGGCTATATGGAATGAAAATTTTTCCTTATTGTAAAAGTATTGGAAATTAAATACCTGCTTCTTTTCTCCTCCAAAAACTATTTAAAACTCAAACTTTAATCCACCTGTTGGGAATATAGCCAAGCCATCAAAATAATTTTGGCCTGTTAAATAATTAAAGCTTTCAGCGTTGGCTATTTGTTTATTGGCAATATTTACAATGTCTATGAAGATGGTCATGTTTGCCGCTCTAAATTTAAAATGGTAATTGATGCGAACATCTATACTGTTAAAATTGGGGAGGCGTAATTGATTCCGGCCAATAATTTCTTTTGAATACCTAATTTGATTTGCTTGGTTTAAAATATCTCTATGAATGATGTAATTGTCTTTTGGCTTTCCAGTGGCATACCGATACCTCATAGAAAATGTAAAATGAGTATTGAGTTGATAACTCAACATAAGGTTAAATTGGTGTGGCTGACTAAATGCAAAATTATACTCACCCAAGCCATCATTATCATTGCGCAGCATTTCCATATAGGAATAAGAAATTTGGCCATGAAATTTAGTTAACAGTCGTTTCGTAATATTTACATCAATACCTCGTCCATAGCCGGTGCCCAAGTTGTTTTTAAAGACGGTGCCGTTTGTTGGCGTGGTAACCAAATGATCAAAAGATTTATACCAAGTTTCTAATGTAAATTTAAGATCAGGTTTTATATACCATCTGTACCCAATAATGTATTGAGTAGTTTCTTCCATTTTTAGCGTGTTGCCCTTTGGTTGATCGGCTATATCTGAATAAACAGGTTCTTGATAATACACGCCATAAGCAAAGTTTACACTGTGCCGCTCATTTATAAAATAGCTGCCATTTAATCTAGGGGCAAGCACATGTTGCTTGGCATAACCTGTATAATCATATCTCAAACCAGCGTTAAACGAAAGTCTTTTGCCAATCATGGCAGAATAATTAGCAAATCCGGATAGGTTCAGCCTTGTATCATTAAAATTAGCATTAACCATAGCAGGCGTAATTACCTGAAAGCGTTGGTTGGGGTTTATAACATCAGTGCTTCTGTAAACAAAATTAGTGTCGTTATAAAAAAACTTTCTCTCATTTTGTAAGTATAGTGCATCCATTTCCAGGCCAGTAATAAGCTTGTGATTTGGATTAAAGTTAATGTGGTGTAGTAAACGATAACCCAATTTATTCTCTGTATAGTTTTGGGTTTGAATATTGGTAATAAAAGGAATAATTGGGTTTGTTAATATGCCCATCGTGTCTGCCTCAGGGAATGCCCTTCCAACCCGCACATCAGAGGTGTACGAAGTGTAGTATAAGATATTCTTTACATAACTTTTCCGATTAATTTGCGTGCTTAGGTTCAAGCCGTAAACCATTTTGTTTCTTTTAAAATCTGGCAAATAAAGTAGGTTTAGTTTTTTATCGGCATATACATTGTCTATATCCCGCACAAAGCTCTCCGGACTAATAATTGCGATGAAGTTTAACTTATTTTTTTCATTCAGTTTAGTGCTTGTTTTTAGAATGAGGTCGCCATAAATAGGCAAGCCAATATCTTTTAAACCAATTAAGTTAACCAAGCCATAAAAGTTTTGATACCGCGCCGAAACAAACAAATTGGTGTTTTTAAAAACCTTGCTGGGTCCGTCGTAATTTAGGGTAATCCCTAATAAATCAGTTTGCCCATCAATGATGGCATTTTGATTGTTCCCTTCTTTAATGGTTAAACCCAACACAGAAGCGCTTCTTCTTCCATATTCTGAACCAAATCCACCGCCAAGAAATAGGGCATTATCGATTACTCTGGGTGCAAATATGCTGAACCTACCACCATTTGGGTCGTTAAAGAAACTATTTCCCTCTAAATGCCCCACCTCTGTGAGTGGAATATCATCTACCATATATACATTATCTCGCACACCTTGGCCTCTTACAGATATGGCAGAATATATTCCTCCACTGCTAGAAACGCCGGGGAGCATGCCAATGGCTCTAAAAATATCGCCTTGCGCACCCGGATTTAAATTGATTTCCTCCCTCGAAAAGCTATAGGATGAAATGGGATGCATACGGTTGTTCTCATACCTAAATGAATTAATATCTACAGATTTTAAAGTAGTTAAGGCTAAGCGTAAACTTACTTCCCGGTAACTTACTTTATTGGGCAATACATGAATATCATGAATGGTTTGTGTTTCATATCCAACAAAATGAATACTGATAGAATAGTTTCCGGGTTTCAGTTTCTGAATGTCAAAGTTACCTGAAGAGTCGGACGTTACAACCAGGTTAAGCGGAGATACTTTTATGGCCGCACCCTGAATGGGTAATTTGTCATCATTGCCAATAATATTGCCTTTAATTGAACCAAAATCTTGTGCACACGTATTTGTTGTAATAAGCAATAAAATAAGGGCGTAGGCCAAGGTTCTTGTAAGCATGTTTTGGTATAATAAGTAGATTTTTTGCTGGAAAAAGTTCCAAATTTAAAATTAGTTACACATTTATCCCAATCATACGCAGTACTTGGTTCAAAAAATTACCCTAGCATAAATGATATTGGTATGTTCCAAGTTTGATTTTATTTTTCCTATCTATTAAATTCGTACTTTTACCCCATGATAATTCTTGGCAATACGCTGATATCCGAAGATGTTTTTGAAAAGGAATTTATATGTAATCTTAATGCATGTAAGGGGTCTTGCTGCATAGAGGGTGATGCAGGTGCGCCAGTTAGTGCTGATGAAAAGCTGGCCATTGAAGCGAATTTTGAACTAATAAAGCCATATTTAAGCGAACAATCCCTGCATGAAATGGAACGCATTGGCGCCTTTGAAAAAGATGAAGACAATGAATGGCAAACTACTTGCCTTCAGAGTGGCGAATGTAACTTTGTAAAGCGCGATGCCACGGGCTTACTTTCTTGTGGCATAGAGCAAAGCTATTTGGCTGGCCAATCAACCATTAGAAAACCTATCTCATGTTATCTATACCCCATACGCATTGTAAAAGTAGGCGATTACGAGGCGCTTAATTACCATAAATGGGATATTTGCAGTGCCGCTTGCACCCTAGGAAAGCAAGAAAAAGTAAGGGTATATCAGTTTTTAAAAGAACCGCTCATTGCCAAATTTGGCGAAGCTTGGTACCAAGAATTATGCGAAATTGCGGTGGCATACGAATCAGAGAAAAATAAGCTTAGCTCATGAAAATCTTATCGCTAGCCCAAATACAGGCTTGGGATTCATACACCATAGCAAACGAACCTGTAAGTAGTTTAGGGTTAATGGAAAGGGCCGCTACGCGCTGCTTTGCTTCAATTAAAGAAGATTTAAATGTTTTGTTTACCAATTTGGTTCAAAAGAAAATAGTGGTTTTTTGTGCCCAAGGAAACAATGGTGGCGATGGTTTGGTTATAGCGCGTTACCTCAAAAGCGAGGGCCTAGATGTAAGCGTGTATGTATTGCATATCAAAGAAAAAGGTTCGGAAGATTTTGAAGTTAATTTCCTGCGTGCAGAGGCGATGGGCCTCACTATAAACCGTATTAAAACCGAAGAAGATTTGCAAAATCTACCACCCATGGATATTTGCATAGATGCTTTATTGGGTACCGGATTGCATACTGAATTGCATGGGTTGGCTGCAATTTTGGTTCAGTTCATGAACCAGTCTGCTGCCTTTAAAATAGCCATAGATATACCTTCTGGATTATTTGGCGATGTTGAAAAAGCCATGTATCAAGATATTTCTTTAGTGCTAAAAGCCAATATTACCTATTCCTTTCAGGTTCCCAAAACAGCATTCCTATTTCCAGAAACAGGTGAATGTGTGGGCGAATTAAAGTTGATTGATATTGATTTGCATCCTGATTTTTTGGATCAAACCGAAACGGATTTTAGCTTCCAAAAACAACTTGATTTGCCTGTAAAAAACTTACATGCTTTTGGGCAGAAATGGCAAAACGGACATGCCTTACTGGTAGCTGGTAGCAGAGGGAAAATGGGAGCAGCACTGCTATGTGCCAAGGCCATTTTACGCAGTGGCGCCGGATTAGTTACCGCACATGTGCCATCCAAGGCAAATGATATTTTTCAAACGGCATTTCCCGAGGCTATGCTTAGCTTAGATATGTCTGACCATTATATTAGTGAATTTCCACCATTAAAAGCATATACAGCCATCGGTATTGGTCCGGGTTTGGGCACCGCACCAGAAACCCAAGCCGCATTGATAGATTTTTTAGAAAATGCAAACTTGCCTTTGGTATTAGATGCAGATGCCTTGAATTGTTTGGCATTGGCCAGGCAACAAGGTCAAGATTTTAGCTTGCCTCCACAAACTATTTTAACGCCGCATGCCAAGGAGTTTGATAGGTTGTTTGGATCAAACCAAAACACCTTTGAACGATTGAAATCTGCCCAATATTGGGCTAAAGCATGGCAGGTAATTATTGTGTTAAAAGCCAAGTATACACAAATTATACATACCAATGGCGAAGTAATTTTTAATGGGTCTGGCAATGCATTATTGGCCACCGCAGGTAGCGGAGATGTTTTAACCGGAATCATTACCTCTCTGCTGGCGCAAGGAATTAAACCAATAGAGGCAGCCGCATTGGGTGTAAATTGGCACGGACAATTAGCAGATCGCCTTGCACAACAGAATTACCGTAGCATTATTGCATCAGACTTAATAAATTCAATTAAAAATTACGAATGATCGTTTTTAATTCGTAATTTTTTTTTCATAATCATACTGCAAATCCTCGTGCAATTTAGATATTAGTTTTTTCAGTTTCTGAATTTGCCTTAGGTACAAATTGCTTAATACCGTTTGATTTTTATATAAGGTTACAAAAGGTTTTGTTTGGGTGCAAAAGTAAATCAATAATTCAATTTCGGTCTGAACCAAATCGCTATATCCAGCATATTGATTGGTTAATCGGAGTGTTTTTCTGATTTGTTTTGTAGCCAAATACGAACTGTTCTTAGGGGTATCTTTGAACCGCTCCTCAATGATGTTTTTAACTTTTTCTATAAAACTTTCTTCATCATGTGCCTCAAATAATAAATAATGTGTTAGCTCTTTATTGATCTTTTTAAATTTGGCCAAACGCAGAATAATGCGACTCAAATCTGGAGCAGCTAAATGCGCTAATTCTTTTTTTATGTTTGAAATGCTCTGTGTTTCTAGCATCTTACTTATTCCTTTTCAAAAAAATAGCCATCCTTTTCGTAAACCGCATGGAAGGGTTCGTTGGCCACAATTAAACAACCATCTAAATCTACATAATCAGCCAGTGAGCAAAGGTCCCAAGCCGCTTTTATTCCCAATGTTGTTTCAACCATGCAGCCAATCATACAAATCATATTTCTGCGTTTAGCTTCCTGTAATATACGAATGCCGTTTTGATACGAGCCTGCTTTCATTAACTTCATATTTACCCCATGAAATTGCTGTTCAATTTCATCAAAATTGGGTTCAGATAAAACGCTTTCGTCTGCCATAATAGGAAGCTTACTGTGTTTTTTTAAATGCTTGTAAGCTTCAGTAAAATCAGAAGGCATAGGCTGTTCTATAAATAATACCGGTAATTTTTGTATTACTTCTGTAAAACGAATTAACTCCTCAACATCTTTCCAAGCTTCATTGGCATCAATCATTATGCTTGGGGCACCTAAGCCCAAAACTTCTTTCACTAAATCTATTCCGCTAGCATCATTTACTTTAATTTTTATCTGTTTAAACCTGTGCAATTGATGTTGGTTAAAGAAGGGTTCTAGTTCATTCATTTCCATAATTGGAAGGGTATAGCAACTGCCAACTTGGGTGGGTTTGTCAATGTTTAAATACGAATGAATGCTTTGCTTATGATGTATACAATAAGCCTGTGTAAAGGCCGACTGTAAGCCAAACTTTAAGGCATTTGGTATGGCTTGCTTGGCTATATACCTATTCACTTCTTGGTCTGTAAAACTCAGTTGATTCAACTCATTTACAATGGCATTAAAATGTGAAAGTATATTTTCAGGCGTTTCTTGATACCTTATATTGGGCGCAATTTCGCCTTTTCCGATGCCAGTGGCTGTTTTACAGCTTATGATAAAATTTTCTTTAAAAGCACTGCTGTTCCTAGAAATTTTCCAGGTGTACTTTAGGTCTAATTTAATCTTTTCTATGCTCCATTCCATACTGCAAAATAGTTCCAAGTTGCATGGTTATATAGATTATTTTTACACCAATTTTTAAATCTGACCAGTGGAGTAGAACGGGTAAAATCGTTCAATAGCTACTTTTGGATCCAAACTTGTTAATCCTTCCATGGCTGCTAAAAAATGCTTGGCTAAAAAGGGTGCTTGTAACATTCCTTTGGTGCCTAATCCGTTAAAGCAATAGAGGTTTTTTACCTCTGGGTGCTTTCCCAATATGGCTGCTCTATCTCGCGTTGTAGGTCGAACACCAGATTCTTGTGATACGATTGAATAGGGTAAGGTAAGCAGTTTATCTAGTTTGTTTATTAAGGTTTCTTTGCCAAGTTCATTGGGCTTTTCATCT
>Ga0315906_10010676_pt1 | contig 10767 bp, 7 predicted proteins | sample LakEriMetagenome_4_FD_203526 | JGI IMG/M metagenome (GOLD analysis project Ga0315906, IMG submission 203526) | Freshwater fungal communities from buoy surface, Lake Erie, Ohio, United States - Buoy 2 MA122 | ecosystem: Environmental > Aquatic > Freshwater > Lake > Lake biofilm | place: USA: Lake...
CCACCGCCCCGCGGCATGTCGCCGCTCATGATCACCTCCACGAGCCGGCTCGCCTCGCCGACACCCGGCTGGACCACGCCCGTGTTCATGAGGCCGGCGTACGAGGTCATCTGGAAGCCCCCCTTGCGTCCCGCGATGTGGCAGCCTCCGCAATGGCGGGCCAGCAGCGGCGCCACCTGACGGCTGAAGCTCACGGCGTCGCCGGCGGCTGGCGCCGGCTTCCCCGCCATCGCGGGCGAGCCACGGGCCGCTCCCGCCGCCTTGCCACCGGGCTGCCCCAGCGGTTCGAGGACGATCTGCGCGACATCGACGCCCTCGAGGGCGATGTCGTCGCGCAAGCCTTCGCACCGCTCCCGCAGCGACCTCAGGCCGGATGGGATGCGGTCCTGCTTCGCCAACGCACCGATCTGCGCCGCCGCGTCCGCCACGCGGTCGGCGGCCCGGGCCGCCTTGCCGTCGGCGAGCAGCCGAGACGCCTCGTCCAGCAGGTCGCGCACCTCCTTCGGCGACGGCGCGGCACCGGTCCGTTCCGCCGCCATGGCCGTGTTGACGACGGCACCGAGCAGGGCGACACCGATCACGACGGCGGTGAGACGCGCGGCCGCCGCGGCTGTCCTCGCGCGACACTCCGCAAGCGTCCAAAGACTGCGGCGATTCCCGCACAGGCCTCGTCGCGGCGACGATGCGTCACTGTCCATGGCAGGAAGCTCCCAGGTCGACTGTTGGGGGCGGCCACCGCGCCGTCAACGGCGGCCTGCGGCCATCCACAGGCAACCGCACAGGAACGCGATCGCAGCGACGGCGGGAAACGCCGCGACACCAGCATAGATCGCCCAGCGGGGAAGTGTCACGCCGCCCTGCGAGTGGTCGCGTCGGCAGGTGTCGGCGGCGGCCTCGGACTCGGTCGCCGGTGGAATCTCGAAGGACTCCTCCGCAAAGCTCCCTCCCGCGCCGCGCTGCAGCGTTGCCAGCGATCGCTCCACGCCGGCGCCCTCCAGCGCGGTCGGCGGCGCCGCCTCGCTGGTGGCGGGCACGACCACGCGCGTGCGGCACCGCGGGCAGCACACCGACGTTCCGGCCCGGCGTTCGGCCACGTGGAGGCGGCAACGGCAGCCTGTGCAGCGAAATGCGATGGGCATGCGACTCTCGCCGTCGGGGCACTCGCCCCCTGTTCAGCGTCCCGACGGCGGATCGCCAGGGTCGCGTTCGGGCGGCCTGCCAGCCGGGGACCGCGGCCCCTCGACCACCAGGATGCCGGCGGCAGTGGCCGTACCCGCGACCGCCACGATCCAGCCGGCGCCGATCACCAGGCAGACGCGGCCGCACGCGGCCGCCCCCGCCTCGTCACCGACGGCCGCCAGCAGCGCCCCCAGCCCGACGATGACCGCGAGCGCGACCGGCAACAAGAGCGACATCATCACGCACCACAGGAGGAAGCGGCGCACCGAGTCGCCTATCATCGATTCCCGCATGGTACGTCGCTCGCTCGTTCCGGGTGGGCCGCGGGACTGCCGCGCGCATCATCGGCACGACACGCGCACCGCACGCTCCCGTCATTCTCGGCCACCCCCGCAGGCTCGGTCAAGGAAGCCGGGCGACCGGATTTCAGCGTTGCCCCGGCCCCCGACCGCGGCCCAACCCACGTGCGGTAGACTACCCGCTCCGACAGGAGGTCCCGTGGGCACGCGCGTCATGGATCGAGGCGGCGATCGACCGAGCGAACAGGTGCGGCCCACCCCCGCGGTGCGGTGTTCGTCGCCAGGGCGAGCGCCGCATGAGGCCGCCAGCCGCCACGCGCGGGCCGGCTCGTCCGCGGCCGCCATGATGCGGCCGCTGTTCTTCGCCATCCTGGCGGCGACGTCGCCGCCCCTCCACGCGGACCACGTCGAAATGGCCGACGGCCGGATCCTCGAAGGCAAGTTCGCGCTCATTCCCGGGGTGTCGGTCGATCCCCAGGCCGATGCCAACAAAGCCGGCGGCACGCCGATCCTGATGTGCGACGACGAACTCACGCGCGTCATGGTGTCGAAGCGTCGCGTCGTGAAGGCCGAGCCCGCCCCGGAGCCCGGCACCGAGCGGATCGCGATTTCCCAACGGCTTCCCGACGGCGGGCGGCGCATCGCGGCGCTCGGCGGCATCCTGGCGGTGACGCCCTTCGACGACTTCGGCCGCCGGACACTGACGCTCGGCACCGCCGGTGGCAGGCTCGACGTGGTGCAGGGCATCACGACGATCGCGCCCCGCTGGACGAGCGTCGAGGCGGTCGTGACCGAGCACCCGCTCACCCTCGACATGCGGATCGCGACGTCGTCCATCCCGCGCGACGTCCTCAAGCGGGTGATCGACCGAAACATCGACCGCACGAACGCCGAGGAGCGACTCCGCGTCGTGCGGCTCTTCCTGCAGGCCGACCGCTACGACGACGCCCGGCAGGAGCTGGACGAGGTGCTCCGCGATTTCCCGGACGTCGCCGACCTGGCGACGCAGCGGCGCGGCCTGGCGGTGATGGCGGCCAACAAGCTGCTCGACGAGATTCTCCTCCGCGGTCGCGTCGGTCAGGACGGGCTGGTGCTCGACCTCCTGGAGAAGTTCCCCACCGAGGACACCGACGGCGAGACGCTGGAGGCCGTTCGCGAGACACGCGACCGCTACCGCACTCGCCAGGAGACGGCCCGCGGCCTGCTCGCTGCCCTCCGTGGTCGCACGGAGGCCATCGCCGAGGAGGACATGCGTCACGAGGCACAGCGGATCGTCGACGAGATCGAGCGGGATCTGTCGTTCGCCGCCCTCGACCGCCTGGCCGCCTTCGAGCGGCTGGGGAACGATCCCGACACGCCGGCGGACGCGGCCGTCGCGATCGGCATCAACGGCTGGCTGCAGGGCGCGTCGGCCGCCGACCGCAACCTCAAGCTCGCCCTCTCGGCCGCCCGCGTGAGGGACCTGATGGTCGCCTATCTGCGGTCCACGGATCGCGAGTCGCGCGACGCGACGTACCGCAGCCTCCAGCAGGAGGAGGCCTTCGATCCCGCGATCGTCGCCGCGATCGCCCGGCAGATGCGGCCCCCCCTCGACCCGCCGCCGGAGACCACGGCCGGCCTGCACGAGCTGGAGGTGCCGGGCCTGCAGGGAGAGGACAGGGTGCGGTGCCTGGTGCAACTGCCGCCGGAATACGACCCGCTCCGGCGGTATCCGGCGGTCGTGACGCTGCACGCGACCTGGTCGACGCCCCTCGATCAGGTCGAGTGGTGGGCCGGGGCGGCCGGCCCGGACGGACAGCGCCGCGGGCATGCGGCCCGCAACGGCACGATCGTGATCGCCCCGGCGTGGACCCGCGACCGGCAGGCCGCCTACGAATACTCCGCCCGCGAGCACGCCGTCGTGCTGGCCTCGCTCCGCGAATCGCTCCGCCGCTTCTCGATCGACACCGATCGCGTGTTCCTGTCAGGACACTCGATCGGCGGCGACGCCGCCTGGGACATCGCGCTGGCGCATCCCGACCTGTGGGCGGGGCTCGTGGCGATCTCGCCGGCGGCCGGCAAGTACGTCAACCACTACTGGCAGAACGCCCGCTCGCTGCCGATCTACCTCGTGGGCGGCGAGCTCGATTCGGCCTGCTTCGGCCGCAACGCCATGGATCTCGACCGCTACCTGGCCAAGGGCTTCGACGCCACCTACGTCGAGTACCGGGGCCGCGGACACGAGCACTTCGCCGAGGAGACCATGCGGATCTTCGATTGGATGGGCCGTCGGCGGCGGAACTTCTTTCCGGCGACGATCGACGCGGTGTCGATGCGGCCGTGGGACCGCTTCTTCTGGTGGGTGGAGATGGAAGGTCCGCCGGCTCGGACGATGACGCTGCCGGCCCAGTGGCCGCCCGCGACCAACGCCCATCCCTTCGCCGTCGAAGCCAAGACGATGCCGCCGAACACCGTCCCGGCCACCAGCCTCCAGGTCCGCTGCGGCGCCGATCGCGTCAAAATCTGGCTCTCTCCGGAGCTGGTCGACCTCACCGCGCCGGTGACGGTCACGCTCGACGGTCGCCGGCTGCTCAAGGACCAGGTGCTGCCCGACACGCGGACGATGCTGGAGGACCTGCGGCTGCGGGCCGACCGCCAGCACCCCTTCTGGGCGGTCGTGGAGTGGGACAAACGACCTGCACCACCGGGCTCCGCCGACGAGCGGTCGCGGTGAGCCTCGTCAACGATCCAACGCGAGAGCCCGATCCCCGGCGGCGGGATCACTTGGCCGGCGACACGGGCCGCCTGGCGACCTCCGGCTCCTGCTGGCTGCGGGGCAGCGAGACGCCCGAGATCGCCCAGCCGTCCGGCAGCGTCTGCATCCCGATCCCGGCGGTGCCGAAGTAGCGGCGGATCATCTCGAAGTCGGGCAACGCCGCGCCGTCGAGCCGCGGCTCCCGCACCGAGCCCGGCTTTCCGTCGCCGAGGATGGCGTTGAGGAGCTGGCCCGTCATGCTCTTCGACTTCGGCATCGCCCCCTGCCGGAGCATCTCGTAGGCCGGCCGCACCAGCTCCTCCTCCCGCGAGAACGACCGCACTGCGACCTTGCCGGGCAAGAGCCTCCCGAGTTCCCCGGAGATCTGGGCGTAATCCGCCGCCTGACCGAGCGCCTCGACCCCGCCGTCGGTCGCGAGCACCCGCTCGAGGATGTCGCGATGCGACGCTATCAGGAGATGCCCGTGCGCCACCGTCACCACCGAGTGCGGCAGCAGCTTCTCCTCGCGCTCGCGCAGCTTGGCCCGTCGACTGCGGTCGTCGTCGCGATCGGCGTGGGGCACCGCACCGCCCGGGGTCTCGATCTCGAGCTTCGGGATCGCGGAGGACCGATCGATCAGCTCCCAGGCGACGTGCCCCTGCACGTCGATCTTCGCCATGTCGGGATCGATCGACATGCTCTTGGCGACCGTGGCGGCGACCCGCTCCGGATCGACGGCCTCGACGGCGATCACCAGCCGCTCGCTGTCGGTGTCGATCGGCATCGCGTGATCGGTGATCAACGAGACTCGGCTGCCCAGCGCCGCCACGAGATCGTGCTCGAGGTCGATCTTCGGACCGTCGGGATCCTCTTTCACGGAGGCGATCACGTCGTCATAGACGCCCTTCTCGCCGACGATGTCGTCGACGAGCGTCTCGACGGAGACGAAGGCGTTGCGCAGGTCCCACTGCAGCGACGTCCAGCCCGCCACGTCGCGCGGCACCCAATCCTGAGGATCGATGGCCGCGACGTCGGGAAAGTGCAGGACGCGGGCGCCGAGATCGAAGCGGTCGGCCGCGAAGGGCTGCCGGCCGGGCAGCGGCGGCGCGTGCACCAGGGTGTGGTGCCGCAGGGCGTGGCCGGAGTCGCCGAAGACCACCACGCCGCCCGCGGCCTTGACGCAGTCGAAGCCCTGCCGGCCGAGGATCGCCACGTAGTCGGGCCCCTTCCGCTTCTCGCGCGGCGGGTTTGTCGCCTGGTACGCCTTGGCGAACGCGAGCGGATCGACGTACCAGCGGAGCGGAACGGCCTGGGCGTTGACCTGGGCCTGTGCCCGGCCCACCACCTTGTCGAACGTCGGCAGCGACGCGATGCAGTCTCCACGGCCCTCGGCGAGCGTGCCGATCACCTGCGCGGTCAAGGCGGGATCGTCCCCGACGACCAGGGCGGAGCCGACCAGGGCGAGCGCCACCCGCTGCTCGACGGCCGCCGTCCGGCTGCCGGTGTCGGCGGCCGGCAGCTGGTAGACCGTGAGCGGCCCGCCCCCGTTCGTGGCGACCTTGGTGGCCTTCTGTTCCTCGAGCCGCTTCGTGATCGTGTCGACCAGCTCGCGGGCCTGGGCGTCGCGGCCCGTCGTGTCGAGCAGCACGATCGTGGCCAGCCGGCCGGCCGGCGACTCGACGGCGCCGGCGGCGCACTCGCCGCCGCAGGCGTCCAGCATGTCCTCGAGCGTGAGCCCGAGCCTGCCGAACCGGCGGTTGGCCGAGGTCTCGATCTGCTTGCGGGCGCTGTCGAGAAAAGGCTTCATGACGGGGTCGTGGAGCAGTTGTCCGTACTGCGTCCTGTCAAACCGCTCACGGAACGCGGGAGTGTTCGGAATGCTCAGCCAGCCGCGCGTGGTCGCGGGAAAGATCTTCTCGCTCGCGGTGAAGGCCCCCGCCCCCAGGGCCGCGCCGGCGCGCACGAGGATCCCGACGGCAACCGCCGCGACCCAGGCCGCGGACCGGATCGCGCGGAAGGAACCTCTCGTTTGCTCGCAGCTTGTTCGCTCCACGACGCACACTCCTTCGGGATTGGGGACGATTCAGGCAGCCGGCGCGACCGTTGCCGTCTCCTCATTCATCGTTCTTTCGGGCTCGGTTTCTCGACGCCGAGCCGGCCGGCGGCCCGCGGATCACCACCCGGCCAGCGACGCTGTCAGGGCAGAAGCTTCGCAGGGAGCCGCATTTTCCTCAACATGAAATCCCCGCCCTGGCCGGCCCGCACCCCAGCCCGCCCAGGCCTGCCATTCGAACGCCAAAAACACCGGGAACACCGGCGTGGCCCTGGACGCTTCGCCCGCAAGGCTGGGCAGTCTGGGCGGGATCGGCGCCGCGGCACGCTGCCTCGAGGGAAGCGGCGGGGCGGCCACCGCGCCGCCGCCGACCGCGGCCACGATGAGCCCCAGCACCACCGCGAACGACGTCTCGCGAGAGAGCCCGCTGATGCGTCCCGCCGCGACGAGCATCGCGAGCGTTGCTGCCGCCAACGCCAACGCGAGCGTGATCGCGAGCGGAGGCCAGGCCCACGCCGGCCGCGACAATGAGAGCAAGCCTCCGACCAGCGGAGGCCAGCCGAGAATCGCCGCCGGCGGCAGGGCGGCGGCCAGCGCGAACCGCACCCCGCGTTCGGGCAGGCCGGCCGGCAGCCGCATCCCGCGCCACTCGCCTCGCGGCCGCCGCGCGGCGGACCGAACCAGACGATCCCACGCGGCCGTGCCGCAGACGCCGTCGCCCAGCACCGTCCGCGGCACGGCGAGGCAGACGTACCAGGCGGCGGACAGGGCGGCCCACGCCCCGGCGGCGGCGGCGAGCTGGTCCGGCTGATCGGCGTCGAAGGCCAGCCAGCCGGCCATGGCGGCCAGGGCCGTGATCATCGCGATCTTCTCGAGCGCTTGCTGCACAGGGCCGGCCGCCGGCAGCGGGTCGATGGCGGGCGTCTCCCGACCGTCCTGCCGACCCGGCTGCGCCGGCTCGGCAGGCCGCGCGCCGACGGCCGTCGACCGCCACCAGGCCCCGGCCACGAGCGCCACCAGACACCAGGTCACCCCCGCCGTCCCGAGCGCCGACCGCATGCCGAAGCCCGCCGAACGGGCTGACAGGGCGGCGGCCGCGGCGGCCGCCGCCAGGGCCAGGCCCAGCGTCGCCGCGTCAGCCGCATCGCGGCCCGACAGCCTTACGAAGGCGACGGCGAGTAGCGTCAGCAGGGCCGCCACGAGACTGCCGAGAGCGAGCGAGAACCGGTGCGGCTCCGCCCAGTCCGGGTGCGCACCGAACCAGGTCGACCAGCCGACGGCCAGCACGGCGCCGACCAGCGGCCATGCGGACCGCTCGGCCGCCCAGGTCCCGGCCAGCCGCGCGGGCGAGCCACCGGCCGCGGGCCCGCAGGCCTGCACCGGCAGATCGCCGACCGCCGCCACCACGGCCAGGGACGAGATCGCGATCGCGACGCCCGGCGTCCAGGCACCGCCGCCGGCCGCGCCGCCGAACCAGCCGGCGACGGCCCCCAGCGCCGCCGCGATCCACGACGCCGGCCGCCGCGCGTCGACGCCGACCAGCGCGAGCAGCACGAGGCAGTTCATCGCCGCGGCCGCACGTGCCCCTGCACCCGCGAGGGCAGGCCGAGGATCCGCAGGAAGCCCTCGGCGTCGGTCTGGTCGTAGGACGAGCCGCAGCCCTCCATCGACGCGATCGCGGCGTCGTACAGGCTCTGGCCGCTCTGCCGGCTCTTCACGAGGACGTTGCCCTTGTAGAGGCTCAGCTCCACGGTGCCGCTGACCGGCTTTTGCGCCTCGCGGATGAACGCCATCAGCGCGTCCATCTTCGCGACGTACCAGAAGCCGTAGTACACCATCTCCGCCACCTCCGGCGAGAGCCGGTCGCGCAGGTGCACGAGGTCGCGGTCGAGCGTCATCTGCTCCACGAGCCGATGCGCCTCGTAGAGCAGCGTCATGCCCGGCGCCTCGTAGACGCCCCGGCTCTTCATGCCGACGAGCCGGTTCTCGACGATGTCGGTGCGGCCGACGCCGTTGCGGCCCCCGATCCGGTTGAGCTCGAGCACCATCTCGTGGGCCGGCAGCTGTCGGCCGTTGACCCGCACCGGGACGCCCGCCTCGAAGTCGAGCCGCACCGTCTCCGGCGTGTCCGGGGCGGCCTGCGGCGACACGGTCATGCCGAAATCGACGAGGCCGAAGCCGTCGGTCGTGAGCTCCTCGAGGAGGCCGGCCTCGTAGCTGGTGTGCAGGCAGTTCTCGTCAGAGCTGTACGGCTTCGATTTCGAAGCCTTCACGGGGATGTTTTTCGCCGCGCAGAACTCGATCAGCTCCTTGCGACCGGGAAACCGCGCGCGGAACTCGGGAATCCGCCAGGGCGCGAGCACCTTGATCGCCGGATCGAGCGCCTCGGCGGCGAGCTGGAAGCGGCATTGGTCGTTGCCCTTGCCGGTGGCGCCGTGGGCGTAGACGGTCGCCCCCTCCTGGTGCGCGATTTCCACGCAGACCTTGCTGATGAGCGGCCGGGCGATCGACGTGCCGAGCAGGTAGGTGCCCTCGTAGCGGGCCTGCCACTGCATGACCGGGAAGGCGAAGTCGCGGCAGAGCTCCTCGCGGACGTCGACGATCAGCGCCTTGGCGGCGCCGCAGGCCCGCGCCTTGGCGAGCGTCGCCTCACGGTCCTCGCAGGGCTGCCCGAGGTCGACGTAGACCGCGATCACCTCGTAGCCCTGCTCGATGAGCCAGCCCAGGATCACCGAGGTGTCGAGCCCCCCCGAATACGCCAGCACGCACGTTTTCTTCATCGATCGTTCCGCTGATCCTCGTTGACGTGTCGCCCGCGGCCGTCAGACCTCGTGCACGAGGGCCATATTATGCCCGCCGGTGCCGAATCCGATACCCGCCACCAGCAGAATGCGGTCGCCCTTGCGGAGCCGCCCCTCCCGCACGCCCCAGGCCGTGACGTGCTCGAGCAGGGCGTTGACGTCGTCGCCCTCGGCCGCCGCCAACGGCGTGACGCCCCAGTAGAGCGACATCTGCCGCAGCGTGGTCGGGTCGTCACTGACACCCACCGTGGGGACGGCGCCGCGTCGCTTCGACCTGGCGATCGCGGTCACGCCGCTCTTGCTGGCCACCACGACGAGCTTCGCGTCGAGCTCCGCCGCGATCCGGCTGGCGCCGTCGACCACGGCCTGTGTGATCGGGTGCAGGCCCTCGACGAGAAACTCGGGCGTCGGGGGAAACTCGCCGGCGGCGACCGCCGCACGGCCCCTGCCGAGCGTCTCCCCCACGTACTGGCGGCGGTCCTCGAGGTACTGTCTCTCGGTGGCGCTGGCGATCCGCCGCATCATCTCCACGGCCAGCCGCGGATGCGCGCCGATCGCGGTCTCGCCCGAGAGCATGCAGGCGTCGGCGCCGTCGAGGATCGCGTTGGCGACGTCGGTCGTCTCCGCCCGGGTCGGCCGCCGCGAGTGCTGCATGCTGTCGAGCATCTGCGTCGCCACGATCACCGGCTTCTGGTACCGCTGGCAGACCCGGATGATCTGCTTCTGCACCATCGGCATGCTCGCCACGTCGATCTCCACGCCCAGGTCGCCACGGGCCACCATCACCACGTCGGCGGCCTCGACGATCGACGCCAGCGTGTCGATCGCCTCCCGCTTCTCGATCTTGGCGACCACGCGGGCCTTCGAGCCGCGGGTCCGCAGCAACTCCTTGAGCAGCTTCACCTCCACGTCGCTGCGGACGAATGAAAGGCTCACGAATTCCACGCCGGCGGCGGCCGCCCATTCGGCGTGCTGCCAGTCGGCGGCGCTCATCGCGGCCACGGAGAGCTTCACGCCCGGCAGGTTCACGCCCTGGCGGCTGCGGATCAGCCCCCCCTGGACGACGCGGCACAGCGCGTGGTGCGCCGACCGCTCCTCGACGACGAGGCTCACGGTGCCGTCGGCGAGCATGACGGCGTCGCCCACCGCCAGCTCGTCGATGAGCCGATCGTAGGTGGTGGTGAACTCGTCACCCTGGCGGCTCTCCGCGCCGCGGACGAATCGGAACGTCGCCCCCGTCACGCACTCCACCGCGCCGCCCGGAATCTCCCCGAGACGGATCTTCGGCCCGGCCAGGTCGACGAGCACGCCGATCGATCGCCCGGCGGCCTCGGCCACGCGGCGCACCCGGTCGAGCGTCTCCTGGTGCTCGGCCGCCGAGCCGTGCGCCATGTTGAGCCGGAAGACGTCGACGCCGGCATCGACCAGCTCGCGCAGGCCAGCCTCCTCCCGGCACGCCGGGCCGACGGTGGCGACGATCTTGGTGCGGACGACCGACGGGGCGGCGTGCATGGAAGGGCGTCCTGGCGGGAGGGCGGCGGGGCGGAACCGCAGGATACGAAAAACCGCGCGGCATCCGGTAGACTGCCGGAGATGGCGACGCGGACGTGGCGTGATCGACGGGTGATCGTGGCGGGCGGCACGTCCGGGTTCGGGCTCGTGCTGGCCAGGCATCTCGACGCGGCCGGGGCCCGCGTCCTC
>Ga0315906_10010678_pt1 | contig 10765 bp, 9 predicted proteins | sample LakEriMetagenome_4_FD_203526 | JGI IMG/M metagenome (GOLD analysis project Ga0315906, IMG submission 203526) | Freshwater fungal communities from buoy surface, Lake Erie, Ohio, United States - Buoy 2 MA122 | ecosystem: Environmental > Aquatic > Freshwater > Lake > Lake biofilm | place: USA: Lake...
GCTAATTTCATTAATTGAATTATCTTCAAATTTTAATGATTTCCTGTTTAAAAAAATTGCTTTTATACTTGCATTTTTAGCACCGATAATATCGGCTTCAAAATCATCTCCAACCATCAAGCACTCATGATGTAATGCATTACATTTTTTCATTGCGAAATCGAAAATTTGTTTATTAGGTTTATTAAAACCAACTTCTTCAGAAATGATTATTTGATCAAAATATTTTTTCAATCCACAGTTTTCAATTTTAACATGCTGAATTTCCTTAAATCCATTAGTTATAATGTGTAATTGATAGTTAGTTTTTAGATATTCTAAAACTTCTATTGTTCCATCAACCAACTCTGTTTGCAAAGGTGATTTAGCTATGTATTCTTCTTCTAATTTTTTGCCTAATTGTTCATCTTCATATCCAAAATACAACATGGTATTTGTAAAACGAGAAGATCTGAGTTCGTCCTTAGAGATTAATTTTTCCCTGTATAACTTCCATAATTGTTCATTAACAATTACGTAAGTTTTATAAAATGCTAAAGGCAAACATTTGCATTTTGACTGTAAATCGAAATTAGAAAATAATTCAAGGATTACATTTTTAGAGTTTTTGTCAAAATCCCAAAGTGTATTATCAAGATCAAAATAAATGTGTTTAATTTGAGCATACATCAATAAAGAAAACTTAAATTAATTTCCTTTATAAACATAAACATTAAAAATGAAAGGACTGATTTTTTTAATTTGATCGCTTCTTTTTAAACCTTTTATATTATTTTTTTTAGAAAGTTTCAGTTCTTTTTTTAGTTCGTCATCGCTTAATTCATTTATAATATCATTTATATAAATTGACTTACTAGCAAAACCTGTTCCTTCAGCGTTTTGATTTTTACCGCTTACAACACCAATGATGTTTCCGTTCTCATCCAATAAAGGACCACCGCTATTACCAGGATTTACAGGAATAGAAATCTGATACATCATTGTATCACCAAATCGAGTAGAGGAGGAGATTGAACCTTCACCATAAACGATATCCTGAGATGGATAACCTAATGTGAAAATATTTTCACCTAATTCACTTTCCTTAGTTTTAAATCCGTAAGGCAAATTGTTAAACGCAATTGTGCTATCTAATTTTAAAATAGCAATATCAAGCTTTGTATTTGAAAAAACTATTCTTGCAGAAATTCGTTCAGTGCTTGAATTTTCAATAAATACAGAATCGCAACCTTTAACAAGATGTAAACTTGTAATAAAATATCCTTTATCATTTAAAACAAAACCTGTTCCCATAAAATTTGCGGGAGCAACTGCTCTTTTTTTGCTGTCTTTTCTAATGCCTTTTATTAACTCGTTTTGTGAATTTTTAATAGCACTTACTTCTCGTTTTAACTCAGTGTAGTCAGTATTCTGTTTCTTTAATCCAATTCCGCTAAAATTGAATAAAAGCAAGGTTGTAATTACAGTAATCAATGCAACAGAAGCAGCAATCATTGCAATTTGAAAATAATTTTTAGGTTTTTGGTCGATTGATTGAATATTGTTTTTTCCAAATTCATTTTGATGAATTGTTTTAATTTTTTGCTTAAAATTTTCATTTCTTGCATTTTCCTGTATAAGTAAAACAAAGTTTTTATGGGCATCAAATTCATTTTTGAATTCAATATCTTCAAACAATTTTTTCTCAAATGATATTTTTTCATTGTCTGATAAATTATCATTTAAATACTCGTCAAATAAATCAATATTTCTCATTTCATTAATCATTAAAATACAATTTCTTTAATCGTTGTAAACATTTGTATTTTTGGTTCTTTGCATTATCTGCATTCGTATAACCAAATTTTTCGGCAATTTCTTCCATATTCAGCTGAGAAATGTAAAAGTCTTCAAGCAATGTTTTACAAGGTTCGCCCAAACCTGTAAGACTTAATTTCATTTTTTGAAGTTGATTTTCTTTCTCTAAATGCTCATTAATTTCATCTGTAACTTCAATAATATTATTTTCATCGTTGTTATCATTATTCAACCTATAAAGATTTTTATTGGCGTTAATTTGCTTTAACCATAATCTTTTTGCAATTGAATAAATGTATGTTTGCAATGCACATTTCAACTCAAAATCCGACTTTTTACAATTCTTATAAAGAACGAGTATAGTTTCCTGATAAATATCTTGAGCCTCCTGCTCAGATCCATTGTTGTTTATAACATATTTAAGAACAACAGGATAATATTTTTTATACAAGGAACTGAGAATCTTGTCGTTGTTTATTTTCAACCCTTCAATGTAATCATTGTCGGAAAATTGTTTTTTCACAGTCATAAGACGCTCGTGTTTCTTAATACAAATTAATGGTAAAAGTAACCCTTTAAATTTTTAACTTACTATAAATGAGTTGACTACAATTGAAATAAATTACCCTTCAATCGCTTTTACACCGGGCAAGGTTCCTTGTTCAATGTATTCTAATAATGCACCGCCACCCGTACTTACATAACTTACTTTTTCTGCAAAATGATATTTATTAATAGCAGCAACAGAATCACCTCCACCGATTAATGAGAATGCCCCTTTTGAGGTTGCTTCCACAATACTTTCCGCAACAGCTTTAGTGCCTTGTTCAAAACTGCTCATTTCAAAAACACCCATTGGCCCGTTCCATAAAATAGTTTTTGATGCAGCAATAACTTCATTGTATTTCTTTATGGTTTCACTACCAATATCCAATCCCATCCATCCATCTGGTATTTCATCAATTTTAGAGTATTGTGTATTGGCATCGTTGGCAAAATTATCAGCAATAATGGCATCTGTTGGAATGTATAAATTTACACCCTTTGCTTTTGCTTTAACCAAAAGGTCTTTTGCAATTTCCAAACGATCATCTTCACACAAAGATTTACCAATTTTACCTCCGCTTGCTTTAACGAATGTAAAAGCCATTCCTCCACCAACAATGATGTTGTTTGCTTTCTCAAGCAATTGTTCAATGATTAAAATTTTGTCAGAAACCTTTGCGCCACCAACTATTGCTGTAAAAGGCTTTTCGCTTTGCATAAGTACTTTGTTAATGCTGGCTACTTCGCCAGCCATTACATAGCCAAAACATTTTTGATCTACATTAAAAAACTGCGCAATGATTGTTGTAGAAGCGTGTGCACGATGCGCTGTTCCAAAAGCATCATTTACATAAAAGTTACCGTGTTTGCTTAATTTTTCAGCAAAAGCTACATCTCCTTTTTCCTCTTCTTTGTAAAAGCGAAGATTTTCTAACAATAAAACTTCTCCTGATTTTAAATTAAACGACAAATGAAATGCATCATCAGAAATACAATCAGTCGCAAATTTTACTTCCTTATTTAATGTTTTTGATAATGGTGCAACCAGATGTTTTAGGGAGTATTTATCTGTTGGGCCATCTTTTGGTCTTCCTAAATGAGACATTAATACCAATGATCCTCCATCGTTAAGGATTTTAGTTATGGTAGGCAGCGCGGCATTAATACGAGTAAAATCAGTTACATCAAATTGTTCGTTTAAAGGCACATTGAAATCAACGCGCATTACTACTTTTTTTCCTGAAAAATTAAATTGCTCAACTGTTTTCATATTTCTTAGTTATTTTATTTAAAACAATGAATAATTATGTTAAATTTTAAAAATAAGTTATTGCCTATATTTTAATTTATCAATTTACTTTCTTTTACTTGATTAAAAGAAAGTAACAAAGAAAAATCAAGAAATTGTCAAGGCAATCGCAATAAATTGCGACCAACAAACAAAAGCTAAAATGTTTCCAAGGCTTCAACATTTATTAACGCTTTTATTTGTTTTTGCTGCGCCAATTTCATTTTGTCAAAAAACGTACATTTTTAATTTTAATCAAAAAATTATTTTTTTCCTGTACTTCCAAATCCTCCCGAACTTCTTTCACTTTCAGTGAGCTCATTCGTTAATTGCCAGTTCACTTGTTCGTGTTTAGCTATTACCATTTGTGCAATGCGTTCACCATCATTAATCACAAACTTTTCGTTTGAGATATTTACTAATAACACTTTTACTTCACCTCTGTAATCCGCATCAATAGTGCCAGGAGAGTTTAATACCGTTACGCCATGTTTAAATGCCAAACCACTTCTTGGTCTTATTTGTGCTTCAAATCCAACTGGTAGCTCAATAAATAAACCAGTTGGAATTAATTTTCGTTCCAAAGGTTGTAATTCAATCGGGGAATCTATAAATGCTCTTAAATCCATTCCGGCAGCCGAAACGGTTGCGTATTCTGGTAAAGGATGATGACTTTTATTAATGACTTTTACGTTCACGAATTTGATTTTTTAAAATTAGGATATTCGAATTTGTAAAATAAAAAACAATAAATAATAAACAAAATATTATTTAAACACAATTCAGCGAAGTTGGAAAAACTTCCTTTGTAAGTAAGCGATAGTAAGTAAAATAAAATGGCGAAGCCAAAAAAGAAGAAAGCGTTTTTTAAATTGTACTTAACGGGATAAAATTTTTGACCGAATAAATAGGAAACAACCATCATGCTGCCGTATGAAAAGAAAGTTGCCCAAGCAGAAGCGGTATAACTGTATGTTGGAATAAAAACAAAGTTGATGAACAACGTTATAATTGCCCCAAAAATAGTAACTACTGCACCAAATTTAGTTTGTCCGGTAAGTTTGTACCAAATGGAAAGATTATAATAAATGCCCAGAAACAAATTTGCCATTAATAGAATCGGTACCACATGGATGCCTTGACGATATGGCAAGCTTACAAACAATTGAATCCATTTTAAATTCATCATTGTACCTAAAAACAATAAAGAACACGCGATAATAAAATACTTCATAACCAACGCATTCATTTTTTTAGAATCGGCACTGCTTACATTACTAAAAAAGAAAGGTTCAGCGGCATAACGAAATGCTTGAATAAAAATGGTCATTAAAATAGAGATTTTATAACAGGCACCGTAAATACCAATTTCATTTAAACCGATATCACTTGGTAAAAGGTATTTTAGTAAAATCCTGTCAAAAGTTTCGTTAATCATTCCGGCCAAACCCACAATAAGCAAAGGCAAGGCGTAACGAATCATTTTTTTCCAAAGTTCTTTATCAAAAACATATTGAAAACCTGAAAATTCTTTTGCCAGTAGCAACAAGGAAAGTAAATTAGCAAAGAGGTTAGCTAAAAAAGAATAACCAATTCCTATCTCCGGATTATACAGCTGGGCATAAATAGAAGTTTCCCCTGCCTCAAAAGCGTTTTTGCAAACAATAAAATAAAATACATTTAAAAACACATTTAAAAAAACGTTCACCATTTTTACCAAGGCAAATTTTTTGGCATTTCCATTTAAACGTAATCTCGCAAAAGGAATTGCCATAACTGCATCTGAGGCAATAATAAAAATAGACCAGATGATAAAGTTTAAATGGTTATTATAGCCTGTTGCTTCGGCGATGCTTCCAGAAAATAGTAAAAACAATAGGGATAAAGAAGCTGTTGATGCAATAATAGAAATGAGAGCGGTGCTATACACTCTATCTTTTTCATCAGACTTACTAGCGAAATTAAAAAATGCCGTTTCCATTCCGTAAGTAAATAGGATGTTCATGAATGAGATATAGGCATAGATTTCAGTATTTACACCAAAATCAACCGGCTTTTCGAAAATATATGTGAGTAGTGGGGTAAGTAAGTAATTGAGGAACCTTGGAAAAATGGTGCTTAAACCATAAATAGCGGTTTGACTGGCCAGTTTTTTTAATGGATTCACAGAATTAATTTAAAAGGCTGAAATTACAATTTAATGAGTAAACAAAAAACAAGAATTACAAACACTTCTAAAATCAGAAATTGTTTGATTGTGTTTATTTCTTATAAAAATTCATTTCATCAATGTATTTCCAAACTTCAGGATGAACAAAAAATTTTGGAGACTTTCCAGATTTTATAGCATCACGAACGTAAGATGATGAAATCTCAATGATTGGCGAATCTGTTAATGTAACCTGTTGATGAAGTACTAGAGGCCCTGGTTCATATCCGGGACGAGGATAAACAAATAATTTGTAGCGTTTTAATATTTCCTCGTAATTTTTCCACTTATGAAATGTGGCTAAATTATCTGCACCAAGTATTAAAGAAAATTGTTTTTTTGGATATTTTTCTTTTAGATATTGTAAAGTATTGATGGTATAAGATGGTTGAGGTAAATTAAATTCTATATCGCAAGATTTAAATTTTTGGTAATCGCCTATTGCTAGATTTACCATCTCCATCCTGAATCGGTGGTGAAGCAGTGAACTCTTTTTTTTAAGTGGATTTTGAGGTGAAATAACAAACCATATTTCTTTTATATCAGTGTTATCAATAAAATAATTAGCAAGTGCAAGATGCCCGATATGAATTGGATTAAACGAACCGAAAAAAAGACCTGTCATTGGTTTCAGAACTTTTTATTTGGATTAAATGGTTTTGTTGGTTTCTCAATGGTAGTTAAAATAGTTTTAATTCTTACACTGTCTTTTGCAAGTTCAATAGCAGAGGTAAGTTCCTTATCATATTTTATTCCCGCTTCTAATCTTCCGGCATCAAAATGTGTTCTTGAAATAATTTCTGTTTCCAGCAATTCTTTTACCTCTATTTTAAATTTTGTGAAGTCGTCTTTTTTACTATCTTTTAATCGAGTAATAAGAACGTTATATTCCTTTTCAATATCCTTAAACTGTTTATCTTCTTCCGCAATTTGTTTAAAACGCTCAAGTTCTTTTTCGCTATCAGTTTCATATTTGTGATTGCCTTTTTTTACCATATTCACAAATTCATCATACTCAGCATCGCTCATTGAGAATGTTCGCGGATCAAATTTTTTATTTTTGTTTTTAGTTACGTATTCATTTGCATAATTAAAAACATGATTTTTTGAAATCAATGTAAATGCCAAATGACTCATGTTTTCCGAGGTGATTTTCACATCGGGCATAACACCTGCACCATCATAAACAATTCTTCCGCCTTTTGTTTTAAAGGCTGTAACTAATGAGTCTGGAACCTTAAGCACTGCTCCATCATTATCTTTTTGAGAGTAATCAAGCGCCTGAATACATCTTCCACTTGGAATGTAATACTTTGCAACAGTTAATTTAATTGCGGAATTATAAACTAAATTTCTTGTTTGCTGAACCAAACCTTTGCCATAGGTTCTTTCGCCAACAACAACTGCTCTGTCTAAATCCTGCAAAGCACCCGAAACAACTTCAGAAGCGGAAGCAGAATTTCTATCAACCAGAACAACAATTGGCATTTGAAGATCGATTGGATTATTTACACCTTTCAATGTATTATCCCACTCTTTTAGTTTACCTTTTGTAGTTGCAACAATTTGTCCTTTTTCTGTAAACAAGTTTACTATATCAACTGCTTGTTGCAATAAACCTCCTGGGTTACCTCTTAAATCTAGTATTATTGATTTGCAGTTTCCTTCTGTTTTTAATTTATTAAAGGCATCTTTTACTTCTTTTGCTGCATCTTGTGTAAAGCCCGTAAGTTTTATATAACCAACCTGATTATCCAACATGCCGGAGTAAGGCACATCTTTTAATTTAATTTCTTCACGGGTAATTGTATAATCTGTAGGGGTTGTATTGTTAAAATGCTGAATTGTTAGTTTAACTGGTGATCCCGGCTGTCCTTTAAGGAACTTACTGATATCATCAGAATTTTTTTTATCGATTTTAATTCCGTTTACAGCAAGAATTACATCACCGGCTTGAATTCCTGATTTCTGGGCAGGTGCGCCTTCATATAATTCAACAATCACCATTTTATTTTCAATTTCCCTCACTGATGCACCAATTCCCCCGTACTGACCAGTTGTCATAAACTTATATTCTTCAATATCAGATTCAGGATAATAATTGGTGTAAGGATCGAGTGAAGAAAGCATTGCATCAATTCCGGTTTTCATTAATTGACCAGGCTTTGTTTCATCAACATAGTAAATGTTTAATTCCCTGAACAAAGTTGCAAATACATCCAGGTTTTTAGAAACTTCAAAGTAATCTTCTGTAAAATTATAACCTACAAAACCTAATAAAAAAAGGCCAGCGGAGACAATAAAAATTTTTATTTTCTTCATTATATAAACTTGTAACACAAATATAAGTTAAAATAAGAGCTAACAAGCAATGAATTGTAAAACAATAATTGTTAAGAAATATCACAAAGTGAATCAATTTAATAACTGTTAATGAAATGGTCCATTTTAATTTTCTTAATCATTTAAAATAAATATAATAAATCAAATAACTTTAGTTCACATTTTTATATAATTTTCAAAAAGTAATATATGGTTATAGATTTAAAAAAATGATGTGATCCTTAACTATTATTTTCCCGTGTGCGAATTTTCCATAAATCAAATTCCTCGAATAATTCCGTCTTTTTGATTTCTAATAAAATCTAAGATCTGCTTGCGGTGTGTAGATTCAGGAATTTCTTGTTCAACAACTTCCAATGCTTTTGTAACATTGTGGCCTCTCACAAAAATAATTCTGTAAATATCTTCAATATCTTTTATTACTTCTTTACTGAAACCTCTTCTGCTTAACCCAACTGTATTTACTCCAATAAATTGAAGTGGATCTCGGGCAGCACGAACAAAAGGAGGAATACCTTTTCTTATTTGAGTATAACCACCAACAAAAGTATGCGCACCAATAGTAACAAACTGTTGTGCCGCTGCCATACCTTCAATAATTGCGTAATCCTCAATGGTGATATGCCCTGATAATCCTACACTATTTGCAATAATTACATTATTACCGATAATGCAATCGTGAGCTACATGAACATAGGCCATTAACAAACAATTGTTGCCCACTTTTGTGGTCATGCGATCAGAAGTACCTCTATTAATAGTAACACATTCTCTGATGATGCAATTATCTCCAACTTCTGCTAATGCTTCTTCACCTTTAAATTTTAAATCTTGTGGTACAGCGCCAATTACAGCGCCAGGAAAAATCTTTGTATTGTTGCCAATTCTGCTGTAATCCATGATTACTGCATTTGGGCCAATCCAGCAATTATCTCCGATAACGACATTTCCATATACAGATGCAAATGGCTCAATGGTAACATTGTTGCCAATTTTAGCATCAGGGTGTACATAAGCTAATTTGGAAATCATGATTAATTAAGCCTCCTGTGGCAGATTTTTTTTAGTTTCGTTATTCTTCACTTTTACTATTTGCGCCATCATTTCTGCTTCCATTACCGGCTTATTAGAAACATAAGCAACACCTCGCATGTGGCAAATTCCTCTTCGTATAGGTGTTACCAGTTTTAAGCTAAAAACTACTGTATCACCTGGTAATACTTGCTGACGGAATTTTACGCCATCAATTTTCATGAAAAACGTGAGGTAGTTTTCAGGATCAGGAACTGTTTTTAAAACCAAAACACCTCCGCATTGTGCCATGGCTTCAATGAGTAAAACACCAGGCATAACAGGTGCTTCTGGGAAATGCCCTTTGAAAAATTCTTCATTCATGGTTACATTTTTCACGCCCACAATGTGCTCAGAACTAATTTCCATGATTTTATCAACCAACAACATAGGCTGACGATGAGGAAGAATTTTTAAAATATCGTTGATATTGTAAACGGGGGTAGCATTTAAATCAATTTTTGGTAAAAACTTATCAGACGATTGTTTTTTTATGGTTTCTTTGATTTTTTTTGCAAACGAAACATTACCTGCATGTCCTGGGCGCGCAGCAAGTACATGTATTTTCATGGGCTTACCAACCAATGCTAAATCACCAACAATGTCAAGTAATTTATGGCGAGCAGGCTCGTTGTAATACTGAAGTTTTATGGTATTTAAAACTCCTTTTTCCTTAACTTCAATATCTTCTTTATTAAATACTTTTTTTAGGTGATCTAATTTTTCTTTTGGAATTTCTCTATCAACCAACACAATCGCATTATCCAAATCACCACCTTTAATCAAGTTGTGTTGCAATAAAACTTCCAATTCGTGCAAAAACACAAATGTTCTGCATCTTGAGATTTCAGATTTAAAATCACCCATTTTGTACATGGATGCGTGTTGTGTTCCCAAAATTTCAGAATTGTAATCAACCATTACGGTAACCCTAAATGTATCCTGAGGAACGGCAAGCATTTCAACTTTTTTTATTGGATCTTCATATGTTAAATTTTCTTTTAACTCGAAGTATTCGCGTTCTGCTTCTTGTTCAATAATTTCAGCTGCTTCAAGCGCTTCAATAAATTTAATTGAACTACCATCCATGATGGGCATTTCTGGGCCATCAATCTGAATAAGGCAGTTGTCAATTTCCAAACCCATTAATGCAGCAAGAACATGCTCGGTGGTATGAACTCGAACACCATTTTTCTCTAACGTTGTTCCGCGAGACGTGTCAACAACCAAATCAGCGTCTGCTTCAATAATTGGGCTACCTTCAATATCTGTTCTTTGAAATTTAAACCAGTGATTTTCTGGTGCAGGTAAAAAGGTAATATTAACTTTTTTTCCTGTATGTAAACCAACACCGGAAAGTGTGACTGGATTTTTAATTGTACGTTGTTTTATCATTAAAATTAATTTGTTCCGTTATTAATTTTTTTTTCGAGTTCTCTTAATTTATCGTTCAGTTTTGGTAAACTTCTAAAGAGCACATAACTTCTTTTATATTCTCCAATTGTAAATGC
>Ga0315906_10010682_pt1 | contig 10761 bp, 7 predicted proteins | sample LakEriMetagenome_4_FD_203526 | JGI IMG/M metagenome (GOLD analysis project Ga0315906, IMG submission 203526) | Freshwater fungal communities from buoy surface, Lake Erie, Ohio, United States - Buoy 2 MA122 | ecosystem: Environmental > Aquatic > Freshwater > Lake > Lake biofilm | place: USA: Lake...
GACCGTCAGTGTGTGTCGGCCGGCCTCCTTCACCGTCAGCTCCCCGATCGTCCGGCGGCGGAAATCCTGGAAGCCCTTGGTCTCTTCCACCGTCATCGGCACGACCTGGTCCCCCACCTGGAATTCCACCGTGCTCCCGCCACTTCCCGGGCCGCACCCCTGCAGAATCTCGATCGCAAAGCGACCCGGCTCACGAATGGTGAACTCCCAGCTCGCCCAGTCGCTCTCCCGGACCCAGAACCCCAGCGTCTCTTTGTGGGGCAACGGCTCGTAGCGCAGCATCACCCCTTCGACCCGCGCGTTCTTCGCCGGCAACAGCACCACACCGTCGGCCCCCTGTGGATTCGGCACAAACTCCGGGTTCGCCGTCATCGACTGGGCCCCCACCCGCTCTTGCCAGGCGTGGAGCGCGGTCGCCAGTTCCTCCACCTCGGTGGGGGAGTCCCCGGCGAGGTTGCGGCTTTCCGACGGGTCCTTCTCGACATCGAACAGCTCGCGCCGACCGGTCTCGAAGAATTCGACCAGCTTTCGCGACCCGCGCCGAATCGCCGCCCCCGGGCGGGCTCGCTGGTTGCTGTAATGCGGATAGTGCCAGTGGAGATCACGGACGGGGGCCGCCTCGCCTTTCAGCCAATGCCCGGCCAGGCTCACGCCGTCGACCCCCTCGGGGGTCGGCAGGCCGCACAGGGCGGCCAGGGTGGGAACCAGGTCGTGGCTCACCACGGGGGTGTTGTTCGACTGGCCAGCCGCAAGCTGTCCGGGCCAGACCGCCAGCAGCGGAATGCGGATTCCCCCCTCGTACAAAAAGCCCTTGCCCTCGCGGTGTGGGGCATTGGCGGTTGAGGGAGTGCGGGGGCCTTCAAGGGTCGACAACCCGCCGTTGTCCGAGGTGAACAGCACCAGGGTGTTCTGCGCGATCCCGGCCGCCTCAAGGGCCTGTCGAATCTTGCCCACCCCTTCATCCAGGCTCTCGAGCATCGCCCCATAGATGGGGTTGGCCTGAGCGCCGGGAGCCGAGGGACGGTCTTTCGCCTCCCACTTCGCCTGCAGATCGGGTCGGGCGGTCAGCGGTGTGTGCGGGGTGTAATGCGGCAGGTACAAAAAGAACGGCCGCTCGCGGTGGGCGTTGATGAACTTCACCGCCTCGGCGGTCAGGCGATCGGTCAGGTACTCCCCATCCGGCGCCTGCTCAAGGCCCGGCATGAACCGTTCCTGGTTGCGAAATGGCGCGATGTAGCTCAGTGGCGTCCCGGTGTGATCGCCCGCGATGTTCGAATCAAACCCCTGCTGCAGCGGTCCAAACCCCGCGCCTCCCAGGTGCCATTTGCCAATGTGCCCGGTCGCGTACCCGGCGGCGTGAAAGCGTTCGGCCAGCGTGACCTCTTCCAGCGGCAGTTCTTGCCGGAACTGGGGGCGATTGAGGGGCTGGTCGGGACGGTTGGGGCGACCGGGCAGCCAGTCGGTCAGGTGCAGTCGGGCCGGATGCTTGCCCGTCAGCAGTGCCGCCCGGGTTGGTGAGCAGACCGGAGCCGCGGAGTACGCCGAGGTCAGCCTGAGCCCATCCTTGGCCATCTGGTCGAGTTGCGGAGTCTGGTGATAGCGACTGCCATAGCAGCCCAGGTCGGCGGCCCCCAGGTCGTCGGCGACAATCAGGATCACGTTGGGGCCAGCGGCGGTCGTGGCGGCAGCCCGATCCTGAGCCGGGGCGACGGCGGCCCCCCAGAGCGGAGCGGTCAGCCCCACAAGCCAGCAGAGCGCGGTCGCGGGACGCAGGGTTCGTGGCACAAGTGACATGGCGTTTCTTGAGGCGCTGGAGAACAGGGGGAGCACAGGTCGCGGGACAACGTCAACAACAGGGCAGGGGAGGCAGGTCGCCGAGGAGTGGTTGACCCCGATCGAGGCCGGGAAGGGGGGAGTGGCTTGGGATTTGACGCCACGTCCCTCTGCCGGGGGGCCGCTCAATTCCTGAAGACCGGACGCAGATTGGCGTCGACAATGCTGCACGCCTCGACCACGGTCAGGCCCAGCGCCTGGGCGCGGGCCACCAGGGTCGAATCTTCAGCGCCGGGATTCAGCCAGACCTCGCGCGGGTTGAGGCGGGCAATCTCGGGCAGCAGCGGAAGTGTGACCTCGGGCAGCAGGTACACGCTCACGCGGTCCACTGGACCGGCGGGGAGGTCGGCGAGGCTCGCGAACGCGGGGATTCCCGCGATCTCGTCGGCGTGCGGATTGACAGGCCACACCCGATAGCCCGACCTGAGGTGGGCGACCACCGAGCGGTGACCGTACTTGGAGGGATCGCGGCTGGCCCCCAGCACCACCACCACCGGGGGGAGCCGCTTGACGTCCGCGGAGCCCGTCATGTCAGCCAATCCGATCTTTGCCGACCCATTTTCGCAGCACCTCGGGCACAACAATGCTGCCGTCGGCCTGCTGGTAGTTCTCAAGGATGGCGATGAGCGCGCGGGTGCAGGCGATGGCGGTCCCGTTGAGCGTGTGGGCGAAGTGCGTCCCCTTGCTGTCGGGAAGCCGGTAGCGAATCCCCAGCCGGCGGGACTGGTAATCGGTGCAGTTCGAAGCGGAGGTGACTTCGCCATACTCCCCGGCGGTTCCCCGTCCGGGCATCCACGCTTCGAGGTCGTACTTGCGATAGGCGGGGCCACCCAGGTCGCCCGCACAGATGTCGAGCACGTGGTAGGGAATTCCGAGTCCCTGGAAGAGTTCTTCTTCAATCCGAACGATCTGCTGGTGCACCTGCTCGGACTGATCAGCCCGGGTGAAGGCGAACATCTCGACCTTCGTGAACTGGTGCACGCGATAGATTCCGCGCGTCGCCCGCCCGTGGGCACCCGCCTCGGTCCGGAAGCAGTGCGAGATCCCCGCCACCAGGATCGGCAACTTGGAGCCGTCGAGAATCTGATCCTTCAGAATCCCACCGAGGGTGATCTCGGCGGTGGCGACCAGGCTGAGGTCGGTCCCCTGGATCGAGTAGATCTGCGTCTCGGGACCGCGCGGGTTGTAACCGGTCCCCTCCAGCACCTCATCGCGGGCGAGATCGGGGGTCGAGTGCAGGGTGAAGCCCTCCCGCACCAGCTTTTCGCAGGCGTACTGCATCAGGGCCAGCTCCAGCAGCACCGCTTCGTTCTTGAGGAAGTAGAAGCCATGCCCGGCGACCCGCGACCCTCCCTCCAGGTCAAGCAGGTTGTGCTTTTCGGCCAGGGCCACGTGGTCGAGTGGCTGGTAGCTTCGCGTCGCCGGTTCGCCCCACCGCCGAACCACGCGGTTGTCGGCGTCGGAATTCCCCTGCGGCGCGTCGGGGTGGGTCAGGTTGGGAATCCGCTTCTGCAGGTCCAGCAACTCGGCCTCGACCTGCTTGAGCGCAACTTCCGAGTCCCCCACCTGGGCCCGCAGTTCCTTCCCCCGCGCCACCAGTTCCTGCTTGCGGGCCGGGTCCGACTCCTTCGGAATTCGCGCCGACAGTTCGTTCTGCTCCCGGCGGACCTGCTCCACCCGCGCGATCAGTTCCGACCGCTTCTGGCGACCGGCGACCAGGCTGTCGAGATCCACCGCGATCCCACGATTGCGGCAATTGGTGGCAACTTGCTCGATGTGTTCACACAGAAACTGCAGGTCCAGCATGGCAGATGACGGTGGGTTTGAAAGAAGAGGTTTTGAAGAGGTGTCAGGAAGGCGGGCGGAAATCTCGCGACCGCCACGTCGCTTGTGGGGCTGCGGGTCAGCCCGCGGTTGGAAGCGCGGCCAGTTCGGCCCACAGGTAGGCACTCGCCGCGATGCCGCGATGATAGTCGGCCAGCAGAAAATGCTCATTCGGGCCGTGCAGATTGTCGGTGTTCTGGCCCCAGCCCAGCAGCAGGGTGTCGAGCCCCAGCAACCGCCGCAGGCTCTCGACCACCGGAATCGTCCCCCCCTCGCGGATCAGCACGGGGGCCACGCCAAAGGCCCGGGCGATGGCGCGATGGGCCGCCTGCATGTAGGGACTGTCGGTGTCGAAGGCGTACCCGGGGCAGCCGTGATAGGCCTTGAAATCGAGTGTGACCCCCGCGGGCAACACCGACCGCAGGTGCCGCTCGAGCGACGCCATGATCCGCTCCGGGTTTTGGTTCGGGACCAGCCGACAGGTGATCTTCGCCCGGGCCCAGGCCGGGACAATGGTCTTGGGCCCCTCGCCCTGGTAGCCACTGGTCAGGCCGTTGACGTCGCAGGTGGGCCGCGCCCAGCGGCGCTCGAGAGTGCTGAAACCGGGTTCACCCCACGGGGCCGCGACACCAATCTCGGCGAGGTAGGCCGCTTCGTCGAACGGGAGTTGCCGCAGGCGTTCGCGCTCCCCCGCGGTGGGGGTGGGAATGTCGGCGTAGAAGTCGGGAATCTGCACCCGTCCCGAGGCGTCATGCAGGCTGGCCACCAGCCTGGCCAGGGCGTTCGCCGGGTTGCAGATCGACCCGCCAAACACGCCGCTGTGCAGATCCTGGCGGGGCCCCCGGACGGTCACCTCGCAGGCGACAATCCCGCGGAGGCCGTGGGTGATGGCCGGCTGGCCCGGGCCGAACTGGCTGGTGTCGCTGATGACGGCGACATCGGCTTTCAGGCGCGGCGCCCAGCTTTGCAGGAAGTGCTCAAGGTTCTCTCCCCCGACTTCCTCTTCTCCTTCGATGACGTAGGTCAGGTTGACCGGAACCCGGCCGGCCGAGCGCATCCACGCCTCGGCCGATTTGAGGTGGGTCAGCATCTGCCCCTTGTCGTCGGTCGCCCCTCGGGCGTAGACGCGGCCTTCCCGAATCGTGGGCTCGAAGGGGGGAGTGACCCATTCGTGCAGGGGGTCGGCGGGCTGCACGTCGTAGTGCCCATAGACCAGGACCGTTGGTGCACCGGCGACCGGAGGGGAGGTCGCAAACACAATCGGATGACCAGGTGTCTCGACCAGTTCGGCGGTGAATCCCATCCGCTGGAACTGCCCCAGCACGTGGGTCGCCGCCCGCCGGACATCCCCCTTGTGGGCCGGGCTGGCGCTGACGCTGGGAATCTGCAGCAGATCGCACAGGTCGCGTTCGAACTGCGGTGCCAGATCTTTGAGAGTCTGCTCGAGGGTCGGCATGGAACGGTCGGACGGGGGGTCAGGGGGAGGTGATCGAAAACGTGAGCAGATGATAGCCAAATCCGAAAATCGCGGCATCCGCGAGGATGTGTGCGATCCAGGAGGGCCACAGGCTGTCGGTCAGTTCGTACAGCCACGACCAGGCCAGCCCGGCGACTGCCACCGCCAGTGACCCCAACCACGTCATCGCATTCAGCCACCCAAAATAGAAGGCCAGCACCACCACGTGATGGCTCATGAACCCCACTGCGGCCAGCAGGTGAGCCGGGACCCGCGGACACACCTCGCGGCAGAACCGCCACAGGAACCAGCGGAAATAGTACTCTTCGAGCAGGGAATGCGCGAGGCAGTAAAAAACGGCGAGCGCGGCGAATTGCACCGCGGTGTGAACGCCAACCCCGGCCAGTTTTTGACGAATGATGGGGAGTGCCGGGGCGAACACGCCGGCCGCTTCCATCCCCGCGGCGGCGACAAGCATCAGGGCCGCCATGGCGAGGCCCATCCCCAGCCCCATGCACAGGCCAGACCCCGTTCCGGGACGTTGGCCCTTCCACGAGGCCGGCCACCCTGGCGACTGGGGGGCTGGTGGTGAACTGCCCGGGGCGTTACCGGCCGGGTCGTGGCCGGCAGGTTCGTTGTGCTGGGGGCCAGGTCCGGGCAGGTTCGATCGGGAGGGGTCGAAGCGTTGGCGTGTGGCGCTGGCGTGGCGTCGCCAGGACCACCAGAGAACCGGCAACAGGAACTGCGCGAGCTTGGCGACCGCAAACACCAGTCGCTGGATCGGGCCTGCCGCTGACGCCATCCACACGAAGTACACAAGAGTCAGGGCCGTCGGAAACAGCAGTGCCACGGGTAGCAGCCAGCGGCCCGTGGCGGTCGGGGATGGGTTGGCAGACAACGCGGAGTCGGGCGTTGAGCGTGGCATGTCGGTCAACAAGTGAGTGGAGCGCTCACGCTGCCGGTTCGGTCCGGTGGAGCAGGACAGGTCAAACAGGGCAACACGACGCAGGACTTGCGAAGATTCTGGTCACGGGAAGCGACCTGGGCACTCGGCTTCGCACCGCACCAGGCTTGCTTTACAGCAGTCCCCTGGTCCAGCAGCAGCGCCGCGAGCCGCTGGCCGGGAGACCACCGGCCTCGAATCAAAACGACGGGTCGCACAGGGCTGCGACCCACACGTGCGCGATTCGGTCTCGTTCAGGCCAGCCCGCGAGAGTGATCGGCGCGGGGGTTGGCTCGCAGCCTGTTAACGAGAGGCACGCTGGTGGGGATCAGGCCGCCTCCCGCACCACGAAGTGAGTCGCCCGAACGGCGTTCTTCGAGGCAGGCTTGAGTCCCTCAAGCCCCCTCCCAAAACTCACCTTCAAGCCGCCGGAGAGGCCGCTGCGAAGGCTGTGTTCGCCCACCGCACCTGCTACTGTTCTAGCCGATGGCAGTCTGCTCTGGCGAGGGTCAATTTCATGCAGTTTCCCGGTTCCAAGTCGCTCAGCGCGAGCGTTGCACATCGAACGTGCCCCAGGGAGGTCGAGGGGCGATGGCTCCCCAAGCTCGGCCGCATGGTGGAGCGAGTCTTTGTCCTTCGGTCGGCAGCCTGGCGATTGTTGCGCCTTTCATGGCTGTCGCTGGTCGCCTGGGTGGGGCTCTGCGGAGGCACTGGCCCAGTCTGGGCGGGGAAGCTCGAGGGATCGCCGGCAACATCGACCAAGGCCGCCCCAGTTGCCGCTGAGGTTTCGCCGGCTTCCGCCAGTGCGCCACACGATGCGCCGCCGGGAGCGAGTGAAAACGCGCCCGTCGGTCGGGACGCGAAAAGTTCCCCCCAGGCCACTGGTGGTGACAACACAACTCCTGCCGTCCCTCCGAGGACCACCGCTCGCGCCGAGGATCGCTTTCTGCCGACCGCGCATTCGCACAACGACTATCACCGCCAGCGACCCCTGCGCGATGCGCTCGAGCGGGGGTTTGCCAGTGTCGAGGCCGATGTGTTTCTTCGCGAAGGCGAACTCTACGTCGCGCACTGGCAGCTGGAGATCCGCCCGGGGCGAACGCTCGAGTCGCTCTATCTCGCTCCGTTGCGGGAGCGATCTCGCGAACTGGGGGGCCGCGTCCATCCGGGAGGGGAGCCACTCTGGCTGTTGATCGACCTGAAAGACCGTGGCGAAGAGACGTACCAGGCGGTCGATGCGCTGCTGGCGAAGTATGCCGATGTTGTCTCGCAGACCAAAGCGGGAGAAGGCACCGACAAACCGGTGACCACCGACAAACCGGTGCGGGTGGTTATCAGCGGGGCGTGCCCGGCTGAGACCATTCGCCGACAGACCGTCCGCTACGCGGGGATCGATGGGCGGTTGAGCGATCTCGATCGTGACGATCCGGTCTCCCTGCTGCCGTGGATCTCGGCCGATTGGAAGTCGCAGTTCAAGTGGCGCGGCGTGGGCGAGTTCCCCGCCGCCGAGCGGAACCGACTGCGGGAGCTGGTGGAACGTTGCCATGCCCGCGGGCGGCTGCTCCGCTTCTGGGGAGCCCCCGATCGGGAGGAACTCTGGACCGTCCTGCGCGAGGCGGGAGTCGATCTGCTGGGGACCGATGACCTCGATCGGCTGGGTCGGTTTCTGCGCGAGACTTCCGGGCCAATTGGCAGTCGGACCCCAGGGCATTAGAGTACGGCGGTAATGCGGTGCGGGGGATGGCCCCGGCCGCAGTGGCGATTTCTACGCAAGCGAGGGACTGGCGATGCGAATGCTGGCGAGCGTGGTGCTCATCGGATGGAGCGTGGCGGGTGGCCTGGGGCCGCTGGAGGCCCGCGGTCAGGAGGTCTCGTGGCCCCAATGGCGGGGACCCAAACGCGATGCCGTCTCGACCGAGACCGGACTCTTGAAGGAGTGGCCCGAAGGGGGGCCGGCGCTCGCCTGGAAATCGGCGGGCCTCGGCCGCGGATACTCGAGCGTGGTGATCTCGGGAGGCAAGATCTTCACCGGTGGGAAGCTGGAGAACGGGGAACACCTGCTGGCGCTGAGCCTGCAGGATGGCGCCCTGCTGTGGAAGACCCGCCTGGGCGATGGCAGTGGCGAGGGGCCCAGCAGCACGCCGACTGTCGATGGTGACCTGGTCTACGCCGTCTCTTCGACGGGAGACCTGGTCTGTGCCAAGGTCGCCGACGGCGCCGAGGTTTTTCGCAAAAGCTACACCGCCGACTACAAGGGGAGTGTCCCGACGTGGCACTACTGCGATTCGGTGCTGATTGATGGCGACAGGCTGATCTGCACCCCCGGGAGTGCCGAGGCCACCGTGGTGGCCCTCAATAAGAAGACCGGAGCCGAACTGTGGCGGACGGCGATCCCGAACGGGGGTGGGAGCGGGTTTGGCTACGCCTCGCCCGTCATTTCCGAAGCGGGGGGCGTGCGCCAGTACGTGCAGTTGCTGGGGGCGGGGACCGGGATTGTCGGGATTCGCGCCACCGACGGGAAACTGCTGTGGCAATACGCCAAGGTGGCCAACGGGACCGCCAGCATTCCGACCCCGATCGTGATGGGTGACCTGGTCTTCTGCTCTTCGGGCTATGGCACCGGTTCGGCCCTGCTGAAACTGCAGCGTGACGGCGACGGGGTCAAAGCCGAGGAACAGTATTTCCTCAAGGCGAATGTGCTCGAGAACCACCACGGGGGCATGGTGCGGGTGGGCGACTTCGTCTACTGCGGCCACAAGCACAATGAGGGTTTCCCCATCTGTGTCGAGATCAAGAGTGGCAAGCCGGCGTGGGGTGGAAACATGCGCGGGCCGGGGTCGGGCTCGGCGGCGGTGGTCTATGCCGACGGCCGGCTCTACTTTCGCTACCAGAACGGCTTGATGGCGTTGATCGACGCCTCGACCGAGGGCTACTCGCTCAAGGGGACCTTCACCATTCCCGAGACCGGGGGACCCAGCTGGTCGCACCCCGTGGTCGCGGGGGGCAAGCTGTACCTGCGCGAGCAGAACAACCTGTTCGTCTACGACGTGAAGGCGAAGTAGCGACTTGGGACGGGGGGGCGGGGACCGGGGCAGCGAAGTGACTGCCGCGGGCCCTGGCAGTCTCGCCCATTGACTGACAAAGCTCGCGACTGCCGTGTGCTGTCGCGAGCTTTTTTTTGTTCCGCCGCAAAAACGGGGCGGCCGCTCATTCAGCGACCGCGAATGCGGGGCCCCCCGCGGGGCGATTACGATTGATTGGCTCCAGGTCGTGGGAAAGCGGCGTTCGACCCGGGGGCCTGTTCCAGCCCCGATCGACGCGATCCCCGGATCTCAGCCATTGCCAGCCGGCGGATTCGCCGGGGCCAGCGCACAGGCGAAGTCGAGTTGCGCGGCGGTTTTGCCAGCCACTTCGAGGCGGGCGGCGAGAAACCAGGCGGGACCGGCCCGTTCGGTCAGTTCGACCCGCACCACCACGGTGTCGCCCGGGCGAACCATCTGGCGGAATTTGACGTTATTGATTCGGGTCGCGACGGGAACCTTGCCCGCCATCTCGACCTCCTGCGCCTGGGTCGCGATCAGCAGGGCTCCCGCCTGCATCGCCATTTCGCAGAGGATCACCCCGGGGAGCACCGGCTGACCGGGATAGTGCCCCCGGAACAGGTCGAGCGTGGGCTCGAAGCACTTCCGTGCCGTCAGGGTGCGGGCGTCGTAGTCGTCCACCTGATCGATCCACAAAAAGGGATCGCGGTGCGGAATCAGCGACTCGACTTCAGAACGATTGAGCAGCGGCATGGTGACGGGAGCGGAGGGCTCTTCGAGAGAGTCTGAAGTGCAGCGAAAACCGAGACAACGTCCCGGACCTGGCAGGCGGCAACCGTTCGGAATTGTCACCGTGCCAGGATCGGTCTTATGCCTGAGTTGTGATCAGTCCTGATCCGGGGGGCCGGCCAACTGCGAAGCTGTCTCACTCGGGGATGGAGAGACGAGCGGCATTTGTCGGTCGGGCTCGCACCCAAGACCGCCCGTCTGTCTCGAACCCGCGGCTCAGCTTTGGTTGCCTACCAGCAGTTTGTCGACATCGTTGGCGACAATCACCCCGTAGTTCACCGCCCCCAGCCAGCCCGACATGATGATTCCGACCGAGCCGGCGTGGTACAGGCCGTGCACCTGGGTCGGGAGATCGCGGCTGACTTTCAGCCCCTCGAACTTGGTTCCAAACGAGGCCCCCTGCAGGTGCCGGGTGTAGTGCTCGAACGTGCGGGGCGTCGATGCCTCGACGTGATCGATCAGTTCGCGGGCGTTGGGAACGTACTGCTCGAGGCAGGCGATGGTCGATTCACACAGTTCGCGCTTGGCCTCTTCGTAGTCGGCCTCCGACAGATCGGCCCAGTCGCGATAGTTGGCGTTCGTCGATGAAACCACCAGCGACCGATCGGAGCCCGGGCGGGTCTGGGGGTAGTAGAACGAGAAGGTCCGGCTGCTGACGCGGCGACTGAGCATCGCCTCGACGTCGAAGCCACTGTGCTCCGAGTGGAACAGCAGGTCTCCCTGGTGCTCGATTTCGACCCCGGGGCGGAAGGCGATATAGACCTGGCAACTGCTGTTGTTCAGCCGGACCGCTTTCGCCTCTTCGACAAACTGCGGGTCGAAGTTGTCGGCGCCGATCAGCTGGAAAATGGTCGACTTCAGGTTGGCGTTGGAAA
>Ga0315906_10010684_pt1 | contig 10758 bp, 15 predicted proteins | sample LakEriMetagenome_4_FD_203526 | JGI IMG/M metagenome (GOLD analysis project Ga0315906, IMG submission 203526) | Freshwater fungal communities from buoy surface, Lake Erie, Ohio, United States - Buoy 2 MA122 | ecosystem: Environmental > Aquatic > Freshwater > Lake > Lake biofilm | place: USA...
CAGATGCAAAAATGAAAATAGTTCATAAATTAGACATTGTTAAGACGGATTTACGCAAGATGGACTTGACAAAGTTGATGATTCGTAGTAAAGTTATATCTAACTTTCCGACTTACGATATGTGGCTTGCGTCCACATTTGTTCCACTAACGAGGTTCTCTAATGGTTCCGATAGTATCAGCACCACAAAATTATGATACGAATGTAGATAATCTATCGAAGTATGGTATTGAGTTTCAAACAAAAGTATTATCGTCGATAATCTCTGCACCAGATTTTTTGGAGCAGTCGTTTGATGTTATCAATCCATACTTCTTTGATAGTGATTCTGGTAGATGGATTGCGAAGAAAGCTCTATCCTTTTATAACGAATATCGCACACTACCAACACTTGAATATTTCAAGATTGAATTATCACAAGAAACCGACGATTCACTTCGTGCGGGAACTATTGAATTGCTTCGTAAGGTGGTCACGAAGGTCACCGATACGGATGCAGAATATGTTCGTGATAAGTTTCTTGACTTTGCTCGTAATCAGTCATTAAAGTCGGCAATCATTAAATCGGTTGATTTACTACAGAGTGGTGATTACGATAAGATTAAGACGGTTGTTGACCACGCACTTCGTAGTGGACAACCAAAGGAAATCGGTCTAAACTGGTCGGAAGATGTCGAGGCACGATTGGCTCGTATTTCTCGTGATACGGTTCCGACTGGTTGGGATGTAATTGATGCAATTACTGGTGGTGGATTGGGTGGTGGTGAACTTGGTGTCATCGCAGCTCCGTCTGGTATCGGTAAGAGTTGGGCATTGTCTACGATTGGTGCAAACGCACTACGTAAGGGAAAGCGAGTGGTACATTACACTCTTGAACTTAACGAAAACTATGTTGGTATTCGGTATGATACTATCTTTACTGGTATTGAACCTGGAAAGATTCCTGATAATGTTGATGCCGTTAAAGATGTGGTGTCAAAGATTACTGGACAACTAATTATTAAATACTATCCTGCCAGAAGTGCAACGTGTAATTCACTTATGGCACACGTACAACAGTTGACAGCATTGGGATACAAGCCCGATTTGATGTTGGTTGACTACGCAGACTTATTAAGAGCAGCAGAACGAGTAGATGCCCGTTATCAAGAATTGGGTGCAATCTACGAGGAACTTCGTGGCATCGCTGGGGAACTGAACATTCCATGTTGGACAGCATCGCAGACACAACGTAGTTCTATTCAAGATGACGTTATTCAGGCAGACAAGATTTCAGAATCATATAATAAGATTATGACTGCTGATTTAGTCATCTCGTTGAGCCGTAAGTTAGAAGATAAGGTCAATAAGACAGGACGTGCCCATATTATTAAGAATAGATTTGGTGCAGATGGTCAAACATTTCCTGTCGTGATGGATACAAGTATCGGTCAGATACAAATTTACGATGAGAAATCATCAAAAGGTATTTTGTTGAAGAAACAGATGGAAAATCAAGTTGCAGATGAAAAGAATACACTCAGAAAAAAGTTGGCAGAGATGAGTGGATTAGAAAGTCTTGATGATTAACTAACACATAATTTTTTCCTAAACAAACACCCTATTTATTTTACCACAACCCATAACATTCAGAGTAGAGATTGGAGTATTCAAATGCAGATTGAAGCAAAGATTTTAAGTGATATTACCGTATTTATGAAGTACGCAAAGTTTAATCCTACATTAAATCGTAGAGAAAATTGGAAAGAGTTAGTTGATAGAAATAAACAAATGCATTTGGAAAAATATCCAAACCTAAAAGAAGAAATAGAGGCAGCATACAAATATGTATATGATAAGAAGATACTTCCTTCCATGCGCAGTTTGCAGTTTGCTGGGAAACCTATTGCCATTAACAACGCTCGTTTGTATAATTGCTGTTTTCTACCTATTGACCACGTGGACGCGTTCTCAGAAATCATGTTCCTCTTGTTGTCAGGCACAGGGGTCGGATACTCCGTACAAAGGCATCATGTAGAAAACTTACCTGAGATTAACAAGCCAACAAAGAATCGTCGTTATCTTGTTGGTGATAGTATCGAAGGTTGGGCAGATGCGGTGAAGGTATTGATGACCGCATATATGAAGGGTAAGGCAATGCCAATTTATGATTTCACCGATGTTCGTCCAAAGGGTGCAATGCTCTTGACCTCTGGTGGAAAGGCACCTGGTCCTGAACCATTAAAGGATTGCTTACATAATGTGCAAAAGGTATTGGACAGAAAGCAAAATGGTGAACACCTCACTACACTTGAAGTCCACGACATTCTTTGCTATATCGCTGATGCCGTGTTGGCAGGTGGTATTCGTCGGTCAGCAATGATTTCGTTGTTTGATATTGATGACGACGATATGTTGACCTGTAAGTTCGGTAACTGGTGGGAACAAAATGCACAACGTGGTCGTGCAAACAATTCAGCAGTCATTGTTCGTTCAAAGGTTGAAGCAGAAACATTCTTTGAATTATGGAAGAAAATTGAAGCATCGGGTTCTGGTGAACCTGGTTTCTTCTTTACCAATGATAAGGATTGGGGTATGAACCCTTGTGCAGAAATTAGTCTCCGTCCGTTCCAATTCTGTAATCTCACCACCATTCATGCGGGTGATGTTGTAGACCAAGACGATTTGAACGCACGTGCTAAGGCAGCAGCATTTATCGGCACACTACAAGCAAGTTATACAGATTTTCATTATTTGAGAGACATATGGAAAAGAACAACAGAGAAGGAAGCACTCATCGGAGTGTCGATGACTGGAATAGCATCGGGTGGAGTGTTAAAGCTCAACATGAAAGAGGCTGCAAATTTGGTGAAGGAAGAGAATGCACGTGTATCGTCTATAATTGGTACGATGCCAGCGGCCCGTTGCACGACCGTGAAGCCAGAGGGCACGTCATCTCTCGTTTTGGGTACGAGTAGTGGTATTCATGCTTGGCATAACAAGCACTACATTCGTCGTATCCGTGTAGGTAAGAATGAAAGTATCTACGCATACTTGAAGAACAATCATCCAGAACTCGTCACTGACGAATACTTCAAGCCAAATATTCAAGCAGTTATTGAAGTTCCACAAAAGGCACCAGATGGAGCAATCACTCGTCAAGAAAGTGCATTAGACCTCCTCGGTCGCACCAGTAAGGTATGGAAGGAATGGGTCAAGACAGGTCACAGAAAGGGTGCAAATAAGAATAATGTATCCGTCACCGTATCTATCAAGGATGGTGAATGGCAAGAAGTTGGTGAATGGATGTGGGAAAATCGTGAGAACTTTACCGCACTTTCAGTTCTTCCATACTCAGACCACACATACATTCAAGCACCATTTGAAGATGTTGACGAAGAAACCTATAACGAATTGGTTGGTCATTTACACGAAATCAATCTTGATGATGTCGTAGAAGTTGAAGATGTCACCAATTTACAAGGTGAAGCAGCATGCTCGGCTGGTGGATGTGAGGTTCAATAATGCTGAACAAGATTGACACGATTGAACAGTTAAAAGAAGTGGTTCATCACAACGATATTGCAGTGGTGGACCTATACGCAACGTGGTGCAAACCATGCCAAGAAATGCTTCCAGTCATTGAAGAACTTTCTAATCAAACACCAGTTCCTTTTTACAAGGTAGATATTGATGAAGTTCCAGATGCAAAGACATTTACTGGAGCAAAGGCTGTTCCAATGTTATACATCTACAAAGACGGACGAATTCGTGAATTTGCATTTGGTGTAAACGATAAGTCTAAGATTGAAATGAAACTTAAAAGGGTTATGAGGGCATAATGAAGGTTAAGAAATTATTTGATAATGCGACATTACCAACCAAAGCACACGCTGGTGATTTAGGATACGATTTATATGCTCAGGCGCAGATGGTTATCTATCCTGGAGATGTAGGATTAGTCCCTACAGGTATTTCCGTACAATTCCCAGAAGGTTACGGAGCATTACTTCGTGACCGTTCTTCGGTGGCTACAAAACAATACTTATTTGTAGTGGCTGGTGTAATTGACAATGGTTATACTGGTGAAATTAAAATAGCTTTATATAATGGTGGTCGGGATGTCGCCAAGATTCAAGAAGGTACAAAAATTGCACAAATGATTTTGGTTCCAACGGTCAATTTTGAAATAGAAGAAGTTTCAGAAACCACATCAGTAGATGGAAGGGGGAGCAATGGATTCGGTTCAACAGGCAACTGATTTTAATATTACCTTTACCAAAGCAGCACTTGGGGAAATGAAGAAGTTTGCAGAAGTAGAAAATGCAAACTACTTCCGTATCTCAGTATTACCAGGTGGATGTTCTGGTTTTAAGTATGATTTTAACTTAGTCGATAATCCAGAAGAAGATGATATTGTGATTGAACAAGAAAATGGATTGAAGGTCATTGTAGATCCTTTCTCAACATCATATCTCAATGGAACATTGGTGCATTATGTAATGTCAATGCAAGCTTCTGGATTTACATTTAATAATCCAAACTCAACAGCAAAGTGTGGATGCGGAAGTAGTTTCGCAGCATAAGGAGACGTTATGACAAAAAAGGTTGTGAACTGGTTATTTCAGGTACCCGTAGGAATCTATGACCTATCGTATCTTGTAACAGAAGATATCAATAAAACATTACAAGGTATCGGGTACACTGAAAATGATTTAGTTGACGGTATTCGTGGTAATCAAGACCCAAGTAAAATGCCAGAACTAAAACACTTGTATACAGAATTCCAAAAGTATGTTGACGATTATTCAGCAGAAATAGGTATTCAAACAAGTTACATTTATGAAAGTTGGATGAATATTCTAACTATGAATGGTTCTGTTGGTGTTCATCGTCATTATGAAAGTGTAATCAGCGCAGCATACTATCCATATGTTGATGAAGGAAGTGCACCAATTGTATTTGTTAGTGCAACGGAAGGATATAGAATGTTGGATGTGCAACACACCGCACCCAACGCTCCTGGAAAATATACGTCGAACGTAGAAAGAGTAGAAGCAAAGACTGGACAATTAGTATTATTCCCAGGGTGGTTACAACATTATGTTCCACCCAATAAGACTAATATGAGAATTACCTTAAGCTTCAACACCAAATACTAATATATGACCCTTTTGATTACGTATGGCTCGTAAAAAACAAGAGAAACGAGTAATAGGTAACAAAATTGAGAAAACGGTTTCGACAATACTAACGAGATTGAATCTTCCATTCGAAGAACAAGTCTCGGTAGACAAATATACCGTTGACTTTTTGGTAAATAAGAAGTATATTGTTGAATGTTATGGTGACTTCTGGCACTGTAATCCACAGCAATATACTTCTTCGTATTTTAATCGTGGAAAGAAGAAAACCGCAGAAGAAATTTGGCAAAGAGATACGGAACGTAAGAAAAAATTTGAAGAAATGGGATACAAGTTTTTATGTTTGTGGGAAAATGACATACGGAACAACCCAAAGATTATTCAGTCAAAAATAAAAAAACATATTAGATTAAATGAGGGGTTATGAGAATTTTGTTATTTGGATTACCTGGTTCTGGAAAGACTACATTAGCAGAAAAGTTAGTGAAACTTCTCCCCAACGCAGGACATTTAAACGCAGACGCGGTTCGTAAAGCATTCGAAGATTGGGATTTTAGTCCCGCAGGTCGAGCACGACAAGCTCTTCGTATGCGAACAATGTCTGATAATTTACTAGAACAAGAAAGTGTAGAATATGTGGTCGCAGATTTCGTGGCTCCAACTCGTGAGTTACGTGCAATCTACGAACCACATTTCTGTGTCTGGATGGATACTATCGTAGAAGGACGCTTTGAAGATACGAACAAGGCGTGGCAAGTCCCACAAGAGGACGAATATAATATTCGTATCACAGAATTTAACTCAGACGTAGAGGCAGAAAAGTTATGCAATTTAATTCTAAAGCAACCACGGGATTGATGATTGGACGCTTTCAACCGTGGCATAAGGGACACCGAACACTTTTTGAGAAGATTCTTGAAAAGGAAGGTCAGGTTTGTATTGTGGTGCGTGACACGCAGGGAACAAGTGATAAAGACCCTCTTGATGCCGAAACTGTGGTCACTAACATCCATCACGACTTGGAAGAAGATTATCACGGGAAGTATACGATACACGTGTTACCAAACATCACAGGTGTATATTATGGGCGTGATGTGGGTTACAAGGTCGAACAACTCAAACTGGATGACGAAATCGAAGCTATTAGCGCCACAAAGATTCGTAAGGAAATGGGGTTGTAATGGTCCATGTAAAACGCCATATTGCGAAGGCTATATCCTACAGGTTCCTAGGAAGCGTTCAAACAGTAATGATAGGATACATACTCACAGGTAGTATTTATATCTCATCTATTGCTGGTGTAGTTGAGTTAGTGGTGAAACCAATAATATATTTTATTCACGAACGTATTTGGTATAAATACATTAAGTTTGGAGTTGACAAACACGAGGACTAAGGTTATATTTCTATGAGATTGCTGTGGGTATTTATCTTTCAAGTATTATTCAATATTTTCAAGGTGTTGGAAATACGATTTACGTTACAACATAATGTTCGTAAGTTGTTGGTCAACTCTGTATGGATAAATTTGATGGCTCTTGGGTCAACATTCTTTTCCGTTGATGAACTCTTGAAAGGAAACTTCTGGGTCATTATATTCTATATCTCTGGAAGTGTGGTTGGTAAATACATCGGCATGAACTTAGAAATAACACCAAAGAAGAAAAACAAACGAGGTTTTCGTGTATCAGAATATTTTTATTGAAGATGGTGAAGGTCGTGGTATAGTGCATCTCTGGGATGACCAGAACGGCTATACCACTTTGCCGTTTTCGCAGTTTGATTACGCATATAAGGCTGACCGCAATGGGTCGAAGTTAAGTATGACGGGTGTTCGGGTCAGCAAGACGAAGATGTATAAGTGGGATGACCCCACCCTATTTGAAAGTGATGTCCCTCGTGAAACTCGTGTGTTAACCGATTTATATTTGGAAGAGGATAATCCATCCGCAGGACACAAGGTTATTTTCTTTGACATCGAAGTGTCAATGGAAAATGGCATTCCTAATATCGAAAACCCCAACAACGAAGTCACTGCTATTACTCTTTACGATAATATCACCAAGGAGTATAATGTCCTTGTACTCGACAAGTCGGGGAAGCGGGAAGATTTCGTCAAGGGTGATACCAACACATTCTTTTTCAAGGACGAGGTAGACTTACTCTATAAGTTTATTGATGTGTATGAAACTATTGGTCCCACAATTATCACGGGATGGAATAGTGATTACTTCGACGTGCCGTATCTCTACAACCGATTGAAGCAGCAGTGTGGAAATGGGATTGCCAACCGACTCTCTCCAATCGGGAAGTTGAAGTATTCCAAGTTCCGTAAGAAGTGGATGATTGCGGGGGTGTCATCCCTTGATTATCTTGACCTTTATAAGAAGTTTACCTACGGACAACAGCAGAACTATCGTCTTGATACGATTGGTCGTATTGAGGTTGATATGGGTAAGATTGAATACGAAGGGTCGTTGGATGAACTTTTCAGAACTGATTTAGAGAAGTTTATTGAATATAACGTGCGAGACGTGCGTATCATCGTAGAAATCGACAAGAAGATGAAGTTGATTGAGTTAGTCCGTGGTATCTGTCACGTGGGTCACGTGCAATACGAAGATTATTGTTATAGTTCGAAGTTCTTGGAAGGGACGATTATTACTTACCTTCACCGCAAGGGATTGGTGGTCAGTAATAAACCTGCCGATGGTCGGCAGTTGATGAATGAACGAGTAGAGAACGATGACGAAGGGTTTGCTGGTGCATATGTGAAACCTCCTGTTCCTGGATTGTATGATTGGGTGTATTCACTCGACTTGCAATCTCTTTATCCGTCTATTATTATGTCCCTCAACATCTCACCAGAAACCAAGCGTGGGTTCATTACGAACTGGGATGTGGAAAAGCATCGCAAGGGTGAGATTGATACCTATCTTATTCGTGAGAAGGATACCGATACGATTGTCAAACTTCCAAGAGAGAACTTTATCCAGTTTATGGAAAAGGCAAATCTCTATGTGAGTTCAAACGGGGTAATGTATGATAGTAGTAAGACTGGTATCATTCCAGAAGTGCTCGACAAGTGGTTCGCAGAGCGTGTTGAGTTTAAGAACTTGATGAAGAAGTATAAGAATGAAGGGAATACGGAGTTGGCTGAGTTCTATGATAGACGCCAGCATATTCAGAAGATTTTCTTGAACTCACTTTATGGTGTGTTGGGACTTCCTATCTTCCGTTTCTTTGATATTGACAACGCTCTTGCGGTCACGGCAACGGGTCAAGATGTGATTAAGAATAGTGCCGACTTTGCCAACAAGTTGTATAACGATAAGTTAAACGACAACAACGATTATTGTATCTATATCGATACTGACTCGTTGTATTTCTCGTCGAAGGCATTACTTCCAGAGAACGTTGACCCAAAGGACTTCACGATTAAACTGGCTCGTGCGGTCGAAAAGAAGTTGAATGATTATTACAATGTGATGTCGAAGGAACTCTTCTTCTGTGATAAGCATCGTCTTTACATCAAGGGTGAGTCAGTTGCAAGTAAAGGATTGTGGATTGCAAAGAAGCGATATGCGATGAACGCGGTCTATGATTTGGAATCCAATATTGACATCGATAATAAAATCAAGATTAAGGGTCTTGACGTTGTTCGTTCAACCTTCCCACCCGCATTCCGTGCATTTATGAACGGGGTCTTGAAGGATGTCTTGGGTGGTATTGGTAAAACCGATATGGATAAAAAGGTATTAGAGTTCCGTGAGAAGTTAAACGATGAACCCTATCTCAATGTCGCACGAAACACTTCTGTCAAGAATATTAGTGAATACGAAAAGGGAACAGGAAAGCAACTCAACGAGTTTAAGAAGGGCACCCCTGCGCACGTGAAGGCATGTATCAGTTATAACAAACTCCTTCACCACTTCAAGATACAGAACAAGTATGAGAAGATTAGTGATGGCGAGAAAATTAAGTATGTGTATCTCACGAACAACCCGTGGAACCTTGAAACTATCGCGGTGAAAGGTTATAATGATCCAAAGGAAATCACGGATATTGCGGAACAATATATTGACTACGAAGCATTGTTTGTAAACGAGTTAAAGAAGAAGTTGGAAGATTTTTATAGTGCGATGAATTGGGGATTACTCCCTACTGATGTTAATCAAAAAGCAGAAGAATTCTTTTCTTTTTAAGAGGTTATTATGTCAGACAAACAAGATACAATAACAGTTTATAGAACACATGATAATAAACCACTGCCTGGATGGCAATTTCACGCGGCATCACCAAAACGTGCGTGGATGGATGAATACATTCATATGTATCGTTGTCTCCCAATGACTATTGCGAACCAAAATGGATGGGTGATTGAGTGTCCTTGTGATATTCAAGCAGTGTGGTTCGGTGGTCAAGATAGACGTAGTATGCATTTTTGGGTAGAACCAGAATATAACGCAGTTCTCCGCCCAGAAAATCATTGGGTAAAGTGTCATTTCGTTGGTGGTGTTATCACATTTGAATTTGATTTTATGGTAAGAACACCACCTGGTGTAAATTTATTAGTTCGTGGTGCACCAAATTTCTTTGTTAATGGTGCAGTTCCTTTGGAGGGAGTAGTAGAAACAGATTGGTTAAACTATTCCTTTACAATGAATTGGAGAGTAACGGAACCAAACAAGATTATTTATTTCAAGAAGGGTGACCCAATCTGCTTCTTACAACCAATTCCACATAATTACGCAGAGAAGTTTGATTTCAAGATTGACTTTATGAATAATAACCCAGAACTGGCAGAAAAGTTTCATACTTACCATGCATCACGTTCATCATTTGCCCAAGATAAACGTGAGGGTAAACACAACGAAGATTGGCAACGTCATTACTTTACTGGAACTGATGTTAAAAGTGGTGTGAAGGTAGGAAATGATATGCACTCAATTAAATTAAATATAAAAGAACCAGATAAACAGAATTTAATACACGAGTCAGCAATAACAAAACCAGTTCACACAGATGTGGCACCCACGTTAAAAGTTATTAAATAATATTTAATAAAGGACTTGACATTTTGGGGGATGTGTGATATATTTCATACATCCCCTATTCCTTGGAGGTAGTATGGCTACTATTGGGTTGTGGTTGAGTAGAGGTAACGCTGGATGGGTGTCCGCGGCTATCGGGTTTGTTATCATCATTTATCTCATCATCACAGAGGATTAATATGGTATTCAAGATTGGTGTGGTTCTTGTCTGTGGGTTCGCAATCTTCGTATTGATTAGTGCCATCTATGCTCATATCAGTTACAAGCTGATGAAGATGGATGAGGAGCGTGATATCTCATGAATATTGGATTGAAAATCTTTGTGGTCAGCGTGATTATTATTCTCATTCTCGACAGGGTAATCAAATGAATATCGTAAAGTCAAGTGACTGGCTCATTTCCGAAAACAAGAATGGTGGTGAGAAGTTCTGGCGGTTGCATATCGTCAAGGACGGGTCGGACTATTATACCCAAACCGAATGGTATCAGATTACCAAGAGTGGTCGTACCTCGAAGCAACAGATGTCTGAACCATATTATGCTGCTCCCACAAATGTCGGTCGGTCTAACGAGCGTAATTC
>Ga0315906_10010688_pt1 | contig 10757 bp, 6 predicted proteins | sample LakEriMetagenome_4_FD_203526 | JGI IMG/M metagenome (GOLD analysis project Ga0315906, IMG submission 203526) | Freshwater fungal communities from buoy surface, Lake Erie, Ohio, United States - Buoy 2 MA122 | ecosystem: Environmental > Aquatic > Freshwater > Lake > Lake biofilm | place: USA: Lake...
CGGGCAACTATGTCATCGACCATCTGCACTGCGCGCCCTTTGCGGACTATGCGCTGGCTTTAGCCGAGGCTTGCCCGTGGGCGGTGTTCAACGCCGGGTTCGAGGGGCGCTGGTTCGACCACGCCACTGACGGTCCCGATGTGGTCCTCTACGACGTTGGTGTTATGTCGAAGGCGAAGCTGGGCGGGCGGCCCTTGAGCCTTGCGGACATGGTGAAGCGCGATCTGGGCAAGACACGCGACAACAAGCACCTGCAAACCTCTGACTGGTCGCAGGCAGAATTGACGCAGGAGCAGTATGACTACGGCTTCGAGGATGCCGAGGACACATATGCGCTATTCAAGATGTGGGACGAGGCACTGACTTCCCAGCAGTGGGCTGGCTTCCGCGTCCTCAACGACGCTTGGCGCGGCACTGCCGAGATGGAAGACACGGGCATGGTGATCGACGAGCGGCACCACAGCCGCCTGATCCATATGTGGACGCTGCGCCGCGCCGCTGCCGAGAAGACGCTGCGCCGCTACACGCCAGAGAACCTTATTGCGAACCTGCGGTCCAAGAAGCAACTTTCTGACTTCATCAAGACTGTGCTGGACGAGACAAGCCTGCGGGCGTGGCCTAAGACCGACAAGTCTGAGCAACTGCAAACAGACCGCAAGCAACTGCGGCAGGCGTCCTTCAGATCGCCCTACCCGTTCTCGCGCTGGCTGGCGGCGCTGATGGTGTTCAACCGCGCTGAGAAGTATCTTGGCACCTACGGCGAGACCCTGCTGACCAAGCAGCACTTGGCTGGCCGCGTCTACGGGCGCTTCAACATCGCGCAGGCGGTCACAGGGCGCTATTCGTCATCGAACCCAAACCTCCAGAACATCCCGCGCAACCCGATGGTGCGGCGCTCCTTCATCGCCCCGCCCAATACCGAGATGGTGCTGGCCGACTACAGCGGCATCGAACTGCGCGTCTTGGCTGAAGTCAGCAATGACTGGCAACTCAAGCAGGACGTGATCTTCGGAGACGTTCACGCCGAGTCGGCCATCACGCTGTTCCGCGTCCCCGGCGACGAGTTTAAGGCCCGCCTGAAGGCCAAAGACCCCCGCGCCAAGGAGATGCGGTCGAAGGCCAAAGCCTTCAGCTTCCAGCTTACCTACGGGGCGGGCAACGCGGCTCTGGCAGTCGTGCTGCGCTGCTCTGACTCTGAGGCTGCGGAGTTTGTGGAGAAGTGGGCCGACCGCTACCCTAACGCCTACGCGCTGCGCCACCGCATGTTCGATCAGATGAATGCCACGGGGCTGCTGCCGATCCAGTCTGGCCGCACTGTCTTCGTCCACAAAAACGAGCGGTCGCTGCCTGTCGCGTCCAACTACCCGATCCAAGGCGCTGCCGCCGACGTGATGTATCGCGCTGTCACGCGCATGAGCCAGAAGGTCTGGGAACTGCCGTTCAAGTCGCGGATGCTGGCCTCTGTGCATGACGAACTGCTGATGCTTGCCGAGGACGGCAGGGGCGAGGAACTGCGCGAAATCATGGTCGAGGAGATGCGGCAGGCTTGGCTGGACATTTTCCCCGGCTCTGAAACCGCCAACCTGTCTGAAAGCGCTGTCGGCCAATCGTGGGCTGCGAAGCCATAACTACTACATCTTGTGTAGCCATAGTGCTGACCACACTATATTCCGTGGCTTCACAGACGAACTGAAACTAGACATACTGACACTTCTGCTAAGGAGACCTGACCATGTTCACTATCGGAGTTGACCCCGGATCGCCCCTGACTATTGGCGTCTTGGTCGAGGGCGAACCCCTCAATGTTTTCAGCGACGAGCAAGTCGCTGTGCAGCTTGTAAAGGCTGGGCGCAAGACTGCGTCTTGGGTCAACCAAGCTGCGCTGATTACGTCCATCCTGCGCGGCCTCAAGGCAGAGGCTGAAGCTGATGGCTACAAGCCTATGGTGGTGATTGAGCGCGTCACCATTCGACCGAACGAAAGCCTGAGCGCAGGCATCCCGTTTGTCGGGTCGATGTTCTTGGTCGAAGGCATCTGCTCTGGACTTCGGTTGCCGTGCCGCTTGGTGCCGCCGAGCGTCTGGAAGCCTGCGCTCAAAATCCCCGTCACCCTCCAGAACCCCAAGGAGCCTGCGCGGCTGCGCGCTCTCGAAGTGTGGCCGGATCGCGCTGATATGTTCACGCGCAAGAAGGACCACAATCGCGCTGAGTCGCTGCTGATCGCCCGCTACTGGGATGAAATTGGATCGAAGGCATGAACGTGCAAAATCCTGTAGCCGCCGATCTGATCGAAGCTGCAATTGAGTGGGCTGAGGCTGGCATCCCTGTCTTCCCGACAGGCGAAGACAAGCGGCCCCTGACTAAGAATGGCTTCTACGACGCCAGCACCGATCCTGAGACCATCGAAGCGATGTTCAAGGACGTTGGTGCGCGTCTGCATGGCATCGGGGGCCGCATGGGCGCGGCCTCTGGTATCTTCGCTATCGACGCTGACACCTACAAGCCCGGTGAGGCAGGCGAGGCAGCGAAGGCGTATGTGGCGGGGCTGGAGCGCAGCGGGATGCTTCCGCCCACGCGGGTCCACGCTACGAGAAACGGCGGGCGGCACTATCTGTTCCGCGCCGAGGAGTTTCCGAACTGCAAGCCGTCCAAGGGCGTCGAAGTCAAAGGTGAGGGCGGCTACATCATCCTGCCGCCGTCACCCGGCTACACAGTCGAGAGCCGTGGCCTGTCTGACGCGCCAGCGAAGCTGGTGGAGAGCCTCAAGGCAGCGCGCTCAGCGCAGTCAGCGACCTCTCTGGACGTGCTGAAGGCCAACGTCCTGAGTGGCGACGACTTCCACGATAGCCTGACCCAGATCGCCGCCAAGCTGTCGTCGGCTGGGGAGCCTCTGGAAGCCGTGCAGGCCACGCTGCTGGGGCTGATGAACGCTTCCGTCGCCGCCAGCCCGCAGCACCCCCGCCACGACCGCTGGACGCCGATTATGGCCGACAGGAGCGGAGAACTGAGCCGCATCGTCGGCAGCGGCCATGCCAAATTTAACGTCGCCGCCAAGACAGACGGGCTGCGCGAGGCAGCGACAGACACAATCAAGCAGATGGCTGCGGCCATGTTCCCCGCAGTCAGGATGGAAACTTCCCAACTGCCTGTGGTGCTGGCCGAATCCTACGGCACCAACTTTCCCTTCGCTGGCAGGCGCGGCTACTTCGGACACGAGCAACTGGACGTTCTGACTGAGGATTTCATCATGCACCCGATCTACCACGCCAACGAAGTCACCCTGATTTCCGCCGATCCGAAAGCAGGGAAGACGCTGGTGAGCCAGACCCTCGCCATGCACATCGCCGCAGGGCTGAATTTCGACGACAATCTGACTGTGACTGAGCGCCGCCCTGTCCTCTACTTCGCCCTTGAGAGCCAGACGGCGATCCGCAAGCGGCTTGTGGCATGGAAGAAGTTCCACGATCCAGAAGGCAAGCTCTACACAGACGCCAAGTCATTCCCGTTCTACACGCTCGAAGAAGGCATGAACCTGCTGGACGAGACCGCCAGAGCCAATCTGGTCGAGCAGATCAAGGCTACTGACATTTGGTGGCAGAACGAGGGCGAGAAGAAGCTGGGCGTCATTGTGATCGACACGCTGACGAAAGCGATGCCCGGTGGCGATCAGAACAGCGTCGAAGACACATCGGCGGTATTCGACATTCTCGCCAAGATCAGAGACGCAGGCGTCCAAGCCGCCGTTGTCATCATCCACCACAACACGAAGAACGGGAACCAGCCGCGCGGCTCCAGCAACATTCAGGCAGAGCCTGACACGCTGCTGACTTTGGCGAAGAACCCAGAGACAGATCAGCTAGAGCTTCGCATCCTCATGGCGCGCTCTATCGACGACGACAAGGTGTTCACCTTCGACGTGCTGACTGAGACGCTGGGCGTCAGCAACCAAGGCTACACCATCACTGCGCCCGTTCTTATTCCGGGCATCCGGGCCGTCGGTGGCGGCGAGGACGAGGCAGTGAAGGCGCTGAAGCTGGAAGTGACCTACAAGCCGCTGTTCGAGGCGATTGCAGAGCTTGGCACAGGCGCGTGGAATTGCCGCGATGTCCACGACCATCTGAAGGAAAAGCTGGCAGGGACGGGGCTGTACGACAACCAAGCGGCGCTGCGCTCCAACGCCACGAACCTGAGCGGCTTCTTCACCAGCCTGATCCCTGTGAACGGACGCAACACGGAAAGCGGATATAATATCACAGTGGAGACGGGAACGAACCGAAGTGGTCTGCCGACCATTCGGTTCTTCCACATCCGCAAATTCGCCTAGTTACTGCGGGCCTTCGCCCGCAGCAAATCCAGTAGCCAGAGCGCCGCCGATACCAGCGCCCGTCCCCCCGCCAATACGCGGCGGGGACGTGCCGTTAAGATACCGCATCATTTCTATCAGCGCCTCGTCTGCTGACTGGCCTTGCTGGCCGAGATAATTCAGCATTTGGCGCTGCACGTCAGCGTTAGACGCTTTTTTGGCTTCGAGGGACAGGCGGCGCACACCACCAGCCGTCGCACCTGACGTGCCTCTGCCTTGTGCTACTTGCTGCGCCACTGTGATGATGTCGGCAATGTTGCCGAGTTCACGGCCACTTCCAACGCCTTCAGCGGTCTGCTTCATTGACTGGCCTGCAAGCTGGTCCAGCGTTGCAGACGTGCCGCCAAAGGCTTTGGCGCGCATCGCTGCCTCGTACAGCTTATCCACTGCCTTCGTGCCGAAGATGGTGTCCAGCCTCTGCGTGAAGGCGGCGTCTTGCGTTGGACCGACCCGGCGCGAGAACCGCTCTGCGCCGCCCGGTTTTTCGAGGAATTTAAGCTGAATTTCGTCGCGCGCAGCGCGAGCAACTGCTTGCTTTTCCAAGTCAGACATCTTGCCGTACAGCTTGGAGAAGTCATCGGCACTGTAGTTGCCTTTGAAGACTTCCGAGGCAAACTGCTCTGCGTTCTGCACGTCAAATTCGTCAGCGTAGATTTTCGCTGCCTCAGAAAATTTCGAGTTCGACTTGAGTTCGTCGTTCAGCGCGTTCTTGGTGTCGATAATGACTGCGCGCACCTCGCGCGGCACGGACTTAGACGGGTCGCGCTCTGAGATAAGGAAGTCAAATTCCTTCTTCAGGGCCAGTGCCTCGTCCACAGTCAGCGGTCTGCCGGAGTCGCCTTCATCAACAAGCTCGCCCTTCTTGTTGTATTTCGGCGGGCGATACCCGGTAATACCGTCAAGCTCGTCCAGCATACGATTACGCGCAGCAGCGAAGGACGACGTGGTGACACCCTGCCGCTTGAAGGCGGACTCGATAGTGGCGCGCAGGTCTTTGTGGTTTACCTCGAAGCCGCCGTCCCGCATTTCGGTCAGCGCTTCATCGTATTTTTGCCGCGCGTCGTCGATAATAGCAGCGCGGTCCTCTTGGCGGGCGACCTTGCCGTAAGACGGGCCGATAGCGGCGTCTAAGTCGTCCATAAGGATGTCGTCCACGGGGCGCGGGCGGCTCCCTGCGGCAGTGAACAGCGGGCCAGCCGCCTCAACAGTCCGTGGGTTGATCGCGCCAGCAGCGGACCCACGGAAAGCAGGGTCGAGGTCCATGATGGTAGTCAGCGGCCCAAGTTCTTGGCGGCGGGCCAGCACGTCGAACACGTCGATAGGCCGATCTGCGCCGCGCCCAGTCACAGCAGTCAGCGGATTAAACAGCCGCTCTGACGCCTCGCGGCGCGCTGCGTCGGCAGCAACGTCGCCAGTCGCGGGCAGCAGCCCGCCGAGGATACCGCCTACGCCACCGCCGATCAGAGCCGAAGTCATCGGATCGCCTTCGCCAGTCGCTGCGCTGTAGCCAGCACCTTCGGCTGCACCAGTGGCTGCTTGCACAGTCGCGCCGCCAACAGGGCTGGTCGCAAAGCGCGGCATGGCTTTGGACAAAGCAATCTGAGCGCCTTTTGACGCCAAGCTACCGACCGGGACAGAGGTTCCCATCTCAACAGCGGTCGAGGTGTACGGCGCGTAGGCTTTCCGCACTCGCCCTTCGTTTTGGTACTGCTCAAGGTTTTCGCTGTATGACTTACCGTCTCCAGTCAGAAAACCTGCCACAGTTTCGGCTGCTGCCATGACTGGGTTGGTGAGGCCCATAAACATAGATTCACCCACCGCAGACCGCATACGGGGGTCGTAGCTAAACGCGGAAGTCATAGGCAAGGCTTGGTAAGCATAGTCGAGCGGCGTAAACTCGCGCTCAGTCCCGGCTTTGATGCCTGCGGCCCGGTTGGCTTCTCGCTGTGCGATGACAAAGCGGTTCACGCCCTGCGCGTAGGCAGGGACTTCTCGCGTCGTCTCGTCTAGCCCAAGTTCGCTGGATGTCGCTCGCTTCGCTTTGGCAGCAGCTTGTGCGCGAGAAAGGGCGGCGTTGAGGTCGATTTCAGCCATTATTGGTTCCCTTTCTTTGCCTGCTTGCGGTACGCGGCGCGTTCACCGACCGACAGTTCGAGCCAGACATCCGGCCATTCTTCCGAGGCGATGCCTTCCGGCGGCGTCGGCAAGACACCAACGGTAGCCCGGTCGAGATCGCCCTGATAAGTCTGCCAGTTGTTGATCTGCTGGTTCAGTACATCTGCGGCTTCTGCATACAGCGGATCGTCGGTCGGCAGCGCATCCAGTTCACCGTTGCGCCACGCTTCAGCGACAGCAGGCGGAATTTCGCGCCAGTGGCGAGCAAACGTGTCTTCAGTCAGGCCCAGCGTATCAGCGTCGGTTTTGTAGGTATTACCAAACTCGTCTACGCGGTTTAGGTCTTTCGGGCCAACGAGCGCATCTTTTGCGAAGTTGAGTTGGAAGACGACTTCCTTGCGGATGTCTTCTCCAGTCAGTTTTTCAGGATTGGACAAGCGAGACTGCGACGCACCAAGCGCGCCTACGTCAAGGTTCGACACAGGAGTCAGCGTCACGCCAGCGGCTTTTGCCTCTGCCAGCGCGGTCAGCATAGCCTGCGACCCCATCTGCTTCGCGGCTTCGAGGAAGCTGCTGCGCTGGGTAGCAAAGTTATCGCCCAGCAAATACATGGCGACGTTCCCGTATGTCCCAGTCGTCCATGCGTTTTCAGCGTCGCGCAGCACGTCTTTTGCCGCGTTTTCAAAAACGGCGAAGCTGCGGGTGGCGTTGGTGTACTCGGCGGTCTTCTGCTTCTCAGCGTCTGCCGTCAAAGTAGCAAGCTCGGACTGTTTGCGCTCCAAGTCAGCTTGGATGTTGGCGAGACTGGCCTCTTTGGTCGCCATGTCGATAGTCTGATTGGCTTGCAGAGCCGCAGCTTCGGCGCGCAGCACTTGCGCTTCAAGCTGCTTGATTTCCAGTTCAGGGGCCGCTGCCGCTACGCGTTCAGCCAAGGCTTGCTTCGCCGTGGCCAAGTCAACCTGCGCCTGCTCAGGAGCAATAGCGCCCACCACAGGAACAGAAGTCAGCGTACCGTCCTGCACCACAGTCGCTGTTCCGGCTTCTGGCTTGGCTACCTCAACCACACCGCCGCCTACGGTCGGAGCGCCGCCCTGCGCTGCTCCGCCAGTGTTCGTGAAGCTGAAGTTGCCTGTCGCCGCGTCGTAGTTTAACGAAACGCCGCTGCCTGCTGCGGCAGGAGACTTGTAAAACTCGATTGCGGCCAGCGCCTCGGCGGGAGAGGCAAACGCTTGATTGGTCTGCGGGTTAGTTGCCTTCCCTTCAAACAGCATGTTGGCTTTGGCGATGTCGGCAACTTCGTTAGCGCCACCGGGCAGCGCAGGAAGGGCGGCGATCTGCTCGCCACCGGGGCCAAAGCGAGTTTCTCCGGGCTTGAGCGTGAAGCCTTCCGCAGCGGCGGGGGTGCGCGACTTGATGATGTCGTAGACGTTCTCGTTGCCGCCCAAAGCGATGACACGCTCTGCGGCCCGCGCTTCGATGGAGCCGGGGGCTGCTGACTGAAGCACAGTCTGGGCGTCGATGACGTTCTGCGCCGCGACTTCCTGCTTGGTTTCAGCTTCCGCGCGCAGTTCTTCTGCAAGTCTGCCTTGCTCATACACGCTGCCAAGTTGGTCAGCAGTCAGCGTACCAGCACGAACAGCCGCGATGTCGTCTTTGTTGTAGAGACCAGTTCTGTCCATAGCGGCGGCGACGGCTTCTGCGGACGCCTCGTCGCGGATACGCTGTTGGTCTGCCAATTCGTTGGCGCGGCGAGTTTGACGCTCAGTCAGCACGTCGTTGTAGCTGATAGCCCCAGTGGCGATGCCAGTAGCCAAAGCCGCGTCGCCCGTCTGGCTGTATACCAACGAGGCCGCAGAGCGGGCGCGCTCGCGCTCTCGCATGTCCTGCACTGCCTGAGCGCGGCGCTGCTCTTGCATCAGGCGGATGTTGCTGAAGTCCTGCGGACGGCCTTGCGACAGAGCCGACAGGCCCTGACTTGCAGCCGCGAAGAAGTCTTTGCGCCGCGTTCTCTGCTCGTCTTCTGGCGACATCTGCGGGTAAAGCTGCGCCAAGATGTCTTCGACGTTGCCGCCAGTACCCAGCGTGTCTGCACCAGCCCCGCCGCCAAGTCGGGCGTCGCCGTCACCGCCTGCGACGTTGCGAACATAGCCTTGCGTCTCAGCGTAGGGCGGGACGCCGCCGTACTGCTCCACAGCGCCGGGTCCAGCGTTGTAGGCAGCGGCAGTCAGCGTCGGATCGCCGCCGAAGCGCTTGCTCATGGCATTGGCATAGAGCGTCCCGAACTGAAGATTGAGGTCAGGGTCGAACAGGAGGCGCGCAGCCTCGCTCTCTGTGCGGTTTCCGTAGTCAACGCCCTGCTCGTCAGCCAAGTCAAAAATGCTTGGAACCCCGTAGCCGGGGTCCACTGCCGTGGACGGCATGACTTGGGTCAGGCCAGTAGCGCCTTTTGGGGACACTGCGTTAGGGTTGCCGCCGCTCTCCTGCTTGACGAGACGGCGCATGAAGTCGTCGGTGACTGCGGTATCGCTTGCCAGCGTCGGAGCCATCGCAGGACCAGTCATCACTGCGAGCTGCGGGGTCATCTCGTCGGTCTGGACGCCCATGCCTTTCAGCGCGGGCTGGGCAATCTGCGAAATGACGCTGCCGAGGCTTGCCGCCTCGCGGTTGCGCTCTGCCGCGAAGTCCAGCATCGAAGTCAGCGGATTGCGGCGCATCGGAACCATTGCCATTAAAAGTCTCCTTTAGAGCGCCATAAGCCCAGAGCCAAAGCTGAGATAGTCGAGAACGCCGGGGCGATACTGCGAAGTCATCGTCTGATTGTTCGCCAACGGGGAGCCGCCCAATGCGCCGCCCATCGTGTTTAGGTAGTTCAGCGGCGAGTTTGCGTAGCCGTAGAACTGCTGCATGGCGTCGCCCAAAAGCTGCTGCTGCATCTGCTGCTGGAGCAGACCCTGCTGCGCCTGCTGCTGTTGCAGCGTGTTGCCCATGTTGAACCCGGCAGTGCCGAGGTTGCCCAGAGTGCCAGCACCAGACAGCATCCCGCTCGCGCCAGTGAAGCGGTTGTTAATGTCGCCCTGCGCAAGCTGGGCGGCGGTGTTGAAGCCCTGAAGGTTCAGGTTGGACGATAGATCGCCGATAGCGCGCTGCGACGCAGCATTGGTTTCTGCCTCGACCAGTCCCTGCCGAGAGCCGCCAAACGCCCCTGACCGCGCTGCATTGGCTTTGTTGACTTCTTGCTGCATGGCCGTGGTGCGGCCAATGTCTGCGATAGACCGATCCACGACTTGTTGCGTGAACGGGTTTTGATACGCGCCCATGCCTGCCGCGATTGTCGGCACATTGCCGAAGGTGCCGATAGCACCCTGCGCTGCCGTACCAGCCCCAGTCAGGGCATTGGCTGCTTGGTTGTAGACGTTGCCGCCGCTTTGACCGCCTGCTGACATGATTATTTCTTCCCTCTTGCTGCGTCGCGGCTGGGCGGCGCTTTAGAGGCGCGACCGCCAGTCGGAGCGCCACCGTAAGACTTGCTCGTCGCTGCTGCTGCCATGCGATTGGCCATGCTGCCGGGATTGCGGGTGTCGATACCACCGGGCAGGCGAGCGCCGATAGACGCCATCGACGTGGTAGGCCGACCGCCGCCAGCCGTCATGCCCATGCCTTCACGGCCACCGCCTTCGCGCATGACTGCGGCTGCGGGCGACGCAGGCGTCGTGCCGGGAGCCGCCGCATTGCCGTTACCATACGGCATCGCCTGCATTTGCCCAGTCATGGGGTTGATGAACATGGCGTCGATGAAGGCGCGCTGCCCCGGAGCCATTTTTGCAAGCTGCTCTTGGTACATGGCGTAGGGGCTAAGGTCGCCAGCGGCAGGAATCGGAGAACCGCCGAGGCCGAAAGCCTCAAGGCCAGCGTTGGTATTCTGCATCGCAGCAATCTGAGCGGGCTGAAGGCCAGCGACAGTCGCGCCCTGATAAGGCACAAAACCGAGTTGGCCGACGCGCTTTGCCATCGCCAACTGCTCAAGGGCCGCGTCGCGCAGCGCAGGGTCGATCTGCTTTGTCTCTGTGGTTTTACCGCCGAGGCTCATGGTTCTATACTCCTAACGCATGTGGCGAACTGTTCAGTCCAGCCCTGCGGGACGAGCGCCCTGACCCAGCCGCGACGGCCTGAAATGGTCAGTTTGCAGCAACCAGCGTCGCGGGCGGCTTGTTCGATCTGTGGAATTGTGGCCACTATATCGTCTAAGTCGCCCCCTGCGGCAAAGACATGATAGTGTTTTT
>Ga0315906_10010693_pt1 | contig 10754 bp, 10 predicted proteins | sample LakEriMetagenome_4_FD_203526 | JGI IMG/M metagenome (GOLD analysis project Ga0315906, IMG submission 203526) | Freshwater fungal communities from buoy surface, Lake Erie, Ohio, United States - Buoy 2 MA122 | ecosystem: Environmental > Aquatic > Freshwater > Lake > Lake biofilm | place: USA...
CGAGAAGTTCCGGGTTCACCCATTCGCACAAGCCTATGAACGGACTTTGTACGTCGATGCCGATGTGTTCCTGACCGAAGAGACTCCCGATATGTTTGATGTGGTCCCAACGGGGCACGTGGCGATGCATGACGATTGGAGTCAGTTGCCAAGCTTTGAGTGGGTATTCGAGGAACGACGCAACATCCTTCAGTCCCAAGAACTCCCCATGGATAATAGCAAGTCGGTACTCAATACCGGCGTGGTGATGTGCGATCGCAAGCACGCATCGATTTGGAAGCCGCCGTTGCATCCATTCTTCCCAACGCACTGCTCCGAGCAATTCTGGATCCAGAACAGTGCTCGCGGATTGCCGTTCTTCCAGTTGCCGACTGAGTTCAACACTCAGTACTGGATGCCCGAGTTTCGCAAGCTCCTGCCGACGGCCAAAGTCGTTCACCTAGCCAACTGTACTCCGGAGAGACGCCTGGAGTTTGCTCGCCAATTCACTACTGCTCTCGCTTCTGCCTGATCTCTAAAAGGATTCCACCATGACCCATTCCGTTTGTTACAAGATCTATGGCCAAGACTTCCACATCGAGCCAGATAGCGTGCAGTTTGCCAATGCGGTGTTCCATGATGAGTACCGCATCAACGACCTGCGATCCCACAACGTCCGAACCATCCTCGATGTCGGCTCGCACGTGGGCAGCTTCACCGTCATGGCTAATCATTATTGGCCCAACGCGAGAATCGTTGCTGTCGAGCCCCATCCGCAAAGCTTTGAGCTACTGACCAAGAACACTAGCCACATTCCGGACTCGCAGCTACTTCGCATCAACGCAGCGATCTCGCCGAAGCCAGGAAAATGCCTGTTGTCGTTCCCGGTTTCGAACAGTCGGGTCGCCGACTATGTTCCGGACGTATGGGAATCGCTTGAGCCTCGGTACCGGGATTTCGGCATTGAGGTTCCATCGCTGACCGTCGAGCAGTTCTGGACGCAGGTAACGGACTTCGGAATCGACGAGGTTGATTTGATCAAGCTCGATTGCGAAGGGGCCGAGTACTTGATTATCTCCGAGTTATCTGCTCTTGGCCTGATGGACCGTATCGGATGGATTCGAGGCGAGTGGCACAGCCGCAAGGACAATCTGCTGCTCGCCAACCTCCTTAGCCAGACGCATGTCTTCAACATCGATCCAAATTATCCGCACTCGGTGGGGATGTTTGTGGCGCATCGAAAGTAGTACTCAAAGTGTAATTTTCTGGGAAGGTGAGGATTTTTCAAATGTCCAGCAATGATAGCCCGGAAATTGGTTGCGAGCAGTCTCATCTTGCATTACCAGTAATCGCGATGTATTCTTCGTCCAAAACACGAGGTTTCCGTACACACATTCGTTGGGGAATTCTAGAGTTTATCGATAGTGTCACAGTTTGGTGGTTATCCACTCAGATTAAGTGAGAGATGAGTAACAAAATCCGAAGATTTGCTAGCACTTTGCTCTGCGCTGTTTCTCTCTCGATGATTTTTCTTGGCGTCGCGAGCCCTTTTTTGTTTCCGCGAAGCTCGGAAGAGAGTGTTGAGTACGCTTCGAAAGCGGTTGTTGATGCGGAGTTAAGAGTCCCAGATCCGGTTATAATCAGGAAAAAGCCAGAATACGACATTTTGGGAATCAGCCAAGTTCGATTGCAGAGAATCAAGAAGGTCGAGGTAGCACCTGTGGATTCAACGGCACCTCCGCAGAAAGCAGATGCGTCATCACAGCAGCCAGTATCCGTTTTCCAAGGAAAATTGATTGGAACAATTATTGATGATGATCCTGGATTTTCGTTCGCGGTTATCCAGCTCCCAAATGCATCTATTCGACTGGTGCGCAATTCCATGCCAATCGACGAAATGAATCCTGATATTATTGTCCATGAGCTTCATGCCGACAAAGTCATCCTTCTTCATCATGGTACACCGCAGGAATTGGAATTGCAGAATATTCGGCAATAACATGCAATCGTTCCGTAGTTTTCCTTATATGGATTCGTGAGTTCGTCAGATGTCAGATTATCAGGAGGGATTCTCGGCGGTAGTAAAGATTCCAACGAAATTTGTGCTTGCATTTCCTCTCTCGCAGCTACCGCGTGAAGCACTGAAGGTGGAAGCAGATCGTAATTATTGTATCGAGCAACTCGTTCCGTGGAGTGCTGAAGAGATCACTTCCCAGGTAATCGGCAATCGCACATGCGATTTACTAATTGTCGTTGGTTTGGATGAAGTTAATCAAAAGATCAGAGAGTTAGAGCACCAAGGAGCATGGATAAGTGCAGTCGTTCCGGAATTTTTACTCGCCTTCAAAAGACTACAATCCACTAAAAACTTTCCGTCGAATTACGAAGCATACTTCCAGGAGTCGCCAGGTATTTGGAATTACGCCAATATCGAAAACGGCGAAATAGTCTGGTGGGAATGGATCAATGACATAGAGCTTCTGGATCGACTTTCTCGGATACGAGAGGTTGCGCGCTACGTCGTTTCCACTGATACGGTGAATGGCCGCTCGGATACTCAGCCATTTAATCAACTTAAGCTGACCCAGTTAGAGCTTGCCGAGGCAGAGGCTACGCTAATACTTCAGGGGAAATCGACTCCCATCGTTGATTTACGATCGAAAAGAGTCCCAACGAAATCGCCTTTTAGGGAGCTTGAGCGTCCCGTCACCGTTGCGTTATTTTCAATGATCGCTTCGATAATATTTTCAATGTTTTTTTTAATACGTGAAATAAACCTGAATCACGCACTTGCTTCATCTTGTCGTGCGAAGCAAGAGAGCTTGTTTAAAGAGAATTTCCCGAGTAGCCGTGTCCCCATTGATATCTCATCGAGATTGAGAAGCGAACTAAAGAAGTATCAACTCACGGACATTCAAGCTGAACGGCTTCCAAAAATACAGCCCGCGTTGCCGACTTTTCTCCGCTTTCTTGCAGCACTCCCTGAAAAAGGTGAGTTTCGATTCGACTCATTGACAATTGATGGAGTGTTGGTTGTTAAGTGCAAAGGAGTGGCCAAATCTTTAGTTGACCTCGAAATTGTCTTGGAGTCCTTGAAAGCCAAAGGAGCGGCGTTTGCAAACCCATCGCTGAGTCAATTAGAAGGAGGTTTCTACGGGTTTCAGATAGATTCGATGCAAATGACCACAGAAGAGGCTATCCGATGATTTTTTTCCTACAAAGCTTGTGGAAAGTTCTTTGGATTCGCGTTGGTTTAACTGTTCTGTGCATACTGCTAGCAGTGGCGCTTTGGTTGGGCTGGGAACTATCGCGATCATTAGCCAGCTTGATGGGGGAAAGACATGCGTTGGAAACCTGTAAAAATTACATTGGTTCGATAGATCAATTTCGAAACGCTCGCATGGTTGTTTATGACATCGCCCCAGAGAAAGAGGAGTCCATCTCGGTTGTGCGACACGCACTGGGATTTGCAAGCATTCCAGAGGATTTGCTCGAAGACATAAAATATGGGAAACCCAACGCAATTCCATCCTCACCACTTTATCGAGAAGATACAGTGATCATGCTTCGATCTATCGATCTTCTGCAGTTTGCTAGATTCATGCAGCAGTTGGAGCAATCTAAAGAATTAGGCGTTTGCAATAGCTTTCAGCTGAACGCAAAAACTACTGGCGATTTGGATGACACAGAGCGATGGGACGTCCAATTGACATTGACGCGACTGACAAGATCTGACAAAAGACCTTCGGTTCGCAGGTAGTTTGCGAGCGATTCGATTCCGGAGAGGTGCCAATGTGGCAATTCACGAGCAAGTTACAAGATGACAACCTTTCAGCACTAGCTCCCTCTTATTTTTTGCTGATGCTGTGTTTGCTCGTTACTGGATGTGCTGCCTATCCGCTTGCAGATTCTATCGATTGGCGAACCGTTAGTGATGAAAATGAAACAGCCTCATGGAGTGCCCGACGTCATAACGCACTGGGAATCAAATGGATGTCCCACGGGAAGCTTGCAAAGGCCGAAAGGCATTTTCAGAAAGCTGCCGAGCTGAGCCCTCGGTATGCAGCTCCTAGGAACAATCTAGGCAACCTGTGTTTCTCCAGAGATGAGTTATATCTGGCCGCATGGCAATTTGAGAATGCAGCGGAATTGGCACCTCATTCCCCAGAACCACTGGTAAATCTTGGGCTGGTCTTTGAGAGGGCGGGCCAACTAGATCGGGCCGAAGAGTGTTATCGCAACGCAATCGATATTGCACCAACCAATTCGCTGGCGATCGGAAATCTCACTCGCGTGCTCGTTAAATCGGAAAACGACCCATCAGAAATACGTCAGTTACTCGGACAGATCATGTTTCTGGACAACAGACCGGAGTGGCTCGACTGGGCTGACCGACTACTCTCGACTCGATTTCGCGAAGACACCGTGACGGTAGCCCCCAAGTGGAATGAAGGTAGCAATGACTCTCCATCGGCAGGCGATAGAACTGACCTACAGATAAATCCAGGGAGCTTTTCGCCTGGACTGCTCGAAGAGATCATCGCGCCTCCAGGCGAAAACTCCGGTAAAGCGGTAGAGTCGTCTCGTAAATCTATTCTTCAGCTTCCCTCCCCAAATGTCCAGAACGCTGAATCCAATAAAGAACGAGGGATGCCATGAGAATGATTCCAATCAGCAAGTTTGAAGGCTCAGAAGATTTGGCTTTTAAGTCCCGCATGGCCATATTCACCTGCATTCTTGCAGCTGCTTTATGCTTCTGTTGGAAACTAGGCATCAGCCAAGGACAAGAAACTCGTGTACCGCAAGTGAGGCTAAACCTGAGAGGAGAAACCTCCCTTCCTACCTTCATCGAATACATCAGCCAACGACTGGGGCTAAGATTCATATATGATGAAACACTAGCGCAGAAGAAGATCTCCCTTCAGCTTCCAGACGAAGTACCAATAGAGAGTCTTTTTGATCTGCTTCAAAGCGCATTGCAGATTAGCGGTTATGCGATTTCAAAGACTGAAAATCCAACCGTTTATCGGATTATCAGCAATGAAAAAATCTCAGTGGTGGCAGTCCCATCAGATACAAGTTCCGGGTTGGATAGCTATGAACGTGCTGTGCCATTGACTAGAGTTTTTACGCTCAAGCGTGCTGACCCAAATCAAGTACGGCAACTAATACAGCCATTTCTGACAACGCCGGGTGCTAGTACGATTCCGTTAGTTGGAAACAGATCATTGATAGTTGTCGACACGGCATCAAATCTTGTGCGTATCCAGAAACTGATTGAGATTTTGGATGCCGATAGTTTTAATTCAACCATAAAATTCGTGAAGATAAAGTACTTGAGTGCATCGACTGTGGCCGAGCAGGTGGAGCGAATCCTGTCGTCGCGTGCTCGAACTGATAGTGGTCTTGCGCTTTCTGCGATGGAAACTGGTAACAATTCCCGGGCGTCAACGTTCGGACTTGAAGTTACTGCGGATGATCGCTCCAACCAATTAATCTTGGTCGGACTTCCGGCTCAAGTCGAGTCTGCAATCGAGTTACTGCAGTTGCTAGATGTACCTCTTGCTTCGGAGGCTCAATCGTATCCTCTTGTGTTTCTGGGACCGAATCAATTTGAAGCCATTTTAAATCGTATGGTCGAGGATGTTGTTCCTGCTCCACCTTTTTCCACTCGAGTCGAGGGAAAGAATCTAATCGTAGATACAACTCCAGAGATCCACAAACGGATCGCCAAGCTTCTACCTCAGCTGGATTCTCAGGAGTCCTCAGCGAAACAAAACCCAATACGTTTCTACAAGATTAAAAACGTACCTGTTCAAGATTTAATGGAGACGCTCAACTCCCTTCAAGGTATTGGGGGATCGATGATCCAAGCAGGAGGCGGTACACTTTTTCCAGCAAACTCTAGGCGTCAGAGAACGACCAACGATAGAGCAATTCCGGGGCAAAACGCCCCAAACATTATTACAGACCAAACCGCACAACCTGGAATTTTGCCTCCAGTCCCACCTGCAATTCGAAATGGATTGATCGAATCTTCTACAAACTACCCTGAGCAATTCAGCGGATCGGTTACTAGAGGGCAGGGTGCTCTAAACGCGGTGAGATCTAATTTACTTTACGGTGTCAATCCAATAATTGGTGTCGATCCTGTAGGACTTGCGTCTGTAATCTCTGCAAGTGGATACGACAGAGGCATACAATCCCCATTAGGTTCCGCTCAAGTCACCGCTGATCTTGGAAGTAACTCTTTAATCATCATCGCTGAACCAGAGGTTCAACAGTCATACGAGCAACTGATTCAGTTTTTGGACAGAAGGCGTCCTCAGGTGATGATAGAGGCTAGGGTTGTGATTATTGATACCAGCGGCGATTACACCTTAGGGGTGGAGGTATCAGGAGGTAGAAGATCCGGGCTTAGCCGTATATTTGCTTTTAGTAACTATGGTCTAAGCACCGTGAGTCCAGCAACGGGCAATCTGCTTATTACCCCTGGGAATGGTTTAAATGCGACACTGGTAGATCCAAGTACTGCTGATTTTGTTGTCCGAGCACTGACTAACCATCGTCGTGCTCGTGTGCTATCTGCTCCAAAATTACTCGTCGACGACAATGCCGAAGGAACCTTGGAGAGCGTCAGCGAGGTTCCGTTCACGAGTGTCAATGCATCGCAGACAGTTGCAACGACAAGTTTTGCAGGGTTTGCGAAAGCTGGAACAACCATTACCGTAACTCCGACGATCAGCGAAGCGAAGCATATCAGCTTGGACTATCTTGTGACGCTTAATTCATTCACAGGGACTGGTAGTGTTGGTGTGCCTCCACCCCGTCAAACGAATGAAGTTCGATCCAGAGTTACCGTTCCTGATGGCTATACAATCATTGTCGGCGGATTGACACAGAAAAATGTGGTAAACGACTATAAGGGGATACCCTACCTCGAGAGGATTCCTGTTATTCGAGAACTTACGGGCTTAACCGCAAGTAGTCACAAAGACAATGCGCTCTTCATTTTCCTCAGGCCGGTTATTTTGGAAGACGACAAGTTTCGAGATCTGCGAGATCTAAGCCGACGTCATGCCAACACCGCAAATGACGGGTTCGATTTTCCAGCAAGCAGTCCTTCATTGATGAACCGATAGCCATCTAGTCGAGGAATCGTATCGAAGAATGCATGTCGCCGGGAAGCGTTTGATGGCAAGGACAAGCACCGAGTCAAATGGGCACCGGACATCTTTCGTGAATTTTTTTATTTTGTGAAAAAACTCCATTAGGGGGGTTGCGAAGTCGCTTCCACCGCTCATATCATTGAGCCCAGTTTTCCACGCCGGAGTCGATTAGAGTACTGACTCTGACGTTTTTTCATAGCTGGATATACCTACCCGAAAGGTGTGTTCTAATGCTCAATAGGTGCAAAACGGGCGATTCGCTATCTGAGGATTGGTACCTGTTTCTTTGTAGAATGATCGACCTTCGGTGGAAGATCCTATTGTGTGTATTGCTAGGGTTACAATCAGCCCTTCTGTTTTGGTCGGCGAGAATACACACTCCGACATGGGATGAACCTGCTCACTTGGTTGCAGGCCTTTCCCATTGGAAATACGGTCGATTTGATCTTTACAGTGTGAACCCGCCATTGGTCCGTGTTCTTGCTGCCGCGCCGGTTCATTTCGGCATGAATCTTCAGATCGATTGGTCGCTCTATTCGCGAAACGCGGCAGTCCGCTCGGAGGTTGCTTTGGGTCGGGCATTCATGGAAGACAATAAGGAGAAAGCTGTTGATGCGATTTTTCTTGCCAGAATTATGCTTATCCCTGTCTCTCTGATCGGTTCTTTGTTGTGCTTTTTTTTCACTAAGGAGCTGCTAGAGTCGACACGTGCTGGGCTTGTATCATCTTTTCTTTGGACATTTTCCCCTGACGTGCTGGCATATGGAAGTGTCATAACTCCTGATTTATCTTCGGCAGTTGTGGGCTTAGCCTCTTCGTATGCCCTTTGGTATTTTATGAAGTGGCAGTCGTGGAGGTCCGCTCTTGCGCTTGGGGCGACAACTGGCATCGCGATGCTGGTGAAAAGCGTTTGGTTGATGTTGCCTTTGGTCTATATCGGTGTTTTGATACTTGTGTGGTTTTGTTCCTCGGTCACACGCAGTGAGTATTCTAGACAGCAGTTGCGACTAGTCGCCTTTGGCAAACTGGGATTCGCATGCGGAGTCTCATTATTACTGGTAAATGCGTTTTATGGCTTCCAGGGCACAGGGAAAAGCCTTAGCGAGTTCGTTTTCGTAAGCCAGTTTGGATCTGGCAATGCCGTCGCGCAGATACCAGAGATTCAACGAGCCAAACTACTACCAGTCGCCTTCTTGGAAAACCCTTTGCTTTCCAAGTCTGAATCGATAAGTTCACACACAGAAACGCGAGACATAGTGGAGGCAGCACTGGCTGTTGAGTGTGATCGTTGCTGTTCTGTGTTGCAAGGCCCAGAATGTGCATGCAGCGATTGTTCAGATGTCGAGATTGCGCTTGCTGCGAACTTGCCTAAAACCGGGAATCGTTTCGCTAAGACAATCCTGGGTTACTCCGCGACACCGCTTCCGTCATCCTACGTAGAAGGAATAGACATACAGCGACGGGATTTTGAAAGCGGACTTACTCGCCCCGAATGGGCAAGCTACTTTGCTGGAAACTGGAGGTCTGGTGGATGGTGGTATTTTTACCTGGTAGGGCTTGCTTTTAAGACTCCCTTACCGCTTTTGTTTTTGATAGGGCTTGCGACGCTTGCGTGTTTCTTGAGTAAGAATAGTCGAATCAACTCGATAGGATGGCTTTGTCTTTCTGCTCCCGCCGTATCGATCCTTTTGGTTATCTCGATCAATACAGGCTTGAACCGATATCTTCGTTACGCTTTGCCAGTCTTGCCTTTCTTGATAATCTGGGGGGCCAGCGCGATCCGAATCGGTCAATGGAGACCTAGGTTCTCTGCGATAGCAGTAGCTGCATGCCTAGTCAGCTACGGTTGGTTGTCTTTAAGTTCAGGACCGCACTGGCTAGGCTATTTCAACTCTTTGGCTGGAGGGGCCGAGCGAGCGCACTACTGGTACGCGGACAGTAATATCGACTGGGGGCAAGACCTCGGACTGATTCGAGCTTGGTTGCAGAAGCATCCTGAAGCGAAAGACAAGATCCACGTTGCTTATTTTGGTAGTTATGGACCAAGTTCTCTTGGGATTGAGTATAGCGTCCCTCCTTCGCTTGGTTCTCCGTGCCATCGAACAACGGAGGCTGATCGCACGGAAATGGGACCGCGACCTGGATGGTTCATCGTTAGTAAAAATTACCTGATAGGGCATCCCATGCCCATAGAAGATCAGCATGGGCGATTGTTGTTTCATCGCGGATCTCCTTTCGCTTACTTTCAATGGTTTAAGCCCGTCGATCGAATTGGTTGCTCGACGCTCGTTTACCACTTAACGCACGACGATGTTAACCCGTTTCGCAAGAAGCTCGGCCTACCTCTGATCGCGCTTCCTGATGAATCACCTGCTCGTCCAAGCAATGTGCCACCTGATTCAACGATTGTAGCAGTTGTCGGTCCGTCTCAAGTAGAGGTAAGGTAGTCATCTATGAAGCGATTTTTTGCCAATCCAGTTGGATTATCGATATTGCTTGCTATTCCAGTCCTCGGCTTCTGTTGGTATATCTCAGTCCAGCACGAAGACGATTCGCAGTTTCCAATTTCGGATTCTCGCATCCCTCGAAATCGATCCGTTCAGATCGGTGGAATCGAACGCGCTGTTACGGATGTGAGCCCTGTGCGCAGTGGTAAATCCAACAAACCAGCACCCAACGAGAATCTTCATCATGGACTCGACATCAAGGCGGATCTGGGCAAGGTGACATGTCCAAAGACTCCAAGATTAGTCCGTGGCGAAAACCCGCAAATGGATTCGGTAATTGAAGCTTTAGAGACGAAAATGTATCCAGAGCGTCTGTCACCTTTGGTACCGTCAACGAAATTTGATTGTGACGCTTGGCGACAGGACAACAGTGTTTTTAGAGGTGTTTCTGGAGCTTCTGAGCCTCTCGCCACAACAAGAACAGATGCAAGAAAAACTCGATTGGTCAGTTTATCGAAGGAGTCGCCTTATTTAAACACCTCCGAACCAGGTAGGGTCTATGATGTAGCCGAGCCAGGCGAAGGCGTAAAGGTTCTTAAGAATCTCTCAGACCCGCGTGTAGAGATCACAGAAGGGGAATCTGTTTATCTGCGTGTTGAGACCGAGCCTTTTGCCCCTGCAAGCTTTACAGCTTTTTCGGTCGGTAAGTTTAAAAATGGCTTAATGGCCATTACCGCTGTCGCAGATAAAAACGGAATCGTGGAAGTAAGTTTCACTGGTACGACCGGCCCTTCTAATGTCGCGATTCTAGCTGGAAGCCCTTTGACGTCCGGTATTCAGCGGTTCGTTGTGCAAGTGCGTCCTCGCTATGCTGAAAACTAGCCGAATTGCTCTGCGTGTTGTTAACTCATGGTTTAAGCAAATACTCCACCCGAGGAGAAAATCTTGATCAAAATTCGAGTTTTTTGGACTGCAGCTATAGCTGTACAATGCTGCGGCTTTGCCCTTGGCCAGACGTTTCCGAGTGTTGATGGTACGAACAACATTGGCATGGGGAACCACGTTATCAACACCAACACGTTGGCTGCACAGATGGCCAGCATCACGACCAGTTGCCCGTGCTACAACTACGAGCCCAGTGACGATACTCCCATGTGGG
>Ga0315906_10010694_pt1 | contig 10754 bp, 13 predicted proteins | sample LakEriMetagenome_4_FD_203526 | JGI IMG/M metagenome (GOLD analysis project Ga0315906, IMG submission 203526) | Freshwater fungal communities from buoy surface, Lake Erie, Ohio, United States - Buoy 2 MA122 | ecosystem: Environmental > Aquatic > Freshwater > Lake > Lake biofilm | place: USA...
CGCCACATCTGCAAAGCCAAGCCAGCTCCCGCCGTTGAGGTGGAAGCCGAAGAGTCACCAAAGAAAAAAAAGTAATTCCCGCAAGCGCGCCCGCACCGCGCTCCTCGCCCGCAAAAGCCCTCGCCGTCTCACTCCGGCGGGGGCTTTTCTTTTTTCCCCTCCGTGTCTCCGCGCCTCCGTGAGAGCAAATCTTTTGACACGCCGCGAGGTTCGTGTCGCCCACCGCTCGCAACGCCCTCGCCATCCGCTCCGCGCAACTGCGCCAAAGCGCCCACGGCACGCCCGTAAAATTTCGCCAGGCTGAGATCCGCGTCTGCCTCGCCCCCGTCTCCATCGGCCTCGACCTCGAGACCGGCGGCCTCCGCCAAGGCGGCGAGTTCTCGATCCGATTCCTCGCCGCCGACCTGCAAAGCCCACCGCGCCGAGGCGAAGCCGTCACCTTCAGAGCCAAGACCTATTTCCTCTCGCAGATCTCCGAGACCCACGCCCCCGGCGAATACCTCGCCACCATGTCGCCAGGAGGTGCCGCGTGAACCTCCCCGTCGAGTCCTCCCTCGCCGCGTGGCTCCGCAGCCAGCCCGCCTTTGACGGCATCCCAGTCCACACCGGCCAGAGCGCCGAGACGATCCCAGCCGACTGCTCCGTCCTTTTTGCCGGGTGCGAGAATGTCGAGATCATCGGCGGCACGCTCTCACGCGCCACGGCCTCCATCGTCCTCGCTACTCCGTCGCACCTGGAGATCGATCAGCACCAGCAGCTCACTTCCGCACTCCGCACGGCCCTCCGCAATCTCTCATCCCTCGCCACGCACTTCGAGGGCATCGCATTTGCCGGCGCGGTTTTGACCGGCCTCACGGAATCCCAGTCCGATTCACGCTGGATCTGCACCGCCACCCTCGTCCTCGGCATCGCTGAAATTTGACAGCCCCACCCTCAAAGAAATCCACCACCCATGCCAGCAACCTACACATTCGGAATCACAGGCGGAAACGCAGGAACGATGATCGTCAATGCGGTCACGATCTCCGACACCTCCAGCAAACAAGAACTCCGTGGCGCGGACGGCGAATATGCCGCTGTCGGCTACAACAAATTTAAGCGCGAGGTCTCCATCTCCGGCGTCGGGGATGCAGGCTCTCTCGCTGTCGGCGGAGCTCTCGGCAGCATGCCGGGCGTCTCTGGATCCTTTACGATCGACCAAATCTCCACCTCGCGATCCATCGACGGATTCGCGGAATTCCAAATCACAGCCACCGAAGACTAATTTTTTATGCCTGCACAATTCTACGCCGCTAGCGGAATCGATGCTGATTTCGGAATCCAAGATGAGGCCGGCCTCGGTATCCTTATCCAATCCTTCAGTTACGATGTCACCTCCGACAAAGCCGAGGTTTTCGACACCAATGGCGACCTCGTCCACACCCACCGCTACGGGAAGAAAGCCACGATTTCGATCAATGGCATCGGCACCACCATCCCTAATGTCGGCGACAAGATCACCGCTCTCGTGAATACCGGCGCAGGAGCTCTCGGTGGCACGATCCTCGTGGACAGTGTGACTCAAAACCTCACCGCCGAAGGCTTCGCTTCCGTGGACATTTCAATGACGCAATACGACGCCGTCCTCACCTAGCCCCCCACGCCCGCCGACCGGCTCCCCGGCACAATAGGGAGCCGATTTTTTACGAGACAATAGCCATGGAAAAATACACCTACACGCAGAACATCAAAGCCGCTGCGGCCCTCACCACGCTCGGCTTCAAGCACAAAGAATCCTCGCCATGCGTGCGAGTCCACCGCGAGGACGGCAAGGAAACATCTTCATTCTGGTTCGAGGAGCACGGCCCGAACGGCCTCCGCGCCTCGAAGGTCATCTTTTGGATGACCAAAGGCCACGCCGAACTCGAAGAGTCCGACCCCGAGCATCCGGTCAATTACATCCGCGCCGGATTCGTGAATCGAGAGACTTGGATCGATGTCCACAAAAGCACCCCTCGCGTCCTCGAGCTGAAGCGCAACGGAAAAATCCTCTACCTCTCCGAGAACGCCGACGAAGAAACCCGCCGCAAATTCTCCAAACTTTTTTAGAAACAAAAAACCATGAAAAAACAAACCCAACCCACCACCACCGACACCGACCTCCTCACCGACGACGAAGTCTTGCGCGAGCAGGCCATGCGCGACGGCGTGAAGCGCAAAGGCAAGTTCAAGCTCCGCCCATGCGTCCCCGGCACCATCTCCATCATCCGCTCGAACCTCCTCGAGAAGCGCGATGAGTTCTGGTTCGTCGCCGCCTTCGCATTCGTCCACACCGCGCCGCTCGAGGATGTCCTCGCCGTGGACTCCGACCCCGAGGAATTCAACCGCGCCGTCCGCCGCTGGCAGCTCGAGAACATCGCCGACCTCGACGACCAGAACGAACTCAGCAAGCTCGTCTCCGCCGCCTGGGATCGCGTCAACGCCGCCGAGACCAAGGCCAAACACCCCTCCACAGGAGCCCCAACCTCGGGGGAGTAGCCTCCCCCAACTGGCTTGCATCCTATGTCTACCGCCTCGCAAGCATCACCGGTTGGGGGTTTCACGCCTGCATGTGGGAAGTCCCCTTTGCTGCCGGGCTCCAAATCCTGGACGCCGATTCATTCCAGCATGGCGTTCCTCGCCTATATCTTCGCCGCAACCCGAACGCGGATTTTGACTCCCTCGCGGCAATAGAAAGCGCGTTTGCGAAAATCACCTGAGATGCCCAAGTTCAAATTCGAAAACCTCAAGTTCGAACAAATCATGAAGGACTACGCGACGATTCGTGAGACCACGATCCCTGACGCTGTCCACATGAACGCTCGGCTTCTGTGCGTCGAATTTGCCCGCCGCACTCAGCCTTTTGGGACCGAAACAAAAGACGGAGAAAAAGCCATAGCCCGCGACTTGCTTGGAGGAAAAAAACGATATGGCATCTTTTCCACGCTGACAGACTTTGTCGCCTCAAATTACGAGAAATATAAAACAGGGAACATTCGGCTCTTTGTAAAAAAAGACGGCACCGTCTATGGCACCGACACAGCGCACTTTCTTGATGGCGCTACCGCTGCGACCTTGCGCCAAATCCACAAGACAGCATTTCAGAATGGGAGGATGTCCAGCGCAGGCAGCCGCACGCGAGACATAGGGCGGTGGAAATTTGTGGATAAATACTTCGTTCCAGACAGCACGCTTGCGGACTATGTGAAATCTCAACAAGCCAAATCCGGCCTAGCCAAATCCGGCTGGGCCGCTTGTGCCAAACAGCTCAAAAAAGTCGTCTCAGGATCAATGACGCGAGGAATTCCCAAGTGGGTTACGCGTCATCTTGGTGATTACAATTTTGGAAGAGTCGAAGATCGCACCGGAAACATTTTCGCCCCCACCGTCGTCATCACAAACACCTGCCGATATTCCGACAAGGTTCTGCGCGAAACCGAAAAACTCGAAGGGCTCTCGATCGTCGCTGGCAAAATGAAAAAGCAAATGGAGACGATTTTGAAAAAGAGAAAACTTAAACTCCAGGAGGCCGCGTAACGCCATGGCCGATGTCTCAGTAGAATTCGGCGCGGTCGATGTAGGGCTTGAAAAAACGCTCAAGAAGATCCGCGAAGAGGTCATGACTCTTCAGACCAAGGTCAAAAGTGGAGAGCTTAGCATGGAAGAGCTCGAGCAGACCATGCGCCGAGTCGGCCAGGTCGAGTCGATGGAAAAGCGAATCAAAGGCATGGGCCAAGCCGCCTCTGATTCTTCCCCTCAAATCAAAAACCTCGGACAGCAACTCGACAACGCCGGGGACAAGGCTCAATCCATAGGAAATATCTTCGACGCCGAGTTTGCAAAGATTGCGGGCGCTTTCACGGTTGGCAACCTCGCCGCGCAAGGATTTCAGAAGGTTTTCGACATTGCATTAAACGCCGCCCGTTCGGTCATGCAGGGCTTTTCCGATGCGCTCGATCTTGGCGGCCGTCTTAACGAGTTGTCCCAACGCACCGGAGAAGCCGCCGGCAAGTTGCTCGTGCTCGAGACGGCCTTTAAGAACTCTGGGCTCGAGGCCGCACAAGTCGGCACGGTCATCAATAAGCTCCAGAATTTCATGCAGGACGCCGCCAATGGTGGCGACAAGCAGACATCGGTCATGCGATCCCTCGGGATTTCCATGTCTGATCTTGCGGGGAAAACTCCTACCGAGGAAATGCAGACTTTCGCGGATCGCATCGCCGCGATTGAAGACCCCACCAAGCGCGCAGCCATGGCCAGCGAGGTTTTCGGCGAAAAACTCGGCGGAAAACTTTTGCCGCTCTTTTCGGATTTCAGCGGAAATCTAGACGACGCTCGCGGGAAAGTCGGCTCGCTCGAGCAGGTGATGAACGACAACGCCGCAACATTCGACACGGCTGGGGAAACTATTGATACGGTAAAAGGAAAGATGGCCGCGTTTGCTGCGGGATTATTGTCGCAAGCAATTCCAGCGGTGAAGGGACTCGGTGAAGAAATGTCTAAAGTGGATGCCGCAAAATTTGGAGAAAAAGCAGGCAAAGCTCTCAATGAGAGTTTTATTCCTGCGGTTACTGGCGCGATCTTTTACACTAAAGAGCTTGGTGCACTATTAAATAAGACTCCGGCCAAAGGCCAATCCGTCGTTTATGATGCGGTGGCTGAATCTCTCAATGGATTCAATTACTACATGGCGCAGGCGTTTAATAATTTCACGCCATTCGGATATGCACTGACCGCTCTCACCAATAAAGGTAAAGAAGTAGCAAAAACTCAAACCGAAGCGAATACGGCAATAAAAGAAACCGGCACCGCTGTTGATGAGGCTGGTAAAAAGATCCAAGGCGCAGGCGAAAAAGCCGACACCGCAGGCCAGAGCATGGCCGAATCCTTTTCCCTGGGCGCGGATTTCAAGCCGCAGATCGACGGGCTCGCCGATGGTTGGTCGAAAGTCGGCGACGAAATCGCAGGCACCAAGCCCCTCCTCGAAGGCAATTTCTCCCTCGCCGACTCCATCGCCGGGAAGACCGACGAGCAGGCCCAGAGCATCGCCGGGGTGAATGAGCAGCTCGACACCACCAATAAGCTCAACGAATTGATCGAAGGCAAGGTCACGGAGACCGACAAAAAACTCGCCGATCAAAAAGCCAAGCAAGCCGCCAGCAACGAAGAAAAACAAAAAGCCCTCGCCCTCGATCTCCAGATCGCCGAAGCCCTCGCCGGTGGTAACGAAGAGCAAGCCAAGGCCCTCCAGTATCAGAAGGATTTCAACGGCTATCTCAAGCAGGCCATCGACGCCGGGATGGGCGAACCAGAAGCCAATAAATTCGCCTCCGCCATGGCCAAAGCCGCAGGCAGCGCCAAAGGCATCAAAGACGACCTCTCCGAATCCGCCAAGCTGATGAAATCGATCGACGATGCTCAGTCAAAAGACCGAGTGGATCGTGGCGGGCGTTTGGAAAAAAAAGCAAAAGATGCCACCGACCGAGGTGACTTTACAGGAGCAAGACGCGCAGCCAGTCAACTAGCAAAAAAAGAAGACCGAGTAGCTCTTGATGAATCTGTTCGTGGGGTCGGTGAAAACAGAGACAAGCGAAGCACCACAGATATAGCAAAAGACTACGGCCTCCGTTCACAACTTGGTGAAACCGACACGCAACTCAAAAGCCGAATTCTGGATGCCCGCGAAGGGCGGTCAACGGCTGGCAAGTTCGGGAAATCGGTTCCCATAGATAAAACAGACACCGCCACCGAAAAACCCAAATCGCTCAAAGACCGCATGGCCGAAGGCACGCAATCCTTCCGCGACCGCATGGCAGGCAAAGACGCCGTGGATAAGCCCGGCCAGAGCGGCCAGACCGACACCGCGGCCAAAGGCGGCAACAAATCTGGCAGCAAGTCCACCCTCGACACCCTCGTGGGCGACATCAAACGCCTCCTCGAAAAAATCGAACCCAAGCTCCCCGTCGCTGCCCTTGTATGACCATCTATTCTGCCAGCCCTTTTCCTCTACAAATCCGCGAGTCCATGTCGACTCGGTTTTCGGGCTTGATCGAATATTCTGCGACTTTTCTGATCGATAAAGGTGGCAGTGTAAATTTTAATATTAACGCCGACATAGCCACCTCCCTAGGCCCTGTTACGATTTTCCCCGGCATCAAATATGTGCGCAACAATGAAAGCCCCTTTGACGAGGCAGAGTTGACCGCCTACGGCAAAGGCTATCCTTTTGGCACTCGCATCGTCTTTGGCAGCGAAATCTTGGAGTTGTCTAAGACTTTCGAACGCACTAACTCGCAAAATCTCACGGAAACCTGGACGGTCTACGAAACCTGGCTCTGTCAGACGGCGACCAAGCACGATGTTTTGCAGAATTCTTCATCAATCTATTCCGACCCATCGAATTCTTTGGATAAACAAATGATAAGACGATGGGTCGTAGGGACTGGCAGTATACTGAGTCTGAACATCATTTGGAATACTGGCCGCCGCGATATCCAACGCACGAACTTCGGCAAATGGGACGAAGTCGCGGTGATGATAGGATACATTCCTGAGGTTTCATGAATTTCCCTGTCGATTTTGAACAAAAAGCCCAAGCCTCGCGATCAGCGAGTGGCGGCGGGTATCCTGCGCAGATCCGCGCCGCCGACCTCATGGCCAACTTCGCCTATGCCGCGCTCGATGCCAAGAGCGTCGTGCAAGGTTCGCCGCAGCCATTCTCGACCACGCAAGAAAATCGCGGCGGCACGAAGACCGTGCGCATGCTTACCTTCAACCCCCCGCCTCCCACGGACGGCAAAACTTATGTTTTCGCCTTTGCCGGCGGAGCCTTCAAATGGCTGCCAACAGAGGAATGCTAATGCAAAACCGGAAACCTGAGACCGGAAACCGGAAAGATTTTTCTTCCTTCATCCTTCATCCTTCTAACTTCAAAAAATGACCCTCGGCCGCACACCATCCGGAGCCATCAAAATCAAAACCGACGGCGGCCTGCGCGCTGTCGGGTGCGCGTGTTGTGGGGGGTGTCCTGACTGCGAAATCCCGCCACCACCAGGCAAATGGAGAATCACCTCCTCAAATTTTGCGCCAATCACATATCAATTTCAATATGACCCATGTGGGACTGCTGTGGCCATTGCGGGGGATTGGACTCTGTCAATCGTCTGGGAATGTTATGCAGGTTTTTGGATGGCATTTGGTATAAATTCTAATGAGCCGTATTGGGCTTGCCAGTATATCGTCGGATTTCCAAATTCGCCAGACCCCAGCGGCACGGTTTCAGTAGTCGGATGCGTCTCATACGACCCAGAATGCACCTGTTTCGATTATTCATTCACCGTAGAGCCTGAAATATGATAGATAGAGAAAAGCATTTCATTTCACTCTATGGTGCGGAAAAAGGAGCCGCGCTCTTCTCTGCCGTCACCCGCTTCGCCAGCTCCGGCTTCGCCACCACCCCTCCCGACATCCTCGCCCAGCGCGAAGCCACCTGCCGCGCCTGCCCCGAATGGGACGCCGCCGCGCTGAACGCCACCGGCCGCTGCCGCAAATGCGGGTGCTCGACCTGGGCAAAGCTCCGCATGGCAACCGAGCGCTGCCCCCTCGGGAAATGGGAAGCCTTTGACACCAGCCCGCCAGAGTAGCCATGCGCATCTTCATCGACATCGACACGCGGAGGATTCTCACCACCGCCACCCGCCCTGCCACCCGTCTGGAATTTAAGCGGAGGGACAACGATGCCTTCGAAGTTCAGTTCCTCCGCGCCGGGGCCGTCCAGTCGCTGCCCGTCGGCACGATCGCCCGCGTGGGCGTGAAGGCCACGGAGGATTTTGCAGGTGAGTTTTTAGCCACGGACACGCTCTCAGTCTTTGGCACAGGCGCGGAAACCGTTTACACCGGATCGTTTAACCTCAACACCACGGCACTCGAGGCGCTATTCCCCGAAGAGCCAGCCAGCATCACCGCGATGCTCGAGGTTCAGTGGGTGAGCGGCACCTCCGTCGGCTCCTCGCTAACTCTCCCGATCACGATATTTAACGATGTGATCCGTGGCGACGAAGGCACACCCGCAGACCTGCCGCTCTTCTACACCAGCGAGACACCCGACTTCCTCGCCACTCAGGCCGAAGCAGAAGCCGGTTCCGACAACACAAAATGGATGTCGCCCTTGCGCGTCGCGCAAGCCATCGAAGAACTGAGCGGCGGCGGAGGCGTCTCGTCATGGAATGACCTAACCGACAAGCCCTCCACATTTCCGCCGGCGACCCACACCCACCCGCTTTCCGAACTCACGCAATCCAGTGCGACGAGCGGCCAAGTCGTCACATGGTCCGGCACCGCATGGGTGCCGCAGACGCCAACCGGTGGCGGCGTTACCAGCTACAACGACCTTACAGATGTTCCAAGCACCTTCACGCCTGATGCCCACACGCACGAGATCGCCGATACGACCGGTCTCCAAGCCGCGCTGGATGGCAAGCAGGCGGCAGGGAGTTACGCGGAATCCGCGCACACCCACGCCATTTCGGACACTACTGGCTTGCAGACAGCGCTAGACGGCAAAGCCTCCTCATCGCACACCCACGCCGCCACCGAGATCACCAGCGGCACGCTCGCCCTCGCCCGCATTCCGACAGGCACAACCATCAGCACCGTGGCCCTTGGCAACCACACGCACGGCAACATTACGAATGCAGGGGCGATTGGCACGACCAGCGGAGTGCCAATCATCACGGGCACCAGCGGGGTGCTACAAGCGGGCTCCTTCGGAACGACGGCAGGAACATTTGCCCAAGGCAACCACACGCACACTTTTGGCACCACCGCTGGCACCTACTGCCAAGGCAACGACTCGCGGTTGTTAAATTTAACTGGCGGCATCACAACTGTGGCGGTTGTCGCTTCGCTCCCTGCGACCCCAGTCGAAACGACTCTCTACATCGTCACAGGATGAGCTTTGCCTTAACTAAAAAAGGGTCGCCAAGTTCTTCCTCTGAATTTGGCAATGTAGGCACCCCGACGGCTGTGCAATTAACCGCAAATGGGATGCGCGGATTTTTGCGATGCAAGGAGGTGAATGCTTATACTTTTTATTCATTTACAACCGTCTATAAAGGCGTAATCCGCGCGACTGATTGGGACGGTTCGGCATGGTCTTCTTTAGTTCCGGATATTGGGGGCAATACTCCTGTGACTGGAGCTTACGACGATGGCGCTGGATTACTTGAAATTTCGGCGGACGGGGCGTCGGTTGCTTGGGATTTTAAGTTTTACACGCCAAATACATATAGCTATAAAGGCATAATGGTCAGTGGAACAAACCCAATTAATTACCTTCCGTTTATAGCTGCGAGCCCATCCTCGCCAAGTAGTCAGACCGGAACAAGCATATCACCCGCAGCAAATAACACAAACAACCCATACACACCTAGAAGCATTTTATTTTCCGACAACGGGGCTTTGAGGTTTGTCTATTACGATGGTCCGGGAGGGAATCTTATAGAAATAAATGCAGGAATTTCTGGCACGCGCTCAAGCCTTTGGTTCCCTACTGATGGGCTTTATGGAAATAATTTAAGAGGCTTTCAGATTTCTGGGGATGCAAATCATGTTTTTGTTTTTATCGGCGGATCGATAAAAGTGTTTACTTGGAATAGTTCAGCTTACGCCTTCTCACACGAATTCTCAGCGTCATTGACATCTACCTCATCCACATTCTCTGTGAATTTTGACGGGTCGGTTATCGCAATCCAAAATTCTGGTGTAAAAATTTACAAAAAAACAGGATCAACTTGGGCGCAGCTCGGCGGAGATTTAACCAATGGATCAGCGCGGTTAAATAGTTCGGGAACGCTTGTAACCATCTACCAAATTTCGCCAGCTTTAAATCGCGCTCTTTTTTCGTGGGATGGGACGGCTTGGGGCTTTGTGAGATTTGCGCCTGCATCTGCTTTTTGGTCTGGAAATCCAATTTCCGACAATGGGGAAGTAGCAATCGCCCCAGCCAATGCCGGGTCTATTCAACGGTATGAAATCCAAGATGTCCCGCCACTCTACAAGGGCAGCAGCAACGCCTCCGCAATTTATGCAGGGTCAACTCCCGCCACTGCGGTCTACTACGGCACGAAAAAGCTCTGGCCTAGTGTATAACTCCTCTGTGTCCTCTGTGGTCAATCCCTCCGAGCCGCTCCAGAAGTAGCTCGGAGAGTCTCCTGATTTGACACCCATGCCGCAAGCAGCGGCATGAAACTCTTCCTCGACCAAAAAAACCGGCGATTCGTCAAGAGCGCCGCGTCGAATGTCGCGTTGCAAACACTCGTCTTAAAACGCCGCGACCAGGTTCCGATCGAGGTCGTGTTCGTCGAGAACGGCGTCGCCATCGATCCCCCCGCAGGCACCACGACCACCGTCGCGCTCAAGTCCTCCTTCTCCGATTCCAACTTTCTCGCTCTGGCGGCCCCCGGCCAAACCATCCTTGACCTGAATACATTGCCGGTCGAGGCCGCCTTCTCCCTTGATCCCGCCAGCATCTCCGCCTTCCTCGAAATCCGCTGGACAGCACCGACCCAAGCCCTCCGCACCGCCACGCTGCAAGTCGAAATCCAGAACTCCGTCATCCTCGGCGACGAAGGCACACCCGCCGCGATCCCAGACGGAAAAGCCACGCAGGCCGAAGCCGAAGCCGGTCTCTCGAACGAAAAGTGGATGACCCCCCTGCGCACCGCGCAGGCCATCGC
>Ga0315906_10010695_pt1 | contig 10753 bp, 7 predicted proteins | sample LakEriMetagenome_4_FD_203526 | JGI IMG/M metagenome (GOLD analysis project Ga0315906, IMG submission 203526) | Freshwater fungal communities from buoy surface, Lake Erie, Ohio, United States - Buoy 2 MA122 | ecosystem: Environmental > Aquatic > Freshwater > Lake > Lake biofilm | place: USA: Lake...
GGCGGAAAAAGAAGCGGACCACGAGCGACAACCGGCTGGCGGCGGCCACCGTCGCCAAGAGAGTGAGCGTGGCCAAACAGGTCTTCAAGGCCGCGATACGCTGGGGCTGGTTGGTAAAAAACCCGTTTGCGGACCTCCGCTCCGGGTCCCAGTCAAATCCGGCCCGCGCCCGGTATGTCTCGCTGAAGACGATCCGCGACATCCTCGACGCCTGCCCATCGATGGACTGGAGGCTGCTGGTGGCCCTTGCTCGGCTGGCCGGCCTGCGGTGCCCGTCGGAAATCGGGGCGCTGACGTGGGGCGACATCAACTGGGAGAAGGGCCGGCTGACCGTGCTCGCCAAGAAGACCGAGCACCACGGCGGCGAGCACGCCGTGCGCGTGGTTCCAATCTGCCCGGAGCTGCGGGCGATCCTGGCGGACGCCTTTGAGCAGGCCGAGGCCGGGGCGATGCTGGTCGTGCCGATGGCGGCCCGCAAGAGCGTCAACCTGCGCACGCACCTGGAGCGGATCATCGCGAAGGCCGGCCACGAAGCCTGGCCGCGGCTGTTCCAGAATCTGCGGGCCTCCTGCGAGACCGACTGGGTGGAACGGTACCCGGCGCATGCGGTCGCCAAGTGGTTGGGCCATTCGCCGAAGGTGGCCGCCGAGCACTACCTGATGTCCCGGGAGCACCACTTCGAGGACGTGGTGGGCGGCGGCGGCGACGGGCAGCGCCGCCGGCCGGAGGCCCCAACGCCGACCCCGTGCGACGCGAATTGCGACGCCATTGCGACGCGAATTGCATCTCCGCAGGCGTCCGCGCCGGAAAGCAGCGCGCCGCACGAAACGACGAAACCCGCGGCCACCACCGGGGATGCCGCGGGTTCCTCGGAAATCAGGCCGGTCCCGAAAGACGGCCGAGTGGGCGATATAGGACTCGAACCTATGACCCCTAGCTTGTCGAGCTAGTGCTCTAACCAACTGAGCTAATCGCCCGCGAAGACCACAGCATGAGTCTCGCGCGTGATCGGGCGCCAGTCAAGCGACTTTCGCGCCCCGGCCGGTCGCCCTGGCGGCGGCTTGCTGCGGCCGCGCCATGGCGGATACGCTGCGGGTTTTCCGGTGCGAACGGCCGCGTCCGCCGTTCGCCCTCCCGCGCCTCACGATTCCAGCGCCGCCATGCCCAACGTCCGCTTCGCCGATGGCTCCGTTCGCGACTATCCCGCCGCAGCCCGCCTGGCCGACGTGCTCGCCGACGCACCCCCGCCAACCTCCGCCAGGCCGAAGAACCGGCCGATTGCGGCCCTGCTCGACGGCAAGCCCGTGGGCCTCGACGCACCACTGCCCGCCGCGGCCTCGGCGGCCGTGGAGCCGCTCTACGCGGGCGACCCCCGGGCCCTGCCGGTGATGCGGCACTCCGCCGCCCATGTCATGGCCCGGGCGGTGATGCGGCTCTTCGAGGGCGTGGAACTGGCCTTCGGCCCGACCACGGGCGACGGCTTCTACTACGACATGCGGGCCGCGCGGCCGATCACCGACGAGGACCTGCCGGCGATCGAGTCCGAGATGCGGCGGATCATCGCCGCCGACGAGGCCTTCGAGCGGGTCGAGGTGCCGCGCGGGCAGGCCGTGGACATCGTCCGCGGGCTGAACCAGCCCCTCAAGGCCGAGCACATCGAGACGGGCCTCGCCGCCCACCCCACGCTCTCCTTCTACCGGCAGGGGGAGTTCGTGGATTTGTGCCGCGGCCCCCACGTGGCCAGCCCCGGCTGCATCGGCGCCTTCAAGCTCACGAACATCGCCGGCGCCTATTGGAAGGGGGATGCGAACAACGCCCAGTTGCAGCGGCTCTACGGCACGGCCTGGTTCTCGCAGGAGGATCTCGACGCCCACCTGGCGGCGCTGGAAGAGGCCCGCCGGCGCGACCACCGGGTGCTCGGCAAGCAGCTGGATCTGTTCACCACCAGCCCGCTGGTCGGCTCGGGGCTCGTGCTCTGGATGCCCAAGGGGGCGATCCTCCGCGGCACGCTCGAAGCGTTCGTCCGCGAGGAACTCGCCGCCCGCGGCTACCAGCCGGTCTACACGCCGCACATCGGCAAGGTGGATCTCTACAAGATCTCGGGCCACTACCCCTATTACGCCGATTCCCAGTTCAAGCCGATCGCCATGAGCGACGACGAGCAATACCTGCTCAAGCCGATGAACTGCCCGCACCACACGATGATCTACAAGGCCCGGCCCCACAGCTACAAGGACCTGCCGCTGCGGCTGGCCGAGTTCGGCACCGTGTATCGCTACGAGCAGTCGGGCGAGCTCGGCGGCATGACGCGGGTCCGCGGCTTCACCCAGGACGACGCCCACATCTTCTGCACGCCCGAGCAGGTCGAGCAGGAGGTGGAGGGCTGCATCGCGTTCACCCTCAAGGTCCTGGAGAGCCTGGCCTTCGCGGACTTCCGCGTCCGGCTCGGGTTCCGCGATCCCGCGAGCGACAAGTACGTCGGCCCTCCCGAACGTTGGGCGGAGGCGGAGGCGGCGATCGAGCGGGTGGCCCGGCGGATGAACCTGCCGGGCTGCGAGCCCGAGCCGGGCGAGGCCGCCTTCTACGGCCCCAAGATCGACTTCGTGATCCACGACTCGCTGGGCCGCGAGTGGCAGCTGGGCACCGTGCAGCTCGACTACAACCTGCCCAGCGCCGAGCGGTTCGACTGCGAGTACATCGGCGCCGACAACGCCAAGCACCGCCCCGTGATGATCCACCGGGCGCCGCTGGGGAGCCTGGAGCGGTTCGTGGGCGTGCTCATCGAGCACTTCGCCGGCGCGTTCCCCCTGTGGCTGGCGCCCGAGCAGGTCCGCGTCATCCCGGTGAGCGAGAAGAGCGAGGCCTACGCCCGGCAGGTGCAGGGGCGGCTCGAGGCCGCGGGCCTGCGGACGGGGATCGACCTGGCCGCGGAGAAGCTCGGCGCCAAGATCCGCACGGCGCAGCTCGAACTGATCCCGATGATGGTCGTCTGCGGCCCGCGGGACGAGGCGGCCGGCACCGTCAGCCTCCGCGACCGCGTGGACGGCGATCTCGGCGCCATGAGCCTGGAGGCGGCCGTCGAGCGGCTCCGCGACGAGAACGTCCGCCGCGCCGTCCGCCACAAGCCGAAGCCGCTGGCGGTGGCGGCCGCCGCCCCGGCGGCCGGCGACGAGTATTGACGTGCCGCGGTTCGCGATCCTCGAGCACACCGGCGCCCCGGACGATCCGGCGGGCCACCACTACGACCTCCTGCTCGAGGATGGCCCGGCGTGCCGCACGTGGCGACTCGCCGCGCTGCCCGAGCCCGGCGGGCCGGCGATCGAGGCCGAGGAACTGGCCGCACACCGCCTCGCCTGGCTCGACCACGAGGCGGGGCCGGTCTCCGGTGGCCGCGGGTTCGCCCGGCGGATCGCCGCCGGCACCTACGAGCCGCCAGCGGCCCCGGCGGCCGCTGCCGATTCGTCGGTGACGCTGCACGGCGGTCACTTCGGCGGCCGGCTGGAGTTCGGCCCGCGCGACGGCCGCTGGCTGGCCCGGCTGATCGCGCCGCACCCCGGGGGGTATCATGGGCCACCCCCGGAGGAAGCCCGATGAAGCCGCGTGAGGTGCTCGCGCTGTGCCGCGAGAAGGAGGTCAAGGCGGTGGACCTGCGGTTCACCGACTTCCTCGGTGCCTGGCAGCACTTCACGATTCCCGTCACCAAGCTCGAGGAGGAGACCTTCGAGGACGGCCTGGGCTTCGACGGTTCGAGCATCCGCGGCTGGCAGGCGATCAACGAGAGTGACATGCTCCTCGTGCCGGTCCCGACGACGGCGTTCGTCGATCCGTTCGCCTCGATCCCGACGCTGGTGATGATCTGCATGGTGCAGGATCCGATCACGCGGGAGGACTACTCCCGCGACCCCCGGCACATCGCCAAGAAGGCCGTCGCGTACCTGCAGGGCACCGGGATCGCCGACACCTGCTTCATCGGGCCCGAGGCCGAGTTCTTCGTGTTCGACGACGTGCGGTTCGACCAGACCGCCCAGGCGGGCTACTTCCACATCGACTCCTGCGAGGCGGAGTGGAACCGGGGCCGGGCCGAGGGGCCGAACCTCGGCTACAAGCTGCGGCACAAGGAGGGCTACTTTCCCTGCCCGCCCGCCGACCAGCTCATGGACCTGCGGAACGAGATGATGCAGACGATGATCCACTGCGGGATCGACGTCGAGGCCCAGCACCACGAGGTGGCGACCGCGGGGCAGTGCGAGATCGACATGCGGTTCCAGGAGCTCGTCCGCATGGCCGACCAGATGTGCCTCTACAAGTACATCGTCCGCAACGTCGCCCGGCGGCACGGCAAGGCCGCGACCTTCATGCCCAAGCCGATCTACGGCGACAACGGATCCGGAATGCACACGCATCTCTCGCTCTGGAAGGCCGGCCAGCCGCTGTTCGCCGGCACCGGCTACGCCGGGCTGTCGGAGATGGCCCTGCACGCCATCGGCGGCATCCTCCGGCACGCCCCGGCGATCCTCGCGATCACGAACCCCACGACCAACAGCTACAAGCGGCTCGTGCCGGGCTACGAGGCGCCGGTGAACCTCGCCTACTCGCAGCGGAACCGCTCCGCCAGCTGCCGGATCCCGATGTACTCGGCGAGCCCCAAGGCCAAACGCGTCGAGTTCCGCTGTCCCGACCCGACCTGCAATCCGTACCTGGCCTTCGCCGCGATCCTGCTGGCGGCGATCGACGGCATCCAGAACAAGCTCCACCCCGGCGAGCCACTGGACCGGGACATCTACGACATGCCGGCGGAGGAGCTGACGAACGTGCCCAAGGCCCCCGGCTCGCTCGACGAGGCGCTCGCCGCCCTGGAGCGGGACGGCGACTTCCTCCTCCGCGGCGACGTGTTCACGGAGGACGTGATCGGCACCTGGCTGAGGTGGAAGCGGGAGCGGGAGCTGGAGCCGATGCGGCTGCGGCCGCACCCCTATGAATTCTGCATGTATTTCGACGCCTGACGCCGCGGTGTCGCACGCCGATGCCGGGCGTCCTTGACGCCGTTCCCGTGGTCGGCCAACGTGGGAGCATGTCCGACCGCCTGCCCCGCGTCGTCATCGACCTGGAAAAACTCCGGCACATCAACTGCGGGCTGGGACGGTTCGCATTCCATCTGGCCCACGAGCTGGTCGCCGTGTCGGCCGGCAGGTTCCGTCCGGTCCTGTTCCTGCCCGCCGGCAGCGAGCGTCATCTGCCCGCCGGCGGCTTCGATCGCCTCGAGGTGGCGTTCTGGAAGAAGGAGGGGCTGACGCGGCTCCTCCGGCCGGTGGTGCGGCCCTTCCTGCCACCCGCCGACGTCGCGCTGTGGCACGTCACCAACCAGACCTCGAAATACCTGCCCCTCGATCCGCGGGTGCCGGTCGTGCTCACGATCCACGACCTGAGTTTCCTGCACGAGGCTCCACGGGACGGCCGCGACCGCGAGATCACCCGGAAGCTGGCCGCGATCCGCCGCAAGGTCGAGCGGGCGACGGCGATCGTCACCGATTCGCAGTGGGTCGCCGCCGACGTCCGCCGCCACGTGCCGCTCGGCGGCCGGCCCGTGCACGTCGTGCCGCTGGGAATCGGGCCGCCGCCACCGGCGGCGGCCGCACGGCCGGCGTTCGTGCCACCGGGCCCGTTCCTCCTCACCGTCGGCAACAGCCTGCCCCACAAGAACTTCCACGTCCTCCTCGATCTCGTCGAGCGGCTGCCCGATGCGCGGCTGGTGATCGCCGGCAAGAAGGCCACGCCCTACGGCGAGTTTCTCGACCGCGAGGTGGCCCGCCGCCGCCTGGGAGACCGGGTCGTGTTGCCGGGCGAGGTGAGCGACGGCGACCGGCAGTGGCTCTACGAGCACTGCGAGGGCTTCCTGTTTCCCTCGCTCACCGAGGGCTTCGGCCTGCCCGTGCTCGAGGCGATGCAGTGCGGTCGGCCGGTGTTTCTCTCCCGCGGCACGAGCCTGCCGGAAGTGGCCGGCAGCCACGGGTTCTATTTCGACTCCTACGCCCCGGAGGCGATGGCCGCCGTGATCCGTCAGGGACTGGAGCGATTCCGTGCCGACGGCGCCGCGGGCGACCATCTCCGGCGGCACGCCGCCGGCTTCTCCTGGCAGGCCACGGCCGCCGGCTACGCCCGCGTGTACGAGCAGGTTTTGGGGCGGGCGTAGGGGGCGGCGGGCGGCCCGGGCGGCCGCTTTGGCCCGCCGGAACTGGCCTTCCCAGGCAAATCCCCCATCGGTAGGGTACCCCCTCGCGAGTGGTAGCCGCGGTCGCGCGCGGCCGGCCCGTCTCCGGAGAAAAGCGATGGCAGGATCGTCGTCCCGCTGGCCCTGGAGTCGCCGCGGTCGGGCATCGTGCCCGGCGGGGGCGCCGCCGATCGGTCCCGGTCGTTTCCGCCGGTCGCAGCCGCGGCTCTTCCGCCGCTGGGTTCCCTGGCGGCGGCCAGAGGGAGTGGGCCTCGTCTCCCAGCTGTGCCGTCATGCCACGCTCGACTCGCGGACCTTCCGCCAGTGGATCGCCCGGCTGGGCGACGCCTGGGAGGCCCACCGCAAGCAATGGGAACTGGCCTACATCTGCCAGGCGCTCCACGAGCGGGGCCTGCTCGTCCCCGGCTCCCGCGGCCTCGGCTTCGCCGTCGGCGCCGAAAAGCTGCCGGCGCTGTGGGCGTCGTTCGGCTGCCTGATCACCGCCACCGACCTGCCGGCCGAGGACGAGCGGAATCGGGCCTGGGCCGCGACGGGTCAGTGGGTCGGCGACCTCGCGGCGCTCAACGCGCATGGCCTCTGCCCGGAGGCGGAGTTCCGCAGTCGGGTGGCCTATCGGCCGATCGACATGAACCACATCCCGGGCGACCTCCGCGGCTACGATTTCACCTGGTCCACGTGCTCCTTCGAGCACTGCGGCAGCCTGGCGCTGGGCATGGAGTTTCTGGAGCGGCAGATGGCATGCCTGCGTCCCGGGGGCGTCGCCGTGCACACCACCGAGTTCAATCTGTCGTCGAACGACGACACCGTCGCGGAGGGATCGTTCGTGATCTTCCGCCTCCGCGACATCGAGGCCGTGTGCCGCCGGCTCACGGACGCGGGCCACCGGGTCGAGCCGCTCGATCTCCACCCGGGCGACGACCCGCTCGACCGCTTCGTCGATCCGCCGCCCTACTACGCGTCGGCCCGGGAGCCGCACGGCAGGATCAAGCACCTGCGGCTGAATCTCGCCGGCTACGCCTCGACGTCGATCGGCCTCATCATTCGGAAGGCGGCATGACTCCCCACGCCCCGCCTCGGCCGGCCATCGGGCTGCCCGCGTCGGCCGCGGCCGGCGCGGCCCGCACCTTCCTCGTCGATCTGCGGGTCGTGCAGTACAACGGCGACCGGGGCATCCCCGCCTATTGCCACAGCCTGGTGCGGCAGCTCTGCCTGGATCACCCCCGGCACCGCTACCGGTTCCTGTGGGATCACCGCATGCCGCAGCCCTCGTGGGCCGGGGAGTTCGAGCGGCTCGGACGCTGGGTGCTCGAGGACGACGTCGCCGCGGGCCGCCACGGCCGCATCGACGTGCTCCTCACCGGCTGCTTTTTCCTGCCGCTGTGGAGCCGCGGCCGCGACTACCTCTATCCGGCGTGGCTGCGGCCGCACCAGCCGCTGTGCCTGGGGATCGTCTACGACCTGATCCCCTACCTGTTTCCGGAGCGGTACCTGGCCACGGACGAGGCCCGGCGGGCGTACCTCCAAGGGCTGCGGCTCATGCGCCGCTACGATCGGCTGTTCGCGATCAGCCAGGCGACCCGGACCGACACGATCCGCCTGGCCGGCGTGACGCCGGAGCGGGTGCTCTGCGTGTACGGCGACATCGATCACCGCAAGCGACGGCTCATCGACCGCGGCGGCGTCGCCGACCCGGCGGTGCTCGACCGCCACGGCATCCGCCCGCCCTACTGCCTGTACATCGGCGGCGACGACTGGCGCAAGAACATCGACGGCATGATCGCCGCCTTCGCACGGTTCCATGTCCGGCATCCGGACCGCCAACTGGCGGTCGTCTGCAAGATGGATCCCGAGCGGGTCGCCCATCACGGGCTGCGGGCCGCGGCGGAGGGCATCGCCCCGGGCAGGGTCGTGTTCACCGGCTTCGTGCCCGACGAGGATCTGGTGGCCATCACGCGGCAGGCCGAGATGATGGCCTTTCCGTCGCTCTACGAGGGTCTGGGCCTGCCGGTGCTCGAGGCCTACGGCTGCGGCGTGCCGGTCGTGGGCTCCTCCACATCCTCCATGGGCGAGCTGTTGATCCCGGAACTGGCCTGCGATCCGCGGCGGCCCGAGGCCCTGGCCGCCGCCATGGCGCGGCTGATCCGCGAGCCGGGTCTCCGCGTCAGGTCGCTGGCCCACGGCCGCCGGGTGCTCGCGGGCCTGGGCTGGCGTCCGGCCGCGGAGGCCGTGATGGCGACGCTGGAGCGGCCCGGCCCGGCGGTCGCCAGCGGCGAGGTCGCCGTGGTCGGCGCGCTGCCTCCGGCCCGCACCGCGATCGCCCCGTACACGCTCGCCTTCCTGCAGTCGCATGCGTGGCGAACCGACTTCTTCGCGGTGCCACCGGCCGCGACTCCCTCCGCTCTGCTCGCGGGCAACCGGCTGTTTCCCGCCGAGGCCCTGCCCGCGGCCCTGGCCCGCGGCCGCCACGACACCGTGCTCTTCGTGCTCGGCAACTCGGATCACCACCGCGGGGTCCTCGATGCGGCCCTGCACACGCGCATCGGCTGCCGGCAGCGGCGGCTGGCATACCTGCACGAGGCCAATCTCGCCGCGCTGCTCCGCTCCCTGCTGGGCGCGGAGTTCGAGACGCTGCCCGCGTCGCGGCCCCCGGCCGGCTGCCCGCCCTGGATCCGCCGCACGCTCGAGGCTGTGCCGGAGATCGGCCGCGGCCTACGGTTCCTGGCGGAGGTCGCCGACCTCGACGGCCTGATCGTCAATTCGCACGCCTGCCGCGACCTGATCCGCTGGGCCCTGGGGCCGGCTGCGGATCGCTGGGCGATCGACGTGGCGTTCCTGCCGATCGTCGCCGATCTGGCCGGCTGGCGGCCGTGCCGCTCAGGCCCCACCGAGGAACTGCACGTCGGCGCCTTCGGCACCGGCGGCGACAGCAAGCGGCTCGACCTCGTGGCCCGGGCGCTGTGCCTGCTGGCCCGCGGCCGCCCCGTGCGGCTTTCGGTCGCCGGCTGGGCGGCGGCGAGCCACTGCCGACGCACCGGCATCGACACGCTGCCGTTCGTCGAGGTGCACGACTCGCCCCGCGACCGCCGGCTCGACGAACTGATGCGCGGGGTCGATGTCGCCGTGCAGTTGCGGGTGCCGACGCACGGCGAGTCGTCGGGGGCGGTGGCCCGCCTGCTGGGGCTGGGCAAGCAGGTCGTCGTCACCGGCGCGGGCAGCTTCGCCGAACTGCCGCGGCCGCTGGCCACGTGCGTGCCCGCCGATTGCACGGCGGGCCGACTGGCCGAGGCGATCGCCGCCGCGGCCGCCAGGCGGCTCGACCGGGCCGACGTCGCCCGGGCGATCACCCCGTTCTCACCCCAGGCCTTCGACCACCGCATGGCCGAGGTGCTCGGTCGGCGGCGGGCCGCGGCGGCCCGCCGCGCCGCCTGACCAGAGCCGCCGGGGCGTCACGCGGCGGATCGGCGGGCGGTGCCGCGGATCATCAGCCGCACGCCGTGCTCGTAATACCAGCGGAAATGCCCGCGGACGCTGATGCACAGGGTGCCGGCCTCGGCCCGGTAGTCCTCCAGGCTCCGCCGGCCGCCGCTGCCGTTGATGTGCTCGAGCCGGGGGGCGTGGCGGATGCCGAACTCCGCGCACACGGCCGCCAACCCCGACTCGAGCGCCTGGAAGTCGAGGAGCCGGGTGGCGGGCCAGGCCGGGCCGCCGACGTCGAAGAACTCCTCGTAGGTCGGCATCTCCTTCTGCTCGACCGCCATCCAGGCGAACTCGCGGAACGTGCCGCGGCGGGCGATGTCGATGAACGGCGGCACATCCATGTCGGCCGGGGTCTTCTTCCAGAACTCGTACAGCGAGACGAGCATCTCGAACGGCTCCCGGAGCACGCCGATGATCCGCAGGCCCGGGGCCGGGACTTTGCGCCCGCGCGATCCAAGCCACTCGGCCGCCGCGAACAGCCGCGATCCGCCCCGGGTCTTGGCCGGTTCCCCGATCCCCATGTGCCGCAGGCTGCGGCGGACGTTCATGTGCGGCCGCTGGGGATCGAGGTGCATGGCGTCGGGGAAGACGGTGGTGAACCACTGGAACATCGAGCACCCGGCCGCCTTCGGGTAGTGGGCGAACGCGACGCGGTGCGCGGCACTGACGAGCATGAACGGACCTCCGAGACGAACCCAACCTTAGAGGGGTATGCCGTGCGAGTCTATCGGCTTCCAGCCGGCCGATGCTGCGGCGTTTTTCCAGGATTTTCATGCCGTCTTCGCGGCAAGGTGGGGCATCTGCGGGGCGGTGGAGGGAGCCAGCCGGGCCGGGACGGCGGATGCTGGCGGCTTGGCGCGGGCCGGGCGCCGGCGGCGGATGCGACTGGCGATGGCGGGCGATTCGTGCCGATTTTCCAAACCGGGGCGGTTTCGCGCCGCGCAGGGCTCGCCATGATCGTCTCCACCGCCAGCTTGCAACCGAGCCGCCTGCCGACGCGGCCGATGCGGGTCGTGCTCGACCTGGAAAAACTGCGGCACGCCAACT
>Ga0315906_10010697_pt1 | contig 10753 bp, 11 predicted proteins | sample LakEriMetagenome_4_FD_203526 | JGI IMG/M metagenome (GOLD analysis project Ga0315906, IMG submission 203526) | Freshwater fungal communities from buoy surface, Lake Erie, Ohio, United States - Buoy 2 MA122 | ecosystem: Environmental > Aquatic > Freshwater > Lake > Lake biofilm | place: USA...
AAGATAATCACTCTGAAACCATTCGCCTGAAGGTCTAATGTTTTTATACATAAGGGCTGCTTCTATTCTTAATCCAAGTTTGAGATTTGAGGTAAGGACATATCTGGGCTCAAAGGAGAGCAAGGCGCCTATATCCATTCCGGCCTCTTTTAAACCGGAGGGGATTACAGGTCCCGTACTGATCTCAAGGTGAAAACGTTTGATTTTGGCAGGAGAAGAAGGCTGAGCGGATGTATGAATACTAATAACCAACAGAATACCTACTATAAATAATTTAATATTCATATATAAAAGATTACGGTTTGAATATTTTTTTAAAACTCAAAAACACGCTGCGCATATCCGGAAAATTAAAGTTAATGAGGCCGAAACCAATTATCAATATTTTAATATTTATTGTTTGAATAAAAACCTGACTGTAAAAAACTTAACATTGGAATTTCAAACAGATGTTTATTTTTAATCCAACCTTAACCTCTTAAATATTTTCAGTATGAAAAAGTACATTTTTATCATCGCTTCTTTATTCCTCATTGGTACAGCAACGACACAAGTTGTTCTTAAAGGGAAAAAAGACAGAAATGCAAACAAGGCTCATTTTACGGTAAAAGATGGCGTTGTATATTATGACTCAAAGCCACTGGCAAAATACCAGGCAAAAACTTATTCGCTCGACAACAATGAACTTGTCGAAGAGTACAATCTTGTACTTGTTGATTCAAAACTGCAGGATAAACAACTCATTGGCGACTTAATCGACTTTATTTCCGACAGGCATAAGGGAGCTGAGGTTGAAGTAGAGATCGATGCCAAGGACGGCTTATTTGACCTTTGATCCTTCTTTCTTTATTCTTTTTTAATAGCATCACTTTCGGTAATATTATAAATCATCTGATTTCTGAACGCTATTTTAATAGAGAAACTGAGGAGTGCAGCCAAACATTTGGCATGATCAAGCCAGAAATGACAGGTTATTTAATCTAATTATTCTGTTTAAATACTTGTTTGATCTTTTCTATCTGCTGTTGGTGTCTTTCCATATGATATCGGAGAAACTCCATTCGCTGGAATACATTCAATGGACCTGAAAGCGGATGCGGATAAATGATTTGTTCCGGATCAAGCCCCTCCATTTGCCTATAGGTTTCTTCCAGCGTGATCTTACAATTACGGAGACAGAGCAGCCAGAATTCAATCGGTCCGCCCCATTGTGGTCTTGCGGGTTCAGGCGCAGGCTGATGGGGAAGCCATGTTTTTTCTACTATCTCTTCAATGCTAAGTCCGCGATTCATATTGTCACCAGTCCAAACTGGTTGATTGTGTTTATACCCATCAATGGCAGTCCAGATGCCATTCACTCCACCCCATTCGGCGCGTACAATATGCTCGGCAATATCTGTAATGGACCAAGAGTCTTCTGATTCTTTAAAAATGCTTTCTTCTTTTGTTAATCCGGAACATGCCTGTATGAAATTTTCTCTTGCCAGTTCCACCTTGTCAATGAAATATTTTAGCTCCATAATTTATTTGCTTTGAAGATATGCTTATAAATAAACAAAAAAGCCCCCACTCTTCAAAATCAAATATGTAAATTCATAAAAATTAATTTAAACAACAGGTTATCTTTTTTCATTTCTATTGTTGTTATAAAAATTTTGATAAGTTTTTTAAAGAAACAAAATGAAGGGGAAGTCATTATATATTATTTTACTCTTGATAGTGCTAACGATAGCCATGTTTATATTTAAAAGCTTCAGAAAAAAAACAACTTCAATAAAGGCTGAAGAGAAAAAAGTACTCTCTGTTGATTCACTACAAAACCAAGAGCATCCTGCTTATGTTAATGCGATTAACATGCAGGAGATTGAACTGCCCTTTATATCTAATCTTATCAGCACAGATAGCCGTGATACTTTGGATTTTGATCTCTCTGGAACTGAACAAAATATGATTTTCAAAATATTTGTCAGAGGGAAAACAAAGGATACGCTCATATTAAAAGAAGCCGTGAGCTTTGAGTTATATGAAGAGGGAGATGTAAATGGTGATGGGATTACCGATATCGGATTCCTTCCCGGATATTCCACAAGTGCATGCCGCACCTATGAAGTCTTAACATTCAGAAAAAATAAGATTAAAACACTTTTTGATATCAGCACACATTTACCTGATAGAGAGAAGGGGGTTGATTATGTAAAAAGAGAAGACAACCGTATCAGAATCATTCAGGCCGATGAAGGTTGTTGTCAGTGTTTAGGATTAGATACTACATATAAAAAGATAACCTTATAATCGGCTTTTAATTTATGTTATGTGACCTTGATCACAATCCCGTAGCTTTGAAGTTTTGAATATTGCAGTTGTACATTGCCAACCAAAATTATGTAGCATGTCTTTGATTGAATGGATAAAACAACCTTGGCCCTGGTATGTTGCAGGGCCAATTATTGGACTGATGGTGCCGATTCTACTGATATTTGGCAACAAATCTTTTGGTATCTCTTCTTCCCTCAGGCATATTTGTGCAATCTGCATACCGGCTAAGATTCCTTTTTTTCAATACGACTGGAAAAAAGAACTGTGGAATCTATTCTTCGTATTTGGGGTTTTTCTAGGAGGCATTCTTACATTCCTGTTTCTTAAAACAGAGCAGCCGATCAATATTCATCCGAATTTGGTTAATGAATTATCTGCTTACGGCATTACTGAAATAAACGGACTGGTGCCGGAACAATTATTCAGCTGGCAAACGTTGGGAACGCTGCGGAGTTTTCTGATGTTAGTAGTGGGCGGTTTTCTGGTAGGGTTCGGCACCCGATATGCGGGTGGTTGTACTTCCGGTCATGCCATTATGGGATTATCCAATCTGCAGGTGCCATCTTTGATTGCAACCATTTCTTTCATGGCGGGAGGGTTTATCATGTCCAACCTGATTCTTCCATTTATCCTTTCTCTTTAATACTTTCATATGCAAGACAAAATAAAAGATATAAATACCGATTTCGAAGTAAGATCGCTTGATGCGATGTGTGTTAATGAAGAACAGGTTCAAACACCTGCCTGGCATAATGTGAAATATCTTGTGTTCGGTATTTTTTTTGGTATTCTTTTGATTAAATCTGAAGTGATTTCCTGGTATCGCATTCAGGAAATGTTTCGTTTGCAGAGTTTTCACATGTTTGGCGTAATAGGATCTGCTGTATTTGTGGGCGCTATTTCTGTTTTCTTAATTAAAAAGTTGAATATAAAAACAATTCAGGGGGAAAAGATCATTCTTCCTGTTACATCTTTCAATAAAGGTCAAATCATAGGTGGATTGTTATTTGGCTTTGGCTGGGCAATTACAGGTGCTTGTCCCGGTCCTCTCTATGCACAGGTTGGTTATGGTTCAACGGTTATCATAGTTGCGATTTTGATGGCCATTGCAGGAACCTGGGTTTATGGAAAATACAGAGAAAAGCTGCCTCATTAAAAAAATAATTCAACTACAATTATATAAATTCCCATCACCAGTACTAACCAGCCGAATGCTTTTTTAAGACTTTGTGCTGAAACATTTTTACTCAATGCATTACCTAGAAGAATTCCAATTATTGCAAGAGCAGTAACTGTAAGCAGCAAATGCCAGTCAATAATTTGTTTTCCCAGATCTCCTGTAAAACCAAACAATGATTTAGCAGAGATGATTAACAGAGAAGTTCCGACTGCCTGTTTCATGGGCAGCTTACTCAAAATGACAAGGGCAGGGATAATCAAAAAGCCACCACCTGCACCTACTAGTCCGGTTAAAAGACCAACAACCGATCCTTCCAGTAATATCATTGGATAATTGAACACCTGCTTTGTGTTTGTAGTATCACTCTTTTGCTTTTCTGTTATCATAGAAACAGAAGCAAACACCATCAATACGGCAAAAAGCAACATCATCAGCAATGCTTTGGTCACTACAAAAGAACCCAGGGTGAATACTTCATTTGGGATTGCAGGCACCAAGTATGCTCTTGTGGTATAAACAGCAACTATCGAAGGGAGGCCAAATATGATGGCTGTTTTCAGATTGACTTCTCCGTTTTTATATTTCGGAAACACGCCGATAAGGCTGGTAGTCCCTACAATGAACAATGAATAGGCTGTTGCCAGCACCGGGTCAACGCCAAAAAGATAGACCAATACGGGAACGGTCAGTATGGATCCGCCACCACCAATCAATCCGAGAGAAACACCAATTATCAGAGAGGCAAAATATCCGGCTATAAGCATGGAGGTTAATTGATACAGCAAAAGTCATCCTTCTTTTGCGGATTATATGTGACGGATGTCACCTTGCCTCGTTATATTCGATTATATAATCGGATTTTAATTGGAATTGAAGCTAAGTTCAAAATATCTGACAGACCTATATAGAATGAATTATTTATAAATATCAATAAGGTATTTAAAAAGAATCTGACTTATATCACTGAATTTATTTATCGTTCGATGATGCAGAAACGTATTTCCAAATCCTACAAAAAGGCCTGTTGAAGTTTCCAATGATTTTCTTATTCCAGGGTAAACGTTTCTTTTTTGATTTTTCTGCTGGTCAAAATATAAATCAATGGCATTTATTTTAGATTTAAATGACCTATTATTTATTTGATGAAGTTTATCTTCATCGTTGTACATATCCTTGTTGTATTCCTCTAATAAATGAGGCCCCATATAAGTATTTCCCCATTTATCATCTATTTCTTGATATGTTGAATCAACACCAGAGTAATTAATTTTCATAAAATCTCTTTCATACTGACCGAATAGATAGTCTGCTAACATTGGCAACTTATACGTCGAATCAGAAAAATACGATCCCACTTCAATAATGTGTATACGTGTTTTTTCTTTTTTTGTTGCTATATCTATTACGCTGTCAGCCTGTGAAATATCAAAAGATGAGGAAACAAGCTGAATGAATCTGTGTTTTCGCGGGTCTTTAAGGCTGTCCCAGCAATTATAATCAACAAAATAAATAAAGTCGGTCTTTTTGTTATCGAAATCCGTAACTGTATAACCCATACCGATTTTGTTCTTCAGCTTTGGGTTCTTTGAAAAAGCAAAAAAATTAAATTGCCCTTTTTCATTATTGACAAGAATATATTTATCTATATTCCCTTCTATATCAAAATGAGGTAGGGTGTCTTGTCCATAGGTTTGGTTTTTGAATTTGTCATTGAATATAATTTCTGAATTCCATGTATTGTCTGAATTTCTTTTATACTGAGTAATCGGATATTTATACTTTGATAAGTATTCAGATGTATAATGACGCCAAAAGCCAATATCTTCTTTAAAATTATTTATTAAATCTTCGCGAAAAACCTTTTCTAATCTTTGTCCGTTCACTTGCAAAAAGCAAAAACTAATTAAAGAAATAAATATGAGTTTCATAAGCCTATGTTTAGCATTTTAGTCAATTGTCATACACCTGTTATTATCCGTAATGACATTTTTAATTCATCTAAAATATCATATACGAATATGTTTTTTAATGATTAGAAGTTGTGTCTTTTATTCCGATCATTATAATTATCGGACAATCCTAAAGAATATTTTAATTAAAACGACAGGCTAGATTTGTTAATATGTCTGGCTTGAAAAATAATTGTTAAAGCAGGGCGTATTGGTTTCTGAAATTCACAGAAATAGATTGTACTTTACACTTTCAACTAAAATATTTCAAAAATGTCTCACCGGAACGCAGTAGAGCTAGCTCCAACACAGACAAAAGAACGTATAACTCTGCTTGATAGCTTACGAGGAATTGCTGTTCTAGGTATTTTAATCATGAACATTCCCTTTTTCGGATTGCCCGACCCGGCAGGTTATAATCCTATCGCTTTGAATGAGATTGGTACAATCAACGAGAAAATATTTATTGTTGTCAATGGTTATTTAGATGGCACGCAGAGGGCAATATTTTCAATGCTTTTCGGAGCAGGCATCCTGTTATTTATTTCCCGCCTTGAAGCAAGAGCCGATGGGATGAAGCCTGCTGATTATTTTATTCGCCGTCAGCTTTGGTTGCTGGTTTTTGGACTATTCAACGCTTATTTACTACTCTGGCCCGGGGATATTTTATTCCCTTATGCTGTTTGTGGTATCATCCTTTTTGTTTTCAGAAAATTGAATGCAAAAGGATTAATATTCGCCGCATTTATTTGTCTCATATTGATGACCATACGTGAAAACATTGATCTCTACCGTACTAAACAAAAAATTTATAAAGGTGAAAAAGCACAATTAATTTCAGCAAATCAAAGAACGGAAGAGCAAAAAGACGAAATAGCGGCTTTGAATAAAATGAAAGAAGAAAGCAATCCCGAATCTGTTAAAACTGAAATGAATCATATTTTAAAGAAAATGAAAGGATCTTTTTTTGATGCTTATGATTACTTTAAAGACCTAAACTATAAAATTGAAAGCTCCTTTGTGTTGATTAAAATATGGGATATATTAATTTTTATGTTTCTTGGAATGGCCTTTTTTAAGACCGGGATCCTTACAGGCGAGGCATCATCAAAATTTTACTGGGGGCTTCTATTAATAGGATTGTCGCTTGGCGGCTTTCTTTCCTGGTACTATTTTAAAGATGTTGTACGTTTTCAATACAATCAGTTTGAAATTGCCAGGAATACTTCTTTTAAGTTTTATGAGATTGCAAGAGCTACCCGTTCTCTTGGTTTTTTTGCATTACTTCTTCTACTGTATAAATCAGGTTTGGTTACCTGGCTTTTCAATCTCATGAAGCCTGTTGGGCAAATGGCATTCACTAATTATCTCACACAATCTTTTTTTTGTAATCTATTTTTTCTTGGTGCGGGTTTTGATATGATCGGTTCATTTGATCGGAAGGGGGTCTATTTATTCATGCTAATTGTATGGGTAGTACAGATTATCTGGAGTCACCTATGGCTCCGTTATTTCAGATACGGACCACTCGAATGGTGCTGGCGTTCGCTAACATATTGGGAAATGCAGCCGATGAGAAAATGAATAAAACATTATTCAATTATGTTCTCAAAGGGATAGTGAAAGGGTTCAAGTATTACCGGAGTTTCCTTTCCGGAAAATTGTATGATCAGCATTTCAGTACTCTCTTTTATTTCTGATTGATTCATAAATATCTTCCAATCAAAAGAAATCGGTATCATAACAAAACGATATTTGTGATGGTCGAGTTTTATTTCTTCAATGATCTTATTTTTAAGCGCACTGTTTATCTCATTCGGGAAAATAGATTTCGGTTTTATTTTATGTTGCAAATAATAGTCTATAGTAATTAGCTGCATTAAGATTGGGTCATCAGAATAATGTATGCGACTAAATTCATAAAGCAAGCGGTAGACATCATTTAGATCATGTCTGTGGAAATCAGAGTGTATTTCAAAATATGAACCCAGGTTCATCAGAAAATCAAATACACTGTATTTCCCCGTAACATAACGTAATGTATGACCTGCTCTTTTTTTATTCCAGTAAACTTCTAGCGCTTCTTCAAGTAATCGTATACGCCTTAGCTCATCGCGACTCAGGTACTTGCTTTCTATAATTTCATAAGGTGCTTCTTTGTGAAATAGATATTCATGTTGATTACTTTTTTCTCTCACAGGAGTGCCCTTCAAAAATTTAAGAAATCCAAGCTGTAATTCCGGCGCGAACAAACGAAATACTTCTTCAAAACTATATTTTATGTCTTCAAAATAGTCGAGCGGCAATCCTACAATTAGATCCAAATGAAGTTCAACTTTATCCTGCACCTGCTGAATGATGCTTTTCGTTTTTTCAAAGTTTTGCTTTCTGCTGACTTCCAGATTGGCTTTCTGATTCACGGTTTGTATGCCAATTTCAAAACGAAACAGTCCTTTCGGCACTTTCTCATTAATAAAATGAATAATATCAGGATGAAGAATATCTGCTGTGATTTCAAACTGAAAGACATTGCCCGGCCGGTGATGATCAAGAATGAATTGAAATACCTCCAGTGTGAAATCGCGCTTCATATTGAAGGTACGATCCAGAAACTTTATCACCCGTCCATTCTGCATCAGATAAAGCAAGTTTTCCTTGATGTTTGACATTGGCAGGTAGCGAACTTTGTTATCCAGGCTTGCAAGGCAGAATTCACATTTATACGGACAACCTCTGCTGGTTTCGATATAGCTTATTTTGTTTTTTATTTCAGCAGGATCATCATATATGTATGGATTGATTTCTGCAAAGTTACTGACGTCGTACTGCGCGGCATGTTCTCGATAATGAATCACGCCATTCTCTTTATAAACCAGGTTCCGTACCTCTTTCACATCCGGATAGTGCATCAGAAATTCGTGAAATGGAATTTCTCCCTCACCTGTGATGATGTAGTCGATAGCCGGGTTATCAATAATTTCCTGCCATTCGTAACTTACCTCTGGACCGCCAAGCAGTATTTTTATTTTCGGGTTTTCAGCTTTTATGGCCTTTGCTACTTTTAGTGTTTGTGTAATATTCCAGATATAACAACTAAAAGCTATGACTTCAAAATCTTTACAGGCTGCTACGATTTCTTCTACTTTTTGTCTGATGGTAAATTCCTTCCATTCCAGTCCTTCACGGTTACGATTGAGGCTATACAACAGCCTCACCGCAAGGTTCATGTGAATATACTTGGCATTGAGCGTGGTAAGAAGGATGCGCATAAAGGAACGATTGCAAAAGTAACAAAGGAGAATAATAGCAGTGCAGGAATCTTTAATAAAGAGCAATCCGCTAATTTCCTGTCAGGAGTAAGATGAATACACGCCAAAGTCATACTATGATCAGTTATTTTTGTGTAAGATGGAAAGCAAGCAGCTCACACCACAGCAGGCATTACAGAAGCTTAAACACTACTGTGCCTATCAGGAAAGATGTCACAGCGAAGTGAAAGAGAAGCTATACAATTATGGTTTGCATACGACAGATGTTGAACAAATTATTTCAACACTGATTGAAGAAAATTATCTGGATGAGGAACGGTTTGCCATTCATTTTGCCGGTGGGAAATTCAGAATGAAAAAATGGGGCAGAATAAAAATTCGGTATGAGTTAAAACAAAGAAGAGTAAGCGATTACTGTATTAAAAAAGCAATACAGTCGATTGATGAAGATCAGTATGAAGCAGAAATTGACAAGCTTGTTGAGGAGAAACTGAAAGACGCAAAAAAATACAAACAACCCTATTTAAAAATGCGATTTATCCTTTCTGCATTGAATCAAAAAGGCTATGAACCGGATCTTGTAAGGCCTGTTGTAAACAAACATCTGAGTTCAAAATAAGTGATGGAGTGACCTTGCTTTCTTACATTTACATTCTATATGCCTTACCGTCATCTCTTTTTTGATCTTGACCACACGCTCTGGGATTTTGAAGCGAATGCGCTCGAAGCTTTGAAAGATGTATATCATCAGAAACAACTTGTTAATCAGGGAGTCAACAGCTTCGATCTTTTTTATACAAGATATTTACATCACAATGCGATTCTGTGGGATCGTTATCACAAAGGGTTTATCAGTTCAGAGGATCTAAAATGGAAACGGATGTGGCGCACGTTGCTTGAGTTTAATATTGGCAGCGAACCACTAGCCAAAGAAATCGGTTATGAATTTCTGGAAGTATTACCTACAAAGAAGCAACTCTTCCCGCATACCCATGAGATACTGACTTATTTAAAAGAAAAACAATACCGTCTTCATCTCATTACCAATGGGTTTGAAAAAACACAACATCAGAAATTAAATCACAGCGGACTTTCCGTTTATTTTGAAGAAGTGGTGACGAGTGAGAAAAGCATGTTTGTGAAACCGCAGAAGGAAATATTTGACTTCGCTTTACAGCTAACCGGTGCTCAGTTAAAGGAAAGTATCATGATTGGTGACAATCCGGATGCTGACATACAAGGGGCAGTCAATGCTGGGATGGACAGTATTTATGTGAATCATATTGGAAAACAAGAAATACCTTCCGGTGCAACACATGCAATACAACACCTGAAAGAACTGGAAACGATATTCTAAAAATTTATCAGAATTATTGAGGTGAACGGATACCTGTTGTTTTTCCCCTTGTGAGGGAAATGTCAACCGGTTGATTTGTTTTCCATTTGCCACGTGTAAAATCAGGAATATCCATACTGCGACCTCTTTTGGCTACTGAATTTTCGGATAAAGGTGCGATTGCGCTCCACAGTGCGGCATCATATACATCTTGATCCAATGGTAGACCGTTGCGAAGACTGTCAATTAAACGCCAGTCCATAATGAAATCCATACCTCCGTGTCCTCCGATTTTTTTTGCAATTTCTCCTACATGTTTTACCAACGGCGTCTGGTATTTCCGATAAAGTTCATCCATTTCGTTTTTGTTGATCCAGCTGTGACCAAATGCAATTCGTTCTGGAGAAGGCCATTTGCTTACAACACCTTTTGTTCCGCTTACAAGGTGAATGCGGGAATAAGGACGCGGTGAGCTAACATCATGTTGCAGCATGATGGTTTTCCCTTTATGCGTCCGGATAATGGTGGTATTCATATTCCCGCGATAGGATTTATTGACATACGGAGAAAAGAAATTGTCCTGTTCAGCTTTGGCTCTTGCAATTTCCTGCATCATAAAATCGTTCGTGCTGATAGAAACAAGATAATCCATCTGATCTCCTCTATTAATATTCATACATTGTGCAACCGGTCCGAGTCCGTG